>Ga0209399_10001261_pt1 | contig 13304 bp, 15 predicted proteins | sample OV2TP3_FD_184130 | JGI IMG/M metagenome (GOLD analysis project Ga0209399, IMG submission 184130) | Hot spring microbial communities from Beatty, Nevada to study Microbial Dark Matter (Phase II) - OV2 TP3 (SPAdes) (version 3) | ecosystem: Environmental > Aquatic > Thermal springs > Hot (42-90C) ... | reverse complement strand
TATAGCTTTTCACTATTCCTGTGCAGGGAGCCATATCGAGAGCCTGATTAAAAAATCGCTGCGGCTCCGGCCCTCACCCCGGCCCGCTGCGCGGTCCACCCCTCTCCCGTGTACGGGAGAGGGGAAGCCGAGCGCCAGCGAGGCGGGGTGAGGGCCTGTGCGACAGGCGACATCGTTCCATGCACAAGATTTATGAAAAGTTATTTAGATGTCAGGTGTTCTGCTCCCCGAGCGTCTTCTGCTGCGCCGCCTGCGCCTGCGCCTCCTGCGACGACGACGCTGCCTGTCCGGCCTGCGCCCCTTTCACCAGCTCCGCAAACCTGGCCTTCGCCGCAGCCGGGGCCGCATCTCGCCGGAGCCGGGCGAGCTGCCGGTCCACGTCTGTCTCTCCAAGCTCTTTGGAGACCACCGCCTCTCCGTGCAGCTTCGACAGGCCCTCCCGGACATTGTCGAGCGCGGCCAGCTCGGGCTCCACGGACAGCCCGGCGATCTCGTTCTCGATCCGGATGCGTTCCTTGTCGCTGGTCGCCCGGGCGAGCGCCCGCTCCTTCTCCATCTTCAGGGTATTGATACTCCCCTGCATCTCGATCATGAGGCCCTTGTAGTCCTCCACCTCCTTCACCGATTGCTCGAGGTCGGCCTTCAGCCGGTCGATCTCGTCCTCAAGCTGTTCCTTCTTCTGGAGGAGGATGGGGCCGAGCTGGGTGTTGTTCGAGGCGACCGCCCCTTCCAGATCGCTCCGGGTCTGTTTATAGTTCCGCTTCGCCGCCTCAAGCTCCATGGCGAGTCTCTCGCGGCGGGCCACGAGCGCCCCCACCGACCGCTTGAGCTGATGGAAGCTCTCCACCTTCTTCTCGATCGCCGATTCATAGACCGCCTCGGCGTGCTCCACCTCCATCTCCTTGACGTTCTTGAAGAGGATCGCCCTGAAAAGATTCCACGCGCGGCTCCAGAGGCCCATTCAGAATCACCCCTTTCGGTAGTTACGGCGTCGTCTTCGGGTCGTTCGACGCGAGAAACCGGATCAGGTCGGCGTACTTCTCCATCTCCGCCTGACACCTTCGGTTGACGGCGTCCTGGAGCGCCATCCGCTCCTGCGCCTCCTTCTTTTTCTCCTCGATCTGCCTCGTCAACTCGGCGATCTCCGCGTTGGCCCGGTCGAGGACCCCCTTCGTCTCCTGCTGGACGGCCTCAAGGTAGGCCTCTATCGCCTCCCCCTTGGCGACCGCATCGGCCACGATCGCCCCTTCTGCGATCCCGAACGTCTTCAGCGCCGCCTCCACGCTCTCCACCTGCACCGTCTGGGGCAGCGCCTCGAAGTTCCGCCTCAGCTCCATCGCCTTCTCCGCCGTGGCGAACGGGGCATCACTCGCAATCCCCGCCGAGCGGAAGACCGCCTGAAAATCCACCTCCCCGTCCGGCGCCGGGACCTCCGCGACAGGCGCGGCGAAGGACACGGGCGGCCTGGCGACCTCCTCCAGAGGGACCGGAGGGTGTGGGGCCTCCTGCGGCCTCGGCTCCGGCGGTTTGAACACCAGGTACTTCAACCTCTCCCTGAACCCCAAGGCATCCCCCTTTCTCCGCGTCTCACCTCTTCTTGACCGTCCGGAGCAGATCGCGCACGACGCCGTGCTTGACGCCCTTTCCGGACGCGGCCTTCGCCTCCCCCTCCACGGCCCCGAACACCTGCCGCACCATCAGCCTGGCCGTGCTCTGGATCATCCGCTGCCCCACGGCGGCCACCGGTCCCCCCACCTGCACGTCCCCGGCGTAGGCCACGAGCGTCCCCCCCTCCTGGGGCGTCAGGTCCACCGCCCCATCCCCCTTCACGAACCCCATCTTCCCCTGGACCTCCACGATCATCCGGTAGTGGGACGGCGGCGTGACCTCCTCCAGCCGGATCTTCCCGGCGTAGCGCCCCCTGATCGCGCCTACGCCCACGCTCAGGGCGATGTCGTAGCGGTTCTCCTCCGTCACCTCCAGCCTCTCGCAGCCCGGCATGCACTTTTTCAGGATGGCCGGGTCCGTGAGCGCCCGGTAGACCCGGTCAGGAGGGGCCTGGATGGTATAGGTGCCTTCGATTTTCATCCGACCCGCTCCACCGCCCGCGCCAGCGCCCGGCGCGTGAGCACCTGCGTCAGGTGCCTCCGGTAGTCGGCGGAGGCGTGGATGTCCTCCTGGAACTCGTCGATCCCCTCGACCGCCAGTCTGGATGCGGTGCGGATGGCCGCCTCGCCCGGCCGCTTCCCCCGGAGGGCCTCCTCCGTGGCGCCGGCCCGGAAGGCCATCTTGGAAGTGCCGGTTACTCCGACGGCCACGGCCGCGCATCTCCCGTCCGGGCTTAGCGTCACCTGCGCGGCCACGCCCACGATGGCGAACCCAGACGCGGCCTGGCGCATCTTGACGTACGCGCTGCCCGAGCGCTCCGGGGCCACGGGGACCCGGACCTGCGTCAGGATCTCGCTCGGCCTCAGGGCGGTCGTCAGCAGGTCCACGAAGAAGCCGGCGGCCTTGATCGTCCGCTTCTTGCTGGGCCCCTGGACCTCTAACTCCGCGTCTAAGGCCAGGATGGCCGCCGGCCAGTCCCCGGCGGGGTCCGCGTGGGCCAGGCTCCCCCCGATCGTCCCCCGGTTGCGGACCTGCGCGTCGCCGATCTCCCCGGCGGTCTCAGGCAGGAGGGGGCACAGCTCCCTGAGCAGGTCTGAGCTTTCGATCTCATAGTGGGTCGCCATCGCCCCGATGGAGACCTTCCCCTTCGACTCCTTGACGGCGTTCAGGCCGGGGATGCGGCCCAGGTCGATGACCACGCCGGGGGCCGCGAGGCGGAGCTTCATCAGCGGGAGCAGGCTGTGCCCGCCAGCCAGCAGCTTGGCGTCCCTCCGCCGGTGCTGCTTGAGCAGGGCCGCGGCCCTGGCGAGCGTCTTGGGAGCATAGTAGTCAAACGCGCTGGGGATCATGTCAGGACCTCCTCGGCTTTTTCCGCATCAATCTCCAGACCTTCTCCGGGCGCAGGGGCATGTCGATGTGGCGCACCCCGAACGGCGCCAGCGCGTCCACCACCGCGTTGACCACCGCCGGGGTGGAGCCGATGGTCCCGGCCTCCCCCACCCCCTTGACCCCGAGGGGGTTGACCGGCGTGGGCGTCACCGTGCTGGCCAGCTCGAACTTCGGGAAGTTGTGCGCCTTCGGCAGGGCGTAGTCCATCAGCGACCCTGTCAGCATCTGCCCGTTCTCGTCGTACACGACCTCCTCATAGAGCGCCTGGCCGAGGCCCTGCGCGATCCCCCCGTGGATCTGCCCCTCCACGATCATCGGGTTGATCACCTGCCCGCAGTCGTCCACGGCCACGTAGCGCCTGACCTCCACCTCGCCCGTGTCCGCGTCCACCTCCACCACGGCCACGTGCGTCCCGAACGGATAGGTGAAATTGGACGGCTCGAAGAAGTGCGTCTCGGCCAGCCCCGGGTCCGTGTCCGGTGGCAGGTTGTTCGCCACGTGCGCGGCCAGGGAGACGTCGGCCAGCGTCACGGACTTCCCCGGATTCCCCCTCACGAAGTACTTCCCGTCCTCCAGGACGATGTCCTGCGGGTTGCCCTCCAGCAGGTGGGCGGCGATCTTGACAACCTTCTCTTTGATCTTCTGCATGGCCAGGACCATCGCCGTGCCCCCCACGGCCGTGGCCCGGCTCCCGAACGTCCCGATCCCGTACTGCACGGCGTCGGTGTCCCCGTGCACGACCCGCACGTCGTCGATGTCCACCCCCAGCCCGTCCGCCACGATCTGCGCGAACGTCGTCTCCTGCCCCTGCCCGTGCGGCGACGCCCCGGTCAGCACCGTCACCTTCCCCGTCGGGTCCACCCGCACGGTCCCGCTCTCCCACCCCCCGGCGGGCATGGCCTTGGAGGGCCCCATCCCGCAGATCTCCACGTACGTGGAGACCCCGATCCCCAGGTAGCGCCCCTGCGCCCGGAGCCGGGCCTGCTCCTCCCGCAGCCCCCGGTAGTCCACGATGGACAGGGCCTTGTCCAGGGCCGCCGGGTAGTCCCCGCTGTCGTAGACGATGGACGTGCCGGTGGTGTAGGGGAACTCCGACGGCGCGATGAAGTTCCTCCGCCGCACCTCCACCGGGTCCATGCCCAGCTCGTCGGCCACGAGGTCCATCATCCGCTCGATCAGGTACGTGGCCTCCGGCCTCCCCGCCCCCCGGTAGGCGTCCGTGGCCATCTTGTTCGTGAAGACGCCGGTCAGCTTCATGGCGACGTTCTGAATTTTGTAACACCCGCAGAGCATCAGCCCGGTGAGCGTGGGGATGGCGGGCGTCAGGAGCTGGTAGTAGGCCCCCACGTCGGCCAGGACCGTGTATCGGATGCCCGTGACCGTCCCGTCGTTCTGGACGGCCATCTCCACCTCCCCCGCCTGGTCCCGGCCGTGAATGGTGTGGAGGATGTTCTCCCGCCGGCCCTCGATCCATTTTACAGGACGCTTGAGCCAGATCGCGAGATGGGCGATCAACCCCTCTTCCGCGTAGACGTTCAGCTTGCTCCCGAACCCCCCGCCCACCTCCGGCGCGATCACCCGCACCCGGTTCTCGGCCATCTTCAGCATCACCGCGAGCTGCGTGCGGAGCAGGTGCGGGATCTGCGTGGACGACCAGACCGTCAGCTGGTCCTCGCCGGGCAGATACTGCGCCAGGACCCCTCGCGGCTCCAGGGCGATGGGGGCCAGGCGCTGCTGGACGAACCGGTGTTTGACGACCCGGTCCGCCCCCCTCAGGGCGCCCTCCACGTCCCCGCCCGCGATCTCCCAGGTGAAGGCCACGTTGTCCTTCCCCTGATCCTCGTGAATGACCGGCGCCCCGCGCCGGAGGGCCTCCTCCCCGGAGGCCACGGTCGGGAGGGGGTCGTAGTCCACCTCCACGAGGTCCACCGCGTCCCGCGCGATGTACGGGTCCCCGGCCACCACGGCGGCCACCGGCTCCCCGACGAAGCAGACCTTGTCGAGCGCCAGGATGCGGTGGGGCGGGGTCTTCATGCCGGGGAAGTTGGCGGCGCAGGGGACCAGGCCGATCCGGTCCTGGATGCCCCGGCCCGTCACGACCGCCACCACCCCCGGATGCCTCCGCGCCGCCTCCACGTCGATCTTCTGAATGCGGGCGTGGGCGTAGGGGCTCCGAAGGACGGCGACGTGGAGCGTGCCGGGCAGGCGAATGTCATCGACGTAGTGGGCGAGCCCCTGGATCAGCCTCGGGTCCTCCCTCCGCTTGATCCTGGCGCCCACGGACTTGCTGATGGGCATGGCAAAACCTCCATTGGGTAAGACAGTGCTGAGTGCTGAGTGACACCTTTCTCCCTAAGCCTGGGGGCCTTTACTCAGGACTCAGGACTCGTTGCTCAGGACTTTCTCATCCTCTCCGCCGCGTACTGCACGGCCTCGACGATGTGCTGGTAGCCGGTGCAGCGGCAGAGGTTCCCCTCGATGCCGTGGCGGATGTCCGCCTCCGTTGGGTCCGGGTTGCGCTGAAGGAGCTGGTGGGCGGCCAGGATCATCCCCGGCGTGCAGTAGCCGCACTGCAGGCCGTGCCGCTCCCAGAACCCCTCCTGGATGGGGTGGAGCTGTCCGTCCTTCGCCAGGCCCTCGATAGTCGTGATCTCCCTGCCGTCGGCCTGGACGGCCAGGAGCGTGCAGGCCTTGACCGCCGCCCCGTCGAGCAACACCGTGCACGCCCCGCAGAGGCTCGTCTCGCAGCCCACGTGCGTCCCCGTCAGCCCCACCACGTCCCGCAGGTAGTGGACGAGCAGCAGCCGGGGCTCCACGTCGTGACTGTGGCGCTCCCCGTTGATCGTGACCTCGATCTTCACGCGCGCGGCCCTCCTTTCAAAGTGGTAAATTTTTACAGTAACTTGATCTGCGGCTCCTTGCCCTCCGGCCTGATCTTCCCGAAGTGGTGATAGGCCAGGGCCGTGGCCTCCCGGCCCCTGGGCGTCCGCTTGAGGTAGCCCTCCTGGATCAGGTAAGGCTCATAGACCTCCTCGATGGTGTCCTCCTCCTCGCTGATGGCCGCGGCCAGGTTGCCCAGGCCCACCGGCCCCCCCTCGAACTTCTCGATCAGGGCCAGGAGGAGGCGCTTGTCCATCTCGTCCAGGCCCTTCTCGTCGATGTCCAGCATGCGGAGGGCCGCGTCGGCCACCTCCTTCGTGATCACCCCGTCCGCGCGCGCCTGGGCGTAGTCCCGCGCCCGGCAGAGCAGCCGGTTGGCGATGCGCGGGGTGCCCCGCGACCGCCGGGCGATCTCGAACGCCCCCTGCCCTTCGAGCTGCACCTTCAGGATGCGCGCGGATCGCTCCACGATCACCTTCAGCTCCTCCGGGGTGTAGAAGTCGAGCCGCTCGATGATCCCGAACCGCGACCGCATGGGGGCCGTGAGCAGGCCCAGGCGCGTGGTCGCGCCCACGAGCGTGAAGCGCTCCAGCGGGACGCGGTAGGACCGGGCGCTCGGCCCGCTGTCGATCATGATGTCCAGGGCGAAGTCCTCCATCGCCGAGTAGAGGTGCTCCTCCACCACCCGGTTCATCCGGTGGATCTCGTCGATGAACATCACGTCCCGCTCGTTCAGGTTCGTCAGGAGCCCGGCCAGGTCCGCAGGCCGCTCCAGCACCGGGCCGGAGGTGGGCCGGATCTCCACGCCCAATTCCTTTGCGATGACGTTGGCCAGCGTGGTCTTGCCCAGGCCGGGCGGCCCGTGCAAAAGGACGTGGTCGAGCGCCTCCCTCCGCTGCAGCGCGGCCTCCACGGCGATGGAGAGCTTCTCCTTCACCTTCTCCTGGCCGGTCATGTCCTTCAGGTACACGGGCCGGAGGCTGCTGTCGTACTCCACGTCCTCGTCGCGGACTTCAGGGGTGGTCACGCGGTCGATCATGCCAAACCCTCCAGGTCCGCCAGATCCTGCAATCGCCCCGTCGCTTTTTTGTTCTTTTTGAGGTTCTGCAGGTCAATGAAATTGACGGCCATATCCTCGATCATCGTCTCTACCCTTGCCTCATAACAACCCTTGAAATCCACGCCTTCCAGGGCCGAGAGGATGTCTATCCGGTTGGGCGGATAGCCCAGTTGAACAACCTGGTCAGGATCAAGGAAGTCCTCAATCCGCAAACCCAGAGACCCGAAACCGAATTGGTCTAATGCCCTGATCAGACGGGCGGCGTTCTCTTGACCCAGTTCAACCCACACATCCAGGTCCCTCGTGTACCGGGGATGGCCGTGCAGGGCCACAGCATAGCCGCCAACGACCAGGTAACGAACACCATTATCGTTTAGCGATTTTATAAACTCTTTGAAGTCTGGGCTGAGCACGGTATTTCCAGGCGTGATACTCCTGTCGGATCTCCTCTAAGGCCGTCAGACGGACCTGATAAGGCTGCGTCTGCCAGTAGGCGAAATCGCTTTTTTGCCCCTTGAGAGGAACTTTGGTGACGACTTTTTGGAGTTTGATGCCTGTCTCCATCCTTGCGTCCTTATTTGCAGTCCGGCTCCCCACCCTGTTCGGCCAGCCGCCGGACCCGGATCATCAACTCTTTCCACTCACACCTCGTCGTAGCCCTCAATCGGTCGAATCCAGATATTCCGGTAGCGCACGGGATTGCCGTGATCCTGGAGCATGAGCGGTCCCCAGGGGTCGTGCGGCGCGTAGCCAAGGACATTTTTATGGCCCGTCGCCCCCATGAGCTTCCGGTGGAGGTGGACCAGGACCCCGTTGTGGACGATCGTCATGTAGGCGGGCCTGGCCAGTTTCTGCCCGTCGAAGCGCGGGGCCAGGAAGAAGACATCGTAGGTCTGCCACTCGCCCGGCCTCCGGCAGGCGTTGACCAGGGGCGGGAACTGCCCGTAGACCGCCGCGGTGATCCCGTCGGCGTAGGTCCGGTTGTCATAGCCGTCCAGCACCTGAATTTCGTAGCGGCCCATCAGGAACACGCCGCTGTTGCCCCGGCCCTGCCCGTCCCCCTTCACCTCCGCGGGCGCGGCCCACTCGATGTGGAGCTGGCAGTCCCCGAAGCGATCTCTCGTCTGGATGTTCCCGGTCCGGGTGACCTCCATGTACCCATTTTCAACCTTCCACTTCGCCTCGCCGTCCCGCCCGGCCCACGCGGCCAGGTCCCTGCCGTCGAAGAGCACGACCGCGTCCGACGGGGGCCGGCCGGCCCTCTCCTGCGAACTCTCGACGCCGGGGGTCACCACCTTCGGCTGGGGCCGCCTCCCGTCGTGGACCCGCCACGCCGAGCCGGGGAGCATTGGAGTGTCATCATAGCCCACGACAGATGGGGTCTGCGGTTTCTGTTCCATGATCAAGGTCCCTTCTCCATAGTATGATGTCCAGAAGTGAGTCCTGCGCCTATATCTTCCGCAGGGCCCGCTTGATGACCTGCTCCACGGGCAGGTCGCCCTCCTCGTCCACGACCGCGGCCACGGCCTTCTCCGCCGAGGCCTGGGTCGCGCCCAGGGCGACCAGGGCCAGGACGGCCTCCTGGGTCCTGCCCCCCGGCCTGCGCCCCCCGCGGCGCTCCTCGGCCTCCTCCGCGCCCCGCACCTCGCCGATCCGGTCCCGCAACTCCACGACCAGCCGCTCCGCGGTCTTCTTCCCGATGCCGGGGATGGTCGTCAGCCTCCTCCCGTCCCCGGCGGCCACGAACCGTTTGAAGTCGTTGACCGACACGCCCGACAGGACCTTCTGGGCCAATTGAGGCCCGACGCCGTTGACGGAGATGAGCAGCTCGAACAGGTCCCGCTCCCCCTCCGTCAGGAACCCGAACAGCTGCAGGGCGTCCTCCCGGACGTTGAGGTAGGTCAGAATCTTGATCGACTGGCCGACCTGCCCCGCCCGCTCGTAGGTCGAGAGCGGGACCTGGACGGAGAACCCGACCCCGCCCACGTCCACGACAAGGTGGGTCGGACTCTTTTCAGCGAGCGTGCCGGAGAGGTAGGAGATCATGGGAAAAAGAACAGACCTATCCCCCCGGCCCCCTTTCCTGAAGGAAAGGGGGAGGGAACCTTCTTCCCCCCTTTAGGGGGGATAAGAGGGGGGTCTCCCCTCTCCCTGTGGGGGAGGGGTCGGGGGAGGGGTTGTCACGTCTTGACCTTCAACGCCTTGAGCTTCTCGGAGAGCCTGTCCTTCCGGTCGTACGCCCCCATCTGCCGGAGCTTCTCCTCCAGGCTGTTCCTCCGGCGCGAGCCGGGCACGCCGGAGGCGCGGCGGTGGGAGTGGCAGAGGGCCAGGGCCACGGCGTCGTAGGTGTCGTCGGGTTTGTCGGACGGCGGAAGGTCGAGGATCTGCTCGACCATGAACCGGACCTGCGACTTGGACGCCGCTCCGGTGCCCACCACGGCCCGCTTGACCTCCGCGGGCGTGTATTCAAAGAGGGGGAGATCGCTGTTGACGACGGCGAGGAGGATGACGCCCCGCGCGTGGCACATCTTCATCATGGTCTGGACATTCTCGCCGTAGAAGACGCTTTCGAGGGCCACCTCGTCAGGGGCGCAGTCGGAGATGAGGGTCAGCAGGTCGTCGTAGATCTGGAGGAGTCGCTTGCCAAAGGGGAGTTTGGGATCGGGCCGGATGAAGCCGGAGTCGATCAGACGGGAGCGCCGCGAGACGGACTCCACAAGGCCATAGCCCGTCACGACGCTGCCGGGGTCGATACCTAGAATGCGCATGAGGGCCCCAAAAAATGAGCCACGAAAACACACGGAAACACACAGAACGTGTTTCCAATCTTCCATGTCCTTCCGTGTGGTTCCGTGGCCGTCTTTCACGCGGTCAGGGCCGCCAGCTCCTTGGCCTCGATGTCGAAGTTCGAGAAGACCTTCTGGACATCGTCGTGGTCTTCGAGGGCGTTCATCAGGTTGAGGACCTGCTCGGCGGTCTTGCCCTCCACCTTCATCGTGGTCTGCGGCTTGCGGACCAGCTCATCCTGGTTGTGCCGGATGCCCGCCTCGCCGAGGGCCTTCTTGACCCGATCGAAGTCCTGGAGCGCCGTGGTGACCTCCCACACGTCCTCCTCGTCGGAGATGTCCTCGGCCCCGGCCTCCAGCGCGACCAGCATCAGGTCGTCCTCCGAGACGCTCTTGTCCACGGTGATGTAGCCCTTCTGGCTGAACATCCAGGACACGGCGCCGTTCTCGGCCAGGTTGCCGCCGTATTTGGAGAAGAGATGGCGCATCTCCGCCACGGTCCGGTTCTTGTTGTCCGTCAGGGCCTCGATCATGATGGCCACCCCGCCGGCCCCGTAGCCCTCGTAGATGACCGGCTCGTAGGACTCTCCGGGGAGTTCGCCCGTCCCCTTCTTGATGGCGCGCTCCATGTTCACCGCCGGCATGTTCTCGGCCTTCGCGGCCAGGATCGCCGTCCGAAGGCGGGGATTGCTCCCCTCGTCCCCGCCCCCCTCGCGCGCGGCCACGGTGATCTCCCGGATCAGCTTGGTGAAGAGCTTCCCGCGCGCCGCGTCGTTCTTCCCCTTCTTCCGCTTGATGGTGGCCCATTTGGAATGTCCTGACATCGCCTCTCACCTCGCAATCGGGTCGTTTTAAAAGGGTGATCAGATGTTTACGGTCGCTTGATAATGTATCACAAAAGCAACCCGCTGGCAACAAAAAACTTGCCCCTTTGGGCCGTGAACAGAAGAGGCATCCGGGCCCTCCGGATGCCTCTCTCGGCTCTTGGAACTTCACGATGAAATCAGGTCAGTACGCCGCCGTCGCCGCCGCCGCCCCCTCTGCCGGCACGTACTCCGGGAAGACCTTCGGGAACCCCCGTTCGGTGGAGACCTGCCGGGTGGCCGCGTCGATGTAGCAGACGCTGAACGCCCGCCTGGGCCGGTTCGTGGAGTTCGTCTCCGAGCGGTGCAGGGTCCAGTTGTGCAGGAGCACGACCTCCCCCTGCTCCATCTCCAGGTAGAGGCGCTTCGAGTCCGGCGCGTGGACAACGATCTCCTCCGGGGAGAGCAGGTCGCCCTTCTGCGGGATGATGCCCTTGTGGGAGCCCGGAATGATCTGCAGACAGCCGTTGGCGATGCGGGTCGGGTCCAGCGCGGTCCAGACCGTGATCCTGGGCGGAATGCTCAGGCCCCACCCGCCCGCGCCGTCCTGGTGCCAGTTGATGATGACCCCCTGCTCCGCCGGCTTGTTGAAGAACATCGCCCGGAACACGGAGACCTCCTCCCCGACGATCTTCCGCGTGAGGTCCCTGAACAGGGGGTGCTGCATGTAGGCCAGGAACAGCGGGTCCTGCTCCAGGTCCTGGATCTTCCGGTACTTCAGCGACGACCCCTTGAACATCTTCGTCTGCTTGGACAGCTCCGGGTCCCCGGCGGAGGGGCACAGCTGCATCAGCATGTTGTCGTAGTGGATGTTCCCCAGCATGATGTCGTCGATGCGCAGGCAGAGCGCCTCGACCTGTTCATCCGGGGCCACCTTGCCCAGGCGCACGTAGCCCTGTTCGTGAAACATCTCCAGCTCTTGATCGCTCAAGGTCGGCGCGTGCAGATCACCCATGATATGAACTCCTTATCCGTGGTCTGTGGTCTGTAGTCTGTGGTCTGTAGTCTGTGGTCAGCCAAACCACAGCGCGTGTTTCAGGGCGCTCGCCCCGCGCCCGATGTACCACCTCCAGGAACTGCCGGGCGTGTGGTGGGCGACCACGGCGCGGGGGGGGAAGAGGGTCCGCAGGAGGAATCGGGCCTTCTCCAGGGCCGTGCGCCGGAGGGCGAGATGGATAAAATAGCTCGTCCCCGGACGCGCCCGCCCCCGCAGCGCCTCCCGCAGAAAGCGCCGTTCCCCGCGCGTCAGACCGTCGGGCCGGAGCGCCGCTAAGACCTCGTCGGGGACCGGGGCGTCCATCTGCTCCCGGACCACCCGGAGGCCGAAGTAGGTCAGTCGGGCCAGCCGGAAGCGCCGTGCCACGTCTATAACCTGCCCCCAGTCCGGCCCTTCGCGCGCGATGACCCAGGCCAGGTCCGTCAGGTGGATCGGTTTGTAGAAGGCGTGCGAGGGCCGGAGGGCGTGTTCGCACAGGTAGACTAAGAGGTGGTGCGGGGCCAGGCGGAGGGCCGTTGCCCCGGCGACGGCGAACGGCACGGCCTCGCCCCACACCTCGTCCATGCGGATGGCATCCCGGTAGACCTCCGTGGGGATGGAGGTGTTGACCAGGTGCCAGTGGAGGTGGACCGGCGGGGCGAGCAGGTCCGGCGCGCGATAGTCCAGGGTCGAGAGGGAGGTGGACAGGGCCGGGTCCACCTCCTCGGCCCGTCCGTCCACGGCGCAGTAGCCGAGGTGGGCCAGGGCCCCGTCCGCAGCCCTCAGGCGATCCGGGGGGACCAGGAGGTCCACGTCGGTCATCGGCCTGGCCGCCGGGCTTGGATAGACCGTCTCCGCCAGGGCGACCCCCTTCAGGACCAGGACCGGGATATCCATCTCACGAAACGCCCTCAGAACCCTCCCCACAGCGTCGGCCAGCACCGCGCAGCGGGCCGCCGAGACGTAGTAGGCCCCCGACAGCGTCCGGGCAGCGGCGGGCGGCATCGGATGGTCTATCCGTTGCAGGACTCCCCGTGTCTGGCAATAGAGCAGCGGGGCGAGGTCGCAGTCCCCGGCCAGGGCAGCCAGGCGCTCCCATCCGGCCTCCGGGTCAGGCAGGTCCCGGTCCGCCTGAGAGGGGGCGCAGAGCCGGAGGAGCCGCCGCAGGTCACAGGCATCCCGGTCCCATCGCTCACAGAGAGGGGCCCCCCATCCGCTGACGATCCGGGCGAGACGCCGTCCGCCCGGCAGTCGCGCAACAGGCCAGCGCATCGCCCCCTGCATCCCCCGGTCCAGCCGGACCCGCCCTCCGCCACGCTCGACGAAGATCACGCGCCCCAGGACTTCCGCCGCCGGAACCTCCTCGACGGGGCAGCCCGGCGCATCCCCCTGAAGCCAGAACGTCGCGCCCGCTCGCCGGGTCAGCCGGTGGACGCGGGGACCCTGCCCAGACCGGTAGAGCGCCACGTCGCCCGGCCGGAGCGCCCGGACATCCACAGGGTCCACGGTCAGGAGGTCCCCGGAGCGGATGGACGGCGCCATGCTCGTCCCGGTCGCCCGGAACCGGAGGGGCTGTCCCTCACGCAACACGGCCTCGGCCAGGTTAAGGAAGTCGTCGGAAGAGAGTGTGAGGAGCATAAAATTTCCACATAGTCTCAGAATTTTATGCTTGACGTAAGGCACAGGATTTCTGACAGCTACAGTGAGTTAGCGACACAGAAGGGGTTACTCACTGGCTGGGA
>Ga0209399_10001253_pt1 | contig 13364 bp, 14 predicted proteins | sample OV2TP3_FD_184130 | JGI IMG/M metagenome (GOLD analysis project Ga0209399, IMG submission 184130) | Hot spring microbial communities from Beatty, Nevada to study Microbial Dark Matter (Phase II) - OV2 TP3 (SPAdes) (version 3) | ecosystem: Environmental > Aquatic > Thermal springs > Hot (42-90C) ... | reverse complement strand
CATCGACCGCCTGCGCTTCGGCTGCGTGGTCGACTATCTCGACTTCTACATCCTGGACAAGTGGCCGCACTGGCCGGCGTTCAACGTCGCCGATTCCGCCATCACGGTCGGCGCGCTCCTGCTGATCCTCGAAGGCTTCATCCACCATGAAAGGCGAGCTGGCGCTCCTTCTTAAGGCGCTCGCGTTCGCCGCCCACAAGCACCGCCACCAGCGCCGCAAGGACCCCGGGGCTTCGCCGTACATCAACCACCCGATCGCGCTCGCCGACGTGCTGGTGAACGAGGGCGGGGTCACCGACGTCGAGGTGCTGTGCGCCGCGCTCCTGCACGACACGGTGGAGGACACGGCGACGACGCCCGAGGAGCTCGCCGGCGCCTTCGGCGCGCGCGTGGCGCGCATCGTGGCCGAGGTCACCGACGACAAGGCGCTGCCCAAGGCCGAACGCAAGCGCCTGCAGGTGGCGCACGCCGCCGAGCTCTCGCCCGAGGCGAAGCTGGTGAAGCTCGCCGACAAGATCTGCAACCTGCGCGACGTCGCCGAGCGGCCGCCGGCGAGCTGGGACCTCGCGCGCCGGCGCGAATACTTCGACTGGGCGAAGCGCGTGGTCGACGGTCTGCGCGGTGCGCATCCCCGGCTCGAGGCGGCGTTCGACGCGGCATACGGCATGAGAGAATAAGCCGATGGATGTTCTGCTTGCCAATCCGCGCGGTTTCTGCGCCGGCGTCGAGCGCGCCATCGAGACGGTCGAGCGCGCGCTCGAGCTCCACGGCGCGCCGATCTACGTGCGCCACGAGATCGTGCACAACAAGTACGTGGTCGACGACCTGCGCGCCAAGGGCGCGGTGTTCGTCGAGGAGCTCGACGAGGTGCCCGCCGGGGCGACGGTGATCTTCAGCGCGCACGGCGTGTCGAAGCGGGTGTGCGCCGAGGCCGAGCGCCGCGGGCTGAAGGTGTTCGACGCCACCTGCCCGCTCGTCACCAAGGTCCACGTCGAAGTGGCCCGCATGCTGAGGGCGGGCTACGAGATCGTCATGATCGGCCACCGCGGCCACCCCGAAACCGAGGGCACCATGGGCCAGGCCACGCGCGGCATGTATTTAGTGGAAACGGTGGGCGACGTCGCTGCGCTGCACGTCACCTTGCCGGATAAGCTTGCCTATGTCACCCAAACGACGCTTTCGATCGACGACGCGAAGGCCATTGTCGCGGCGCTGAAGGCGCGCTTCCCCGCGATCCGCGGGCCGAAGAAGGACGACATCTGCTACGCCACGCAGAACCGGCAGGACGCGGTCAAGCTCATGGCGCCGCAGTGCGACGTGGTGATCGTCGTCGGCTCGCCGAACAGCTCGAACTCCAACCGGCTGCGCGAGGTGGCCGAGCACATGGGCGCGCAGGCCTACATGGTGGATCGCGCCGTGGACTTGCAGCCGGAGTGGATCGCCGGCAAGCACCGCGTCGGTGTCACGGCCGGGGCCTCGGCGCCCGAGGTGCTGGTACAAGAAGTGATCGCCCGGCTGCGCGCTCTGGGCGCGAAGGCCGTCACGCCGCTGGAGGGCGTGGTCGAGAAGGTGGTCTTTACTCTGCCGCGCGCTCTGGGCGCTCGTACGGATTGAAGCTCACTTCGATCAATTTCTGGCTCTTGACCGGCTGCCCGGCGATCGACGCGGGTCGGTAGCGCACCTGGCGCAGCGCCTCGATGGCGGACTGCTCGAAAATTCCCCTGCGCGGTCTCACGTCCACGATCTCGACCGAATCGACGGTGCCTTTCTCGCTGATGTAGACCCGCGCGAGCACGCTGCCGGCCAAGCGCCAGATGTAGGCGTCTTCGGGAAAGACCAGCGGCCCGCGTTCGAGCGGCACCGCCACCGCGTCGACCTCGTTGCGCCGGAAGTACCGATCGGTCAGCGGCATGCTCGACCCGGGCTGCGCGCGGGCGGCAGCTCGTCCCCCGGCTGCCGGCTCAACTTCCAGCGCGGTCTCGGGCGGCACGTTCTTGAGCACGACTTTCAGCGCCGGCTGAAAGCCGTGGCGCCAGCCGCCCGGCGAGACGTCGAGCGTCAGCATGAAGATCAGGTGCAGCCCCGCCGATAGAACGAGGGCGAGCGAAAGATTCTTCTGCTGCTCCCGGGCCGTCAGTCGAGCTCCTTGTACCAGTAGGAGCGCAGCCGCTTGTCCAGCGTCAGGCCCGGCGGCGTCTGCACCGACGTGCCCGAGATCACGGCCTGGTACTTCTTGCCGTCGATCTCCACCACTACCGGTACCGGTGAGGGCAGGTAACCGCCGCCCGCGTGAATCGTGGAGCGGTCGGCGATGGTGATGGTGCCCGAGGCGTTCAGGTCGGTCGTGGCGCTCGCGTCGGCGAAGCCCACCTGGTATTCGCGGGCGATGCCGAGGTTCGAGCCGCACGAGCCGCCGCCCGCGGTCGAGCTCGGCTGGTTGGTGTTGAAGAATGTGGTGCCCGAGATGGTGACGGCGCTCGACACCACCTTTTCGCCCGCCAGCAGGTGGATCTTCCACCCCCGGTCGTTGGAGCCTTCGGCGCTGGTGGCGTCGAACACGCCGGTCGTGTCGGGATTGTCGTGCGTGATCGGAGCGCCGGTCGGCGCGGGCGAGAACCCGGAGATCTTGACGGACGTGCTGTTCGGTCCATCCCGATCCTTGAACATGTAGAACGCGTTCTGCGTGATGGTATCGAACGGATGCTCGCGGTCGCCGGTCCCGAGAAGCACGGCGATGTAGTTGCCGGCGGCGTCCGAAGCGAACACCAGGTCGGGCGCGAACAGGAACTTGCGCTTGTTCGCGATATCGGTGCTCGCCCCGGAGGAGATTTCGGCGACGCGGGTGACCGTCCAATCGTCCATGCTGGTGCCCGAGATGTCGGCGCGCCACACCTGCCCGCAGGTATCGCCGGCGTAGATGCTGTCGGCAAGGCCGTTGCGGGTCTTGTCCAGGACCGTGACGTCGGACGGCATCGCGCAATTCATGCCCGGCACGTCGAGCTTCTTCGCCCGCGCGGTGCCCGAGGTGGTGAGGCCGGCCCCGGCCTGCCAGACCACCGTGCCGTCGAACGCATCGACGACCAGGATGCCGTGCCCCTTGGTGCGGCTCACGGGGGTTTGGCCGCCGGTCGCGCCCGAGATCGTGCACGAGCCGCCGGCGGTGTAGGTGATCGTCCCCGACCCGACGGGCTTGATGATGATTGCGCTCGTCGAGAATTCGTCGAGCAGGCACGGGTTCACGTCCTCGAGGTCTTTCTGGTAGCCCGCCCCGAAAATCAGCACGACGTTGTCCGGATTCGCCGCGTTGCCGAGGCTGGCGTTGATCTTCGCGATCCTCGGCTCCGACCAGGTCTGGCCGAGCAGCTCCCAGCCCGCGTCGCCGAAGCCTTTGCGCCAGAGGAGCTTCGGCGCCGCCGGGTCGGTGACGTCGAGCGCGTAGACGAAGTCGCCGCCGCGCCGCAGCGACAGGTAGAGGTAGACCTTGTCGCAGGCCGTGCTGTTGATGATCCCGTCGGCGATGCCGGTGCAGCCGCCCTCGCCGTCGGGCGAGCGGTCCTGCGAGTACACGCCGATCGAGCCGTCGACGAAGTAGTCCTTCTGGGCGGCGCTGCTGATGGTCGGCGATTGCTCGCGCAGGCGCTTCAAGCGGCTGAAAAATTCGCGCGGAATGAAGCCCCAGCGCTCGGTGCCCGGAAGGATCGTCGCGTCGGGGCCCGAGGTGTGAAGGGCGGTGCCGCCCTTCAGCGCGCGGAAGACGCCGTCGTTGCCGCCGTAGAACGCGTAGATGTCGTTGTCGTCGCCGTAGCGGTTGTAGTTCACCACCGCAGGGCGCGAGTGAAGCACATCGCCATGGGCCGAGGGCCGGACATCGCTGCCGGCAGGCGTCGTGTCGGGGTTCTCGTTCTCATTGTTGTCCGCGCCGCGCACCCAGGCGATGAGGTTGGCGCGCGCCGTGGCGTCGCCGTCGGCGAGCCGGCCGGTGGTAATCGCGCCACCGGCGGTCGTGAGCGCGCTCACGCCGCTGAGACTCACCGATCTCGCCGAGCGGATAGTGCCGGTCGCGCTCACGATCGGCCCGATCGACGTGATCGGCTTGCCTGCGACCGCGGTGCCGGCTGGCGCGCCGTTCGGGCCTTCGCTTGCGTTCGCGTTGTCGCGGATCACGAAGGAGGTGCTCGAAGGCACGTCGGGCGCCGAGCTGATCGTGAACGTGCCGTTGTAGTTGGCGTTCGCGCCGGTAATCGTGATGCTGAACGGGAACGGGCCAGCGATGTTATGGTTGCCGTCGGTGGTGACGGTCAGCACGTCCCGGTCGGAAGGGTTTCCGGTCGTCGGATGGCTGAAGTTCGTGATCCTGACGCCGATTACGCCGCCGGTCCCGGTCAGGGTCTCGATGGAGGAGAACGTGACCGAGTTGTTGTCGATCTTGGTCACGGTCTTCGGCCCGCCGTTGTAGCTGGCGATGGTATTGCCGAGAACGAACACGTTCGATTGGCCGCTGCTCAAATTGTGCGCCGTGGCCGTTGCCTTCGCCGTGTCGGTGGCGCCGCTGATCACGTCGGGCGAGGTCGAATACGTGAACGAGTTCGCATCCGAAACCGTGATGGTCACGGTCTTGTTGAATGCGGTTTCGTTGGCGCCGCTGATGGTGACGGTGTCGCCGGTGACATAGCCATGGCCGTTGACCACCGCGGTGGCGGCGATGCCTGAGCCGGTGAGCGAGGTCACCGGCTTCTTGCCGATCACGGTGATGGCGCCATGGGACCCCGAGGCGGCGGTGCGCGAGTAGCGGAACGTGTTGGCATCGAGACGGGTCACGACGGCATCCGTCGCGTCAAGCCCGGCGGTGCCGCTGACCGTGACCAGAGTTCCGGTTTCCAGGCCGTGACTGGTCCCGCTCGCTTGTGCCGAGTTGGCGTCCAGCGCTGCGGCGAGCGTGTACGTGTACGTGAGGTTGAGCTTGCGCGCCGTTCCTGAAGCTCCGCCGGTATCGTTGCCTGTTGATCCCTGCAGCGCGAAATTATTCGCGTCCACGACCGCGATGGTCCACGTACCGTTGGCATTCGTGTTGGGGGCATGGTTCTCGATGACGACCTTATCGCCGGTCACGTAGCCGTGCGCATCGCTCTGCACCGAGATCGGGCTGGTGTTTGTGCTCGACTGGATGCTCTTCGCCGAATTGTTCTGTGCGCTCGTCAGGCTGAACGTGCCGTTGTATTCGCTCGGCGAGGCGCCGGCGACCTTGATGTCGTTGCCCGCCGACCAAGCGGGATTCGGCTCGGTGCCTAGCACGAGCGTCGCCGTCGTGCCGCTGCTCGTGAGCGAGCTCGCGTTGTAGGAAATGAACGCGCCCAGGTCGGCGGCGGTGACGCTCGCGTTGGCAGAAGCGAACGCGTTCTGCGGGTGGCTGAGGCTGGGCTGGTCGGTGCACAGGCCGGTTCCGGTGCTGTTCAGGCAGGTGTAGAGGTTGCGAGCGGACTGATCGGTCGGGTACGCGATGCGCAGCAGCTGCGCGCCGCCGCCTTTCTCGACCAGGTCGCCGTCGGGCAGGTCGGAGTCGCCGCCGACGCCGTTCAGGCTGTCGTCGCGGAATGCCCAGTAGGCCGAGCTCGAGGTCCAGAAGCTCTGCGCGCTGCCGCTGATGAAGCCGGTGCTCGAGTTCTCCGCCGGGTCGCCGTTGGCGTCGGCGAGGAACAGCTCCTGCGTTGCGGTATTGACGCCGAGCTTGTAGAGCTTGAGGTTGCCGAGCCAGCGCGGGCTCTTCGCCGCGTCCGGGCGGAACACGCCGATGTACACCTGGTTCAGGTTGGTGCCGCGCACGTTCACGCTGACCGGCAGCGTGGTCGAGGCGAAGACGCTGTTCACCGCCTGGACTTCATTGAAGATCGCCTTGAGCGTGTTGGCGAGGTTTACGGCCGTATCGGAGCCGCTCACCGCGAAGTACTTGCCCTTGCCCTTGCTCGCCATGCTCTTGAGGAGCGCGGTGGTGCCCGGCCCCTGTCCCGTCGTGCCGGGAACGACGTCCACGGTGTAGGTGTAGACGTTCTGCACGCCGTCGAAGGCGGCATTGCAGTCCGAATTCGACATGAAGTTGGCGTACTCGTCGCCCCAGTTGCCTTCCTGCCCGCTCGGGCTGAGCGCGATGGTCGCGGTCGAGCCGCCGATCGAGGCGAGGTATGCCTCCGCCTGGGCGAGCGAGGAGCTGTTTTCGGCCGGCTCGCCGTTGCTGATGAAGATGATGAAGTTTCGCTGGCAGCCGTCGATGATCGGGCTGTTGTAAACGGTGCTGCTCGAGTTGCTGAGCGCGTTCCCCGGCAGGTCCGCGGCGTACGAATTGCTGGCAGTGTTCCCGGCGAAGTCGCGCTTCGACATGTTGTGGCCGGCGAACGACTGCACGCCGGCGTAGTACTGGTACATCTCGCGCATGGCATTCGACCAGCGCGCGGCGTTCGCCCGGTCGCCCCCCTCGCTGAGGGCGTTGATCAGGCTGACCAGGCGATCCCTGTTGGTGGTCGTCATCTGGCGCACCGCGAACCGGATGTACGCCCCCGGGTCCCCGGGCTTGTTCGGTTCCGTGAACATGGCGAGGCCGACGTTGAATTCGTCGGTCAGGCCGCCGACCGCCGAGGCGAGCGCCGCCTTTTCGTGGGTGAACTTGTCCGCCCCGTCGGCGGCCTGGCCCCAGTTCGCCGTGTTGTCGACGAAGATGAGGATGTTCGGCCGCGTCGCGCCGAAGGCCGGATTGGCGAGGAAGATGTCGGTGTCGTCGTTGACCGGGTCGAACGCCGCCCACGCCGCCTGCGCGACGAGGACGAAGGCCGCGGCGGCGGCGGTGCGCACAAGGTTGATAACAGTCATGGCTTGACTCCCTGCTTTACGTACAGGAACCGGCGAGCTGCCGGATCTTGGCGCCCTGGACCATGACGGCCCTCGCGCCGGTGAGGGAGTCGGTGACCGTGACGCTGAACTCCCACACGTTGTCTTCCGGGACGATCGGCGAGACCGCGCTGTATCCCGAAGCCGGCGCGGAAAGGAGGCAAGTGCGGTTGCTCACCGCGACCGAGATGCCGGCGGGCAGGGACGGGTCGCCGTTCGCGTTGGTGATCGCGACCGCGGAGCTCGGCGCATTGAACGGCGCGACGGAATTCATCACCTGCTCGATCGCCTGCAGCCCCCAGTTCTCGACGAATTTGCGCGACTGCATGTTGCCCACCACCAGCATGCTCGTGTTGCTGATGCGGATCGTGGCGATGGCGAGCAGGGTAATGACCACGAGCATGATCAGGACCACCACGAGCGTCGTGCCTTGTTGGCGCTTCATGACTCCCTCCGCGCGCTCGGATTCACCACCCGGATCACGGCGTTGTAGACATGCCGCTTGTACGGGCCGCCCGGGGTCACCGTGCCCGCGACGCCCATGTCATAAACCTTCGTGTCGGTGAATCCCCCGGTCGCTTCCAGGTTGCGCGCGAGCACGTTGACGCGCAGCGCGACCACGTTTTGCCAGTCGGCGAGCGCCGGCGCCGTGACGTAGGCGCCGTTCGGCACGCCGTCCCCGTCGATGTCGACGCCGTAGTCGACCTGGAAATTCTCGATGCCCTCGACCAGCGGCACGACCCTCATCTCGAGGGCGGTGCCGGCGGCGTTGAGCGCGAGCTCGAGCCGCTTCAGCGTCGGGACCGGCGCGCCGGCGTCGTCGGCTGCGCCGGTGCAGACGGCGCCGCCTCCGTTGGGGATGCTGCACGGCGCGACGAAATAGACGTGGACATGGTATTTGCGGATCGGCGAGACCGTCGTGCCGTCCTTCTCGGTGAGGGTGGTGAAGTTCGCCGGCGCGCCGAGGGCGACGGTCGGATTGGCTGCCGCCGTAGGATCGGCGTTCGCCTGCATGTAGACCTCTGCCCCGACGAGCGATGCCGGAGCCGTAGTTCGCGAATCGGCGCGGCGGATCACCAGGATGTCGGTGCCGTCGACGTGATTCGCGTCCGAAACGCACGTGAGCGCTGCTCCCGAAGGAGCGTCGTATCCCTGCACCCAGAGCGCCGCGGCTTCTCTCAGTGCCGTCATGTTTGCCGTCTCGCAAGGGTCGGGCAGGGTGCCCGGCAGCGGCAGCTGCGACGGATAGCGCCCGTAATACCCGGCGAGCGACACGTCGTCGGTCAGCGTCTGCACCGCGAAACGCCCGTTTTCGATCTGCTGCGCCGCGCGGTTGAGATCGACGTAGACGCGATTGGAATTCGCGAACACCGACACCAGGCCGGCGAGCAGGAACAGCCCGATCGCGATCGCGATCATCAGCTCCATCATGTTCAGGCCGGCCTGGCGGCGGCGCGGAGGGATCGTTTGCTTGGGTCTCATATCAGGCTCGCGATGCGTACGGTGACGCTCACTTCGCGCCGTTGGGCTTCGTTGCCGTAAAGGTCTTGCGCGCAGGTGGCGCTGGGGTCGCCCGCCGTGGGAGCCACGGTGGACGCCATGCCCTGCCAGGCGACCGCGACGCGGTAGCTGTTTGTCGCCGGTATGAACGTCACGCACCCGCGTGCCCCGAGCACCGCGCCGACGCTTGCCCCGCCTTGGGTCTCGGAGGCGCCTTTGAGGGCGCTGTCCCAGGCGGCAAGGTCGGCATCGGCCAGAGCCCGGGTCGTAGCCGTGCCCACCGCGGCGTTGCAGACCGGCGTCGCGGCTCCGGTTCCCGCGTAGGGTGGAGCAAGAGCGGTGGTGACGTAGCAGCCGGCCGCGCTGCGATTGGTGGACAGCCGGTCGGCCATGTCGTGAACCAGGATCAAGGCCTGCCCGCGCTGGTAGGACTCGAAGGTCGCGATCTGGCTGTGCGCCTGGAGCCCGAGCAGCCCGAGCAGCCCGAATACCAGGATCACCAGCGAAACCAGGACCTCGAGCATGGTAAAGCCACGCTGCACTCGCACTGTGGAGCAGTGAGCCATCAGTCGCATACTCCGTCGGAGGAATCCCCGTCCCTGTCGGCGCGCACCGCCGGCCTGCCGCTGGGCTCGACATAGATGCAGCGCGCCGTGACCGCGGGATAGCTCGTCGCCTTGATGAAAAACGACACTGCCGCCGTGCCCGACATGCGCCCGGTCCCCAGGTAGGAAACGCTGGCCGCCGGTCCTGTCAGCGTGACCTCGGGATACGCTTGCTGCGAGCTCAGCACCGTCGCGCCGAATCTTACCGACCAGCCTTGGGCCCAGTTCGCGGTGTTGACCGGCACCACGTCTACGCCGGCGTTGCGCTTGATCGCCTCGCTGCGTGCAAGGGTCAGGTCCGTATGCAGGTCCGTGGCCACGGTTTTGACGCGCTGGGTGACCACTACGCTGCGCAGGTTCGGCGCCGCAATGGCGACGACGACCGCGACGACCACCATGACCAGCATCAGCTCTATGAGGGTGAAACCCTTGTACACGGGTTCTCGCGGCTTCCTCTACCAGGACACCGGCGTACCGCCGGTGCAAGCACTCGACCCTTGCAAGCGCTGCTTGATGCCCGCGTAGGTGAGCGTCAGGCTGCCGTCGCTGACTTGGCTGCTTCCCGACTTCGGCTTGGCGCAGATCGTGTACCCGGGCGGGGAGGTCGAAACGCCCCCGTCAAACGTGATCTCGTAGTAGGAGTTCTCGCACTTTGTGGCGTCGCAGGACCATCCTTGCGCGGCGAGATTGAGCTGGTTGGGCTGCGTCGCGAACGCGCGCTGCTCGATCAGGATCTGCTTCTGCCGCGAGTCCATCTGCGACATGAGCTGCTGCGCATCGGCGCGGCGCGAGCGCGCCATGTAGCTCTGGTACGACGGATAGCTGACCGCGGCGAGGATGGCGATGACCGCCACCACGATCATTGCCTCGATCAGCGTGAAGCCCGCGGCTCTGGGCATGAACCCTCCCTTTCTTCTGCCGCCGATGTTAAGCAGCCGGCGGGCCTGGACGCAAAACCCGCAGACCAGCGGCGGGAATAACGGCTCAAAAGGCGCGTCCGGCGCCGCCGATCTGCATTAGTTCACGCGCCGTCGCGGTGCACCATCAGCGTATAATTTCTCTCCTTCTCTTGCCGTGCACTGCTGGTGTAGCTCAGCTGGTAGAGCAACTGATTCGTAATCAGTAGGTCGCCCGTTCGAGTCGGGCCACCAGCACCAAGAACGCACAATGGCCGCAAGCATCCTGGTCATCGACGACGATCAAAGCATCTGTGACCTGCTGCGCATGCACTTGAGCGCCGCCGGCTACGAGGTGCATGTCGCCGAGGATGCGATCGCCGCCGGCTACCTGGTGCTGCGCAGCCCGCCCGACCTCATCATTTCCGACATCAACATGCCGCACATGGACGGCTTCGAGTTCGTCGCGGCGTTGAAAGCCGACGCCACGCTGCCGCGTATCCCGGTCATATTTCTTACCTCGTACGACGAGGGCGACGACCGCGGCAAGGAGCTCGGCGCAGTCGGCTACCTGACCAAGCCGGTGCGCGCCGATCGCTTGCTCGCGCTCGTCGCCCAGCACGTGCCCGGCGGCGCATTGCCGATCGGCTAGGTGCTATGATGTTCGGGATGATTCGCGTTCGCATGGCCCTGGCGCTGGCCATCGCTTTCAGCGCGGCTGCAGCCGCCCAACAGCTCTATCGCTGGACCGACGAGAAAGGGCGCGTACACGTTACCGATACGCCGCCGCCGGCGGGCGCGAAGGACGTGCAAAGCCGACGTATACCAGCCGCGGCAAGCGCATCACAGGCCGGCGCAAATGACCCTTACGCGCTCCAGGTCGCGCGCAAGAGCTTTCCGGTCACGCTCTATTCGACGCCGGGCTGCGAGGCCTGCGACGAGGCAAGAAAGCTGTTGAATGCCCGCGGAGTGCCCTTCAAGGAGATCAGCGTCAACGACGAGAAGCAGCTCGAAGAGTTGAAAAAAGCGGTCGGCAGCAACTCGGTGCCGTCGATCGTTGTCGGCAGCACCGTGCAAAAGGGCTTCGAGGAAGCCATCTACCACCGGATTCTTGACGCCGCCGGTTATCCGAAAACAGGAATCCTGCCGCCGCGCAGTCAGGAGGAACCGAAGGCGATTGAGCCCCAAACCGAGGTGCAGCCGGCACCCGAGTCGCCGCCGGCTGGGCCCTATGCGCCCGGCGCGCGGGCGCAGGTTCCCCAGAAGAAATAGGTCAGGGGCAGTCTTTCAGCTCGCTGCCTTCGAGCTGGCGGGCGATCTCCTTCAGCCGCGCCTGCAGCGGCGCGTCGACGCTTTTCACCTGCAGCCAGACCTTCGGCACCACGGTCTCGCGCGGCCCGACCCTGGCGGTGCGTACCCCTTGGCCGCGCAGCGCGGCGAGCCGCGCCTGCGCCGCCTCCTCGCTGCGGAACACGCCGAGCGACAGCGCCCAGCGGTGCTCGCTTTCTTCCTGCACGATGAAGTACTCCTCGATGCCGAGGTCCTTGAGCTCGGCGGCTTTCTTGAGCGCGCCCTGGCGGCTGCCCTGCGGCGGGATGAACACCCACCAGCCTGCGATTTCCTCGCCGCGGCGCTGGGCGAGCCGCGCACCGAGGCCGAGAGGCTCGAGCGCCTGCTCGGCGCGCGGCGCGTCCGCGACGCTGAAGCTTCCCCACTCCATGCAGGCTATCGGAGCGGGTGCGGGCTTTTTCGCCGCCGACACCGGCGGCAGCTCGTGCGGCGCGATGACCTTGAGCTTCTCGGGCTCGATCTGGCGCGACAGCGGCGCCGGGTCGGCGGCATCGGCCGGCGCGCCGTAGCGCCACCAGGCGTAGAAGGCCAGGTTGGCGAAGACCAGCAGCAGAAAAAGCGCCCTCATTTCGCGACCGCCCGTTCATTGAGGGCGATCCGGGCGAGGCCGTCGAGCACGAGGTTTTCGACGTAGCGCCGCGGCATCGAAAGCTGGTCGACGAGCGCGCGGCCGGCGCCGCCGGCGACGATGCACAGCGGGTTCAGCTCGAGCTCGCGCAGCACGCGGTACATCCGCTCCACCGCCCCGGCCTGGGCATGGCGGCATCCGCTCTCGATGGCGTCGGCTGTCTTGCGCGGCGTGTCGCGGTACTCGCCTTCGTCGAACGGCAGCCGGCCGGTATGCTCGTGCAGCACGAAGCGCATCAGCTCGACTCCGGGCAGGATGACGCCGCCGAGGAACCTGCCGTCGCCCGAGAGCATGTCGACGGTCGTCGCGGTGCCGGCGTTCACCACGAGCGCGGACCCATGGTGCAGCGCGCGCGCCGCGATCAGCGCCGCCCAGCGGTCGGGACCGAGCTGCTCGGGACGCTCGTAGAGGTTGCGCACGCCGCAGCGCTCGGCCTCGGCGCGCAGCCACAGCGCCTCGACGTCGAAGATGCTGGTCCAGTTGACCAGCAGGTGGTGCGCGCCCTCGCCGGCGACGTTGGAGATGATGATGCGCTCGGGGTCCTCGTGCGTGACCGAGAACGGGTTGACGTGGTCGCTCGTGGCGGCGAACTCGATCAGCGAGACCGTGGCGATGCTCGCCCAGCCCTTGCCGTCATACCAGCCCCATTTCACCCGGGAATTGCCGGCGTCGATGGCGAGGATCATGCGGCCCTCGCCGAAACCACGCGGCCGCTCGTCACGGCGCGCATTCCCTGTCTTGTCTGAATTTGCAACGAGCCGTCGGCGCCGAGCCCGGCCGCGACGCCGCTCACCACGCGCCCGCCGGCGAGCCGCACGCGCAGCCTCTGGCCGGCGTGCGCGTCCATCGCTTCCCATTCGGCGCGCAGCGCGTCCAGCCCGCGGGCCTCGAAGAGCTCGAGCGCCTCGAGGAGCGCAGCCGCGGTTTTTTGAATGACGAGGTTCCTCGGGACGGCTACGAAGTCGTTCAAAAAAGCGAGCCTGCGCCGCACCTTGGTCTCGAGTCCCGGCGTGCGCCGGCAGTTGATGCCGACGCCGATGACCGCGTAGGCGTGAGCGGCCTGGCTGCGCGTCTCGACCAGGATGCCGCCGAGCTTTGCGCCATCGACCACCACGTCGTTCGGCCATTTCAGCGACGCCTTGTGCAAGCCAAGCCCCCGCAGAGCGCGCGTCGCCGCGACCCCCGCGACGAGGGAGAGGGCGGCGAGCTCGCGCACCGGGCGGCGAATGCGCCGGCCGAGCGAGAACGTGACCCCCGCGCCCGGCGCGCTGTGCCAGCGCCGCCCGCGCCGCCCGCGGCCCGCGGTCTGCTCTTCCGCAGCCACGAGGATGGGCCTTTCAATACTTGCCCTCAAGAGCAGATCATTGGTAGAGCCGCAACGCTCCACAACCCGCACCTCCACGCCGGGAAGAACGATCGCGGCGGCGCTTAGCGGGTCAGATGCGCTGTCCATTTTGCTAGTTTAGCCGCCAAAGGTGAGGCGGCCGAGGCATGGCGGTGTGCTCTATG
>Ga0209399_10001251_pt1 | contig 13371 bp, 3 predicted proteins | sample OV2TP3_FD_184130 | JGI IMG/M metagenome (GOLD analysis project Ga0209399, IMG submission 184130) | Hot spring microbial communities from Beatty, Nevada to study Microbial Dark Matter (Phase II) - OV2 TP3 (SPAdes) (version 3) | ecosystem: Environmental > Aquatic > Thermal springs > Hot (42-90C) ... | reverse complement strand
CGACAGCCCTCTGCGAGGCTCGTCTCGTCGTCGCGCCTTGCATCTGCACCCTCGGCGCCGCCACCGCGGCCACGATGATTCGTCAGACAGAGCCTAGAGGATCGAGATGACGTGCGAAAGCTGCGCGGGTCCGGTGGATCGCCGGACGTTCCTGAAGTTCATGGTCGGGGGCGGCGTGGGGGCGGCCTTCGGGCCGTCGATCGCCGCACTGGCCCAAGACACGACCGCCCGGATCCGGGCGAAGGCGTGCATCCTCCTGTGGATGGGCGGGGGGCCGAGTCAGCTCGACACGTGGGATCCGAAGCCGGGCCGCAAGTGCGGCGGCGAATTCAAGGCGATCGCCACCTCGGCGAGGGGAATGATCGTCAGCGAACATCTCCCGCGCCTGGCCGAGCAGGCCCGCCATTTCTCGCTCGTCCGGTCGCTGACCACCGGAGAGGCGGCCCACGAGCGCGGAACGTACCTGATGCATACGGGATATGCGCCGATCGGCGGCCTGCCCTTCGCGCCCGTGGGGACGATCGCCTCGCACGAGCTCTCGCGTCCCGACTACCCGTTGCCGACGTTCATCTCGATGCACGCGCCGGTCCCGCTCTCGCCCATCTTCGGAGAGCGCCACTTGCCGTTCACGATTCAGAACATCCACGACCCGATCCCGAACCTCCGGCCCGGGGTCGGATCGGATCGCGCGGAGCGCCGCGCGCGGCTCCTGCAGGATCAGGACGTCGCGTTCGAGGAAGGGAGGAGGGGCAAGGAGATCCAGCGGCGTCACGAATCCTCGAAGAAGGCCCAGGACCTGATGGCGACGCCGCTGCTTCGGGCCTTCGATCTCTCGAAGGAACCGCAGGCGGCGCGTAAAGCCTACGGCGGCGATTTCGGGCAGATGTGCCTCCTGGCGCGGCGACTCGTGGAGGCCGGCGTTCCCTTCGTCGAAATCGGCCTCAACGGCTGGGACACCCACGGGAACAACTTCGAGCAGGTGCGGAATCTGTCCGGCCAGCTCGACGCGGGATTCGGATCCCTCCTGAAGGATTTGGTCGAGCGCGACCTCCTGCGGGACACCCTGGTGCTCTGGGCCGGAGAGTTCGGCCGAACCCCGGAGATCAACGACCGCAACGGCCGGGACCACTGGACGAAATGCTGGTCGGTCGTCATGGCCGGGGCCGGAATCCAAGGCGGCCGCGTCATCGGCGAAACCGACAAGGACGGGATGGAGATCCGCAATCGCCCCGTCCTCGTGCAGGACTACTTCGCGACCGTCTTCCGCGCGCTCGGGATCGATCCGGAAAAGAAGTACGTCTTGAGCGGTCGCAAGGTGAAGTACGCCTACAACGGCAAGCCGATTCGCGAACTCTTCTAGGCCGGCCTGACGATATACTATTCGTCGACTGCGGAGCCCGACCCATGAAGAGACTGGCCCTCGGCATCCTCTTGTTGTCCGCCTGTCGCGATCCGAAGCCGCCCGCTCCGGTTCCGCCGGCTCCCACTCCGACCGACTCCAAGAAAACGACGCCCACCGGCGAAGGGGATCTTTCGGCGGAGGAGGCCGGCTATCACCTGGACTTGGCGGACGTCCACCTCCGGCACAAGAAGTACGACGAGGCGATGCGGCTCTACTTCGAGGTCCAGCGGCGGTGCAAGGATTCCGACACGGTCGGGCGGGCGACCTACGGCGTCGCCCTGGCGCACATCCTCCGCGGGGAGCTCAAGTTGGCGGTCGGACCGCTGGCCTCGGCCATCCAGACGGCGCCGAAAACCACGCGCTCGGAGTTGAGATTCATGCTCTCGGGCGTGTACGTCGACCTGGGGAACGACGCCGCCGCGGAGGAGATTCTGGACGCAATGCTGCGGGATCCGGACGCGTCCGTCCAAGTGCGTACTCAGGTCTACAACCGGCTGCTCGAGATGTACACGAAGAAGAACAACGTCGCCGGACTCGCGGCGAAACTCGAGAAGATGACCGAGCAGGATCCGAAGAATCGCGAGTTCCTCGCGGTCCTGGGGCAGCTCTACTCGACGCATCTCAAGAATCCGGCCAAGGCGCTGGCCGTCCACGAAAAGCTCCTGACGCTCGATCCCGAGTCGGCGGAGACTCTCCTCCTCGTCATGGAATCGGCCGCTCGGTCCGGAAAGCACGATCGCGCTCTCGAGGCGATGGAGAAAATCCTCAAGGGGGCCGAAAAGGACGTCGCGGCCCAGGCGAAAACGCTCCGGCAGATCGGCGCGCTTTTCTTGGAGCAGAAGGCGTGGGAAAAGGCGGCGGCGGTTCTCGAGCGTGCGGAGAAGATCACCGCCAAAGCGTCCGAGCTGCATGAGGTCCGCTTCGGCTTGTACTCGGCCTTGAAGGAGCTGGGGAAGCTTCCGGCGAAGGTCGCGGATCTGGAAAAGGACGCCGCGGCGAATCCCAAGGACGAGTCGGTACTCCGAGCGCTCCTTCTCATTCACCTGCGCTTCGACGGCGCGGTGCTCAAGGCGGAGGCGGTCCTGGCGAGGCTTCTCGGAATGAGTCCCGAGGAGCCGGCCTTCCTCGTGGCCGGGGTGGAAGTGGCTCGCCAGAAGGGAGACCACGAGGGACTGATCGTCCATTTCGAGAAGTTGCTGGCGGTGGACGCCCGGACGGCGGCGAGCGTGATGGATCCCTATCTCAATGCGTTGAAGCTCGTGCGCAAGCTCGAGCGCGCGCTTCCCGAGATCCTGAAGGCGGCCGAGCGCGACGCCGCGTACCGAGTTCCGCTCCTGGCCCAATCGGGCGAGCTGTTCCTCCGGGCCGGGCGGCAGGAGGACGCCGTGAAGCTGTGGGAGAGGATGACGCGAGCGGCGCGGGAGTCCAAGAAGGCGAGCGACTACCTCACGGCGGTCTCCGTCTTCCGTCGAGTCGGCGCCGCCAAGGACGGGTGGGAGCTCCTCCAGGAGGCGCTCCGATTCGGAGCGGACGCTCCCACGCTAGCGTCGCTTCTCCTCGAGGGCGCCGAGTTGGCGGAGGCGCTGGCCAAGCCGGACGAGGCGGAGAAGTTCTGCAACGAGGTCCTGCGGCGGACCGAGTTGCCCGAAGAGGCGCGCCGGGCGGCCCAGCGCAAGCTGGCGGAGCTCAGGCAAAAGGCGGGGAAGAAGTAGACACCCCTCCCAGGGAGCGCGTGGGCGCCGCAGACAAATCGATTCGACCCTGTGGGAAGGAATTCCCGTATGCGTTCACGGGGTCTCTTTCACGCCCTTAGAGTCTTCTGAGACTCTAACGGGGTTCACCGCGCGGAGACGCGGAGAAGAGATAAATCGGGGGAGCTTCCCGGCATGGGGAAGGTGGAACCAGGGAAGAGACGGCGGTTCTCCGCGCCTTTGCGCCTCGGCGGTGCAAGGGGAGCGTGATCGGTTACGAATTCCCTAAACTCCCACCTCCGAAATGTGCTTTGGTCTAGGGGATTCGTCCTCGAGGATCAAGATACCCATGGAGGCGGCTTCATGGGGACTTTCGGGGGGCGATTTTCAGATTTCAGCGAATCCTTCTCCGCAGAAGCGACATTAGGAGTAAGGCCCTAGGGCGGGCGGATTCACTTTTTTCCCCCGCTCGGTTCAGATTGGGGTACGATTAAAGGGTCAGGCGGGCGCTTGGGTGGACGTGCCCGCGGAAGCCAGGGTGGGTGGATGCGGACGGTTGCAGACACGAAGAGGGAGATTCTCCCTCCCAAGTGGATCGAATCGATACACCCCCGCCCGCTCCATCGATTCCGACGTCGGTGCTTATCATCGCTGAAACTGCGTAATGCGAGGGTGGAGAAGCGATGAGGTACGTGCGTGGGATCTGGTTGGCGGCCTGCTTCCTGGGCGCCGCTTCGGCGGCGGCCGCCCAGGGGATCGACGTCAACACGGACGGACGGATCACGATCAACGCGGACGGCTACATCGATCTCAACACCGATGGCCAGAATCTGACCCTCGGAGGCGGCACTGTGGACATCGCCGCCAACGCCGTCGGATCGACTCCCCAGCTCGAAATCGAGGGCAACGTCACCATCAACACCGGGACGCTTACCTCGGCGGGAGTGACCGGCACCATCACCGTGCGCGGCAATTGGACGAACAAGGCCACGTGGAACCAGGGAAGCTCCACCGTCACCTTCAGCGGCACCGGGACGCAGTCGGTGGAGAAAGAAGTAGGGGGTACCACCACCAATCAGACGGAATCCTTCAACAACATTACCATCAACAAGAGCGCCGGGACCTTCACCACGAACGACAGCGGGGTGGGGGACGACGGAGACCGCCTGAACGTTACGGGGACGCTCACTCTCACGGCCGGAACATGGGACACCGATCCGGACTCGGCCCAAATCGAGCATACGATCGGGACCTATACCCAGACCGGAGGCGTGCTCAAGATCGACACCAGCGGGAGCACGGGCACTCTGTCTTCTCACATGACCGTCACGGGAAACTTCACCGTGAGCGGAGGGACGTTCTCGGCCGCAGCCGCCACGCCCATCACGATGGAAATCACCGTCAAGGGCAACGTTTCCATTTCGCCCGCGAGCGGGAACTGGCTATTCCAAGGCTGGTTCCGCGTGCGCGGGCCCGATGTCAACGCCTCCGCGGACACTCGGGGACTCGGAATCAAAAGCGGCTCCAAGATCCGGGTTCTGGAGGTTTGGCTCCAGGAGTCCGCCGACACCTTCGATATCTCCAGCTCGCAAACAGAACCGCAGGTGACGTGCGAGTACGTCACGATCCAAACCGGAATTCTCAACGTGGGTTCCGGAGGCACCCTGACCTGCCAGGACCAGGCCGACTCGGGCTTTACGACGACGGGAGGAGCCTCCGGCGAACTCGGCCGAATCCGATTCAACGGAAACAGCTCGCACACGAGTCGGCAATTCCTCGTGGCGGGGACGGTGAACGCGCACGAGATCGGCGCCGATTCCACGGGCAGCAACGACGGTTACTGGGCGATGACCGGCGGGACCATCACCCTGACGCAGGTGGGGGGAGTGAAAGGCGGCGTCGTCTTCCAGAACAACGACGACGCGGGCAATGCCGGCCCGGAGATCGAACTCACGGGAGGGACGATCAACGTCGCGGGCAACTGGACGATGACCGATTCCGAGGCGGGATCGGTGTTCCTCTTTTCCACCGGCACCACGGGCGGAACGGTCGTCTTCAACGGAACCGGGTCGCAGACGATCACGCATGTTCCGGATGCCGAGGCGATCACGGGACGGGGGACCGGTTTCTACAACGTCACCATCAACAACACGGCCGTCGACGACAGCGCCAATCCCGTCCTCGTCGATTCGGGCTCCGCCGACACCACGGTCACGATTCGAAACACGCTGACCCTGACCGACGGGCGGCTCAAGATCTCCGGCAGCGCCGCGAACGTCACGCTTTCCGTCACGGCGGCGCAGACGATCACGGTTCCCTCCGGATCGACGCTCGATCTCGAACCCCAAGGGGCTCGGACCGCCACCTTGAGCCTGCTCCAAGGTTCGACGCTCTCGGTCGCGGGGACCTTCGAGGCGATCCGCGCGACGGGGGCGACCGTCAATTCGACGGTCAATGCCACGGGCGGGGACACTTCCGGATGGTCGATGAGCGTCACCGCCTCTGGGACGTTCGACGCCCAGTATTTCACCTTTGCGGACCTGAGCGCGACGGGTGTAGTGTTTGCGGAGAACAGCACGATCCGCCGGATGCACGAGTGCACCTTCACCAAGGAGACGAGCCTCGGCGGCCCCTGCATCGATCTCTCCGCGGTCACGGGAGTCAACCGGAGCCGCGTTCCCCACTCCATCAACGGCGTGACCTTTAACGGGTCCAGCGGCAACAACGTGAAGAGCGGCATCGGGACTCCCATCGTCACCTGCCTGGGCGCCACGACCGGCCGCTTCGGGGAGGCCAACGACGACGACATTGAGGAGAACGACACCGCCTTCCCGAACGACGGCCGGGTGCTTTTCGAATCCAACATCATCAGGAACGTGACTACGGGGAATACGTATCACACGGTCCAGGCCGCGGTCGACGCGGCGAGCGCTTCGGATCGGATCCGGCCGCAGAAGATGATGGTCATCGACGGAAATCTCGACGTCAACGTGGACGTGATCCTGGAGAACTTCACCTTCGCGCCGCGGACGGGGTTGGCCGTCGACGGCGGATCTTCGCTCCGGGGGAGCCTCCACAATTGCGCCATCGCCGCGGGCGGAGCGGACTACGTGACCTTGCGCAACTGCACCGTCTTCGATCCGATAGGGTCTCCTACGACGACGAACTGCACCGCCTACAACACGATCTTCGAGGAGGCTGCGCCGTCGGTCGGGCCGGGCACAAACAACCTCACGAGCGCGGCCGCCGGGACGTTCATCAACGCCTCCGCCCTGAACTTTCACCTGGCGGCGGACGACAACGGAGGGACATCAGGAGCGCCCTCCGGCTGGACGGGCACTCCGAGCGAGGACATGGACGGCCACGCACGGAGCGGGACCTGGGACCGCGGCTGCGACGAGTTCGCAGACGTCAGCCTCTCGGCGGCGACCTCCAATGTGGGAAGGGTGAAGAAGATCCACTTTATCGGGGGAACTTGGCGGAATACGACGAGTACGAACGGCTTCGCCTATGTCGGAACCGGCGCGGGATCGACGACCGCGGCCAACAACAACACTCTCTATGTCATCGACGTGACGGACATGTCGATCAAGGCCCAAGTGCAGGCGGCCGGGCCGATCCTCCACCTCCAACCCTGGACCGACAATCGAGGCGTCCCCGCAGCCACGGACTGGCGCACGTGGATCTACTGCGTGGTCGACAGCAACTCCGACGGCTACGGCGACTGCATCCAGGTCTTCGTGGACTACTACGATAGCGTAGCGACCACCTGGAAGCTGGAGAATCCAACGGCGGACGTGTCCGACTCCACTCCTACCAACCGCAAGTTCGGAGACGCGACGGTCGGAGCCCACCGGGTCTACCAGCCCTGGACTCCGGCGACCGACTATCGGATCCTTTGGTGCACGGTGGCCACGGTGAATCCCGACGGCAACGTAGACGGATCCGTCGTCTACAACAGCCCTGCGGGGGCCAATCGGTGCCGGTGGTTGCGTCTCTTCTTCTGCGCCGAGAAGACGACCGCGACCACGGGCGGCTCCTTCTTCAAGCTGAATGCCGACCCCTACGACCAGAACGACAACGGCGCCGCCAACAACCGCTGGTTCGGACGCACGATCTACGCGGTCGTTCCTTCAGCCGATGCCGACCTCAACGACGAGCCGGGCGAGGACATCGATTCGACGACGGACTGGAACAATTTCGAGCATCGGTCCTGGCTTCTCTTCACCTATGACGCCAGCTACCTCAAGATCTTCCCGTCGATCAGCAACACGACCGACGGGTTGCAGTCGATTCTCCATCGGTGGAACATGGCGGGAACGGGCAATCCAGCGGTCGACAACACTTGGCGGGGGACCGAGGCGACGGGAGTCCCCGTCGTCCGGTTCGGAATCACCCTGGACAACGGAAACACGGGAGCGACGGCGATATGCTCGGCGGAATACTCGACCCAGACCATCATCTACAGCCGCTTTGTCTCTTCCTCCGCCGGGAGTTCCTACCTGCGTTGGGCCTGTCGATTGAAGGACGGCAGCGGGACCGACGCCAAGGCGGTGGGGAGCACCCAGAGGTACTGGGGCACGTCGTTTGCCTTGGTGCCGATCCAGGACGCCATCCAGAAGATTTGGTGTCAGAACCAGCAGATCACCTATTTGGAGGCGGCGACGACGGGAGGCGAAGTCACGCTCACGGTCGCCAGCGGAACGACTTCCGCCTTCCCTTCCTCGGGCACGATCTACGTCGGCGAAAGGGCGATCGCGTACACGGGGACGACTTCGACGCAGTTTACGGGATGCAGCAATGTCGGGGCACACCCGATCGGGGCGCCGATCATTCGCGATGGGCATCGGCGAAACGGATGCCTGGTCTCCGACGGGAAAAAGCTCGATCTGGGGACATCCACGGCGGGCGACGAGCTTACCCTCGACGGCTCGGGCGGAACCCCAGACGCCACGGACCCGGACTGGCCTCTGTCGATCACGGGAAAGGCGATCTACAAGATCATTTTCACGTCCGGCTCGAAGATCTTCTTCGCCACCGACAAGGGGTATTTCTACAGCTATACGGTGAACCTGAGCGGGTCCTCGGTGGCCGGTGGAGACGAGACGCTCCGGACCGGCTACCCCATCGTCTTCCCCGGTCACGGCATTACGGCCATGCACAATACCCCCGGGGGGATGTTCCTGTCCGGCAGCACCGATGGCCAAATCATCCGGACCGGAAACTGATGCGGTACTGGAGAATACTGTGGGTTCCTGCCGGTAGAACAGGATGAAACCAGGCCAGCGGCGATACCAGCCGCTTAATCCTCCGATCGTGGTTGAAGGAGCCGCCAATTCGCAAAACCGACAAGAAACCCTAGAGGATTCTTCGCAGATTCGAACTTCCTTCGTACACCCCGATCGCGCGCAGGGAGGCTCCACCGACTCCGAACTGCTCCATATCGATCCACATAGATGCAATCTGTTAAGATAGAATAGCTTGTAAACCAACTAATGCATTTGTGTATCCACTCGATACAAACCGCGGGGAATGGGTTGGAGGGGCGCGAAAGGACTTCCTTTCTCGATCCCAAGCTATTTGTACTAATGGAGTTGCATTGCAGTGCCGATAGATCGATGAAGGATGTGGTATGCTGTTTGCATATTCTATGAGGTGGTGAGGGGCGCGGGGATAATCGGGGGTGGAGATGCGGACGATCGGCGCGCGAGGGGTGGGACTCCTGGCGCAACTGGCAATCGCTGCGGCCGCTTCGGCTCAATCGACCGTCGACATCGGCCCGGACGGTGAGGGCTTCCATACCAGCGGTGCCTACAGCGGCGGGTCCACCAACTACACCAATCTCCAGGAGCCGAGCGACAGTGACACTACCTACCTCGAATTCACGGACGATGCCCAAATCCGAACGGTGACTCTCGCGAACCCGGGCATCGCCGTGAGCAACGCAATCTCGCAAATCGTCATCCATCTTCGCGCGCGCAACGTAACCGGCAACGAGGCTTTGAAATGGGTCCTCCGCACCAATTCCACGACCTATGAGTCGACGGGGAACACCGGGGCCCTGGCGACTTCGTATACGGACTACACGTTCACGCGCACCACAAATCCGGATACGAACCGCCCCTGGACCTGGAGCGAGCTCAACGCCCTCGAAGTGGGGGCGAAGTCCGTGGTCTCGGGAAGCTGGGAAAACGTCCGGGTCACCTCTGTCTGGGTAGTCGTCACCTACAATACCGGCACCGTCGTCGTCAAGAACACCGCGGACGTCCAGGGCTACACGAAGATCCAGGACGCCGAGAACTACATCACCAACACCAATATCGACGGCCTGGGCAACGGCGTCCTCAACCAAGACTGGACACTCGAGCTCCGGACCGCGACGGCCTTCGCCGAGTTGGTCACCATCGACGGCAACACCCCGTCGAGCGGCAAACGTCTCTACGTCAAGGCGCAAACCGGAATCACTCCCACCGTCACGGGAAGCGCCGCGCGGGTGAGTTGCTTCGACATTCGGGACAACTACGTGGTTCTGGACGGCATCAAGATGACGAACGCCGCCGGAACCAACTCCGCCCTCGTATTGATCAAGGCCAACAACAACATCACGATCCAGAACTGCACCCTCTACACTACGGAAGACGCGGGGATCTGGATGGACTCGGAAGGGGCGGACGCCATCACGATCCAAGACTGCACCTTCTACGACATGGACACGGACGACGGAGCGTTGAATTTCGTCCAAGCGGCGATCGTGTGCGGCGATACGAACCTGTCGGTCACGAACGTCACGATCAAGCGATGTCTCTTCTACGATTGCGGACAGCAGGCGATCTCCATTCTCAGCGACGCCGCGACCACGGGGATCTTGATCGAGAATTGCACCTTCCACAACAACACGACCGCCATCCTCACCGCAGACTCGGACAATTGCGAAATCTATGTCGGCGACATCGCCACCGACGGCATCACGATCAAGAACAACATCTTCCAGAACACGAACGAAGACACGGACCAGATGTTCATCCATCTCGCCGGCGCGGCGGGCGATCTCAAGAACCCGAGCGATTACAACTGCTACTACCAGACCGACGGGACACGCTTCGGGATCGCCTTGACGTACAAGTCCTTCACGGATTGGAAGACCGACACCGGCGAGGATGGAAACAGCATCACGAGCGATCCTCTCTTCGAGGACGAGAACAACACGACGCTCGCCAGCCGGGACTACCACCTCCAATCGACCTACGGATACAAGAAGATCGACGGACTGTGGTATCGCCACGCGACCAACCAGTCCCCGTGTATCGACGCCGGCGCGACGGGCGATACGTACACGAGCGAGATCGAGGACAACGGGAACCGGATCAATCAGGGCCACCATGGAAACACCTCCGAGGCCTCCAAGGGCGGTAGCCTCGGTCAGAACTACTGGATCGGCTACGTCAACGGGAACTGGAACAACCACGGCAACTGGGCGCACGGCATCCCCGGAACTTCGAACAACAACATCGGGATGGTCCAGTTCGACCCCGCCGACATGTCGGCTAGCCTGAACCCGAACCCCGTGACCGTGAATCTGACCATGGAGGGGAGCTATAGCTGTTACATGTTCTCCACCACCGGGAATTCCGGGGATGGAACCATGGCCGTCGGATCCAACACGCTCACGGTCGGAGTCGGGGGCGTCTGGCTCGGCGGAGCTACCGTCACCGTGGGGTCGGGAGAGATCAAGTGCGGGGGGGACTGGTCTCGTACCTCCGGAACTTTCACCGCCGGTACGGGGACAGTCACGATGGACGGCACCGCCACCGCGAGGATTCGGGGGAGCCTCGGAACGACCTTCAACACCCTCGTCCTCGCCTCCGGCCTTACGGACGCTCAGAGTAAGACGATCAATATCGGCCACGACACCGCGGCTTCGGCGCTGACGACCACGGCCGCGAGCGTCACGATCGGCACCGTCCTGGCCAACACCACGGCGACCGTCAACCTCGGGACAAACGCTTCCGGAGACAATACGACGGCGCAGACGCTTACCGTGACGGGAAACATCACCATCAACGGGACCGGGAGCAGCACCCTCGTGAGCGTAGGGTCCACCTACGCGCATGCCATCAACATCGGCGGGAACTACACGAACAACGGGACGTTCACCTCCGGGGTGGGGGTAGTGACGTTCACCTCGACCTCCACGGGCAAGACCCTCGGCGGCACCCTATCCGGTACCAGCGGAAGGTTCTACGACCTTACCTTCAACGGCTCGGGCGGCGGGTGGACGATGAACGCGACGACGGAAGTCGTTCGCGACTTCACGGTTTCGGCCGGAAGCGTCACGGCGCCTTCCGCCACCCTCACCATCGGACGCCACTTCTCGAATTCCGCCACGTTCACCCACAATTCCGGCACCGTCACCTTCGACACTTCGACCACCCCGGCCGACATCACGGGGTCGTCGAACACCACGTTCAACAATCTGAATCTCGGAACGACCCTGGCTTCGGGATCGAAGACGATCAACATCGGCCATACGGCGGAAGGATCCTCGTTGATCATCGCAGCGGCCGACATCCACGTCGGCTCGACGACGGGCGGAGCCACGGTTACGGTCAATCTCGGCACTCGGGGTGCCGGCAACAACACGGCGCCTCAGACGCTCCGGTCGACGGGAAACTTCGAAGTCAACAGTACGGGCACCAACACCCTCGAGTCCGTGGGTTCCTCGGTCTCGCACGCGATTCAAGTCGGCGGGCACTGGGCGAACAACGGGATGTTCAAGTCGGGCGGCGGCTACGTCGAGTTCACTTCCACGAGCACCGGCAAGGGCCTCAACGGCACCCTGTCCGGCACCAACGGCAAGTTTTACGACCTCTTCTTCACCGGCTCGGGCGGCGGCTGGACCCTGAACGCCACGACCGAGGTCGTTCGCGACTTCGGGATTTCGGCCGGAAGCGTTACGGCCCCCTCCACCACTCTTACCGTCGGGGGGTACTTCAGCAACGACGCTACGTTTACGCACAACTCCGGAACGGTGACCCTCGATACGACCATGACGGGAGGGATCCGAGGCGCGGCGAATACGACGTTCAACGTCCTCAATCTGGGCACGACGCTGGGTTCGGGGTCCAAGACGATCAACATCGGCCACACGACCGCTTCCTCGTCCCTGACCGTTGTCGCGGCGACTCTCAACGTGGGCTCCACTACCGGCGGAGTCACGATCACGGTCAACCTGGGAAGCAACGGCTCCGACAACACCGCCGTCCAAACGCTGACGGCTACGGGGACTCTTACGATCAACGGTACGGGCACGAACACCCTCGTTTCCAAGGGGAGCACCTACGCCCACGCCATCAACGTCGGCGGGGATTGGGTCAACAACGGCAGCTTTACCGCGAACGTGGGAAGCGTCATCCTGAACGGCACCACCACCGCGGCCCTCAAGGGCTCCGTGAGTACGACCTTCTACTCGCTCGTGCTCGGCTCGGGATTGGCGGACGCCCAATCGAAGACCATCAACATCGGCCACAGCACGGTCGGTTCCGCCCTCACGACGACGGCGACGACCGTGACGATCGGAACGGCCTTGGCGAACACGACGACGACGGTAAATCTCGGAAACAACGGGACCGCGGACAACACGATACCCCAGAACTTGACCACGTCCGGCAATTTCACGATCAACGGCACGGGGACGAACAGCTTCGTCAACGTGGGCTCGAGCCTTCTGCATATGCTTACGATCGGCGGGAGCTACACGAACAACGGCACCTTCACGGCCGGCATGGGGGGCGTCACCTTCAACTCGACCTCGACGGGGAAGACCCTCTCCGGGACCATGACGGGCTCCAGCCAGTTCCGTCAGATTACGTTCAACGGTTCCGGGGGCGGCTGGACCTTCAACGCGAATGCCGACGTGATCGACAGCTTCACCGTGATGGCCGGGACCGTCACGGCGCCTTCGGGGACCCTCACGCTCAACGGGGACTTCTGGAACATGGGCGGTACCTTTACCCATAATTCCGGGACCGTCACGATGGGCACGACCCGGACCGCCTATATCACCGGGTCGGCGGCCACGACGTTCAACGTCCTCAATCTGGGCACGACGCTCGGGTCGGGCTCCAAGACGATCAACATCGGCCACTCGACGGCCTCCTCCGCGCTGACGGTGACCGCGGCGACGCTCAATATCGGCTCGACGACCGGCGGCGTGACCGTGACCGTCAACCTCGGGAGCAACTCGGGCGGGAACAACACCGTTGCCCAGACGCTCACCGT
>Ga0209399_10001248_pt1 | contig 13384 bp, 10 predicted proteins | sample OV2TP3_FD_184130 | JGI IMG/M metagenome (GOLD analysis project Ga0209399, IMG submission 184130) | Hot spring microbial communities from Beatty, Nevada to study Microbial Dark Matter (Phase II) - OV2 TP3 (SPAdes) (version 3) | ecosystem: Environmental > Aquatic > Thermal springs > Hot (42-90C) ... | reverse complement strand
CTACCCGAGCCTGCAACGGCTGCCACCGCTGAGGACCAGGGCCGTGACAGTTGAGGGACGGCTCTTCGGCACCGATGGCGTCCGCGGCCTGGCCAATCGATACCCCCTCACGCCAGAGATGGCTTCCCGGTTAGGACGAGCGGGAGCTGAGCTTCTGAAAGGTGATCGCCCTGAGCGCGGCTCGCTCGTCGTTGGTCGCGATACCCGCCTCTCAGGGGATATGCTGGAGGCCGCTATTGCGGCGGGGATTTGCTCGGCCGGCGTGGATGTGATACAGATCGGTATTCTGCCCACGCCCGCCATCGCGTACCTCACACGCGCGTGGGATGCCCTCGGCGGTGTCGTGATCTCCGCATCCCACAACCCCTTCGAAGACAATGGGATCAAGTTTTTTGGCGGCGATGGCTTCAAACTGCCCGACGAGCAGGAGGCCCAATTGGAGCGGATGGTGCGCGACGGCGCGGTCGGCCAGTCCCCCACTGGCCGAGATGTGGGGCGCATCCGAGTGGTCGCGGACGCCGCTGAGTCGTATCTCGCCTTCGCCCGGCGTACCCTGGGGGAGGAGCTTTCGCTGGCTGGCCTGCGCATCGTGCTCGATTGTGCGAACGGGGCGGCCTCGGCCGTCGCGCCACAGCTGTTTGCGCAGCTGGGAGCCCAGGTCATCACCCGTGGGACAGAGCCCGACGGTATCAATATCAACCAGGGGTGCGGTGCGCTCTTTCCCGACGCTGTGCAGGCCTTGGTACGGGAACAGGGGGCCCAGGTGGGGTTCTGCTTTGATGGCGACGCCGATCGCATGATCGCGGTGGATGAAACCGGAGCGGTCCGCGATGGCGACTACACGCTGGGCATCTGCACCCGGGAACTGGTGCGCCGGGGAGCGCTGAACCCACCCTATGTGGTGGGCACGGTGATGAGCAATTACGGGCTGGAGGAGGCCCTGCAGCACATGGGGGTCACGCTGCTGCGGGCCCCTGTGGGCGATCGGTATGTTCTGGACGAAATGCGGAAATCGGGTGCAACGCTGGGAGGAGAGCAATCAGGGCACACCGTGTTTCTCGCCCATGCCACGACAGGGGATGGTCTCATCACGGCTCTCCAGTTATTACGGGTGATGCGGACCTCTGGGCAACCCCTCTCGCGCCTCGCATCGGTCCTGACCAAATATCCACAAGTTCTGCTCAACGTGCGCGTCCGTATGCGGACAGATCCGCTCGAACTCCCCGACGTGCGGGAGGCGCTTGCCAGGGCCCAGCAAACCTTGGATGGCACCGGCCGCATCCTTGTCCGCCTCTCGGGAACGGAGCCCCTGGCCCGAGTGATGGTCGAGGGAAGGGATGCGGAGGCCATTCATGCGGTGGCCTATGATATCGCCCAGAGTATCGAACACGCGATAGGACAAAGGGACCGGACGGAGTGATGGGGAGGAGATCAGAAAAACCTGCCGGTCCGCAGTCCTGGCTTTGGGGAGAGATGTTGTGCGTGTGACCACTGCGGAGGAAATGCGTCAGCTCGACCGGCTGAGCATGGAAACCTATGGCATCCCCGGCGCAGTGCTGATGGAAAACGCGGGGGCTCAGGTGGTGCGCATCCTCTGGCAGGAGTACCCCGACCTGCGCGCGCGGCGAGTGGCCATCTTATGCGGGCGCGGCAACAATGGGGGAGATGGATTTGTCATCGCCCGCTACCTCCACAATGCGGGGGTCCCCATAGCCGTCTTTCTGGCCGGGGAACGGTCAGCTGTTCGGGGTGAAGCGCGCATCCATCTGGATATTCTGACACGTATGGACATCGGCGTGCAGGAGCTTACCACCCCGGAAGCCGCCCAGGCGGTCGGAGCGCAACTGACGCAGTATGATCTGCTCATCGATGCGCTCCTGGGCACGGGTCTCAACGCGGAGGTCAGCGGGATCTTTCGGACGATCATCGCAGCCATGAACGGTGCGGGGCGACCCATTGTCGCTGTAGACATCCCCTCAGGGATGAGCGCGGACGTGGGCACGCTGCTCGGCGAGCACGTCAGGGCCGAGCTGACCGTGACGATGGCGCTGCCCAAACGCGGTCTACTCCTCTATCCGGCGGCAGAACATGTCGGGAAGCTGGTGGTTGTCGATATCGGCTTCCCTGCAGCGGTGCGCGCGCACGAGTCGGTGCGATGCCATGTGCCGGAGCCGCACGAGATCGCGCACGCCTTGCCGGCGCGTCAGGCCAACACCCATAAGGGGACGTATGGGCATGTCCTGGTCGTGGGCGGGTCTACCGGGAAGACGGGGGCAGGAGCCCTGGCCGGCACGGCAGCGCTGCGCATGGGAGCCGGCCTGGTCACCTTTGCCGTGCCACGGCACCTGAACGCCGCCATGGAGGCCAAACTCACCGAGGTGATGACCGTCCCTCTGCCAGAGTGCGAGGAGGGGGTGCTGGGGGCGGAGGCGGCCAAGCGTATTCTCGAATTGCTGGAGGGGCGATCGGCGCTGGTCATCGGTCCGGGAGTGGGCACCCATCCAGAAACGGCTCGCTGCCTCATGGAGGTCTTCCGCCAGGCGCAGGTGCCGACGGTGATCGATGCGGATGGGATCAACGTGTTGGCGCAAGATCCAGCGATCATCCGGGCGATGCATACACCCCCGGTCCTCACCCCGCATCCGGGCGAACTGGCACGCTTGCGGACCACGACCACCGGGCACATTCAGGCGGATCGCCTGGGGGTCGCCCTGGACACGGCCCAGAGTTTTAGGGCCGTGGTCGTGCTGAAAGGCGCGCACACCGTGATCGCCGAGCCACAGGGCACGCTCTTCATCAATCCGACCGGTAATCCCGGCATGGCGACCGCCGGCACGGGGGATGTGCTGGCGGGGATGATCGGCGCGTTGCTGGGGCAGGGGTATGAACCGTCCCTGGCCGCGCGTGTCGCCGTGTACGTCCACGGTCTGGCGGGTGATCTGGTCGCCGCACGGTCGGGACAGCGCTCGCTGATCGCTGGCGATCTCATCGAAGCGCTGCCACACGCGTTTCGCGCCCTGGCGCAGGTGGATGGCGCAGCGTCAGATTGGGAGCACCGCTGGATCCTGGAGCGACCGCTGACGGCGGGCGCGCGTGAGGTGATGTAACGTATGCGTATCGAAGTTTTCTCGCACAGCGACCACGAGACAAAAGCCCTGGGGAAGCGAATCGGACGGCTGCTTGAGGCGGGCGACGTGGTCTGTCTGTACGGCGAGCTCGGCAGCGGCAAAACGACGCTCACGAAGGGGCTGGCGAAGGGTCTTGGCGTGCAGAGCGAGGACGTCGTGCGTAGCCCCTCGTTCGTACTGATCCACCGGTACCAGGGGCGCGTGCCGGTGGATCATGTCGATCTGTTCAGACTCGATGTGCCCGGATCTCTGGACGACGTTGGCGTGCGCGATCTCCTGGGTGGGGATGGGGTCGTCATCGTGGAATGGGCCGAGCGGTTGGGCGATCTGCTGCCGAGGGAGCGTCTCGATATCACGCTTCACTATAGCGACGAGGTGGATACGCGGCAGATCACGCTCCACCCCCAGGGGGCCCGCCATACCCGCCTGCTCGAGCCGTGGCAGGCTCAGGTGTCAGACACGCATGTCGGCCCCCCGCACGGTGACAAGCACATCCTTGGAGCCATCCGTTGATGCGGCGGGGTGTGGTGGCGCTTTTCGTCGGCGCGCTGGTGCTGAGCGGGGCAGGCTGGTGGTGGCTGCGAGAGACGGGAATCGCCCCTCAGGCGACGCCATTACAGCGGGACGGAAGCACGATGGAAAAATTCGCCCTCGTGGAGACCCAGCGTAGCCAGACACGTTGGAAGATCCTGGCAGATCTGGCACGAGTGAATCCCAAGTTGGATACGACCACGATCGAGCATGTGCACTTCACCCTGTTCTCGGCCAAGCACGGACAGGTAGAGGTGACAGGCCGTCGTGGGGTCATCCAGAATCAATCGAAAACCATGCAGGTGTGTGGCGATGTGCAGCTCAGCGTAGGGCAGGATTTCTCGCTCAACACCGAGTGCTTGCGCTGGAGCGTTTCCGAGCAGATCCTTGAGACGGATGCCCCTGTCACGGTCCGCATGGGCAATCTGCGGGCGGAAGGGCGCGGATTCCGCGGCTCGGTCGCCGAGGAACGCTTCGAGATCCCTGGGCAGGTGCAGGCCCGTTGGGAGGAACCATGAGCGCCCGGCGTGGCAGGCTACCGGCATGGATCCTGACCATCGCGCTCGTGGGCAGTTTAGTCAGCATCTGTGAGGCGGGGAGCGGGGTCAACGAGCAAACGGGCCGGGAGGGACCGGTCGAGGTGACCGCCGAGCGTATGGTCTCGGAAACGCGGGCCAACCAGTTCGTCTTCTCGGGCAACGTGGAGGCGCGACGCGGGGACCTCCTGGTGAAGGCCGACAGACTGGAAGTGATCCAGGACCCCCAGAGCAAACGGGTCTCCCAGATGGTGGCGATAGGCAATGTGTATATCACAAAAGGGGAGCAGGCCGCGACAGCCAGCCGAGCCACCTTTCATGAGAACGAGCAAAAGGTGGTCTTGACCGGAAATCCCCACGCCTGGGAAAAGAACACCGAAGTGTGGGGGGAGGAGATGGTGCTCCTGCTGGGGGAGCAGCGGATGATCGTCACCGGCGGAACGCAGCGCGTCCGCATGCAGATGCTGCCCGCCAGCGAGGGGAGCCAGTCCCCCACAGTCAAGGGGCGGGGCCAGGGGGGCTAGGTTGGAGACGCTGGCGGCAGTGGGCCTGGTGAAAGGCTACCATCGGCGGCGCGTCGTGGACGAGGTGAGCTTGACGATCGCAGGCGGCGAGATCGTCGGCCTGCTGGGCCCAAACGGCGCGGGAAAGACGACCACGTTTTATCTCCTGGTGGGCCTCATTCGTCCCGACGCCGGCCAGGTCAGACTGGGTGAACGCAACATCACGGCGGTGCCTCTGTATCAGCGGGCACGGGCTGGGATCGGATATTTGCCGCAGGAGCCTTCGATTTTCCGCGGCTTGACGGTTGAGGAAAACATTGTGGCGGTGCTGGAGCTCCAGCGCCTGTCACGCCAGGAGCGCGAGCAGCGCGTGAGAGAGCTCCTGGGAGAGTTCGGGCTCGACCACTGTCGTCACCGGCTGGCCCCTTCGCTCTCAGGCGGTGAGCGGCGCCGAGTCGAGATCGCCCGAGCGGTGGCGGCGTCTCCGACGTTTTTGTTACTGGATGAACCGTTTGCGGGAATCGATCCCATCATGCTGGCCGAGCTGCAGCAGCTGGTGACGCAGCTCAAGACGCGCGGCTTGGGGGTGTTGATCACGGATCACCGGGTGCGCGAAACCTTAGAGATCACCGATCGTGCCTATATCATCCACCAGGGTCGTATCCTGGAGAGCGGCACCCCACAGCAATTGATGGAAGACGAACGGGTCATCGCGACGTATCTGGGTGAAAAATTCGCTTTGGATATTGGTCAGCCATGGGTCTCGAAACCAAACTTGCCCTGAAACAGACACAAAAACTCGTCATGACCGCCATGCTCCAACAGGCGATCAAGCTCCTGCCGATGTCGCGGCTTGAGCTCGTGCAGGTGATCCAGCAGGAGCTGACGGAAAACCCCATGTTAGAGGAGATGGCCCTGGCCGAAGATGGCTTTACGCCCGCCGACGAGGAGGACGGTGAGGTGGGCGGCGAGGCGGCCAGTGAGGCGGCCAGTGAGAGCATCCCAGACGGCCAGGCACTCCTGGACATCAATTGGGAGGAGTATTTTCCCGAAGAGTGGGAGTGGAAAGGTCTTCCCCACGAGGAGTACGAAGAGAAATTCTCGTATGAGAATACTGTGCGGACGCCGACCACCCTGAGCGAGCACCTGATCGCCCAGCTGATGACGGCCACCACCGATACCCTGGAACGTCAGGTCGGTCTGTTCCTCATCGGCAACATCGATGAGGAGGGCTATCTCCGCTGTGAGATCGAGGAAGCGATGGCCGAAACCCAGGCCGATCGCGCGACGGTCGAGCGCGTCCTGGGGCTCATCCAATCCTTCGACCCGGCGGGGGTAGGGGCGCGTCATCTGTGCGAATGTCTGTTGATCCAGGTCCGTGCGCTCGGCCTGGAAGGGTCGCTCGTGGAAATGGTTGTCTCGGAATACCTCCCCAAGCTGGAGGCGCAGGGGGCCGCCCATATCACCGACGTGGCGAAAGAGCTCCTGAAAACGCTGAGTCTTTCGGGGGAAGAGATCAGCATGGCCCTGCGGATCATCAAGACTCTCGATCCCAAGCCAGGGTTGCGATTTTCGAGCGAGCCGTCGGAGGTCATCATCCCTGACGTCATCGTGCTGAAGGTCGGCAATGACTACCAGGTCTTCTTGAATGACGAAGGGATCCCCCGCTTACGGATCAGCTCAGCCTATCGCCGTCTGCTCCGGGGGGGCCAGATGCGCGAGCCGGAGGCCAAGCACTATCTGGAGGATAAACTGCGCTCGGCGGTGTGGCTGGTGCGCAGTATCGAACAGCGACGCCAGACGCTGTACAAAGTGGCCATGAGCATCGTCACATTTCAACGGGAGTTCCTGGATCATGGATTGGCCTATCTGAAGCCGTTGGTGCTCAAGGACGTGGCTGAAGATATCGGCATGCATGAGTCCACCGTGAGCCGGGTGACGACGAATAAATACATGCACACCGAGCAGGGCATCTTCGAGCTCAAGTATTTCTTCCATAGCGGAATCGAGTCCTATGGCGGTGAGACCATGTCGTCGGTCACCGTCAAGGATCGCATCAAACGACTGGTGGCCGCAGAAGATCCGGCGAAGCCGTTGACGGACCAGCAGATCGTCGAGATCCTCGCCAGCGAAACGGTGAAAATCGCGCGCCGGACCGTGACCAAGTACCGGCGTGAGCTGAAGCTTCCGCCAGCCAACCGACGCAAACGTATAGGCGAGGTGCAGGTCTCACGGTGAACGGGGATGGATGGTGTCCACGGACGTGGGGGCCGCCCCCGCCGACGTGGCGAGGATCGATGGAGATGAGAGACATCCAAATCGTCATCGTGACCGGCCTGTCGGGCTCGGGCAAGAGCGTCGCGATTAAATGCTTTGAAGATCTGGGCTTTTATTGCGTCGATAATCTACCGACCGCCCTGCTGCCAACGTTTGCGGATCTCTGCGCGCAGGCGAGCGAGATCCACCGCATCGCGCTGGGTCTGGATATCCGCGATCGAGACTTCCCCGTGACGTTCCCCGAGCAGATTCGCCTGCTGCGCCAGCGCGGCTTCTCCTGCGAAATCCTCTTTCTGGAAGCGCGAGATGACGTGCTGATCCGCCGGTATAGCGAGACCCGCCGGAAGCATCCGCTGGCCGAGGATGTCCCCGTCCTGGAGGGCATCAAACTGGAGCGGGAAAAACTCGCGGGGTTGCGCGAGCTCGCCGACCGCATCATCGATTCCTCCGACTGCAACGTGCACCAGCTGCGGGCCGCGTTCGCCTCCTGGTATGGAGCGCCGCACCAGCACAAGCGCATGACGCTCTCCGTGCTCTCCTTTGGGTATAAATACGGGCTCCCCTTCAACGCTGATCTGGTCTTCGATGTCCGCTTTCTGCCGAATCCGCATTTCGTCGAGCACTTGCGCGCTGGCACGGGCAACAACCCACCCGTCGTCGAGTATATCCTGGCCTCGCAGGTGACCCAGGATTTTCTGAAACATTGCTTCGACTTTATCCATTTCCTCCTCCCCTTGTACGAGCGCGAGGGGAAGGCGTACCTCACCATCGGGTTTGGGTGTACAGCTGGTCGCCATCGATCGGTGGCCGTGGCCAACCTCCTGTATCAGCGTCTGCAAAGCCAGGGGTACCACATCAGCCTCACCCATCGCGACATCGAGAAATCATAGGCTGACGGCCTGCCGGTTCCGCTGTCCTTCCCTTGCAGGGGCACAGGCGCCAGGACAGCACCAGATATCAGGAGAATCACGAACGTTCGACGTTCAAAGTTCAACGTTCAAGGTTGCCCCGTGCGCCTTGAACTCTCTTACGAGGAGTGAATATGGAGTGCGATGTACGCGATCTCGGTCAAGCTCCCAAGGGGAAAGACCGCGTTGGGTGGGCGGCGCAGAGTATGCCCGTGCTGCAGCTGGTGCACAAGCGATTCGCGGCCGAGCGCCCCCTGGCGGGCATACGCATAGCGGCGTGTCTGCACGTGACCACAGAGACAGCGAATCTCATGCAGGTGCTCAAGGCGGGGGGGGCCAGCATCGCCCTGTGCGCGTCCAATCCGCTCAGCACCCAAGACGATGTGGCGGCCTGGCTGGCGGTAGACGAAGGGATTCCTGTCTTCGCTATCCGCGGCGAGGACAAAGAGACGTACTACCGACATATTCAAAAGGTGCTGGAGTCTCAGCCCCACATCACCATGGACGATGGGGCCGATCTGGTCTCGATGCTTCACTCCAGCGCGGGGAACCTCATCTCCCAGGTCATCGGCGGGACGGAGGAAACGACCACCGGGGTCATCCGGCTCCGCAGCATGGCCAGCCGGGGGGTGCTGCAATATCCCATCCTCGCCGTGAACGATGCCCAAACAAAACATCTCTTCGATAACCGCTATGGCACGGGCCAGAGCACCATCGACGGCATCATTCGCGCCACAAACCGGCTGCTCGCCGGAGCCAACTTCGTGGTGTGTGGCTACGGGTGGTGCGGCAGGGGTGTGGCGATGCGCGCGCGGGGGATGGGCGCCAACGTCATCATCACCGAGATCGACCCCGTGAAGGCGCTCGAGGCGCTCATGGATGGTTTTCGCGTGCTCCCGATGAGCCAGGCTGCGAAGGAGGGGGATTTCTTCGTCACATTAACTGGCAACACCGACGTCATTCGGGGCGAACATTTTCGGCTGATGAAGGATGGCGCCATCCTCGCGAATTCGGGCCATTTCAACGTCGAACTGAACCTGGACGAGCTTGAACAGATGAGCGCTCAGAAATGTGCCGTGCGCGAAGGAATCGATGCGTATACCCTGCCGTCGGGCGCACGGATCAATGTCCTGGGGGAAGGGCGCCTCATCAATCTGGCGGCCGCCGAAGGGCATCCATCGAGCGTGATGGATATGAGCTTCGCCAACCAGGCACTCGGGGTGGAATATCTGGTGAAGCACGGCCAGAGCCTGACCAAAGGGGTATTCCCCATCCCGGACGAGATCGACCGCCGCATCGCGGAACTCAAGCTGGAAGCCTTGGGAATCGTGCTCGACACACTCACCGAGAAGCAGCGGGAGTATCTGTCCTCATGGGAGTCCGGCACCTAGGCACCGCACACCGCCATTGCACCTCCACTCTCCCCCCGTTGCTCCCTTCCCCCCGACGAGGGGAGGAAGGTCACCCCCACCCGCACCCTCCCCCATCAAGGGGGAGGGGATTTGAGGGACGAGGGGGAGGGTCAAGATGGAGGGGAATCGGGAGCTGGGTTGTTCCCCTGGCCGTCCTCGTCTCTCTGGTGTTGGGGCCGGCCGTGGCCTGGTCTGGGCCCCTCCGGACCCTGCGCGAGCTCCGACACTGGAGTACCCCCACCTACACGCGCGTGGTGATCGACGTGGATGGGGAGGTCAAATACCGCACAGGGCGCCTGCGCAACCCCGACCGCCTGTATGTAGACCTGTTGGGGACACGCCTGTCGGCGGCAGTGAAGGGTCGCCCGCTGGAGGTGCACGATCAGATCGTGAAGGGGATCCGGGCGGCGCAAAATCAGCCAGATATCGTGCGGGTTGTCCTCGATCTGCAGGCCTTACGCGAGTTTCATATCTTCACCCTGGGCGAGCCTGACCGTATCATCATCGACATCAAAGGCAAGGGGCCGGAGAGTTTTCCTCCACCCCCTGAGCCGCCCAGGCCCTCGCCACAGCCGAGGGCACAGGCCGAGTCTCCTGCCGCATCGAAGCGCCTCACCATAGCCCATGAGCGCCGCTGGCACGTGGTCATCGACCCCGGCCATGGCGGCAAGGACCCCGGAGCCACCGGGCCATCGGGGCTGATGGAGAAGGATGTGGTACTCGATATCGCCAAACGGCTCCGAGGTCTGCTGCAGCAGGAGCCGTACCACCGTGCGACCCTGACCCGAGAGACGGACGTGTTCATCCCCCTGGAGGAGCGTACGGCGATCGCCAACGGCAAACGGGCCGACCTCTTCGTCTCCATCCATGTGAACGCGGCCGAGCGAGCGGAGGCCCAGGGGGTGGAAACCTATTTTTTGGATATGGCCACCGATGAACAGGCGATGCGCACGGCGGCCCGAGAAAACGCCACCTCGCTGAGGCGGATGAACGATCTGCAGCTGATCTTGCGCGATCTGGTCCTGACCTCGAAGCGCAACGAATCAAGCCTGCTGGCCGGGTCTGTCCAACAGGCGTTGGTGCACAACCCTGCCGGCGGCAAGAACGGACGCGACCTGGGCGTCAAACATGCGCCCTTCTATGTGCTCATGGGCGCGGAGATGCCAGCCATTCTCGTCGAGGCGGCCTTTATCAGCAATCGGGCCGAAGAGCAGCGGCTGGCCAATCCTCGGTATCGTGCGGAAGTGGCCAGGGCGATTTTGGCGGGGATCAAAGAATACAGGGCGAGCATCCAGGGGAGCTTCCCGCGTCAGGTGGCCAGGTGAGGGGGTATGGTGAAGCCGGTTGTCGCCATTGTCGGACGGCCCAATGTCGGGAAATCCACGCTCTTTAATCGCCTGGTCGGCGCGCGGCGGGCGATCGTCGAGCCCACCCCTGGGGTGACCCGCGATCGGTTATATGCGGACACCGACTGGCGGGGATGCGCCTTCACGTTGATCGACACCGGCGGGTTCGAGCCCCTTTCCCAGGAGGAAATCCCCCGGAAAGTGCGTGAGCAGGCGGAGGAAGCGATCCGTGAGTCCGATCTCATCGTGTTGGTCGTCGATGGAGCGGCCGGACTGCTCCCGATCGACGCCGAGGTGGCCGCGATCCTGCGGCGGTCGCAAAAGCCGGTCCTCCTCGCCGTGAATAAGCTCGATCACGCAAGGCATGAGCCACTGCTGACGGAGTTTTACGCGCTGGGCATCGAGCCCCTCCTGCCCATTTCCGCCGAACATGGGCGCGGTGTGGGTGAGCTGCTGGACGCGATCGTCGAGCGATGCGTGCGTGTGGAGGTCCCAGAGACGACGGAGACGGGCATTCGGGTCGCCGTCGTCGGCCGGCCCAACGTGGGCAAATCGACCCTCATCAATACACTGCTGGGGACCCCTCGCCTGATCGTCAGCCCGGTCCCTGGCACGACGCGCGATGCCGTGGATACCTTCGTCACCTGGGGGGGACAACCGTTCGTCCTCATCGATACCGCAGGGGTGCGGCGCAGGTCCCGCATCGACCTCCGGCTGGAGCAGGTTCGCCGGATCCAGACCACGCAGGCCCGCCGTCAGCTTCTCCGCCGCCATCCGGCCCATGTCGCGGATCGGCAGGCGGACGGTGGTCAGATTGGGCCAGACGCGCGAGGCCATCGGCAGGTCGTCAAAGCCGACGATCGACAGGTCCCGCGGCACGTCCAGGCCGGCGTCGCGCGCGACCTTCATCACGCCGATGGCCATTTCGTCATTGCCGGCGAAGATGGCGGTCGGCCGCTGCGGCAGGGCCAGCAATTCCGCCGCGGCCTCCACGCCCGACTCGAAGGTATAGGCCGCCCGGCGGACATAGGCCGGGTCCAGCGCCAGTCCGTGCTCGGCAAGACCCTCCGCGAACCCCCGCCCCCGCTCGTGCGAAGAGCGGAAGGTGTCGGGGCCCGAGATAAAGGCGATGCGCGTGTGGCCCAGCTCCGCCAGATGCCGCGCCGCCCGGGCGGCGCCGCGGCTGTCGTGGGTGACCACCATGCGGGCGGGCTCGTCCAGGGACACAGAGGCGATCCGCACATAGGGGCAGTCTGCCTCCTTCAGGATGGCCACGACCCGGTCGTCCTCGGACACCGAGGGGGGCATGACCACGCCGAACAGCTTCTGCCGCACGATGAAGGCGCGGACCTCATTCAGGAACGCATCCGACGCCCGGTTGCAGGGATGGACGACCAGTTCCAGTCCCGCGCCGCGCACGGCGTCCAGCACGCCCTGCTGCATGTTGACGACATAGTTCGGGCTGGGATTGTCGTAGATCATCCCGACCAGGAACGAGCGCCGGAAGGCCAGTCCCCGCGCCTGCGGATCGGGGCTGTAGCCGTGCTCGGCGATCACCGCCTCGACCCGCTTGCGCGTCTCCTCCTTGACGAAGGGCGAGTTGTTGATGACCCGCGAGACGGTCTTCTTCGACACCTCGGCGAGCCGGGCGATGTCGTTGATGGTGGCGGGTTTGCCGCCGGTCCGTCTGGGCTCGTTCACTGAGGGATTCTCTCTGGCCGAACGCTGTCCTTAGCGGCTGCCGCCCCGGCTGTCAGCGGTCACGTCCCCCGCCGCACCGCCGGGCGGTCCAGCACCGCGTCGTGCAGCGGCGTCATGAAGCGCAGGTCCCAGTCGTCGGGATTGAACGGCTTGCGCGTCGGTTCGACGACGGCCGGATAGCCGCCGACCTCGCGCTCGTGGTCGATGATCTCGCCCCGGCCCTCGGCGACCTCGGCGATCAACAGCACGTCGCGCATGTCGCGGTCCCAGGGGCGGGCGCCGACCTGGGACAGGACGGCCACCTGGACCTCATGCGCGGGCAGGGGCGTCAGGCCTTCCCACCAGACCGGCGGACGGCGCATCTGGATGATGCGGGCGTTGGTCGTGGTGTAGCGGCCGAACATGCGCAGCGGCTCGCCGACCTGGTCCACCGCGATATTGTCCCGCCCGTAGTATTCCACGTCGCCGGCCCCGCCGATCATCATGAAGGCCAGATGTTCGGTCGGCGTCGAGGGGCCGGCGCGCAGGACATTGCCCACCACCGACATCCGGCCGACCTCATAGGGATGGTCCAGCCACTCCTCGGGCGCGAGATTGTAGTGGATGGCGCGCGGACCCGGATCATAGATCAGGTTGTTGACGATCACCCCGTGCACCCCGCCCTTGAACAGCGGGCTGCGCTCATAGTTGTGGGCGTACAGATTGCCGACGATCAGCAGGCCGGTGACATTGTCGTGGATCAGTGACCCCTTGGAATGCTCGCCCTTGGAATGGGTCGAATAGGCCAGGCTCTGGCCGTTCAGATTGTTCGAGAAGGTGATGTTGTGGCTGGTGCCGCGACGCCATTCCTCGGGCGTCGAGCCGGTGAAGCGGGGGCCCGAGGCCGACAGGTTTTCGTCGGTCGCCCAGGTCAGGCTGCAGTGGTCGATGATGACGTTGTACGCCCCGATGGTGGAGATGCCGTCCTCGTCCCAGCCGCTCATCCATTCGCCGCCGGCCGAGCCGGGACGGATGCGCAGGTGCTGGACCACGACGTCATGGG
>Ga0209399_10001246_pt1 | contig 13413 bp, 11 predicted proteins | sample OV2TP3_FD_184130 | JGI IMG/M metagenome (GOLD analysis project Ga0209399, IMG submission 184130) | Hot spring microbial communities from Beatty, Nevada to study Microbial Dark Matter (Phase II) - OV2 TP3 (SPAdes) (version 3) | ecosystem: Environmental > Aquatic > Thermal springs > Hot (42-90C) ... | reverse complement strand
GATGCAGTATCACCCCGACCGCAACCCGGGCGACAAGCGCGGCGAGGAGCGCTTCAAGGAGATCAGCGAGGCGTACGCCGTCCTGTCCGACCCCGACAAGCGCGCGCACTTCGACCGGTTCAGCACGGTGGGCCCGGCCGCGGGCGGCGGGGTCACGGACACGGGCTTCGGCACGCTGTTCGAGGACATCTTCGAGAACTTCTTCTCGTCCGGCGGCGGCCGCGGGCGGCGCTCGCGTGCGGGCCGCGGCGAGGACCTCCAGTACGATCTCAAACTCACCCTCGAGGAGACGGCCGCCGGGATCGAGACGAAGATCCAGATCCCGCGGCTCGAGGCGTGCGAGGCCTGCGCCGGCACCGGGGCCGAGCCGGGGAGCCGCCGCGCGACCTGCGACATGTGCCGTGGGCGCGGCGAGGTCCGGATGAGCCACGGCTTCCTCACGGTGGCCCGCCCGTGCCCGAAGTGCCAGGGCGAGGGCGAGATCAATCACCATCCCTGCAAGCGTTGCCGTGGCGAAGGACGCCAGCGCGCCGAGCGGCTGCTCTCGATCAGGATCCCGCCCGGGATCGACGACGGCATGCAGCTCCGCGTGACCGGCGAGGGCTCGAGCGGGGTCAACGGTGGGCCGGCCGGTGACCTCTACGTCGTCGTGCGTCTCGCCCAGCAGGAGCTGTTCACGCGGAACGGCGACGACCTCCTCTGCGATCTTCCCGTGTCGTTCCCGCAGCTCGCCCTCGGCGACGAGATCGAGGTCCCCGTGCTCGGCGCCACGGCCACGCTCAAGATCCCGCCGGGGAGCCAGCCGCATCAGGTGCTGCGGCTCAAGGGCAAGGGCATGCCGCGGCTCCGTGACCGGGGCCACGGCGACGCGTGTTACCGGCTCGTGCTCGAAGTCCCGCAGAAGCTCACCGCCAGGCAGCGGGAGGCGCTCGAAGCGTTCGAGGCGGCGTCGAAGCAGGAACGCGGGCCTCTCATGACCGCGTTCGTCGAGCGGATGAAGAAGCTCCTTGGATAGCGGGATGACACCCGCCGCCTACTGGGAGCTCCGGGTCGCCGTGGGCGACGACACCGCGGAGGGCCTCGCCAACTTCGTGTGGGAGCTGGGGGCGCTGGGAGTGGTCGAGGAGCGGGCCCCCGAGTCGCCTGCCGCCTCGCTGCGCGCCTTTTTCCCGGCGACCGCCCCCTCCGCGGCCCTCGAGGCGAGCCTCCGCGCGTACCTCGACGGCTTGCGCTCGCTGGGGTTCTCGGTCACGGGCGAGCCGTGCGTCGCTCCCCTGATCGACGAGGACTGGGCGAGCGCGTGGCGCGCCCACTTCACACCGCTTCCCGTCGGGCGGCGGCTCGTCGTCGCGCCCCCGTGGGCTGCGCCTTCGCTGGACGGCCGCGTGGCCCTGACGATCGAGCCGGGGCGAGCCTTCGGCACAGGACACCACGGGAGCACGCGCGGGTGCCTGGAGGCCCTCGAAGCGCGCCTCGAGCGGGCGATCCCGGCGGCCGCCCTCGATCTCGGCACCGGGTCGGGAATCCTCGCGATCGCCGCCGCGCGCCTCGGCGTCAGGTCGGTGGTCGCCGTCGACTCCGACCCCGACGCCGTCGCAGCCGCCGTCGCCAACGCCGCGCGCAACGCGACGTCCGACCGCGTGCGGTGCATTCTGGGCGACGTGGCGGAGCTCGACGTCGCTCCCGCGGCGCTCGTCATGGCGAACCTCCTCACCGCGGCCCACCTGCGCCTGGCGGAGCCCTACTCGCGTCTCGTCGTCCGCGGCGGGACGCTCGTGCTCGGCGGCATCCTCGACGCCGAAGCCGAGGTCGTCGCCATCACCCTCGAACGCCACGGGTTCTCACGGGGCACGCTCGGGTCCGTGGACGGCTGGACGACGCTCGAGCTCCACCACGAGCCCGCCGGGGTCGCGCGTGCGCCGCTTCACCATCGCGCCTGATCGGCGGCAGGGCAGCCACGTCACGTTCGATCGTGACGAGTCCCACCACCTCGCGCGCGTCCTCCGGCTCCGCCCGGGCGACACGGTGATCGCCGTCGACGGAAGCGGTCACGACTACGCGGTGCGCCTCGAGCACGTCGGGGAGGGCGAGGCGACGGGCACCATCGTGGGGATCGCGACGCGCGCGGTCGAATCCCCGCTCGCGATCACGCTCGTCCAGGGCGTCCCCAAGGGCGACAAGATGGAGCTGATCGTGCGCGCCGCCACCGAGCTCGGCGTCGCGTGCGTGGTGCCCGCGCTCACCGAGCGCACGATCGTGCGCCTCGAGCCCGCGCGGTGGCGCGAGCGCTCGCGGCGCTGGCAGCGGGTGGCCAAGGAGGCGGCGAAGCAATCCCGACGGGCCGTGATCCCGGAGGTCGACATCCCACGCCCGCTCGAGGCGGCGCTGGAGCGGACGGCGGGCGCGGGGCTGCGTCTCTGCCTCTGGGAGGGCGAGGCCACGCCGCTGGCGCGTACCCTCGACTCGCTCGACGCCCCACCCCCGACGGTCGCCGTGCTCGTCGGACCGGAGGGCGGCCTCGGTCGCGACGAGGTGCTGCGCGCCCGGGCGCGCGGCTGGCAGGTCGCGAGCGTCGGGCCGCGGATCCTCCGCACCGAGACCGCCGGCCCGGCGCTGATCGCGATCCTCCAGCACCGCTGGGGCGACCTGGGAGCACGGAGCCCGGCCGTGCCTTGCTCAGGCCAGACGGAGCCACGCCGCATTTCTCTCAGGCCACCCACGGCTGAAGCCGGCCCCGGGGGACCCCGATAAATGTCCGGCTTCGAGCATTTCGACGTGGAGGCCGACGTCGGCGTCCGCGCGTGGGGCCCGACACTCGGCGAGGCGTTCGCCCAGGCCGCGCTCGGAGTCTTCGCGCTGATCGTGCCGCCGGCGGAAGTCGTCCCGCGCGAGACGCGCGAAGTCCGCGCCCAGGGCGACTCGATCGAGACCCTGCTCGTCAACTGGATCAACGAGTGTCTCTACCTGCACGAGATCGAGGGCTTTGTTGTCCATCGGATCGGTCCCGTGGCCTGCGATGGAGCCCTCGTCCACGGTCGCCTCCACGGCGAGGTCGTCGACGTCGCGCGCCATCACCTCGGCACCGTCGTCAAGGGCGCGACCTTCCATAAGCTCGAGGTCCGGGAGCGCGAGGGGCTCCATGAGGTGCGAATCATCGTCGACGTCTAGACATCGAAAGGGGCCTCGACGGCCCCCCTCGAGGCTCCCCCCAGGATTCGGTTGCCCGGGCAAAGCCCGCGCTCGAGACGTGATGCTGTGATGCTGTCCCCAAATGGAGACAAGCTGCTACCGTCCGCGTGTCATCGGCGCAACGGTGCATAGCGGGCGAGATGCGCTCCGCCATATTTCAGACGTGAAATCAGATAGTTAGTTTCACATTGGGCTGTGGCACCCGAGTTGCTGACCGTTCCCCCGGGCCATGCGCCAGCAAACGATTCGAAAGGTGGTCAGCCTCGAAGGAGTGGGGCTGCATTCGGGCAAGCCTGCGCGCGTGACGCTGTCGCCGGCGCCGCCGAATTCCGGCATCGTCTTTCGGATCGGTCTCGACGGAGAGCCGATCCCCGCCGCGCCCGAGAGCGTCGTCGACTCGCACTACGCCACGACGATCGGGAAGAACGGCACGCGCATCCAGACCGTCGAGCACCTGATGGCGGCCGCGGCGGGGCTCGGCATCGACAACCTCGAGGTCGAGGTCGACGGATGTGAGATCCCCGCGATGGACGGCAGCGCAAAGCCGTTCGTCAGCCTCCTGGTCCTCGCCGGGCGCGTGCAGCAGGCCGCGCAGCGGCACCCGCTCGTCATCCCGTTCCCGATCCAGGTCGGCAGCGGTGGTCGCTGGGTCCAGGTCGTGCCGTCGGGCGCGTTCAAGATCAGCTACACGCTCGACAACGAGCATCCGGCGATCGGGACCCAGGCCCTCTCCTGCCGTCCGACGGAGCGCATGTTCGTGGACGAGTTCGCGCCCGCGCGGACCTACGGGTTTCTCCGCGACCTCGGTCTCATGCGCAAGAACGGCCTGGCGCGTGGCGGCTCGCTGGACAACGCCGTCGTCCTCGACCACCGGGGCGCGCTCAACGGGCTCCGGTACCGCGACGAGTTCGTGCGCCACAAGGTGCTCGATCTGATCGGCGACCTGGCCCTTCTGGGGCGGCCGCTCGTCGGACACGTCATCGCCCGGAACTCGGGGCACTCGCTGAATCTCGCGCTCCTCGTGGCGATTCAGCGCGCGCTGGGGCTGGAGCGGCAGGCGGCCGGCGCGACCGCGCAGACGCTCGCCGAAGTCGACGCCGCCGGGCGGAGCGACGGGTACGCCCCGGCGCCCGCGGCCCTGTAGCGCGCCGCCTCCGTTTCCTTCGCGCCCTCCGTCGAACCCACGGGCTATAATGTCCCGTCCGCCGTATGCGCGCCCTGGGAGTCCGGAGCTGCTTCGTTCTTGTAGCGCTGGCGCTGATCGCGGCCGTACCGGCGTCGGCCGAGCTGCGCATCAGTGACCTCGACGTCTTCCTGAATGACTACGAGGTCACCGTGCACGTGGTCCTTCTGGACGCGATCCCGCCCGGGTTCCGGGAGGGCCTGGAGAGCGGGATCCCGGCCCACGTGAGGGTGACCGTGGAGCTCTGGCAGTACAACCGTCTGTGGCTGGATCGGCTCCTGACCACGCGGCTCATCGAGCGGCAGCTCGCGTACAACGTCGTGACGAAAGAGTTCAAGGTCGCCGCGCTCAAGGGGGAGACGCGCGCCCCCTACGCGACACGCGAGATGCGCGATGCGCTCAGGGTGATCTCGGAGGTCCGCAGCCTGAAGCTCACGCCCGCCGCGACCCTGGACCCGACGGGCGTGATCTACGTCCGTGTCCAGGCCGAGGCCGCGCTCCGCGGCGAGAACACGTTCCTGGCGCGCCTGGTCGGCTCTGCGGAACAAGTCTCGCGGCAGTCGGCCTACCGCACGCTCCTGAGAGCCCAGTAGCCATGCTGCTGCTCAGCGAGCAGAGCCGGCGCAAGCGCAACCTCGCCATCACCGCGCTCTTCCTCGTGCTGCTGGGGATCGCCAGCGTCGTCGACCTGGGCATCCGCGCACCGGAGCTGCCGATCGCCTCCAACATCGTCGTCTTCGCGCTCTTCAACCTGAACCTGATTGTCCTCCTGCTCCTGGTCGTGCTGCTCGGGAGAAACCTGGTCAAGCTCTCCTTCGAGCGCCGCCAGAAGCTGATCGGGTCCCGGTTCAAGGCCAAGCTCGTGCTCGCCGTGCTGTCCCTCGCGGTCGCGCCGGCGATCCTCATCTTTCTCATCGCGTCGAACTTCATCAACAAGTCGATCGAGGGCTGGTTCAAGCCGCAGGTCGAGCGCCCGCTGGACCAGGCGCTCAACGTGGCGCAGACGTACTATCACAACCTCGAGAGCACCTCGCTGCGCCGCGCGCAGCACATCGCCCGGGTGATCGATCGTGACGGGCTGCTCGCCGTGGAGCGCTGGCCGGCGCTCACCACGTACCTCATGGAGCAGCAGGACCAGCTGGGCATCAGCGCCATCACCGTCTTCGGCACCGACGAGCGCGAGCTCGTCCACGTGAAGGACCCGCTGCTGGCGGATCTCCCCACCCGCGACGTCAACGACAGCCAGCTCCGGCGCGGCATCACCGGACAGGAAGTCACGACGGTCCGCGAGCTGGCGTCGGGCGACCTGATCGAGGCGGTCACGCCGATCTGGTCGGCGCGGGGCGAGGGCCGCCGCGTGATCGGCGTCGTCGTGGTCGGCACGCACGTCGCCGAGCGGCTGGAGGCGAAGGTGCGCGGTATCTTGCAGGCCTTTCAGGAGTACAAGCAGCTCAAGTTGCTGAAAAATCCGATCAAGGGGATCTACATCCTGCTCTTCCTCCTGATGACCCTGATCGTCGTCTTCTCCTTCACCTGGTTCGGCCTCCACCTGGCCCGGGGGATCACGGGGCCGATCGAGCAGCTCGCCGAGGGCACCCGGGAGGTGGCCGCCGGCAACCTGAGCTACAAGGTCCAGGCCCGCGCGGACGACGAGATCGGAGTCCTGGTCGACTCCTTCAACCGGATGACGGACGACCTCTCCGAGTCCAAGCGCCGCCTCGAGGCGGCGTACCTGGACCTCCAGGACAAGCACACCGAGCTCGAAGACCGGCGGAGGTACACCGAGACCGTGCTCGAGGCGATCACCACGGGCGTCGTGTCCCTCGACCCCCTCGGGCGCCTCACGACGATCAACGGGTCCGCGGCGCGGATGTTCGGTCTCGACGCCGCCGCGAGCGTGGGGCGGCTCGTCGAGGAGGTCTTCGCCGGCCCCGACGTGCGCGGCGTCGTCGCGCTGGTGCAGCGGACCCGCCGCCCGCGGGAGGGCAGCGCGGCATTGGAGCTGCACCTCCGACGCGACGGCGCGGGCGTCTCGCTCCTCGCCTCGGCCACCGCCCTCCGCGGTCCCGGGGACGACTACGCCGGCGCCGTCGTCGTCTTCGACGATCTCACCGAGCTCCTCAAGGCGCAGCGCATCGCGGCGTGGCGCGAGGTGGCGCAACGGATCGCCCACGAGATCAAGAACCCGCTCACCCCCATCCAGCTCTCCGCGCAGCGCCTCCGCCGGAGGCTCGTCCGCGGCAGCGACGAGGAGCGGCGCCTCGTCGCCGAGTGCACCGAGACGATCATCCAGGAGGTCGACGGCCTCCGCCGGCTCGTGGACGAGTTCTCGCGGTTCGCGCGCATGCCGGCGCCGGCGCCGCGGCCGACCGACGTCCGCCCGCTCATCGAGACGGTCGCGAGCCTCTATCGCGAATCGCACCCGGCGCTCTCGCTCTCCACGCGGTACGCCGAGGACCTGCCGCGGCTCGAAGCCGACCCCGATCACCTGAAGCGCGCCATCCTGAACCTCGTCGACAACGCCGTGGAGGCGGTGGGCGGCGCCGGGGACGTCAGCGTGGACGTCGCGCCCGCGAACGGCGGCCGGGTCCGGATCGTCGTCAGCGACACGGGCCCCGGCATCAGCCCCGAAGACAAGGAAAAGCTCTTCACGCCGTACTTCTCGACCAAGGTCACGGGTATGGGGCTCGGGTTGCCGATCGTTCACGAGATCGTGCACGAGCACGGCGGCACGATCCACGTCGAGGACAACTCCCCGCACGGCAGCCGCTTCATCATCGAAGTCCCCGTCTCGCTCGCCACCGTCGAGGCGTAGCATGGCGGGCGAGCACATCCTCATCGTCGACGACGAGCCCGCGATCCGCACGGCGCTCCGCGGCGTGCTCGAGGACGAGGGCTACCGCGTCACCGCCGTGGGGGGGGGCGCCGACGCCCTGCGCGTCTGCGCCGACGAGCTGCCCGACCTGATCTTCCTCGACATCTGGATGCCCCACCTGGACGGGCTCGATACCCTGGCCGAGCTCAAGCGGCTGCGTCCCGAGGCGATGGTGGTGATGATCTCGGGCCACGGGACGATCGAGACGGCCGTGAAGGCGACGCGGCTCGGGGCGTACGACTTCATCGAGAAGCCGCTGTCGCTGGAGAAGACGCTCGTCACCGTCACCCGCGCGTTCGAGCACGCCCGGCTCGAGCGGGAGAACACGGCGCTCCGCGAGCGGCTCTGGGAGCGCGCCGAGATCATCGGCGAGAGCGCCGCGATCCGCGCGCTCCGTGACCAGATCGCGACGGCGGCACCCACCAGCGGCCGCGTGCTCATCCACGGCGAGAACGGCAGCGGCAAGGAGTTGGTCGCGCGGGCCATCCACGCGCGCTCGGCGCGCCGGGAGCGGCCGTTCGTCGAGGTGAACTGTGCGGCGATCCCCGAGGAGCTGATCGAGTCCGAGCTGTTCGGCCACGAGAAGGGCTCGTTCACCGGTGCCCACTCGCGCCGGCGCGGGCGGTTCGAGATGGCCGACGGCGGCACCCTCTTCCTCGACGAGATCGGGGATATGAGCGTCAAGACGCAGGCCAAGGTCCTGCGCGCGCTCGAGGAGCAGGCGTTCGAGCGCGTGGGGGGCAAGGACACCGTGCGGATCGATGTGCGCGTGATCGCCGCGTCGAACCGCGATCTCCCGGGCCTCATCGCCGAGGGACGCTTCCGCGACGATCTCTACTACCGCCTCAACGTGATCCCGATCGAGGTGCCTCCTCTCCGCGCGCGCAAGGACGACGTGCCGACACTGATCGACCACTTCATCGGGATCTTCTGCACCGAGAACGGCCGCCGGCTGAAGACGGTCTCGGGCGAGGCGCTCGCCTACTTCCTCGCCTACGACTGGCCGGGCAACGTCCGCGAGCTCCGGAACATGCTGGAGCGCCTCGTGATCATGGCGCCGCGCGACGTGATCGGCGCCGAGGACCTGCCGGCGCCGCTCCGTCCCCGCGACGCGGTCCCGGCGGCCGGTGAAGCGCGGGAGCGCTCGCTCAAGGAGGCCCGCGAGAGCTTCGAGCGCGCGTACATCCTGGCGGAGCTGCGGGCCCACGACTGGAACATGACGCGCACGGCGGAGCGGCTCGGGATCGAGCGGAGCCACCTGTACCGGAAGATCAAGGCCTACCGCATCACCCCGCCCAAGTAGGGGCGCATGCCCGCCCGGGCTCCCTCGCTGCTGGCCGACGCGCCGAAGGTCGTGAACGTCGGGCTCGAGCTCTTCGCGACCGAGCTCCAGCGGCTCGGTGTCCCTCTGGTCCACGTCGGCTGGTCTCCGCCGGCCGGCGGCGACGCGCGCGTCACCGCGCACCTCCGGCACCTCGAGGAGCGTCGCGAGGCGATCGAGGAGGCGAACGCGCGCGCATTCGACCGGCTCGTCAACGGAGAGCCGGTCCTCGTCGACTGCCGCCCGGCCCGTGAGGCGCTCGAGCTCCCCGAGCGCACGGTGCTCCACGCCGGCCCCCCGCTCACCTGGGAGCGCATGTGCGAGCCCATGCGCGCCGCCGTCCTCTGCGCCATCCGCTACGAGGGCTGGGCGGCCAACGACGACGCCGCGGCCGAGCTGATCGCGCGAGACGACGTCACGCTCGCCCCGTGTCACCACTGGCGCGCGGTCGGGCCGATGACCGGCATCATCACCGCGTCCATGCCCGTCTTCGCCGTCGAGAACCGCGCCCACGGCAATCGGGCCCACGCGACGATCAACGAGGGGCTCGGAAAGGTGCTGCGCTTCGGCGCCAACGACGCGAGCGTCGTCGCGCGCCTCCGCTGGCTCGCGACCGAGGCGGGGCCGCTCCTCGGCGCGGCGCTCCGCGCGGCCGGGGGGATCGCGCTCCGCCCGCTCATGGCCCAGGCGCTCCGTATGGGCGACGAGATGCACCAGCGGAACATCGCCGCCTCGTCGCTCCTGGCGCGCGCGTTGATGCCCCACCTGGCGCGCGCGGGCGGCAAGCACGGCGCCGTCGCGCGCGTCGCGGAGTTCATCGCCGCGAACGATCAGTTCTTCCTGAACGTCGCGATGGCGGCGGGAAAGGCCCTGGCCGATCCGGCCGCGATCGAGCACTCCACGCTGGTGACCGCGATGGCGCGGAACGGGACCGACTTCGGCATCCGCGTCTCCGGCCTGGGCGACCGCTGGCTCGTGGCGCCCGTCGGCTCCCCCGTCGGCCTCTACTTCCCCGGCTTCGGCCCCGACGACGCCAATCCCGACTTGGGCGACAGCGCCATCGTCGAGACGATCGGGCTCGGCGGCGGCGCGATGGCGGCCTCGCCCGCCGTCGCGCGGTTCGTCGGCGCCGGCGGCGTCGGCGAGGCTTTGGCGGCGACGGCGGAGATCCGCGAGATCACGCTCGGCGAGCATCCGCACTTCCGCATTCCCGCGCTCGACGAGCAGGGGGCGCCGGCCGGCATCGACATCCGCGCGGTCGTCGAGACGGGCATCACGCCGCTGATCAACACGGGCATCGCGGGCCGGCAAGCGGGAACGGGCCAGATCGGCGCCGGCATCGTCCGGGCCCCGCTCGCCTGCTTCGAGCGCGCCCTGGAGGCGCTGGCGTCCTGAGCCTCGGCATCGCCCGCCTTCTGTCACCGATTGGGATTCTTTCGATCGGTATGTGTACGAATAGACGGCCCTCCGACTTCGCTGTACATCTGCTCGGGCTCCATGAGCCCGCGTTCGCCTTGGGGGGGCGGCGCATCCCACGCAATCGAGGAGGCTTACCCTGCCCGTTCGGAGCAGCAGCGTTCCGACGGCGGTTCTCGGCATCGGCGAACGCCTCGTACGCGAGACGCTTCGCTCCGCCCTCGAGAACCTGGGCGTGGTCAGAGTCGTCGGGGAGGCTGGCGATGGGCTCGAGGTCCTTCGCCTGGTGTCACGACTCAAGCCGGCGCTCGTCTTCGTCAACATCGCCATCCCTGGCCTGGACGGGCTGGAGGTCACCCGTCGCATCAAGAAGCGCCTGCCGAATACCCGGGTGATCGTGGTGTCCCGGCAGGTGAGAGAGGCCTACGCGGCGGAGGCGATCCGCAGCGGGGCCCTGGGGTACGTCACGACGCGGGCGAGGCTCACCGAGCTCCTGGAGGCCATCGGAAGCTCCTTCCGCGACGAGCCATACGTCAGCACGCCGCTGTCGCAGGAGCGGGTGGAGGCCTCGTCGCGGAGGTCCGAAGGCGTCGTAACCGACGCCTATGAGGAATTGACGGCCCGGGAGCGCGAAGTCTTCCATCTGGCGGCCGAGGGTTACAGCAGCGCCCGGATCGCCCGCCGTCTGTCGATCAGTCCGCGTACCGCCGAAGCTCACCGGGCCAACGCGATGCGAAAGCTGGGCCTCGTGAGCCAGGCCGCGTTGATTCGCTACGCGGCCGAGCGGGGCTTCCTCCCTCCCCTCAGCCTGACCGAGCGAAGCCGGTACAACGGGGAACGAAAGTCCTGACCTGCCCGCGTTCGGTCGAGCCGACGTCCCCACGCTAACTGCCTGACCCGCCGTCATTCACTGGTCGCCGAGGCAAATGGCCCGGGCTATGCAACAACTGGATGGTGAACGGCCCTCCCGCGCTGCAGCGCGAGCTGCAGGTATATGCATCGGTGGGAACAATGAAGCAGCGCGCCACCAAGATCGTTCTGGCAAACGGCTATCCTGTCGTTCGGGAGGCGCTCAAGTGTCTCCTCGAACGGCAGCGAGGCTTCCGCGTCGTCGGTCAGGCGGCGGATGGCCTTCAGGTCGGCGCCCTGGTCGAGCGCCTCCGGCCGGACGTCTGCGTCCTGGACGTCGCCATACCGGGACTGTACGGCGTCGAAGCCGCGCGTCAGGTGCGCCGACGGTCGCCCGCGACGGCGGTCGTTCTCCTCTCGCGCTGGGCCCACGAGTGGTATGTCGCCGAGGCCCTCCGTAGCGGCGCGCTCGGATTCGTCGTCCAGGTCGCCGAAGCCGACGAGCTCACGCGCGCCGTACGCGCTGCCGCGCATGGTCACCGCTACCTCAGCGCGCCCCTGTCGGCCAGGCTCGTGGAGCGCTGGCTCCGGCGGGCGAGGACGGCGCCACCCGACCTCTACGAGGCGTTGACCGACCGAGAGCGCCAGGTGCTGCAGCTCCTCGCCGAGGGCGGGAGCAGCGTCAGCATCGCTCGCCGCCTCGCGATCAGCCCCCGGACGGCTGAGGCGCACCGGGCGAACATGATGCGCAAGCTGCGACTGCGGAACACCGTCGGACTGATCAGGTTCGCCCTGGAGCGCGGCATCCTGCCGCCGCCTGACGGGATTCCGTTGCCCACCCGCGGTAAGCCGTTGCCGTCGCTGTCCTGAACCCTTCCGTCCTCCCGCGATTCGGCGTACTGTTCCGTGCCGATGATCGATCTCGTGCTTCGTGACTGCCACCTCCCCGGGCGTCCCGAGCGCGTCGACCTCGCGATCGCCGACGGGCGCATCGTGGCCCTGGGCGCCGCGGGCCTCACGGCGCGCGAGGCCATCGACCTCGACGGCCGGCTCGTGACGCCGGGCCTCGTCGAGGCGCATATCCACCTGGACAAGGCCCTGATCGAAGGGCGCGTCACCGTGACGGCCGGAACGCTGGAGGAGGCGATCCGGCTCACGGCCGAGGCGAAGCGGCGATTCACGGTGGAGGACATCCGCGAGCGGGCACGCCGCGTGCTCGACCTCGCCGTGGCGGCGGGAACCACCGCGATGCGGACCCACGTGGAGGTGGACCCGATCGTCGGCCTCGCCGGCATGGAGGCTCTCCTCCCCCTCAAGGAGGAGTACGCGCCCGCCCTGGACCTCCAGATCTGCGCGTTCGCCCAGGAGGGCATCCTCCAGGCCCCCGGGACCGAGGGGCTCCTGCGGCGCGCGCTCTCGATGGGGGCCGATCTCGTGGGCGGCTGCCCCTACAACGACACGGACGGCATCGAGCACATCGCGGTGGTCTTCGGCCTGGCGCGGGCCTACGGCGTGGACGCGGACTTCCACGTGGACTTCGCCGACGAGCCCGAGCACTTGCACATCCGCGAGATCATCGAGCAGACGACGCGCTCGTCCTGGCAGGGAAGGGTCATCGTCGGGCACCTCACGGAGCTGGCGGCGCTCCCCGACTTCGAGCAGACCGAGATCGCCGCCGACATCGCGGCGGCGGGCATCGGCGTCGTCTGCCTGCCGGCCACGGATCTCTACCTGATGGGCCGACGGGACTCGACCAACGTGCGCCGGGGGCTCACGCCGATCCGCCGGCTGCTCGCCGCCGGGGTGACCGTGGCGCTGGCAACGAACAACGTGCGAAACCCGTTCACCCCGGTGGGGACGGCTGACCTGGCCCATATGACGTTCCTGGCCGCGGTCGGCGCCCACATGGGGACCCCGGAGGACATACGCCAGCTCGTCGCCGCCATCACCACGGCTCCCGCGAGGATGCTCAGGCTCCCGGACGTCCCCACCACGCCCGCGGAGCTCGGGGTCGGCCACCGCGCCGACCTCGTCGTCTGGGACTGCCAGGATCTGGACGAGATCGTGGTCCGGCTGGCGCCGCGTCACCTCGTCCTCAAGCACGGCCGCGTCAGCGTCGAGTGCGAACGCTCGCATCGGGAGCGCTGGCGCGACACGCGTGATAAGCTGTCTCGGTAGCACCCCGACTGACGCCTCGGAGTCTCGACGGTGGAGCGATACAGCGCGAGCCTCGACGCGATCCTGAACGCGCTTCCCGAGCCCGTGCATCTCACGGACCACGAGGGAACGCTCATCTTCGCCAATCGGGCGGCCGTCACGCAGCTCAACTCGGACAAGGACATCGGTGTGCCGCTCGCGCAGCAGCTCGCCCGGCGCCAGATCTTCCTGCCTGACGGCAGCCCCCTGGCCCCTGCGGAGCATCCCATCGCCCGCACCCTGGCCGCCGGCGAAGGCGTCACCGGCATGCCGGTCGTCATCGAGACCGCGGCGGGGCGACGCGACTCCTACATCGTCACCAGCTCCCCGCTCCGGTCCCAGGGGCGCGTGGTCGGCACCGTCTCGGTGTTCCGCGACGTGACC
>Ga0209399_10001244_pt1 | contig 13424 bp, 15 predicted proteins | sample OV2TP3_FD_184130 | JGI IMG/M metagenome (GOLD analysis project Ga0209399, IMG submission 184130) | Hot spring microbial communities from Beatty, Nevada to study Microbial Dark Matter (Phase II) - OV2 TP3 (SPAdes) (version 3) | ecosystem: Environmental > Aquatic > Thermal springs > Hot (42-90C) ... | reverse complement strand
ATCTTGACAATTGCCCATTTGTCAGGTATACTTTAAGGGCGATCGAGGAAGTCGATCTCTTTTGGTTGGCGGGGCCCTCTCCGTCTTTTTAAATGTCCTAAGTCAACTTTCAAAAAGTAGGCCCATCGTGAAACGCGCATAGGGATAACACGTTAGGAGTTGTCACCATGACAACTCACGACAGCTTAAGGTAGGCCAGGATGCAGTTAAGGGAAGCATCCTGGCTTTTTATTTGGGCCTGAGAAAGGAGACTCCCATGAAAAAGACATTGGTGTGGTTTTTAGGGGTCCTTTTAACCCTCGGATGTTCGGTTGCTTGGGCCGGCCATCCGGACATTGAGGGATCGGAGCAGAGTGCGGATGCAGTGGTGTATGCGAAGCCCGGCGGCGTTTCCGCGTATTACGGAGCATTTGTCTTTGAGATGGGAGACATTGATGGAAACAGCCTGTCCGATCTGGTTACCAATATTCGAAACCCCAGATCTGCTGCCGTTTTCTTCGATGCGACGCTAAGCTCTTTGAACGGGCGAGACCTTGAAAATCCCGATCTTAAGATCGTGGCCCCGAAGGGCTACCCTTGGGCCAGCGACACCCAGAAGACCCATCCGCAGAGTACAATTGCTGTGGGTGATGTCAACGGGGATGGTTTCTCCGACCTCATTGTGGGCGCACCTAGCTACGACGCCGGTGAGCTCAGGAATGCGGGCCGGGCCTACGTCTACCACGGCCAGCCGATCGGCTGCTCCACCTTTGCGGATCTCCTCGCCAGTCTCGAGAGTCTCAAGGTCAAGAACGCGGGGTTGAAGAACGCGTTGGCGGTCAAGATCCACGCGGCGCAGCGCGCCTTCGACCGCGGCCGGCTCACAACCGCCGGCCACATCCTCTGTGCCCTCTTGCATCATTTGAAGGCGCAAACCGGGAAGGGGATCTCAGAAGCGGATGCGGTTACACTCGCCACCTGCCTCCGGGAAGTCGCCCAGGCCAACAAGATCCCGCTCCCGTGTGAGGCGCAGGCCGCGGTCCAGGAGGCCCACCGCCTGACCGACTGTCCCACGTGTCCCTCCCCGCGCCGCCCGCGGCGGTGAGGAGGTTGTGAACCCGTAAACGCAACAGCAATTCAAGGCGTGAGTTACATCACCAGAGTGCTCTCCTGGCTCTGGTGTTTTTGTTGGACCTTGGCGCTCGCCAGAAAGCATGGTATCCTTACTTCTGGAAGTAAGGATACGCTTGCCGAGAGGAGAAACAGGATGTTAGCGAAGATGACGAGCAAGCACCAGATTACCATTCCGAAGCGCGTGCTCCAGCAGGCAGGGTTGGACCATGAGACCAAACTCCACTTCGATGTGCGGGTGGAGCGCAACGCGATTCTGCTGAAGCCTGTGACGGTAACCATCGAGGAACACATCCCGCCGGCGCACATGGCCAAGTGTGAGCGATGGGCGACGACGCCAGCACCTGGGGACGCGCGCGTCGAGACTCCTGCAGCAGTGCCGCCGTTCCTCACACGGCGGCGAAAGGCCTCATGAAATCCCGCAAACCCATCGGCCAACTGTTACTGGAAGGCGGGCTCATCACGAGCGAGCAGCTCGAGCAGGCGCTCGTCGAGCGCAAGTCCGGCGAATTCCTGGGCGAGGCCTTGGTGCGCTTAGGCTTCCTGCCGGAGACCCAGCTCATCCCGATCCTGGCCGAGCAGCTCCACGTCCCCGCCGTCTCACTCAAGGCGCAGGCGGTGGATCCGGAGGCGGTGCGCAAAGTCTCCGCGCGGCTGGCGACCCGCTACCACTGCGTCCCGCTGACGCTGACGAACGGCACACTGCACTTGGCCATGGCAGACCCCTTTAACGTGGGAGCCCTCGATGAACTGCGCCTGCTCCTTAAGTGCGAGCTGAAACCCTTCCTCGCGGGTTCGCGCGAGATTGAGGAGGCGATTCAGCGTTACTACGGCGTGGGCGCCTCGACCATCGAGACCATCGCGGCAGAGGCGATCCCTGAGTATCGTCTCCCGACGACGGCTGCGCCGGTGGAGGAGTTGGAAGTGCCGCACGACGAGGCCTCGCTCGCCCAGTTCGTCAACCAACTGCTGCTACGTGCCTACCACGAGCGGGCCACCGACGTCCACATCGAGCCGTTCGAACACGACCTGCGCGTGCGGTTCCGCGTGGATGGATTTTTGCGCAACGTCGCGGTGCCGGCGAATCTCCACCAGTTTCAGGCCGGGGTCATCTCGCGGATCAAGATCATGGCGCAGCTCAACATCGCCGAGCGACGGCTCCCGCAGGATGGGCGCGTCAAAGTGCGCGTGGGCCAGGACGAGCTCGATTTACGCGTCTCGATCGTGCCGACCCCGTATGGGGAGAGTGCGATGCTGCGAATCCTCACCGCCAGCCTCCTCTACAGCCTGGAGCAGTTGGGCTTAGCGTCGAAAGATTTACTGCTCCTCCAAGAACTCATTCAGCGACCGCACGGCATTCTGTTCGTCACCGGCCCGACGGGGAGCGGAAAGACCACGTCCCTCTACGCCTGCCTCCATCACATCAACACCACGGACCGCAAAATTGTGACCATCGAGGATCCCATCGAATATCAACTCAATGGGATCACCCAGATTCAGGTGCATCCGAAAATTGGGCTGACCTTCGCCCACGGGTTACGCTCGGTCCTGCGGCACGATCCCGACGTCCTGATGGTGGGCGAGGTGCGCGATTCAGAGACGGCGGAAATCACGATCCGCTGCGCCTTGACCGGTCACCTGGTCTTTTCCACCTTGCACACCAACGATGCCGCGGGAGGTGTGGCACGGCTCCTCGACATGAGCATTGAGCCGTTCCTCGTCGCCTCATCGGTCGAGTGCTTCATCGCGCAGCGACTCGTCCGCGTCCTGTGCGAGCGCTGCAAAGCGCCCATGCCGCGCACCAGTGAACACCTGGGCTTGGTGCGTGCGGTGGGACTGGCCGATGCCGACGTGGAGCGACTGGCGATCAGCAAGGGCTGTGAGGCGTGTCAGGGGACCGGTTTCCATGGTCGGACCGCCATCTACGAATTTCTCGTCGTGGATGAGCCCATCCGTGAACGGATTATGCGCCGCGCGCCCTCGACCGAGCTGGCCCACCTGGCGATGGAGCGCGGCATGCGCACCCTGCGCCAAGACGGACGCGAGAAGATCCTGCGGGGCCTCACCACGCCAGCGGAAGTGTTGCGCGTCAGCGCCAACGACGATCGCGCGGCCGTCGTGTAACCGATGCCAGCGTTCATCTACCAGGCCCGTGATCAGTCCAACCGATTAGTGGAGGGCCGCGTTGAGGCCGAAAGCGATCGCATCGCCATTGCGACCCTGGGCGCGCGCGGCGTCTTTCCCGTCAGCCTGCGCGAAGCGAGCACCGTCACTGCGCCACCCCAGCGCTTCCGACTCACGCGTCGGAAGATCCGCCGTCGGGATGTCACCTTGCTGACGCGCCAACTGGCCGATCTCCTCGGCGCAGGGCTACCCCTGCTGAATGCCTTGTCGCTCCTAGAGCATCAACTGACGCACCACGCCTTATGCAACGTCGTCGCTGACGTGGCCGAGCAAATTCGTGCCGGTCGGAGTTTGTCGGAGGCGATCAGTCAGCATCCCAGCGTCTTTAGTCCGCTGTATCTCAACCTCGTCTCGGCCGGGGAGTTGGGCGGGACGCTGGAGCAAGTGCTCGCGCGCTTAGCCGACGCCGGCGAAGCTGAAGATGAACTAGTGGGGAAAATCACCACCGCGCTCGCGTATCCCCTCCTAATCCTGGCGGTGGGGGTCGCGACGGTGGCGGTGCTGCTGACCTTCGTCATTCCAAAATTGGTCGTGCTCTTCGACGAGATGGGACAACTGCTGCCCTTGCCAACGCGCTTGCTGTTGGCGATCAGTCAGGGCACGGTGCAGTATGGTTGGCTCCTCGTCGTGGGCGGAGTGATCCTGGCCGTCTGGTGGCGTCAGGCGCGGCGCACGGCCCAGGGCCAGCTCCTCCTCGATCGCCTCCTCCAGCGTGTGCCACTCGTGGGGGCGTTGGTCCACCACGTCGAGCTGGCCCGCATGGCGCGGTCACTGGGCATGCTGATCGGTCACGGCGCCCCGCTGTTGGCCTCGCTCGAGGTGGTGAGTCGCGGCACGCGGCGCCTCCTTCAGCGAGCCATCGAGACGGTGCGGGAAGCGGTAGCGCAAGGGAGCAGCCTGGCTAACGCGATGAGTCGCGAGAGCTTGTTTCCACCGTTTGTCGTCAGTATGGTGGCGATTGGCGAGGAGGGCGGGACGCTGGAGCACGCGCTGGACAAAGTCGCCACGACCTACGAGAAAACTGCGGATCGCACCACCCGGCTTTTTACCACGTTGTTAGAACCGGTCTTGATCTTAACCGTCGGACTGATCGTTGGCTTCATCGTCATTGCGATGCTGCTCCCGATCTTCAACATCGGGTTATTAGCTGGATAAAGGGAGGCCTGATGCGCACACGACACGCAGGATTTACGCTGATTGAAATCATGCTCGTCGTCGTCATCATTGCGATTCTTGCGGCGATGGTGGTGCCGCGGTTGACCGGTCGCACGGAGGAAGCCCGTCGGAAACGCGCGGCGGTAGACCTCGCGAGCTTGGAGCAGGCCATTGATCTCTTCGAGCTGGATATCGGCCGTTTCCCGACGAGTCTGACTGACCTCGCCCAACAACCGGCCAGTATCCCGGAAGGCAGTTGGCATGGGCCGTACCTCAAGCGCCGCACGCGACCGGTAGATCCGTGGGGTCACGACTACGTCTATCGCCTGCCAGGCGAACACAATCGCGAAGACTATGATCTCTTCTCTCTTGGCCCCGATGGTCGCCCCGCGACCGACGATGACATCACCAACTGGGGTTCAGCGTTTTAGGTTTCGCGTGTCGTGTGGCGAGTTTCACGTGACCCTGAAACCCGCACCCCGCACCCCCCAACTCCACCCGCGCTCTCACGGCTTCACGTTGATCGAACTCATCATTGTGCTCGCGATCCTCGCGGTCGTCATGGGCACCTTGTGGCCGCGGTTCGATCAGGCCTTTGCGCAGATGACGCTCACGCAAGCGACCGACACCCTGGTGAGCCGCCTGCGCTACGCCCACACGCGCGCGATCGCCGAGCGCCAACTCGTGCAAGTGGCCTTCGATCCCACGGCCGCACCGCCGACGCACACGGTGAAGACGTGGGAGCCACGCAGCGGAACCTGGGAGTCGAGGGCGGATCGTTTCAGTCGGACAGGCCCGTTCCCGCGTGGCACGCGACTCTCCCTCCGCAGCGACGCTGGCGCAGAGAACACCACGCCCTTGGGCATCACCTTCTATCCTAACGGCCAAGCCGAAGCGATGACGATTACCCTCCAATCACCGACGGGCCAGATACGCACCGTCATCGTGGAGGCGGCCACCGGAGATGTCCATGCGCCGTAGAGGACGCCACGTGGCTGGACTGCTACTCTTCGAAGTGAGTGTGGCACTGGCGTTGATCAGCGTGGCGGTCATCTGGATGTTGCGTTCGTTTTCGCAGACGGTGCTCACCGCCGAACGGGCGCGCGATCAGCGACAGGCTCTCGCCGTCCTCAACGAGCAGATGGTCCTGGCGACGGTGACCAATGGTGTGCCGTTAGGCACGCAGCAGGGCACGGCGTCAGAGGAACGCTTCACATGGCACGTCTCGACAGTTCCCTTCGCCGATGAAACTTCTGCGCTCCTGAAGGCCGAGATCACCGTGCAGTGGGAACAGCGCGAGCAACCACGCGCCGTCCGCGCTACCACATGGATGCCCTACCGTGACGAGTGACCAGTGAACCGCCGACAGCACACCGTCCAACGAACGCCGAACGACGAACACCGAACGACGAATCACGCGCTGATGCGCACAGGCCTCACCCTCATCGAGCTCATTGTCGCCTTGACGATCTTCGCGGTGCTGGGGACGGCGCTGGTCGTGACGTTGCGGAATGGCATCGCTGCGTGGCAGGCGGTGGAGGCCACGAGCCGACGCCAACAGCGCTGGCAGTTTGCCTGCGATCGCCTGCAACGAGATGTGGCCCATGCGGTGAGGCTGACCAATGATAGCATCCCCCAGAGCTGGACAGCGACAGCGCTGCAGGTGGTCACGGCACAACGAGATCGAGACGACATCCCGCGCTTGGTGCGCGTCGCCCTCGAGGCCAATCGTCAGCAGGATGGGAGTCACGCGTTGCTGCGACGCAGCGCACCGTATCCCGCATCGCTGGAATTACCGTGGCAGCAGGAGCACACCATGTTGACAGGAGCTGCATCGCTGGTGTTTGAGTATCTGTATCTGGATGCGTCAGGAGCACCAGTGTGGCAACCGGTCTGGGATGCTGAGGTGCAAGGAGTAGACGCCATCCCGCGGGCGCTGCGTCTCCGCGTGACGTGGGCGCAACCGCCCCTCGCGAGCGCCTCGTGTGTCGCCGGTATTCCCACTGGCTCCGTCGGCAAACTCGAAGGACCATGAACGATCCACGCCACACGCCCCACGTCCTCCACCGCGGCAGCATTCTCGTCACGACCGTGTGGCTGCTCACCATCCTCGCGCTCTTGGCGTTGGGGGTGAGCTACCGCGCCTCACTCGAACTCCGGCTGGCTCGGTATCAGACGGCACTCACCCAAGCCACGCTGGCGAGTTGGGCTGGGTTCTATCGTGCAGTCGAACTCCTCAGCCTAGACGATGCCTCAAGCGATAGCCTGAGTGATCTCTGGGCCATGGGTCCGCACCTTGTTGAGCAGCCCGTCGGTCACAGCGATGTGACGACACGTGTGCAGATCTCCGATGAGCAAAGCCGTCTGAATTTAAACGTGGCCAGCAGCGATCAAATCGAACTACTCCCCCTCATGAATGCGGACGTCGCGGCCGCAATTGTGGCGTTTCTTCAACCCTCTCCATCGCCAGAAGACGCCTACTACTCAACACTGGATCCGCCATACACCACCAAGGGCGTGCCGTTCGAATCGCTGGCAGAGCTTCATCTCGTGCGCGGCATGACGCCGGAGCGATGGAACATCATCGCGCGCTTCTGTACTATCTATCCCACCGAGGGGGCACCGGTCAACCTCAACACCGCGCCGCCGGAAGTCTTACTCGCGGTAGGATTGTCTTCCCAGTTAGTCGAACAAGTGTTAACCTACCGGCAGGGCAACGATGGCGAGGTCGGGACCGCGGATGACGGCGTCATCGAGGACATCGTCGGTTTCCTGCCGCCGGAAGAATATGCGGCGCTCCTGTCTACGCTCGGTGTCAGTTCAGCGACGTTTCGCGTGCGCAGCGAAGGGCGGGCCGATGAGGGACGTGTGGTGAAAATCATCGAAGCGGTGCTCGAGCGGCCCACCGAGGTCGGACAACCGGTCCGCCTGTTCGCGTGGAGCGAACCATGAAGCCCTCCCTCCAGCGCACCCTGGCTATCACCCTCGGCCCTCACGTCGTCAAATTCCTGGAGCTGACCAACGCGCAGGGACGCCCCACCGTGATCCGCGCGGTCGTCGAGCCGCTCACCGCTCCTGAGCAGTTGAGTGCTGTCCTCCAGCGCCTTGTACCGACGGTGCCGCGACCACCTGTGCGCTGTATTGCAGCGCTGCCGCGCGAGCTGGCGATCACGCGGCTCGTGCAGTTACCGACACTGAATCCCGCGGAGCTCTCCTCGATGGTCGCCTTGCAAGCGAAAACGCTCTTACCGTATGACGTAGACAATGCCATCATCGAGCACGTGCCCCTGTGGCGCAAAGAGCAAACGACCACGGTCCTGGTAGTCGCCGTGCAACGCGCGCTCGTCGAGCAGACGCTACGCGCGTTTAGCAGCGTCGGGCTGACGGAGGTGGAGCTCACGTTGACGACGAGCGGACTCCTCCACTGGAGCGCTGCCGTCCGCCAGTCCACGCGCGAGGGCACCGTCGCGGTCGTGGAGCTTGAGGCCACCACCACGGAAGTCGTGATCGTGACCGATGGGGCGTTGCGGTTCAGTCGGAGTGTGCCGCTGGCCATCGGCGAGTCAGCGACGGAAGCGGTGCTACCGCGGCGCTGGTTCGAGGAGGTGGATCGGACGCTGGAGAGTTACCGTCAGGAAGGCGGCGACCAAGCGCCAACCCGCTTCCTCCTCACCGGTGATCCGAGCTGCATCGAGCGGGCCCGCCAGCCGCTGGAGGCTTGGTTTCATCTGCCGGTCGAGGTTCTGGAGACGTGGCAAGTGCTGGCGGCGCCGCCGACGTTACCGCCTGGCGCGTGGAGTAGCGTTGTCGGCCTGGCCTTGCCAGCGCGCGGGCTACCCACCATCAATTTGCTACCGCTGTCGGTTCGGACATCGCAGGCGCGTCAGCACCGTCAGCGACAGTGGGTCATCTCAGCGTGGCTGGGCCTCGCGTGCGCTCTCATCCTGGTGGTGCTCCTGCGCGTGGAAGTGCAGCGGGTCGCCCGCGTGCAGCAGCACCTGGAGCAGGCGCTCGCCACGTTGGGGCCTGAGGCGCACGCTCTCAGTCGGCAGGCCCATCGCATCAGACAAGTCGAAAGCTTGCTCCACGAACGACCGGACATGCTATGGCTGCTGCGCGAGCTCGATCAGCACACACCGACGACGATCGGCTTAACCCAGTTCCTCTACGACCGCTCGCAGGGCCTGGCCATCCGTGGCTCAGCGCCCGCCGTCGGCGAGGTCTTGACGTACCTCACGACGCTGGAACAATCACCGGCGTTTCGTGATCTACGCTTGCGTTACTCAACGCAGCGCACCACGCAGGCCGGTTTGCAAGTAGATTTCGAAGTGGGAGGGGCGGTCGAGGCAGGGCGAGGGGAAGGGACGCCATGAAGCCGCGCCGTCGTCGCCCCATGGCCCCGGCGTGGCAACTAGGAGTGCTCGGGGGAGCAACGCTTCTCCTCGTCGGTGGTGGGGTGCTCCCGGCCATGCATGAGTGGCGCGACCTCCAGCAAGACGTCGCTGACCAGACGGCCGTGTGGCGGGAATACCAACGCATCGCCCATCGGCAAGCCGACATCGCCGAGGCGTTGCGGATCTACGCAACGTATCTGACGACGAGCGACGCCGCCGACGTGAGTACGCATCAGCTGTTGGCCGCCGTGGAGCAAGCCGCCCTGGCTGCGCGTGTGCAGATCACGGCGCTGACACCGCGCCCCCCGTCGCTGGAGGCGACCGAGCTGTATGCCGTCGTAGATGTCGAGTGTCTCGGGACGCTCCCGATGGTGAGCGATTTCCTGGAGCGGCTGGCGCATGCGCCGGTACTGTTACGCGTGGATCAACTGCGCATGAATCCGCTGCCTGGCGCGCCGCAGCAACTGACGACGCACGTGACCGTCAGCGCGTTGCGACCGGAGTGACACCGCTCGGCCCGACCGGGGCGGGCGAATGCTTGACGCGCAACGCTCAACGGCTGTCGCCGAATCCTCCTTCGCTGAAGCTACGGAGGACCAGCGCTCAACGCTTGACGCTCAACGACCCACGGGCTGGGGCGATCAATGTGTCTAACCCCACCGAGACCTACGTAGGTAGGTACGATCGTTTACCCTGCCTGGCTTTGGCCGGTGAAGGCGAGACCACCGAGGAGGAGCGACGGGCACACGATGCCACCGTCGTCTTGCGCGGGATCGGCGACGAGTTGGCGATCGCGTGAGATGAGCTCGGTCCGCGCGAAGGCCTCAAGAATCCGATCGGTAAAACGCAGGGTTTTCACTGGCGCAACGAGTCGTCCGTCCTCGATGAGGAACGTCCCATCCCGCGTGAGCCCTGTCATCATGGTGTTGCGCGGATCGAGGAACCCGTTGACGTAGTGGAAGCGCGTGATGAGGAGGCCGCGATCGAGGGCGCGCAGCATTGTCTCGTGGGTCGCCTCCCCGGGGGCTAAGAAGAGGTGTGACGGGAGCGGGCCTTCCGTGGCATCCGGCGAGGGCGCATGGCCTGTCGAGTGCGTGTCGTAGAGGTGCGCATAGTGCGTATCGTACACCAAGCCGCGCGCCACCCCCTGCTCAATGAGCATCACGCGCTGCTTGGGCACACCTTCAAAATCAAACGGCATCGCTAAGTTCGTCGGATCGGTGCCATCATCGCTGAGCGTGATGGCGCTGCCGGTGATGCGCTCGCCCATCCGGCCACAGAGGAAACTTGTCCGCTCCGCAAACTGCTTCGCCCCCAACCCTAAGTACCCCAGCCATGTGAGGAGCTCCGCCACCGCTTCGGGTGCGAGTAGCACGCGGTAGCGGCCGAGGCGGATGGCGCGCGGCTGCTGTCGCGTGAGACATTTTTTGAGCGCTCGCTCTAGCATGCCTTCCCAATCCATCGCGTCGGCGTTGCGCACCACGTGACTCGCGTAACCAGAACACGTGGGTCCCACAGCGACGAGCTTCAGCGCCATCACCGTCGCTGGCTGAACGCACGCGACCCCAGTGGAATTGACGACACTGCGAGTTTCTGTCCCGAGCAGGAGCGATCCCGCCAGATGCGCGCCACAGCCGGAGGCCAACTGCATGAGGTGCTGTACCCGTTCGAGGTACTGCGGCGGTGTGAACGCTGCCGTCTGAGGAAAATAGGTCATGGCGTGTGGGATCGGTTGAGCCGTGGGGAAGCGGAGGCTGCCACGATGTTTGGGCGCGAGACGGGCCAGCGCGCACGCTTGCGTGAGTGCCGTGCGCCACAGCGCCATGTCACCGGTGTGCATGACGGTCACCCCGATGCGCCCGTTGAGTGCCACCTTCACGTAGAGAGTGGCGGTGTCCTGGAAGAGATCTTGGTGGACGCGTTCGAACGCAAACCGGACCGTGTGCTGAGTAGATGTCACCAGCGCCAACGAGGTGGCGTCAGCAGGAGACTGCTTGAGCAATCGCTCGAGCGTTGCGAGTGTGGCGTCGCGTCCAGGCAGCAGGCGCTTCACCCCACCACCTGCCGGTCGCACACCTGGTCCAGCGTCAATCGTCTGACGGCAACGAACAGGCGTTTCGTCCAACGTCTGATGTCTAACGTCAGACGCAACGCTTCCCTGACAGGCCGTAGGCTCGTGGCCGCTGGCCGCATGACGTTCATGTGCCACGTCCTACGCGGACGTTCGCGAATCGTGCTGGGCTGGCGCCATGACCGACGTGCATGGACTGTCCCGGTTCGCCCTTCCCGCAGTTCGGCAAGCCCCAGAGTTTCCACTCGGTCGGTCCCGCCACCGCCGTGCACTGCCGCCAGAACAGCGGCGTGATGCCAGTGTAAATTGGATTTTTAATCATCGCGCCCAATTTACCCTTGCGAATCTCCCAGCCGATTTCCGTCGAGAACTGGAAGTTCAGTCGCTGGTCATCAATGGACCAGCTCTTGTTCGTGCCGAGGTAGACGCCGCGTTTCGTGTCCTTGAGCAGTTGTGCAAGGCTGCCGTCGCCCGGTTCGAGATTGATGTTGGTCATACGGATGAGCGGGGGGACATCCCAGTCTTCCGCGCGCATCGCCCCTGAACTTTCCGCGAGCCCCACGCGCGGCGCTGTTTCCCGCGAGGAGAGGTACCCAACAAAGGTGCCGTTTCGAATGATGTCATGTTGTTGTGCGGAAACGCCTTCATCGTCAAAGAACATCGTGCCTAAACCGCCGGGGACCGTCGCATCGGCGACGATGGAGACGAGCGGAGAGCCGTACTGGAAATGACCACGCTTGTCTGGCGTCAGGAAACTGCCTCCGGCAAAACTCAACTCCGTCCCCAACACGCGATCCAGTTCCACCGCATGGCCACAGGATTCGTGAATTTGCAGCGCCATCTGCGAGCTGTCGAGGATGACGGTGAGCTCACCCCCACGCAGTTCCTTCGCCGAGAGGAGCGCCACCGCTTCGTGCCGTGTGCGTTCAGCGCCACCGACGAGGTCAATCGCCTTGACGTACTCGTAACCGGCTTGCGCGAGGGCACTCCGATGCGAGGCAGGATACGAGCGCACTTGCACTTCATCGTGGGCACTGGCGATCGCTTCGAGGTGGCCGCCACTTTCGATGAACTCCTGTGCGATGTCCGAGCCTTCCGTCGAGACGAAGCGTTTCCGGATGCGGTAGAAATCCAAGGTGGCGATCGCGGTCTTGATGAGACGGTGACGATGCAGCACGTCGCAGGCCCACAGGAGATACTCGAGCTTACTGCTGAGGGGCACGGTGAACGGATCAATCACGCACGGCCCGCGAAACTGTCCTCGTGCCGGTGCGACGGGTGCGAGGGTCACCGGTGTGCGGTTGATGCGGCTTGAGGCCTTGGCCGTGGCGAGCGCGACTTGCGCTGCGCGCTGCAGGGCGGCGGGCGTAAGCAAGGCACTCGCCGCAAACCCCCAGGAGCCATCCACGATGACGCGCAAGCCCATGCCCGCGCTGGTGGTGACGGCGCAGACATCCACCGCCCCATTTTCCACGATGAGCTGCTCGTGCGTCGTCTCCTGGAACCGCGCATCCGCGTAGCTGGCGCCACGCCGCTTGCAGAAACGCAGCAGCTCGTTGCATTGTCCACCGAACGTCGCATCCAGGTACGATGATCGCGCCATAGGCAGATGGTGGGATCATACCATAATTTCTGGTACAATACTCCTCCATGCCGCTCACGCAGGACGACTGCCTCCACGCGATCACCGCGCTGCCACGAACTCAAACGAGGGCTGTCCGAGCCGCTGTGCGGCGGGCGAGCGAACGCCAGGGGCTCGCCTACGTGGACGATGACGGCTCGCGGCGCATCATTGACGTAGCCCTCAAACCGTGGCTGATTCGACGGCAGCAGCTGCTTTTTTATCAGCGACTGGCGGTGGCGATTCGGCAGGGTATGCAGCGGTCCCTGCGGCTCTATCTGGAGGTGCCGGCGGCACGCGAATTGTTACCGCTGACCCCGTTTGAAGAAGAGTGGGTCTTCCGCGTGGGGCCGGACGCCGTCACAGCGCCGCAGCTTCTGCTCGGCCGAGTGGATTCGAATGCGTTGTATGACGGCCCGCGCTGGCGGAATTTTCAGTTCCTCGAGGCCAACGGTGTCGGCGTCGGTGGCATCCACTACGCGCCCACCGCGCAGACCATGCTCCTCCAGCAGCTCTTCAGGCAACCGGGCCTCCGATCGTTGGCGCGCCACCTCGAGATGGGACCGGATCCTCGCCGACTGCTGGAACGAGAGCTCCAGGGAACGCTGCGGCGCCTGCGTCGTCGAGGACGCGCACTCGTCCTCTTGGAAAATCACGATTACGCCACCGGCACGGACGAGTTCACCTCGCTGGCGAGGTATTTTCGCACACGCGGCTGGCAGGTCCAGGTGGCGGATCCTCGGGTGTGCGAGGTGCGCGGCGAGGAGCTCGTGTGCAACGGCCGCCGCGTAGACGTGATCTACCGCGATTGCGAGCTGCGCGAGTTTGAGGAAATCGAATCGCACGGCGCGCCTCGGTTAACCGCCATGCAGGAGGCGTTTCGTCGCGG
>Ga0209399_10001243_pt1 | contig 13424 bp, 14 predicted proteins | sample OV2TP3_FD_184130 | JGI IMG/M metagenome (GOLD analysis project Ga0209399, IMG submission 184130) | Hot spring microbial communities from Beatty, Nevada to study Microbial Dark Matter (Phase II) - OV2 TP3 (SPAdes) (version 3) | ecosystem: Environmental > Aquatic > Thermal springs > Hot (42-90C) ... | reverse complement strand
CGCCTAGGGTTTCAAGAATCGGGCGGCTGCGCTCAGGACGACCTGCCTGGGAAGAAACCGTTGCACCTGCGCCACGATCCTGTTCCGCCACCCCGTCACCACGAATCGCCCTTGGCCCGCTAAAGCAGCCAGGGACTCGGCGACCACCGCATCGGCAGTTTGACATCCGCCGGGGGACCGGTGCGGTTTCACCCCTGCAGTCTGGTGAAATTCCGTGGCGGTCTGTCCGGGACAGCATGTCTGGATCAGCACGCCGTATGGTCTCGCCTCCATGGCCACCGCCTCCCCGAAGCTGATCATGAACGCTTTCGTCGCGGCGTAGAGCGCCAGGTACGGTAAGGGTCGTAACCCTGCCGTGGACGCTACGTTGATCATCGCCCCGCTGCGGCGTGCGAGCATGTCGGGCAAGAACAGCCGGACCGTCTTGACCAGCGTCATGATATGGAGGCGCACCATCTCCTCGATGCGGGGCATCGGCAGCGCCTGAAAGTCCCCATAGAGCCCAAAGCCCGCGTTGTTCACCAGGACATCAACGGCTGTACCCCGCAGGCGGACTTCGCTGTACAGGCGCTCGGCCGCATCGCTCCATGCGAGGTCCAGCGCAAGAGTCTCGGCAGCAACAGGATGGGCCGCGCGCACCGAGCGGGCCACCCGTTCCAGACGCTCGGCATCTCGCGCGACCAGCAGGAGATCGTAGCCGCGGCCGGCAAGCTGCTTGGCGTAGCTCTCACCGATCCCGCGCGACGCGCCGGTAATGACCGCCAGCATGGAGGTCTTAGCTCGTTAAGATCGCGCCGACATTCAAACGATCCATTCTCGCTAACCCATCATACAGGCCGGCATATTTCCCAGGCCGCACAAATGTTGGAGCCATCTATATTTTTGCAGATTATAGCAGAGCCGACCATGGGGAACACCCAAGTCAGCCGCCGATGACGACGCGGTTGCGGCCGCCGGTTTTGGCTTGATACAGCGCGGCGTCGGCCGCGCGGAGGACGGCATCTCCCGTGGCGCCGTGGGTAGGGAAGAGCGCGACGCCGACGGAGATCGTGACCGACTTGAGGAGCTGGCTGCGGTGCTGCAGGGTGAGGTGCTGGACGGCGTCGCGCAACTGCTCGGCGCGCTGGCTGGCCGCTTCCAAAGTCGTATCAGGCAGGATGAGGATGAATTCCTCCCCGCCGTACCGGCAGGCGACATCCTCGCCGCGGATATAGGTCTGCAGGGAGCTTCCCAATTCGCGCAGCAGGGTATCGCCCGCCTCATGGCCATACGTGTCGTTGAAGTCTTTGAAGTGATCGATGTCCAGCATGATGATCCCTAAGGGGCGCTTGTTCCGGGCCGCGCGACGGACCTCCCGCTCCAGGGACTCTTCCATGTACCGCCTGTTGAACAGACCGGTGAGGGGGTCCCGCACGGACAGGTTGCGGAGGGTCTCGTGCAGTCTGAGGTTGGCCAAAGCCAGAGCGATGTGCTCGGCTACCGTGGCGGTCAGCCGTTGCTTGGTGTCGGTCAGTTGCCCAGGCTGCGTCTCACACAGATGCAGGGCGCCGAGCGTCTCGCCATGCGCCATCATCGGGACGCAGACGTATCCTGGGGGGAGCGGGTTCTGGAGATGCTTGCACACCAAACCGCCCCGCGTGTCTCTCACCGCGTGGATCCGGCCCCGCCGCAGAGCCCAGCACTCGTCCAGCGCAAAGACGCTCTCCGTGATCTGCGCCGGTCCCCACGCCGCGACGACTTCCACCAGGTTCTGAGAATTTCTGACCACCGAGAGCGAGCCGGCGCCGTCCGGAAAGAACTTCTGCACCGACTGGGTGATGACTGCGTAGGCTTCTTCCGCCGTAAAACAGGTCTGCAGCAGGTCGCCCATCTCGCTGAGCAACTGGATCTCGTGCGTGCGCTGCTCCAGCTCCTTGAGCCAGCCTATCAGCTTTTCGTTGGCCTGCTGCAGCGCCTCCTCGGCCCGCTTCCGCTCGGCGATCTGCTCATTCAACCCCGCATTCGCCCGTGACAGCTCGGCGGTCCGCTCATCCACTCGCACTTCCAGTTCGTCCCTCGCGTTCCGGAGCGCCTCTTCGGCGCGAATCCGCTCGGTGACATCCCGTGCCAACGCTTGCGCGGTCTGCTGCAGCTTCTTCCGCTCCCTGACCATGCGGCGGGCCGCCCGGACCCCCAAGATGGTCAACGGCGTAAGGACCAGCAAGCCGATGGTCCCCACGGTCCATACCACCCGATCCACCGGCGCATAGACTTGGGCCCGGTCCAGTCTCACCAAGACAGTCCAGGCTAGGCCGGGGAAGTTCCGGTACCCTTGCGTCCGGACATAGCCGGTCACCACCTGCACCTGGCGCCGGATGTGCGCCTCTTCGAGGAAGCCGGGCACGCCGGGATCCGCGGCGTCGGCCAGGATCGCGGAGGGCAGACCTTTCTCTTTTAAATTTAGGATCATCAGGCCCTCCCGGTTGGAGTCGCTGATGATCACGCCGCGCCGGTCGAGCACGAGCCAGTCATACGACGCTCCGCGCTTGTAGCGCAGGGTGCCGCCATGCTCGACCAGGCTTCGCAGCCCGTCCAGCGGCACCCGGCTGCTGACCACCCCCTGAAACTCTCCGCGGGAGCCTCGCACCGGCGCTGAGAACGAGACGGCGATCTGGCCCCCTACCTCCGGGGCGGGCCGCGCCTCGCCGATGTGCACCAGCCGTGTCTGGCGCACAGTGATGAACCAGTCTTTCTTACTGGCGTCGCTCCCTCGCGAGCCATCGGTCGCCGCGATGATTCGGCCGCTCGCATCGGTCAACCCAAGCCACCCATAATATCGGTTCAGCTCCTTGTAACGACGCAGGGTCCGGACTTTCTCGATCGGGCTTCCACCACGGATTGCCGCATTGTCCGCGAGCGCCTGGATCTCGGTGAATTGCTCGAACAGCAACCGATCGAGCCGATCGGCGACCACCGCCGCCATCACCGCGACATCCGCCCCCCTGTCGCGGATCAGCATGCTGTGCAGGACGGTCAGTGCATACAGGCCTACGACTATCGCGATCCCCAGGCTGGTGACCAGAGCGATGGGAAGGGCGACCTCTCGCCATCTGGCGAGCTGGGCGCGAAGGCGGGACCGTGATTCCGTGTTCATGCTTCGCTCCGAGGACCGCGGTTGACCACCCGTGACGCCGCCTTGCGGTCGGACAGGACGGGTGCGAAGGAAGAACAGATATGACTGAGCCCGGCGTGTCGAGCAACGGAAGAATTCGAGATGAAGGTATACCAGACGGGTGGGGCTGTCCAGCAAGGGCCCTAAAAACTGAGCAGGCGCCGAAGAGGCTGGAGCGTTGCCGGCACGGCAGGGCTGCATTATAATGCCGCGGGACCTGCGGGGATCCTCGCGGCCCGGGATCCTGCTCGATCAACTAGCCCGATCCTGCCTGACGAGCTCACCGCTCCGTGGTACAGCTGGCGGCCGTATCACTGTCACCTTTCCGGAGGCATCCGCATGTTCGACGAAATGTCGCCGTTCGTGTTCGGGCTGTACAAGCTCATCAAGCTGGCGGTGTGGCCGCTCACCTGGATCTGGGCATTGGTGGCGGTCACGGTCATCCTCTTGTTGGGTCGCCCCACAGCCGCTCGACTGAAAGTGGCGAGGCTCGCCGCGATCTCGGCCTTCATCCTGCTCTACGGGCTCAGCGCCGGCCCAGTGAGCGCCTACCTCGCAGGCCTGCTGGAGCAGCACTATCCTCCATTCCAGAAAGTCCCCGGGCAGACATTCGACGCGATCTTGGTGCTCACCGGCGATCTGATGCCGAAGCGAGGTGCGAGGCCGGTGACGGAACTCACCCATACGACCCTGCAACGAACCATGTGCGGTGCTGATGCTTACGCCCAAGGTCTTTCCATGAAACTCTTGCTGTCAGGAGGTTCTCTCGAACCGGGAGGACCCCCGGATGCCGTAGAGATGAAAAAGCTGGCGATAAGAATCGGAGTGCCGGAGCAGACAATCGTTCTGGAGGACCGATCGAGGAATACCTACGAGAGCGCCAAGGAAGCCAAGCAGGTCCTGGGGGAGCGAGCCACGGTGCTGCTGGTCACCTCTGCCATTCACATTCCACGAGCGACGGGGTTGTTCCGCAAGCAAGGGCTAGTGGTGACTCCGTATCCCTGCGGGTATCTCACGGATCAGCTCATCGGCACCTGGCCGCGGCTTGGAATCGCGAGCTTCGTCCCGGACGTCGCGCGCCTCTCGAGAAGCACAGCGGCCATCAACGAACTGTTCGGACTGGCTGTCTATCGCCTGGCCGGCAAGCTTTAATTCAAAACGTGATACCATAGCGCCCACGGCGGTCGCCGGAGTGGCGGAATCAGGTAGACGCCAGGGACTTAAAATCCCTTGGGCCGCAAGGCCCGTCCCGGTTCGAGTCCGGGCTCCGGCACCACCCACACGTGAACCTGCCGACAGATCAAATCTGGAAACAAGAGGAGCCGCCGGAGGGCGGCTCCTCGCAGATCCTCTGATGTCGGCCCTTACTTGTTGGGCTGAGGGGTGTAGCGGAGGTACGGCTTGACCGCGCGGTGGCCCTTGGGATACTTGGCCGGGATGTCGGAATCCGGCACGGCTGGAGGAATGATGCATTCCTCACCGTCCTTCCAGTTCACCGGCGTCGCCACCTGATACTTGGCGGTGAGCTGCAGGGAGTCGAGAGCCCTCAGCAGCTCATCGAAATTCCGCCCGGTGGAGGCCGGATAGGTCAACATCAGCTTGATCTTCTTGTCCAGGCCGATCACGAACACCGTCCGGACCGTGAGGTTGTCCAGGGCGTTCGGGTGGATCATGTCGTACAGCGTCGCGACTTTGCGCTCGGGGTCGGCGATCATCGGGTAGCTCACGGTGCAGTGCTGCGTTTCGTTGATGTCCTTGATCCACCCCTTGTGCGCATCCAGCGGATCCACGCTGATCGCGATCACCTTGACGTTGCGCTTCTTGAACTCCGGCAGGATCTTGGCCATATAGCCAAGCTCCGTTGTGCACACCGGCGTAAAATCCTTGGGATGCGAGAACAGGATGCACCAGCCGTCACCAATCCATTCGTGGAAGTTGACCCTCCCTTCGGTTGTATCGGCCGTAAAATTCGGCGCCTCATCTCCCAGACGCATTCCCATTGTATCCTCCTTTCTTCAAAGGTTCGTATGACGTGCCAGTCCCCTACCATACTGCATGGCCTCATTGAAGATCAATACTCGATACATCCTCCCCGCCATCCGCGCGATGAATAAAGGCCCAAGGCCAGGGCACTTGCTCATCGTCTGGATCGCGGTGTGGCTCGGCTTGCCGACAGGCACGACCTCTCCGGAAGGACCGAGCGATCACAGCATGGCGCTGGTGCCGGCCGGTGAATTCATCATGGGCAGCCCGGAGGGGAGCGATGGCTTTCCCGACGAGCGTCCGCAACGGCGAGTGTTCGTGAGCGCATTCTGGATCGACCGGTACGAGGTGACAAACTCAGCCTACGAGCGGTTCGTAAGCGCCACCGGGCATCGCATTCCGGCTAATGTCAAGCCGTCCGTTACCCTATGGGAGAACGGCGCGCCTCTACCCGGGAGCCACGACCATCCGGTCGTGAACGTCAGCTGGGATGACGCCCAAGCCTATTGCCGGTGGGCCGGCAAGCGCCTGCCGACCGAGGCTGAATGGGAAAAGGCCGCCCGTGGCACGGACAGCCGGCGCTACCCGTGGGGGAACCAGTGGGACCTCAGCTCCGCGAACAGCGCGAGCTTCTGGGCCGGCCGCACAGTGGAGTTTCAGTCATCGGAAGACTGGCATGCCTTTTGGGTGAACGGGGAAGGCGCGCGCCTGGCGCGCGAGCACGGCCTCAAAGGCGAGGTGCTGACGCTCCCGGTCGGGCGATTTCCGCAGGGGGCGAGTCCCTATGGCCTTCTGGATATGGCCGGCAACGCGGCCGAGTGGGTCGAAGACTGGTACGATCCGGACTATTACATGAAGGCTCCGCTGGACGACCCGCGTGGGCCGGAGCAGGGCACTGTGAAAGCCATGCGGGGGGGCTCTTGGCTCAAGCCGGTCGTGAGCCTCCGCACCAGCGATCGGGACTTCGGAAACATCCAGAGTCGTCCGAGCGGGACCGGGTTTCGCTGCGCGAAGGATTATCCCTAGCTCAGTCGCAGCCGATCCGCCGTCCTGTCACGATCACGCCGTCCGCGTCGGCGACAAATACGAGCTTGCAATCCAGATCCGAGCCGTACATCGGCAGTGTGCCGTACGCATTGGCCTGGCCTTGCATACTGGGCAGCGCCATATCCCACATCATCTCGACGTAGCCATTGTCCAGTGGCAGATCGTGCATATTGGGAGGACCCAACTCGTAAAACAGGTGGTCCCGCCGTTTCCCGATCCACCGCTTGATCACGTCATCCCAAGTCCGGTAGTTCCCTTCCACTCCTGGATCCGGAGGGCCGGTGGCGCAGCCCTCGACGGCACCAGACACGACCAGGGCCATCACGCACACCAGCATCGCCCGCCCTGCCGCCTTTAGCCCTGAACGACTGACTACTGTCCGGCAACGGCCGCTTGCAATCGCTTGCCACGAATAGAGTAGAATACGGGCCATCAGACCTGAGGGCACACTGATGCTCGATAAAACCGCGTCGGCCCACGCGCTCGCGATCCTGGTCGCGGTCTTGTATCTCGGGTTCCATCTCCTCGGATTGGTCTCACGGCAGGCTTTTGTCTTTCTCTTCAACGCGCAGTTCTTCGGGGCCGATGTCGCCTCGCTTCTCCCTCAGGAGTTTTCGCTCAGCGGCTTTCTGGGCACCTTCGTGGCGCTCGTCGCCACCAGTTGGCTCCTGGCGTACGGGGGGGTATGGCTCTATAACAAGCTGAGCGCAGGCGGGAGCTAGACCGCTTTCTTCACCAGCCCGGAACGAAGGCAGCGCGTGCACACCCGAAGACGCCTGGAGGCACCATTGATCAGCGCCCGGACGGTCTGGAGGTTCGGGCTGAAGATTCGCTTCGTCTTGTTGTTGGCGTGACTGACGTTGTGTCCGGATTGATGTCGCTTGCCACAGAGGTCGCATGCGTTCGCCACGTCGTGACTCCTTCTCCTTCGGATCGCGTTGTGTGGAAGTGGGGGGCATGCTACCATACGGTCGCCTGATCTGACAAGGTCCGCTCTTCGCCCAGCGCTCCGCAATCATTCCCCGATGGCAGATCGACTTCAAGAGATCGTCCAGCTTCTCGCCAGGCCGATTCAGTTTGCCAGCCAGGACTCCTACGCCCATCTCTCCACCGTCAAGAAGCTCGGCCCCTTCGTCTCCCACCAGGTCATGCAGGCACTGGCTGAACAAGTGCGATCCTCTTCGGTCGAAGCGGACCTGCTGGCGCTCCGCCAGCTCTTTGCCGATTATGAGGACGACCTCCCGTCCCGCGAGCAGAAACGCCGGCTCAGCCAAGCCCGCGCGATCCTACGGCGACTGGGCGCGAGCTTTCCCGCTCTTCGCGCGGAGCACCTCGCCGAAGAAGACCGACCCCACGGGATCGAGTTGTGGAATCTGCCCATCCGGTTTGCCCAGGGCGTCGGCCCGAAGCGGGCGGCCTTGCTGGAAAAGCTGGGGATCAGCACGGTCGAGGATGCCTTCTGGTTCATCCCGCGGCGGTACGAAGACCGCTCGGCCATCAGCCCAATCGGGGCGGTGGCGCCCGGTGCCCAGGTCACGGTCTGTGGCACGGTCCGACGAAGCCATCTCAAGCGAATTCCCGGCCGGCGCCTTTCTGTGCTCGAGGTGCACGTGGACGACGAGACCGGCCCCCTCCATACTGTCTTCTTCAATCAGCCCTATCTGGAAAAGCTGCTGGCCCCAGGGCGGCGTGTGATGCTGAGCGGGACAGTCGCAGCCGGTCGCCGCGGCTGGACCGATCTTCGGATGGAGGCTCCTCAGTACGAGCTCATTGACGACGATTCGGAAGCACCCATCCATGTCGGTCGCATCGTTCCCATCTATCATGAGACCCGCGGGCTGACATCCCGGCAGATCCGCGCGCTGCTGAAAGGCCTTCTGGAGCGGTACCTCCATGCCGTGGAAGACGCGCTGCCTGCAGCGGTTCGGGAGCGGCATCGTCTTCCTTCCCTTCCGGGGGCCATCGGCGAGTTGCATTTTCCCGGACCCCAGGCCGATCTGAAGGCACTGGAGCGTGGCACCACTGCCTCTCATCGCCGTCTGGCTTTTGAAGAGTTCTTTTTGCTGGAGCTGGCGCTCGCGCTCCGGCACCGAGCCGTGAAAGAGGAGGTCAAAGGGATCCGCTTCCGGACCGGGACAGCCCTGATCGGTCGGCTCAGGGCGCTGCTGCCGTTTCGCTTGACGCCTGCCCAGGAGCGCGTCATCGGAGAGATCCAGCGGGACATGGGGAGCTCGCGGCCCATGAACCGGCTGATTCAGGGCGACGTAGGGTCCGGCAAGACGATCGTTGCGCTGCACGCGATGCTGGTGGCCTGCGGGTCCGGGTATCAGGCGGCTTTGATGGCGCCGACGGAGATCCTTGCCGAGCAGCATTGCATCACCGTACGGCCGATTCTGGAGTCCCTCGGCATCCCCGTCGTCCTGCTGACGAGCGGGGGATCTTCCAAGTCCCGTACCGTGGCGTTGCGACAGATCGAGAGCGGCGAAGCCCCGGTCGTCATCGGCACGCACGCTCTGATCCAGAAGCAGGTCCGGTTCGCCCGGCTGGGGCTGGCCGTCATCGACGAGCAGCACAAGTTCGGCGTGCTGCAGCGGGCGACATTGCGTGCGAAAGGCTACCAGCCCGACGTGCTGGTGATGACCGCGACGCCCATTCCACGCACGCTGGCCATGACGGTCTATGGGGATTTGGATGTCTCGGTCATCGACGCGCTCCCCCCGGGCCGCACCCCGGTTCGCACCTTGCTGTTTTACGAGCCGGATCGTCGGCGCGCCTACCAGTTGCTGAAGGACCAGGTACGCGTCGGTCGCCAGGGTTACATCGTGTACCCGCTGGTGGAGGAATCCGAGAAGGTGGACCTGAAAGCGGCCATGCAGGGCGCCGAGCGCCTGCAGGCGACTCTGTTTCACACGGAGAAGGTCGGCTTGGTTCACGGGCGCATGCGGGGCGACGAAAAAGAGCGCACGATGGCGGCCTTCAAGGCCGGAGACATCCAGGTCCTCGTAGCCACGACTGTGATTGAAGTTGGCATCGATGTGCCGAACGCCACGGTGATGGTGGTGGAGCATGCGGAGCGGTTCGGCCTGGCCCAGCTCCATCAGTTGCGGGGACGCGTGGGACGAGGGGCACAGCAGTCCTTCTGCGTGCTGCTGACCTCAAAGAGCAACGGAGCAGGGGAGAGTGACGGGGCGCAGCGCCGCCTTCAGGCGCTGGTACACTGCACGGACGGATTCGCCATCGCCGAAGAAGATCTCCGCATTCGCGGGCCCGGAGAATTCTTTGGCGTCCGGCAATGGGGGCTGCCGGAGTTTCGTGCAGCAAACCTGGTCCGGGACGCCGCCCTCCTCACCCAAGCCAGGCAGGAAGCCTTTGCGCTGGTGGCCAGCGATCCGCACCTGACCCGTCCCGAGCATCACGCGTTGAAGGCCGCCATGCTCCGCCGCTGGGCGGCCAAACTCCCGCTGGGATCTGTGAGTTGAAAAGGTGGGCTTCCTGAGGCGAATCAAACAGGATCTGCGGGCGGGCTGGGCCACCCTTCGGCACGGGACGGCGCGGGCCGCAAGCCGCGCTCTCGAAGAAGCCGAGCTGCTGCGTCTCCGCCTGGAATTGCGCAAGGTGGACGAGCAGCTCGCGGACCTCTACCGGGATCTGGGCGAACGGGCTGTCACGCTTCATGACAAAGGAGAGCCTACCGACAGGCTGGTGGCTGACGCCGAGATTCTCCGGCGTATGGACCAGGTCCGCCTGCTGACAAACAGCCGCGCGAAACTGCTCTCCGAGATGGAAGACGTCCGACGTACGGACTGACCGATCGATGCTCTTGGCCGGAGTGGACATCGGAACGCTGACCTGCCGGTTGTTGATTGCCCGGGTCTTGCCGGACGGTCGCCTGCGAGAGGTAGAGGCTGACCGCCGCATTCTCCGCTTGGGCGAGCGCCTCGAGGAAACCGGGAATCTCTCGCCCGCTGCAATATCCCGAGTCCTGGAGACGCTGCGGGACTGGCGCAGGCGAATCGAGGCCGCGCAGGTGGACCGGGTGGTGGCCGTGGCCACCAGCGCCGTGCGGGAGGCGAAAAACCGCGAGGAGTTTCTCGCTCTGGCGAAGCGTTCCGGCTATGAGGTCGAGGTGATCAGCGGGGAAGAGGAAGCCCGACGGACCATGCTCGGCATCCGGTCAGGGTTGCCGGCAGGAATCTCCAGGGTCCTGGGCCTGGACATCGGCGGCGGCAGCACCGAATTCATCCTGGACCGGCCCGGGGTCGGCCCCAAGCTCTATTCGCTTCAGCTCGGAGTCGTCCGGCTAGCGGAGCGGGAATTGCGACACGATCCGCCGACCGAACGGGAGGTGGCTGCGGCGCGCGCCTCGATTCGAGACGAGCTGGAACGCTTGCGGCCGGAGCTTGGCGACCTCACAGGGACGACGCTGGTCGGCACGGCAGGCACGATTACCACGCTGGCTGCCATGGCGCTCGAGCTCCCCACCTACCAGCCGACCCGGATTCACAATTTTCGGCTCGAGATGGAAACAGTCCGTCTACTCGAGCAGCGAGTGCTGTCACGGAGCGTTGCCGAGCGGAAGGGAATGCCCGGCCTCGAAGCCGGGCGTGAAGAGGTGATCGCGGCCGGAACGCTCATTCTTCATGGCGCCATGGAGGCTTTCGGCTTCGCCTCGTGTCTGGTCAGCGACCTGGGCCTCCGAGAGGGCATCCTGATCGATCTCGCCTCACGCCTCCGGCAGCAGTCTTCGTCCTGACCTCCATCCGTTCTCCCTTGCCATTCAGCGATCACTCCGCTGCCGGCGGCAGTACCACGTTCAGCTCCGCAAGGCACGCACGAACCAGCCGCGACGCTTCGGCGGCATCGACGAGGACGAATCGCATCTGATCCCCCGGGATGAGCTGCCCCGCCAAGGGCAGGTCCACCGAGATCACCACGGCGATTTTGGGATAGCCTCCGGTGGTCTGATGATCCGCCATAAGGAGAATCGGCTGTTGGCTGGCCTGGACTTGAATGGAGCCGGCAGGGGTTGCGTCCGTGATCATATCGGCCATGCCTCGATGCGGAAGCGGCGCGCCGCTCAAGCGATAGCCCATCCGGTCGGCTTCCGGCGAGATCGTGTACGGCTCGCTCAGCAGCCGGTCCACCGCCTCGGGCTTGAATTCATGGACTTGAGGGCCGAGGATCATCCGGAGCTGCGGAGCCGGTTCATACCGAGGTCGGGCAGGGGCGGGGAGGGTCTGGCCGATGCGCCGAGCGACGTCCGCCGGGGGACTGGCGGCGTGCAACACATCTCCCTCCACAACACTCCTGCCCGCCAAGCCTCCCGTGCCGCTTCGGGTATGGGTGGAGCGGCTGCCCAGGATCACCGGCACATCGATGCCCCCTGCAACCGCCAGGTAGGCGCGCGCGCCGGTGCGCCGCAGGCCGAACGAGAGAACGCTCTCGGCTTTCACAGCGATCGCCGTCCATGCCGGCACCGGCGTTCCATTGACGGCAGGGGACAGGTCCGCGCCGGTGATCGCAATGACCGCCTCTCCGTCAAACAGGATCTCCGGCCCGGTCACCGTACATTCCAGGCCGGCTGCGCGGTCCGGATTGCCCACCAGCCGGTTCGCGACCCGCAGGGCCAGGGGATCCATGGCCCCGCTCACCGGCATGCCGAAGCGCTGAAAGCCGAACCGCCCGAGGTCCTGGACCGTGCTGAAGATTCCGGGCCGGATGATCCGGAGCCGCGGCGGCTCAGCCATGGCTGATGGCTCTCACCTGCACGCCGGCCTCAGTCAGCGCCCCTCTGATCGACTTCGACAGCCGGGCCGCATCGGCGGTGTCGCCGTGCAGGCAGAGCGTATCGATACGACGGCGCACCTCGGAGCCGTCCACGGCGCGGATCATTCCATCCCGCACGAGCCGCAACGCCCGATAGATCGCCTCACGCTCATCGGAGATGACCGCCCCGGGTTGCCCCCGCGGCACCAGCGTTCCGTCCGGCTGGTACGCCCGGTCGGCAAATCCTTCCTCCGCGGCGCGCAGCCCCAGTTCCCGGCCGGCCTCCACCAGCTTCGAGCCGGCCAGCCCGAAGAGAATCAGCCGGCGGTCCACCGCCGCGACCGCCCGTGCGATCGCCGAGGCCACGGCGCGATCCCGGGCCGCCATGTTATAGAGCGCGCCGTGCGGCTTGACGTGGCTCACCGGCACTCCTTCCAACGCGGCGATCCCCACCAGTGCGCCGATCTGATAGGCCACGAGATTCTCCACTTCCGTCGGGCTTACCGCCAGCTCGCGGCGGCCGAAGCTTGCCGGATCACGCAGTCCCGGATGCGCGCCGACCGCGATGCCGCGTGCACGGGCGAGATGGAGCATGTGCCGCATCAGGTCAACATGTCCGGCATGGAACCCGCACGCAATGGTGATGGACGTGACGTGAGGAAGAATTTCCTCCTCGAGGCGAAGGGCCTCCGGGCTCGACGCTTCGCCCAGATCGCAGTTCAGGTCAATGCGCATCGCCACTCCTGCTCAGGCGGTCGAACTCGGCACGATCAACCCTTACGAACCGGACTCGATCGCCCGCTTGCAGCAGGAAAGGAGCGGGACGCGAGGGGTCGTACAGCCTTACCGGCGTGCGGCCGATCAACCGCCAGCCTCCCGGAGTCCACTGCGGATAAATTCCTGTTTGATGTCCCGCAATGCCGACAGAGCCGGCCGGAACCGCCGAGCGCGGAGCCGGCAGCCTGGGCACGGCGATGGCGTCCGGTACGCGGCCCATATAGGGGAAACCGGGGCTGAACCCGAGCATGTACACCCGATACTCAACGGACGTGTGCAGCCGCACCACTTCCTCGGGGGAGATACCGGCCGAAGCGGCCACGTCCTGGAGATCCGACCCGAATTCCTCTCCGTAGCAGACCGGCAGCTCGACGACCCGCGGTACCGTTCTCTGGTGCAGCATCGGGGCGCCGGCGAGAGTCAGAAGCTGTTTGCCAAACGGAATGGCGTCCACCTTGACCGGATCGAAGTAGACCGTGGCGGAGCGATAGGTGGGGACGGTCTCAAGAACGCCGTCAAGCTGAAGCGCCTCGACCGCATCCCGGAAGGTCAGGACACGGTCATTGAGCTCAGGGTCGATGGCCTCCCCGAACTCCACCGTCCAGGCGGTGTCTCCGACCGTCAGCAGGCGCGGATAGCTCGGCATCAGATCGTGTATCTGAGACCAGCCACGCTACTTCTGAGCGTACCAACGGAAGCC
>Ga0209399_10001240_pt1 | contig 13440 bp, 7 predicted proteins | sample OV2TP3_FD_184130 | JGI IMG/M metagenome (GOLD analysis project Ga0209399, IMG submission 184130) | Hot spring microbial communities from Beatty, Nevada to study Microbial Dark Matter (Phase II) - OV2 TP3 (SPAdes) (version 3) | ecosystem: Environmental > Aquatic > Thermal springs > Hot (42-90C) ... | reverse complement strand
ATAATCATACCTTTCCTCCTTTCAAGTGGGAGGAAAGATACGACATCATCACAAGACCCCACAACCTGAATGAGTTTCGCACCAGGAATTAACTAGTGTTAAATATACGTCTCGTGATGTTGGGCAACCTCCCGAAGCAGGTCATCCAGGGCGCGGCCCCTGATGTCCTCTACAGTCACAGTTTTTTTAGGCACAGCTCATTTCACCTCCCTTCCAACTTCGGAAAACGGGGGCTAACACGATGTTCGGGTATCAGTCGCCTGGCGCTCTTGCCAGTATCCACTCATAAGCTGGCTGGACGATGACGCCCGATGGCGTCTGCTCAGGCCTCCCGTCCCCGGTCAGGGTCAGCAGCCGCTTCGTCGCCTGCGGGTAAAGCCTGCCTGCCTCCTCCAGCGCCCGCAGTTCGCGTGCGCCGACCGACGGGTCCCTGGCATCGGCGCAGACCTGGATCAGCTCGACCTCGCCCGTCGGGAGACGGACCAGAAAGTCCACCTCGTGCCCCTCGGGCGTGCGCACGTAGGTCACCTCCAGGCCCTGTCGCTCGAACTCCAGCAGCACCACCGTCTCCAGCGCGTGGCCGAGGTTGGTCCTTCCCGACCGGTCGAAGACCGGGATCAGTCCCGGGTCCACCGGGTAGGCCTTTCGGGGATTCACCATCCTCCGACGCTCGGACGCGGCCTCCACCCATACGGTGCGGACCAGGAAACAGTCTTCGAGATGGCGCAGGAGTTGATGGACCGTGTCCCTGGCGATGCTCAACCCCTGGGACTTCAGTCCCGCGTAGAACTTCTCCACGCTGAACAGCCCTGCCGGATTGCCCAGGAGGTGGCGCACCATCCAGCGCAGCCCCGCGACGTTGGTCACGCCGTGCCGCTCCACCACGTCCCGCAGCATGGCGACATCCACGTAGTCGTTGAGCAGGCGCAGGCGCGTCGCGGCATCGAGGCCCTGTGCCTCAGGGAATCCGCCGCCGGCGAGGTAGTCCAGGAACGCGCGCTCCAGCGCCGAACGTTCCTTAGAGGGGATAAACTCTGGCTTTGGAGGCTTTGCGTGGCCGTGGTGTCGGAGATACTCCTCGAAGCTGAAGGGGTGCATCACCACTTCCCACCCCCGCCCGCGCATGGCAGTCGCCACCTCACGGCTCAGGAGCGAGGACGAGGAGCCGCTCAGGAAGACCTCTATGGTCTCAGAGTCGAGGAGCCGACGCACGAAACGCTCCCAGCCAGTCACGACCTGGACCTCGTCAAAGCACCAGGTCACCGTCTCTCGCCCGCGCAACGCCGGATAGAGGCGGTAGTGCTCCTCGATGAGCAGGTGGAGGTCCTTGGCCGCAAGTCCCGCCAGCCGCTCATCCTCAAAGTTGAGGTAGGGCAGGCGCTCCTGGCCGACGCCACGCTCCAGCCGTTCCCTGCGGAGCTGATGGAGAAAGGTCGTCTTGCCCGCCCGGCGCATGCCGACCACGGCCGTGGCCTTGCCCGGGAAATGCACCCTCCCGTGAACGTGGCGGGGGGTGAAACCCGGGATCGGCGTGGCGATGGAATCGGTCAGTTTCTCGGTGAGCAGTGCGCGGAGGAATTGCATATCCTGATTCATGAGATATATTCTCCTTTTAAAAAGGAGAATATAGGAAATATTTCTCCTTATATCAAGGGGGAACCTCATCCCCCTGCGGACCTGTAAGCGCCTGAAGGAGATTTCCATGGCCAAAGCCCGAGGAAGGATGCTCTCCCTGCTCGTAGCGCCAGCGGACCCTTCGACGATGCTCAGGGCAAGCTTGACCGTCGAGGCCGCGGTCGAGGCGTTCCTCAAGCGGGACCTCTCCCCCAACACCTTCCGGAGCTTCCGGTCGGACCTGGGGCGGTTCACCAGGGCCTTCCGGGGCAGAGCCATCTCCTCCCTCTCCCCTGATGAGATCCGGGCTTACCTGGAGGACCTGACCACCCGCAAAGGCCAGCCTGCCAGCCCGGAGACCTGCAACCGGCATTTCGGGACGCTCTCCAACCTGTTTTCGTGGCTCTTCCGCCAGGGCGAGGTCGAGAAGAACCCCCTGGACCGGCTGGAGCGAAGACGCCTGGGCGAGCGTCTCCCCCGTCCGATGACGCCGGAGCAGATCGAGACCTTCTTCGGGAGGATCTCAGATCCTTCGACTTCGCTCAGGACAGGGCTTCGGGACCGGGCTCTGTTCTCCCTGCTCTACCGGTCCGGTTTGAGGGTGGGCGAGGCCCTGTCTCTGGACGTGGCGGACGTGAACCTCGAGGATGGGACGTTCCGGGTGGTGGGCAAGGGGAATGCCGAGCGGATGGGGTATCTGAGCGAGGAGACTAAACCGCTGCTGAGGCGCTACCTGAGAAGCCGGGGGACCCCCCAGGCCGGGCCGCTGTTCGAGAGCCGGGAGGGCCGGCTGAGCTATCCGATGGCCTATGTGCTGTTCCAGAGGTACGCCGGGGGGCTCAAACGGCCCGACGGCCGGCCGGTAACCATTCACCAGCTCCGGCACGCCTTCGGGACGGAGCGGGCCGGGAAGATGGATGCCCTGGTCCTGCGCGACCTGATGGGGCACCGGAACATCCGCACGACCCTGCGTTATGCCCGGGTCAACCCGGAGCGCACCCGGCAGGCCTTCGAGGAGTTTGACCGCCGGCACACCCGGAAGCTCCCCAGGGGTCTGACGAAAAGCGCGACAGGGTAGTGGATCGCGACCTCATGGGAGCGATAGGAGGGGTGGGAAGGGCTAACCACCGGTGCTCAGGAGAGGCATTGGGCTGCAATGGACACCTCTGGATGATCCGTTTTCTGGAGCAATGCCCTTGCGTCGCAGGGTGGTGGGTCGCGACCTCAACGGGAGCGACAGGTTGGGAGGTAGCCCCTCCGGCGTTTGAGGAGCGCTTTTCTGGTCACTCTTTGTGCGCACAAAGAGTGACTCGGCGGCACGGGCCGCCGAAACAGTGGTGGGGTGGTATCAGAGCCGAAAGGCAAAACCCTCCTCTTCCCCCAGGAGGTCTCCCCATGTCCCCCGAACCCATCTACCTCCGCTTCGAGAACACCTCTCCCCCGCACCGCAAGTTCTACGAGGTCGAGGTCGAGCTGTCCCTGTTCTATCCCAAGCGGCTGGTCCGGCGCTGGGGCCGGATCGGGTCCCGCAGGCCCAGGTCCATCCGGATGGTGATGTCTGACCCCGCCGAACTGGCCCGCCAGGTGGAAGTCATTTCCAAACTCCGGCAGCGACACGGATACCAGACCGTGGCCGAGGTCAGACTACCAGCCATAAAAGCCTCGGCAGCATAGAAATGTGAAGAGTACCCTCCTCCCCCAGCCAATGAGGGCATTCACATCCGAAGTAAGGGCAAGCCCCCGCAGGACATCTTGCTACCGTCGGCTCGTCTGCACCAGCTAAAGTTAGGGATAACCCGCCGCCAGTGGCCACGGGCGACCAGAGTCAATGTCAGGGTGACGCGGTTCAGATTCAGGTGGACCATATTCGTCTCGGAGTTCATCGATGGCAGTAAGGCATGCCACCGCCAGCTTCGTTTTGGCTGTGTCTTCCCCGATCATCCCAAAGAGCTTTTTCCGCAAATCGGAGACGGGCACGCTGAAGACCTCGTTCGCTCCTGCCCAATTCTCGGACGGACACTCCCCCATAGCGGCCTGTCTGATGGCGGATTCGAGGACCTGGTCAAATGACCGGCCTCGAGCGGCGTAACCATTAACCAGAATTAGCACTCCTTCCTCATCCGCAACTTCAGAGATGACGTATTCCAGGGTGGTTTTGCCGGGGCCAGCAGCCAGACTCTCATACCTATGGTAGACCTCGGACCGGAAGTTTGTGTGGGCGAGAATGGCACTCACCAGACTCTTAGAAAGAACCCATGTGTCTAATCGATCCTTCACGCCAGCGAACACGCCTTCGCATATAAGATTAAGAAGTATGCGCGCTGCTGACACAGTGCCGCGCTTTTCCAGGGCGGTAAGCCAATCGTACTCGCTAAGAAATCTTTCATCCTGCCGCGGCAACAGATCCAGTATATGTTCAGCCTCAGAAGAGGGTGCGTAGCCCAAAGCCGACAAAAGCCGGCGCAGCCGCCAGGGAGGCCGCAGATTGGGCTCCAGCAATTCTAAGCCGTCAACCGTAACGCAGGGTCGATCGGAAAAGGGCAGGAGCTCCAGCCATCCTTCCAGCTCGCTTCCGTTTTCATTCAACATCCACCGATTTGTTTTCACCTCTTCCAGCATGGTCTTGATGCCATCGAGAACCATGTCGGCGTTGATGATTTCGCCGGCGAGCACGAGAACCGTAAGGAATCCTTGTTTTTCGGCGAGTGGTAGAGGTAACTGTAGCAGGGTGTTAATGACTTCCGTCTTATTGCCATAAGGCACGCTAAAAGCGACCTTTGCAAGCTGTAGGGCTTGACGGTGAGCCTTCTCACCCGCGTCTGGTTTCGCTAAATCGCTTACTACTGCGATAATCGCCTCCGCCAACGCTGATGACTCACTATGTACGCCTTGATCCTGCCGTGCCATCCGTCGGGCCTTCACTTCCGAAAAATCCTTCCAGAATGGGAACCATTTATCCTTTGGCGGATTATGCTTCCGATCCCAGATATCCTTAAGAACACAGGCCGCATCAACACCGAAGTCGTTGTCCAGCAAATACATCTTCATCACCTCTACAACCTCGTCATTGCCGATGGCTTTGAAGGCACGACTATACTGGAGCGTATAGCAATTATTGTTGTACTGAACAGGCGTGCCCCGGGCGCGAGCGGCAGCTACCTCGTCACGCTCCCGGCGCCATCGGGCCAGGTCCTCTTTAAGCATCCGATGAAGCGCAGGCACTAACTCTGGCGCAGCCAATCGTTCGATTGCCCAAGCCACCTCTGCAAGTTGAGCACGGGTCGCCACAGGAGAGGTCAAGAGAATCTCGGCCCAGCGTCCGATGACAGCGATCATCTGTTCGTATAGCTCTCCGCTGAGTTGTAGCGGTTCTTCGCCATCCCTCTGGCCGTGGCCTGCCACCAGGACTGCGAGCAGCGCAATCTCGTGTGGCTCAACGGTCGGAGACCGCCGCAGTACTGCTTGAATAAATGATTTTTGGCCTGTCTTGGAAAGACAGCGTTTCAATTGGTAGCCTTTTTCTCGCGCCGGCTCATCGGCAGGCCAGCCTGATGCTTCCAGCTTTGTATGGATAGCGACCAGTGTGTCTATCAATTTTCCAACGGTTTCCGGTCCAACAACCCTGACTGCGGCCTCTACAACCTTTTCGGGGGTATCAGGCTGCATCACAAGCGCTACAAGCGGGCCTTCATCGATCGCGACGTCAGCGGCCTCCAAAAGATCCTCAGTCTTAAAAGGGATTTCCTGACCGGCCTCAAGACGATGGATGAGCGCCCACGTTACTTCATTGGGATAGCGCTTGTAGGCCTCGTGGATGATCCATGTTGCGTGCTGGTCCTTCACCGGAAAGTCGGCGTCCTCGATCAGCACACCGACCTCACGACCTAAAGTCTCCACATGGTGTCTTGGATCAAGAAGAACACGAAGCTTACTTAACGGATTGACTTCGCTTTCGATGTAATGCTGCCGCTCGCGGCGTAGACGGGTCGCGACATCCGGGTCAGCGATTTCTTCGGCGTAACCCCTGCGCGCGAGCCGCTGCCACACTTGATCCGGCGCCGTCCGAAGGATCTCTGCCACAAAACGGTCCGCTCGCCGAAAATGAAGCGCCTCGATTGCGGACACCTGCACCTTTATGCTGATGTCCGTCTGAGCAAGCCTGGTGGCCAGCTCGATTCCGTCCATGCCGCCCTCGCTGGCAATTGAAGAGACAACATTTTCGCGCACCTCTTCAGGTAGCTGTTCTATACGTACCTGGACGTCAGCCCCAAGAACAGACGGTCGAAACCGGCGTCCGGCGCGCAGGGCCTTCAAATGCACCTGGCTATCCGGGTTCGAAATCAGTGGCCAGATTTGCGGGGCGAACTCGCTACGGCCAGTGCTGATCATGAAATGCACCGCACGATCTACCTTGCCGCTCACATGCCATCGCTCGACAAAGGCGATGACCTTATCCTTAATCTCATCCCAGACACCGGCAGAGGAGCGATAGATCATCTCTGCGGCGAGCATTGGGTCGATCGCTATCGTTTCAAGAATTGCCACTGCCACAGCCTGCAATCCAGCCCTATCGAGGCGCGACACCCGCTCGCAGGCGAATAGAATTGACTCCTCCCAGGCGGGCATGTTGAGCACATCTGCCCTGAGTTTTTGACTGGCTTTCTGATTACTCGCTGCCGCGTCACGCATGAGGGCCTCGACTTCAAAGGATGCATACCATTCTTGAAACTGCTGATGCTGAAAGGAGAGTTCTGCCGTCTCTGCCTCGGACCGAATGAGCAAATGGTGACTGACCAGAACATCCAGGACAGTCTTAGGTTGAGGAGCGGTCGATATTTGCATCTGCCCCTGGTCAGAGAGCTCATCCTCCACCCGCTTGATTACCGAGCGTGCCTGGTTGTCGGAGATCACGGTCTTCACAGTACGGGTGGCCTCGGCGGCAAGGGCCGTAAGCATCTGTGTGTGGAATCCGAAGAGTTCAGTGTGCAACACTTCCGCCTTTTCCGTTGATCTCTCATGTTCAGCGACGAATAGGCGCAGCACCTCTTCTTTTGTCGTCGGAAAGGCATCGCCTGAAGTATGAGCGAGAAGAGCCGTCAGGTACAACGGGATTGTCACCAGGTCACGAACGCCGGACGTTCGCCATGCGTGGTCGAGAATAGCGGCGCCTTGCGAACCGCGCAGGGCACGCGCGATCTCCAACTGCTGGTCATATGTAAGCGCGTCAATCTTAACCATCGGTCCGGAAATAGGTACGTCCATCGCCTGACGGCGTGCGCTGACAACAACGCCGAGACCGGGGAAATCGCGCTGTAGCGCTCTGATTCCATGGTGAACCCTGGTTCTTGATACTGCATCAAGCTCGTTCCAACCGTCCATCACAAGAACCAGCCGGCCACGATGTGCGAGCAACTTCAAGTGCTCTTCACACGCTCCGACAAATGCATGGCGGCGCACGATGGATTGGAGGAACGAATCCGCCTGCGAGGACCATTCACTAAGAGGAATGAATGCGGCAACCGAGGTGCCTCGTGAAAGAATTGCCTCTACCAACTGGAGCAGAGTGGTTGTCTTGCCCGTCCCAGGAGGTGCAATGACGACAATCTCGTTAAATGTTTCGATCGTTTCGGCCAGCGCCGAAACGTTGAAAACGCGCACGTTGTCCTTATCAGCCATTCTGAGGTTGAGCGCAATCGTGTGGCGGGGCCACCCCCGCATGTTCTTGAAAGCTGCGAAATCTCTCTGTGCTGCATCAGTCAGGCGTAAAACGACCGACTCAAGGTCGTCCTGTGCACCTAAGCCTAACCGTTCAATCAGTTCACGGTCTTCCGTGTCCGAAAACACTGGCAGGGGTCTCCGATCACAAATCGCATGGGATGCAAGAATGGCGCGAAAGGACCGTTCCTCTGCATCGCGTTTCCATTTGCGAAGCATCTCAACAGTGAAATGTTTGTCATCGGAGTCGATGAACTTACCGTGCGTTTGACAAACCCAGATGCCATTGGACTGATGCCGACGCTGTTCTGGAGTGAGTGAAGGGCCATAACGAGGCCCACCTGGCGAGGCAGCCGTTATGTGAGCTGCGACACCGACATTCACGAATCCTTCGTGGCCGGACGCAGCACCGACGGTCAAGATTCGGCACTCGGGATTGGAACAGAGATATCCGGCCCGCTTCGCAATTGTTTCAATGGTGCTCTTAGTGAAATCGTCTCTCACAAAAGTTCCCGTTTGCCCGGCTGTGATATCCTGCCCAGACCTCACCTGGCCTCCTCCGCCACCATAATTCTCAGTCGGTCAAGAATCACTGCTGACGCCGAGTCAACTTTATCGCTATCGTAAAGCACACTCAACTTGAGCGGCACTGTCCGCCCAAACCGCTGGAATCGGCCGTAAATCTGCTCCAATATGAGCGGGCTGCGCGGGAGATCATACAAGATAAGCGACTCGACTTGCGGCAGATTGAGGCCGGTTGCCCCCATCGCCGTGGTGGCGAGGAGAATGCCCCCGTGTTGCCTGAACTCCTGTACGTTGCGGACTCGTTCGTCTAAGGACATTGAGCCATGGAGGACGTAGGCTTTTAGCCCCATTTCTCCCAGTTTTGTCTGAAGGTAAAACAGTGTGGCCCGGTATTCAGTAAGAATACACATTGCGGTAGGTACACCAGGGCCTGTCCACAATGCTTTCAGCTTGTTGACGAGTGCGTTGAGTTTTGAGTCCACAGTGAAGGATTCCAATTCTGTAAGGCACTTTTCTAAAGTCACAAACAGCTTCTCACGGTTCTCCGACGCGACGGATGAAAAATCAATGCCCGTCTCCTCACCCTCCTCGCTGTCAGCCAAAATAAGTTTCAAAATCCCGTGAGCAAGGCGATTCCGGAACCAGCGCACTCTTTCTTCCAATGCTGCCGGGCTTGATTCAAGCGCCCGAAGAAAGAGCGGTCCCCCCAGAGAAACGGCGCTATCGGCCGTTTGTATCAGATGAGCAAGCTCTTCTACGGCCCTTTGCAACTCCCGTTCCGGGTCCTCTTTCTGAAACTCAACAATCTCCAGTTGTGGAGGAGGCCCCACAAGCAAACGTTTTCCAGTGTGATCTGTTACCTCCGAGCGACGCCAGCGGGTCTTTGTGAATGGCTCAATCCCAAAGGTCGGAATATCATCTACGCTCGGAGTAGTGGCTAACACCATTCGGAGGTCCGGGGATGAGTCCAGGAGTTGCCAGATTAGCCGTTCTCGAAGCCCTCGGAGCAAATGAGCTTCAAGCACTACCAGCAAGTTCCAAGAGACGGTGGCGAGACTCCTTGCAATGTCCTCTTGCTTGGCAAAGTCTACACTCAGGATGAAGACCGCGCCTGCACGCCAGACCGTGTTTCCCACAGGGGTAGCGTCCTCCAGTTCCCGGTAACGAAATCGATCAATCGCTTCTGGGCTCACCCCGGTTCTGGCCAGCAACTCTTGCATCTGAACCTGTAAGGCCTTTGGGAGAAGCACCAGAACCCGAGCAGTCGGCTGTGTTTCGAAAAGGCGACTGATAAGATGCGCGACCATGAATGATGTTCCAAGACCCACATCGGACTGGAGTAGATGTCCCCGATTGGAAGGATCGGCAAAGAACTGCTCAACAAACGCCGCTTGATGTGGCAGAAGGGTGGGCTGCTTCTGTCTTGATTCAGTGTGCCCATTCATAACTTTCCTCCTGTCTTGCGCCGCACGTCGGCCTGTCTAGCTTTGAGCAAAAGCCAGTCACGGTGGTCGCTGAGTGTCTCGTGGTCTTGCAGAGTGAACTCCCTTTTAAAGTGGAATAGGTCGTTTCGCAGGTCGCAAATCTGTTTCAGTTTTGCCGTCGTTCTCGTTCGGTTGCCTCCCAAGATCGGCTCGAACTTCGGCCAGTTCTCCCCATTCGAGATGATCGTCTTGTAGTTGTCAAGCGTCATGTCCTCTAATGTCTTCGGGATCTTCTCCGGCCCGTAAAGTTGTGCCAGACTGTGAGTAGCACTCTCGACTAACTCCTCCTGGCTGACAGCGATCCGGATCAATGCGCGTAGCGCGAGTTCGATTTCGGAAACCATCACGAAGGGGCTTGCTACCTTGTAAAGGTAGCGCAGAAAATCCATTGGCGTAAGGATGCCCTGAAGTTTTTCCGGCGAACCGATCAAAACTCCGTTGTCCCTATCAATTGTGTCGAAGACCTGTCGCATCTCATCGGTCACGCGGGCAAACTGGAACTTCTCCAGGTACTCATCTACTGTAAGGTCACCAGGTGAATATTTCTGCTGCGCCATCTCTTGCCAGGTGGATGCCGCTGCTTTCTGCGCGAAGGAGCGATAGGAAAAGACCCCCAATACTTCCCCGCCCGCGACCACCGGCACCTGGGAGTAACCATGTTGCCTCAGCAGTGCGATGGCGTCCCGAGCGGTCGTCTCTGGTGGGATTGTCAGCAACTGCTGATTTTCCGGAATGATGCGATTGATGCGGTGAAACAACTCCGACACCAGATCAAGCTCACGCGAGACACCCGGCTCATCGAGAATCTCCAGGCGTGGAATGGGCTGGGTCATACCGCTCGCTCCTGTGAACACTTCTCAGACTTTTGTGCGGTGAGACTTCCTCAGTATTCCCGCTTCCCGGTTCAACTCAACTCAAGCGCCGCACGAATCTGCGAGACACACTTTGAAGGAGAAGAATTGATCTGTGAACTCATGAATCTCAAAACACGATATCCCATATTCTGAAGCTGGTTCGTCTGATAGATATCGTGTACCCGCATCTTCAGAGAAGAGTGAAATGCAAGAGTATCAACATAGATCAGGAGCCTTTGCTGAGGATAGGCAAAGTCGGCTTTGGTGATCGTCCACCCGGAATCGCTGGTGACCAGGTATTGCTTTTCCGGTTCCGGAAGACCGGCCTTTCTCATCTCCTTGAGTAAACGCAGCTCTTGGGGCGATTCGCATCCCTCTTGCCGGGCCTCCTCCCATTCAGGGCCTTCTGTAGTATGCCGACCTGGAAAGGTCGTACCCGACTCAGCTATGATGTCCGATGCAGCCGCAGTAAGTTGTGGCATGACCAAGCGCCAATTAAGCAGGGCGTGGATTCGCTGGTTGCGGTAGGTTCGGAGACATCGGTAGCACGAAGAGGGGCAGTCGTGATCCTGCAAGTGCTTCAAAGCAGAATCTGCGACTTGGGGGAACCGGGCCACGATTTCATTGAGGATGCCGGAGCCCCCCAAGACGGTGTCCACCCAGATGATCTCAAGGGCTTCCACCTGCCCATCGACCTTCCGGGTCAGGACACTTGGCTCAATATCGTCCTCGTCAAGGTCGAACAACCTTACAGCTCCCTGAACGATCGCCCAGGCCAGAGACCACGCCCAGGCTACCCCCTCCCTTCCGAGCCCGCCCAGCCCTGGCACAACGAGACGCAACGTGTCCGCCCGGTTCTGATGTCCCAGGGCAACGACCTCCGCCGTTCCGCCACATCGCTCATCGTGAGGATCTCGGTTGGCCCTGGCATCCCGGTTTCGACGACCACGCCGGTTTTGACCGGGTTGGACAGCCTGAGGTTCAGGCCTTAGCTCTCCGCACTCAGGACACAACCGGAAACCTGCTGCCTGGACCTCCTCCTGGTCAACCAACGAGCGAAACGGCCCGTGGTTAATCCACCAAATCTCCTCCTGCAGCCGAAGCTCGAAGCCCCATGGGCCTAAGGTGAAGTTCTTGCTCGACACGTCGCGCTGAGGATGCACCCTGACATCGAAGCCCCTGAACATCCTCTCCTCCTCTGTCTCCGGCTCGACGTCGGCCAGCCATGCCTGGAAGGCCCCGGTGTCCCACGCCGTGAGAGAAGGACCTGAGAGTTCTGCGCCACACCGGGCGCAACTGTTGGCTCCGGCAGCAGGACCAGCAAGCCCACAGGCCGGACATTCCGTGTATTCGAACCGGGCTTCTCCTCGGGTTCGACTCCCGGCTCCCGGCCGATTCATGGCAACCCCACCCACCCGCCAGCGATGCCCCCTGGCGTAAACAATCTGCCCTGGGGCATACTCCCGCTGGGCCTGTAGACGACCTGTGAATATCGGCTCAAGGTCGTATGCCAGCGACAATGATCCCGGGTCTCCGGGGAACGCATAACCGGGTAGAATGCCCATCTCCGCCAGCACGCGCGGCAGATAGGCATATCGCCGATCCTCGCGCAGCCTCCGCGCCAGGTTTCGGTATCCCTGCTCGGCATCCTGCTGGCGCGGGGTCTGTCGGACCCGCCCAGCCAGCTCTCTCATCTTCCGGACAGCGTCTTCCATGAGGGCTGCGCGGGCCTCTATAGCAGACTGCAGCCGCGCCGGGACATCCTGGATCGCCTCTTCCAGCCAGACCTCCCAATCGTGTCTCAAGGCGGCCAACTGCTCCCCGAACACATCGCGCGCCCGCTGGTTTGCCTTGGATGAGACGGCTGACACCTGCCGGACCATCCTCTGAAGCTCGTCCGCATTCACCAGACCATCTTCGCTGATCAGACTCTCCAGATTGGACTTAAACTCAAGGCATGCCTCCTCCAGAACCAGGCTTCGGATATGCCTGGCGATCGCCTGGAGGTTTGCCACGTTGAACCTCGGCGGGGGGATCGCTCCGGTAATAACCTCGTCGGGGTGGTCGAAGAAGTATCCATCGTGCGGCGTGCTGCGGGCAAAGCCCACCGCCATACCCATCCGCGACTGTCGACCCGTGCGGCCTGTTCGCTGGGCGTAGTTGGCCGGACTGGGCGGCACATTGCGCATGGCAACGGCCTCCAGGTCGCCGATATTGACCCCCAGCTCCAGCGTCGGCGTGCAGACGAGCACGTTATAAGTGGGAGGATCTTTCTGAAAACCCTCCTCGATCTCCCCCCGGCGAGCGTCACTCACGGCTGCCGAATGCTCAGCCGGCCTGAGAGGCGGCGTGTATTCTGCCGCGATAAGAAGGGCATTGAGGTTCCCCTCCGCAATGGGACCTTCCCAGGTCATAAGCTGTCCGTCGCATCCTGCCCGGGAGCAGGGAACCCCCGCAATATCCCTGGGAGCCGCTCGCCCGCAGACCCGGCATCGAACAAACTCGCTTTTCTGTCCGAACTCCAGGGTCTCGCACACCACCTGATAGCCTTCAGCCTCATTGGCATTCACGCCGATCCTGGACCAGGCCAGCCATCCCTGCCCCTGGAGCCATTCCAGGACAGCCGATAAAGATTCCAGCGAAGCCGTTTCGCCCAGGATGCGCCGCCAGAGCTGCTGCGCGCCGGCGGGAGGCCCTGATGGGTTCCACGTGCTCAGGAGCTTGTAATTCCCCGTGTTATGCGACCGGTTTCCAGGGCGCAATAAGGCCGCAGGCAGGCCCACCTGGCGTCCAGGCGTCAGATCAAACCGGCTGCTCAACCGGTCCCCCCTGCGCAGGCGCGTCCTGAAGACCTCGTGATTCACCGCAAACCGGCTGCGCATCAGGTCCAGGAGTCGAGAAACGGCCAGTTGAGCTGCTTCCAGGTTCAGTCTATGGACTGCGCACAGCTCGCGGAAAGAGGCCCGCTCCATCTCCTCCTCCAGCCCCGCATAGCTCACCGCCACCAGGCCCAGGCGCTCCAGGCTCGACCGGACGTTTGACGCCAGCACGAACTCCGACAGGAGCCCTCCTTCGATCTGATCCATCGCCCTCTGCATGGCGTCCCGTGAGCGGGTCCGGGGCAGGAAGCCCTCCTCCACGAAACTGTGATACTCGATCTTCAAGTTTTTTCCAGTAACGAACGGCCCAAGGTTTGCTAACGGCCTCATTGGCAGCAAATCTCACCTGATTCTGCACCAAATTTGGGC
>Ga0209399_10001237_pt1 | contig 13469 bp, 20 predicted proteins | sample OV2TP3_FD_184130 | JGI IMG/M metagenome (GOLD analysis project Ga0209399, IMG submission 184130) | Hot spring microbial communities from Beatty, Nevada to study Microbial Dark Matter (Phase II) - OV2 TP3 (SPAdes) (version 3) | ecosystem: Environmental > Aquatic > Thermal springs > Hot (42-90C) ... | reverse complement strand
AAGGTCTTGGATGGAGCGGTTGTCGTTTTTTGTGCGTGCGGCGGGGTTCAGCCCCAAACCGAGACGGTCTGGCGTCAGGCCGACCGCTATCATGTCCCCCGGATTGCCTTCATCAATAAAATGGATCGCGTGGGGGCCGGATTCGACAAGGTGATTACAGAGATGTATGAGCGCCTGGGAGCCCACGCCGCAGCGATCCAAATACCGGTTGGCTCGGAAGACAGCTTTTCCGGCATCATTGATCTGATTGGAGAAAAATATATTACCTATAAAGATAAAGAGGGGATGGAATTGGTTCGGGCGGAAGTCCCCGCGGATTGGAAAGACAAAGTCAAGGCGTACCGACACAAGCTTCTGGAGAAGCTGGCCGAGGTTGATGACAAAATCATGGAAAGCTTTATCGAGGATAAAGATATTTCCCCGGAAGAGATCAGCGCCGGGGTCCGTCGAGTCGTTTTAGGGAGCAAGTTTGTTCCGGTTTTTTGCGGCGCCTCCTTAAAGAACAGGGGCATTCAGTTGTTGCTGGATGGTGTCTGCGATTATCTTCCCTCTCCCTTGGAGGTCCCGCCCATTCAAGGCCTGAATCCGGAAACGGAGCAGCCCGTGGAGCTGAAGGCAGCCCCCGAGGGATCTCTGAGCGCGCTTATTTTTAAAGTGGCCTCTGATCCTTATGTGGGAAAATTGTTTTATACGCGCATCTATTCGGGAACGATTGTCACAGGAACTCCCATCTATAATTCTTCACGCAAAGTCCGGGAAAAGATCTCTAAGGTCGTGGTCATGCACGCCAATAAGCAGGAGATCGTCCCTCAAGCCTCTGCCGGAGAGATTATCGCCTTGGTTGGCTTAAAAGAAAGCAAATCCGGCGACACCCTCTGTGATCAAAAAGCGCCGCTGGTCATTGAAAGCATGCGGGTCCCGGAGCCGGTCGTTTCCATGGCCATCGAACCGAAATCCAAGGCCGATCAGGATAAGCTGGGATTGATCCTCAAGAAATTCCTCGATGAAGACCCTTCTTTGCGGATGAAGTATGACACCGAAACCGGCGAAACGGTGATCTCGGGGATGGGGGAGCTTCATCTGGAAATCATTATCGATCGGATGCGCCGGGAGCATAATCTGGAAACCAACATCGGCCGTCCGCAGGTCGCTTATAAAGAAACCATCACCCAGAAGGTGAAGGGCGCGGTGGGTAAATTTATTTCCCAGACTGGCGGCCGCGGTCAATACGGGCATTGCGTGATCGATGTGGAACCCTCCGAACGGGGCCAGGGAATTGTTTTTATCAATAAAATCCGGGGAGGGGTGATCCCCCGGGAGTTTATCAAGCCCGTGGAAGAAGGGGTGAGAATCGCCGCCTCCAGCGGGATTTTGGCCGGTTATCCGGTGATCGATATTACCGTGACGTTGATCGACGGCTCCTATCATGAGGTGGACTCCAGTGAGATCGCCTTCCAGCTGGCCGGCAAATACGCCTTGCAGGAAGCGCTGCAGAAAGGACGATCCATCTTTTTAGAACCCATCATGGATATTGAAGTGACGGTCCCCGAAGAATTCATGGGGGCCGTGATCGGCGACTTGAATTCAAGGCGGGCGAAGATCGCGGCGATGGAAACTCGAGGAAAACTCAAGAGCGCCCGCTGCGAGGTGCCATTGGCCGAGGTTTTGGATTATGCCAATGCCCTGCGTTCCTTGTCTCAAGGACGGGCTACCTTTTCCATGGAGCCCACCTTTTACGCCGAGGCCCCCCACACCATTGCCGAGAAGATCATAGGCGCCCGGGCCCAGGCGATAAACAAAAAATAAAATGAATAGGCCGTTTAAAAAATTAAAGAAGTTTTAAAACACTGGAGGGAACTCGTCATGGCTAAAGGAAAATTCATCAGAAACAAACCGCACTTAAACGTCGGCACCATTGGTCATGTGGATCATGGCAAAACGACGCTCAGCTCCGCGATCACCATTGTCTTAAGCAAAATGGGATTGGCGGAAGCGCGAACCTACGACTCCATCGACAATGCTCCGGAGGAAAAAGAAAGAGGCGTCACCATCAATATTTCCCACCTGGAGTACGAGACGAAAGCCAGGCATTACGCCCATATCGACTGTCCGGGGCACGCCGACTACATCAAAAATATGATCACCGGCGCCGCCCAAATGGACGGGGCGATTCTGGTTGTGTCAGCGGCGGATGGCCCGATGCCTCAGACCAGAGAGCACATCCTCTTGGCCCGTCAGGTGAATGTGCCCTCCATTGTCGTCTTTTTGAATAAATGCGATCAGGTCCAGGACAAAGAGCTTTTGGATCTGGTGGAGATGGAGATTCGGGATCTCTTGACAAAGTATAAATTCCCGGGCGACAAAACCCCGATTATCAAGGGAAGCGCTTTGGAGGCGTTAAACAACTTGGATAATCCCGAGAAGATCCAGCCCATCGTGGATTTGATGAAGGCCGTCGATGAATTTATCCCAACGCCGGTGCGCGATTTAGACAAACCGTTTTCCATGGCGGTCGAGGATATCTTTTCCATCTCGGGGCGGGGCACGGTTGCCACCGGCCGTATCGAACGGGGTGTCTGTAAAGTGGGCGAGGAGGTCGATGTCGTCGGGCTTCGTCCGCAGATTCAAAAGAGCGTCATCACCGGTATTGAGATGTTCCGAAAAGAGCTGGATCAAGGCCAGGCGGGCGACAACGTCGGGGTGCTTTTACGAGGAATGGACAAAGACTCCATCGAACGAGGAATGGTTTTGGCCAAACCGGGAACCATCACCCCGCACACCCACTTTAAAGCTGCGGTTTACGTTTTAACCAAAGAAGAAGGAGGCCGTCACACGCCGTTTTTTAAAGGCTACCGGCCCCAATTTTATTTTAGGACAACCGACGTGACCGGATCGGCCAATCTCCCCGCGGGGGTAGAGATGTGCATGCCCGGGGATAATGTGCAGTTGGAGGTTGAGCTCATCACTCCGGTTGCTATGGAGAAGGAGCTCCGCTTTGCCATTCGAGAGGGCGGCCGCACGGTGGGTGCCGGGGTAATTGGTGAGATTATCAAGTAAGGGCATTATTTGATTTATAAAGGGAAACGGTTAAGGTTACGAAGCCCGTTTCGGTCTTCGTTAAACGGTTATACGTCAAAAAAACCATGACTAACGTAACCGAAAAACGATACGGGCATCGTCACCGTTACCGATAGCCGTTTGCACACACATGCAGAAGATCAGAATTAAACTGAAGGCCTACGATCATCGGTTGATCGATCAATCCGCGCAGGAGATCGTCGACACGGCTATCCGTACCGGCGCAAAAGTGGCCGGACCGGTGCCTCTGCCGACGAAAAAAGAGCTGTATACCGTGCTTCGGTCTCCGGTGATCGATAAGAAATCCAGAGAGCAGTTTATGCTCGCCACCCATAAACGTTTGATTGATTTGATTGACCCAACGGCCAAGACGGTCGAGGCCCTTCGCAAGCTGAACCTTCCGGCCGGCGTGGATGTCGAGATCAAACAATAGCCGTTGTATGTCACAGAATTGCATTGGAAAAGAAGGATCGGATGATTAGCGGTTTGGTCGGCAAAAAAGTTGCCATGACCCAGGTCTTTGATCACGAGGGTAACGTGATTCCCGTGACCGTGATCGAGGCCGGGCCCTGTCCTGTTGTCAAATTGATCGACTCCCCGCGTTTGAAGGTGGCCGTAGGCTTTCAGCCGGTGAAAGAATCCCGCCTGAATCGGCCGCAACTGGGGTTTTTCAAAAAGACGGGTGTCTCGCCCGCACGGGTGATTCGGGAATTTCTTTCAACCGATAACAAAGACTACAAAATCGGCCAGGAAATAAAAGTGGATTTATTTAAGCCGGGAGATTTTGTGGATGTCACGGGCACCTCCATCGGGAAAGGGTTCCAGGGAGGGATGAAACGCTGGCACTGGTCCGGCGGCCCGGCGGCTCATGGCTCCATGCATCATCGCCGGGTTGGCTCGATCGGCGCAAGCTCCGACCCCTCGCGGGTTTTAAAAGGGACGCACATGCCCGGCCATATGGGCGCCCGGCGGGTAACGGTTGAGGGGTTAAGAGTGATCCAGGTGGATCCCCAGAACAATTTACTGGTTCTCAAAGGCGCGGTTCCCGGAGGCAATCATGCGATTTTGACGATCCGCAGATCCAGGAAAAAGGCCTTTAAGTCGTTGGAAGAGAAGAAGGCCGGAGCCGATGTCAAACAGAATCCGATGAAGCAAAGCAAGGCCAAGGCTACGGGCAAGGCCAAATGAGTCCCGAGGAGAGAGGAAATAGAATGCCCTTATTCCCCATTCATGACATGCTCGGAAAACAAACCGGAGCGACCGAGCTCCCGGATGAAATCTTTGGGGTTGATCTTAGGCCGGAGGTTGTTCATCAGGCCGTGGTCATGTATCTGGCCAACCGCCGTCAGGGGACGGCCTCTACCAAAGAACGGGGTGCGGTCTCCGGCGGGGGGAAAAAACCTTATCGGCAGAAAGGCACCGGCCGGGCGCGGGCCGGTTCGATCCGTTCCCCCCTGTGGCGCGGGGGAGGGGTTGTCTTCGGGCCTCATCCCAGAGATTTTGGCTATTCGGTTCCTCAGAAAATCAGAATAGCCGCCTTGCGGGAGAGCCTCAACGCCAAATACCTCTCTCAAGATCTTTTTTGCATTGAGCGTTTCAGCCAGCCGATTGATAAGACCAGAGAGTTTGCTAAACTTTTAGATCGGCTCAATCTTAAAGGAAAAATTTTAACCCTTTGGGCCAAGAAAGATATGGAACCCGGTTCCCCATTCTTGCAGATCATGAAGGCTTCCAGGAACATTCCCGCCTTCAGCCTCATGCGCTCGGAGGATGTGAATGCCTACGATATTTTAAGAAACAGGAAAATCTTGATGACCAAAGCCGCCTTGGAGACTTTGCTTAAGAGGATCCGATGCTGACCTGTTATGACGCGATTAAGACGCTCGTCCGTACGGAAAAAGGAACCCTGTTAGAGGCTCAGCGCAAATACTTCTTTCATGTGGATCGTCGGGCCACCAAGATCGACATCAAAAAAGCCGTCGAGGAAATTTATAAAGTGAAAGTTCACAGTGTTCATACGATGATTGCCGCGGGAAAGCCCAAGATGGTCCGGCACCAGTGGGGGTACACAACCGACTGGAAGAAAGCGGTCGTGACCCTTAAAGAAGGAAATAAAATTGAGGTCGCCTGATGGGAATCCGAAGATTTAAACCGACAACCAATGCCCTGCGCCATACCATGGTTTCCGATTTTGTGGAAATCACCAAACATACGCCCGAGAGATCCCTCTTGGGGCCTCTTCGTAAAAGCGGCGGGCGCAACAATTATGGCCGCATCACCTGCCGATTTCGCGGGAGAGGCCACAAACGCATGTATCGGTTCATTGATTTTAAGCGGGATAAGGTGGATCAGCCGGCCAAGGTTCTGGGAATCGAGTATGACCCCAACCGTTCCACGCGGATTGCTCTGGTCGAATATCCCGATCAAACGAAATCCTACATTTTGGCTCCTTTGGATTTGAAAGTCGGTGAGGAAGTCGTCAGCACCCGCGAGCGGGATGTTGAAATCAAGATGGGAAATTGCCTTCCTTTGGGCCGGATTCCTTTGGGAACGGCGGTCCATAATGTGGAGCTGCACCCCGGCCAAGGGGGAAAACTTGTGCGCTCGGCCGGGACCTCGGCTCAGTTGATGGCGAAGGAAGGCGAATTTGCGCATCTGCAACTTCCTTCCCGGGAGATCAGGAAAATTCGGCTTGATTGCCGGGCCACGATCGGCCAGCTGGGCAACGTGGAGCACGAATCGATGTCTTTAGGGAAGGCGGGGCGGTCTGCGTGGCTCGGCCGCAAAGCTCATGTGCGGGGCGCGGCCATGAATCCGCATGATCACCCCCACGGCGGCGGCGAAGGGAAGGCCCCGCAAGGCAATCCTCACCCCGCAACGCCTTGGGGAAAACCGACCAAGGGGTTCAAAACCCGACGGAAGAGGAAATATTCGGATCTGTTGATTGTCAAGCGAAGGACACAATAATGCCGCGCTCCGTTAAAAAAGGCCCTTATGTGGCTGAGCATTTGTTAAAGAAGATCGAAAAGATGAACCGTCTGGTGCAAAGACAGCCAATCAAAACCTGGTCCAGACGCTCGACCATTACTCCGGATTTCGTTGGTTATACAATCGCCGTTCACGATGGGCGAAAGCACATCCCCGTTTTTATCACTGAGAATATGGTAGGCTACAAACTCGGGGATTTTGCTCCCACACGATTGTTTAGAAAGCATGGGGGCGTTAAAGCGAAAAAGGCGCCGCAGAAGACATAACCATGATTGCCAGAGCCCGAGCAAGATTCTTAAGGATTTCGCCGATGAAGACGCGACAAGTGATTGATTTGATTCGCGGCAAAGACGTTCCCACATCCTTAACCCTTTTGACGCATACCTCCAAAAGGGCCAGTGAATTGGTCAAGCAGCTTCTTGAGTCCGCCTTAAGCAACGCCCAAAAGAAAGGCTTAAGCGAAAAGCAGCTTTTCATTTCTAGAATCACCGCAGATTCAGGCCCCTCCTGGAAGAGGTATCGGGCCGCGGCGTTTGGACGGGCTTCTCCCATCTTACGCCGGGTAACGCATTTAACCATTGAGTTGGATTTAAAAACGAAATAGAGGAGACAATCGATGGGCCAAAAGGTGAGTCCCCTTCTTTTACGGATCGGATATAACAAGAATTGGCGCAGCCTCTGGTATGCGGACAAGAAAGAGTACGCCAAGAATATCCTGGAAGATTACAGAATCCGAGAGTACATCAAAAAGAAATTTCAACAGGCCGCGGTCTCGAAGGTTGAGATCGAACGATTGTCCAGTCAGATGAAAGTAAAGATCTTTACCGCCAGGCCCGGGGTGATCATCGGCCGCCGGGGAGCGGATATCGATAGGCTGCGAACGGAGTTGTTGAAGATTACGAAAAAAGAAAACTCCGAGGATATCAAAGTCGAGATCGAAGAAATTAAAAGCCCTGCTTTGGATGCCCAGTTGGTGGCGCAGAATGTGGCCTTCCAGCTCGAAAAACGCGTGGCCTTTAGGCGGGCCATGAAGCGGGCCATAGATCAAGCGCTCTCGGCCGGGGCCAAGGGGATCAAGATCAGCTGTGCCGGCCGGCTGGGCGGCGCCGAGATGTCCCGGCGGGAGACGTATCATCAAGGAAAGCTTCCCTTGCAGACGTTTCGTGCGGATATTGATTATGGATTCGCCGAGGCCTTGACCACGTACGGAATTTTGGGGGTTAAGGCGTGGCTCTATAAAGGGGATCTGTTGGACATCAAGCGGACCTCAACCGAGGCCAAAAAGATTTCAGAAAAAAAAGCCCTTAGTTCTTAATGCGTTTGTATTAATTAAGGAGAGAGCTGTCATCATGGTCATGATGCCCAAGAGAGTCAAATATAGAAAATCCCAGCGGGGTAAGAACCGGGGCATTGCCACGGTGGGGGAGACCTTGACCTTTGGCGAGTACGGCCTCAAGGCGCTGGAGAACGGGCTCATTCGAAGCAATCAAATCGAGGCCGCTCGCATTGTCGTCACCAGAAAGCTGGGGGGGGCCGGCAAGCTGTGGATCAAGATATTTCCCCATAAACCCGTAACAAAAAAGCCGGCAGAAACCCGCATGGGCAAAGGCAAAGGAGATCTGGATCATTGGGTAGCAGCGGTTAAAAGAGGGAAGGTCCTTTTTGAAATTGGCGGCGTCCCCGAGGAGTTTGCGAAATATGTGTTTCGGCTGGTTGCTTTTAAATTGCCGGTGAAAAGCAAATTTATCACACGCAGCGGGGCACAGCGATGAAGATCAAAGAATTAAGAGAGCTGGACCGCGAGACCTTGATCCAAAAGGAAAAAGAACTCAAGAAAGAATTGTTTGAGCTCAATAGCCAGCGACAGCAGGGCCGGGTTGAAAAACCCTCCCGCTTTAAGCTCTTAAAGCGGGATATCGCCCGGGTTTTAACTTTATTAAACGAGAGAGAAAGAAATGGCTCCACGGGAAAATCGGCGTAAATTCTTATCGGGCACGGTCGTCAGCGATAAAATGAACAAGACGCGGGTCGTACGGGTTGTCTGGGCGGCCAAACACGCCCGCTACCGCAAAACCATTCTGCAGGCTAAGAAATTCAAGGCGCATGATGAGGCAAACGCCTCCCAGAGCGGCGATGTGGTTCGAATTATGGAAACGCGTCCTCTTTCCAAAGATAAGAGATGGCTGATTACCGAAATTCTCAAAAAGTCCGAAGAAAAGATTTCTCCCTTGCCGGGAGAAATCCCCACACCTCCGGTCAAGGAAAGCGGAGCTTAAGCCATGATTTCCATGAAGACCATCTTGGATGTCGCGGACAATACCGGAGCCCGCAAGGCTTCTATGATTGGTGTTTTGAACAGCAAAGGAAAACGGACAGCCCGAGTGGGGGATGTGGTTAAGGTGAATATTAAGGAATCCTCCCCCGAGGCGGCGGTTAAGAAGGGAACTGTGGCGCAGGGGGTGGTCGTCCGTACCAAATCTTCTATCCGTCGCGCGGATGGGACTTATGTTCGATTTGACAGCAATGCGGTGGTCTTGATTGATGAGACCGGTAACCCCAGGGGAACGCGTGTCTTTGGGCCGGTCGCCCGCGAGCTGCGGAATATGGAATATATGAAGATCATTTCGCTTGCCCCGGAGGTGGTCTGATGTTGCGGATTAAAAAGGATGATCTGGTGATGGTCATTGCCGGCAAAGATAAAGGGAAAACCGCCCGGGTCTTGAGGGTCTTCCCGGCCCAAGGCCGAGTGCTGGTGGAAGGCCTGAACTTAGTCAAAAAGGCTAAAAGGAGAACTCAGCAAGATCCCAAAGGAGGCGTCATCCCAATTGAGGCCCCGATCCATCGATCGAATTTAATGCTGTGGGATAAAGAGGCTCAAAAACCGACGCGTTTCAAAGTTTCGATCGCCAAAGACGGCGGGAAACTCCGGTTGAGTCAAAAGAGTGGAGCGGCCCTTTAAGGCCGTTTGAAAAGATGGTTCCGCGTCTTTTAGAAAGATATAGAAAAGAAATCGTCCCGAAGATGCAGGAAAAGTTTGGGGTCAAGAACTCCCTGGCCATCTCCCATCTCGAGAAGATCGTGGTCAATATGGGCGTGGGGGAAGCGATCAATGATTCCAAGATTCTGGAGTCGGCATCTTTGGATTTGGCCATGATCACCGGACAGAAGCCGATTCCAAGGAGAGCCAAAAAAGCCATCTCCAACTTCAAGCTGAGGGCGCAGGCTGCGGTGGGCTGCAAGGTCACTCTCCGTCGGGCGAAAATGTACGAATTTATGGACCGATTGATCAATGCGGCTTTGCCGAGAATCCGGGATTTTAATGGGGTTTCCCCTAAATCCTTTGATGCGGAGGGCAACTACTCCCTAGGGATCCAGGAACAGGCCGTTTTCCCTGAAATCGATACGGGACGGATTCAGCATACCCAGGGGATGAATGTGACCTTTGTCTTTAATAAAGGTCCGAAAGAGCAGACCCTTGAGATCCTGCGGCTTTTGGGAATGCCTTTTAGTGCTTCATAAAAAGAGACGCTATGGCCAGAAAAGGTTTGATTATTAAATCCTTGCGTAAGCCGAAATTCTCGGTCCAACGACACAATCGTTGTACGATCTGCGGAAGATCGCGGGCGTATCTGCGGCGTTTCGGGGTCTGCCGCATTTGTTTCCGGGAATTGGCCTGGCGGGGGGAAATCCCCGGTATCAAAAAGGCAAGCTGGTAGGGTATTGTAAAGAAGGGAATTTTTAATCAATGTCCAGAACAGATCCCATCAGTGATCTCTTGACTTGCATTCGCAATGCCAGCCGTGTAAAAAAAGAGACGGTTGATATTCCTGCCTCCCGGCTGGGGCAAAAAATTTTACAGATCATCAAAGAGGACGGTTATATCGAGGATTATCGTTCCATCAAGGATAACAAGCAGGGGATTCTGAAAGTCTATTTAAAATACGCCGATAAAAAGCCGGCCATCATGGGAATCAAAAGGGTCTCCCGTCCCGGATTAAGGATCTATGCCCCAAAAGATGAGATTCCCCGTGTGCTCAATGGTTTGGGAACAGCCATTATTTCCACCTCCAAAGGCGTCATGAGTGACCGCGAAGCCCGTAAAAATAAAGTGGGTGGAGAAGTCTTGTGCTATGTGTGGTAGGGGATAAATCTCAAGGATTAAGAGGTTTTCAGACCAGCCCAATTGTGCCGATATCGGCACAATTGGAAAGCACATTAGATAAAAGATCAAGAGGCTTTCATGTCACGAATAGGAAAGATTCCCATCACGGTGCCCAAAGACGTTAAGGTGGTCCCCGAGAAGACAGCCGTATCGATGGAAGGGCCTAAGGGAAAATCAGCCTTGAATCTTCCTCTAGGCATTAGTGTCGAATACAAAGACGGGCAGATTTTGGTCAAACGTTCCGGGGACACCAAGCAAATCCGGGCCAACCATGGCACGGTTAGGGCCCTCCTTGTGAACATGATCATGGGCGTGACCAAGTTCCATAGAAAGGAACTCGAAATTCAGGGGGTCGGTTTTCGCGCCCAGGTTCAGGGTCAAAAGCTCCTCATGTATTTAGGATTCAGCCACCCTGCGGAGTTTGCGATTCCCGCCGGCGTTAAGATCACAGCGTCCAAGCCGACCGAGATTGTTGTCGAGGGCTTAAGCAATGCCCTGGTGGGTGAGGTCGCGGCCAATATCAGAAACCTTAAGCCCCCGGAACCCTACAAAGGGAAAGGAATCAGATACGTCGGAGAATTGGTGAAAAGAAAGCAAGGCAAGTCCGTGACCAAATGAGCCTGCCCGCCAATTGACTGTGAAAAAGGCAGGCAGGCCTTCCCTAATAAGGGGGGGATTGAGCGTATGCTAAACCTCAAAGAAAGGAAAAGGATTTATCGTCACCAAAGGATTCGGAAGATCTTAAGAGGCACCCCCCACCGGCCTCGGTTGTGCGTTCATCGCAGCCTGAATCACCTGTATGCACAAATCATCGATGATACCCAAGGGAAAGTTTTGTTTGGTTTATCCACTCTCGATAAGAACCTTCGGTCTCAATTGAAACAAGGGGGAGATATCCTGGCCGCTTCCCGACTGGGAGAGGCCTTGGCCTCTCAGGCCAAAGATCGGGGGATTAAAAAGGTGGCTTTTGATCGCGGCGGGTATTTGTACCACGGACGGATCAAGGCCTTTGCCGAGGCCGTCCGAAAAGGCGGATTGGAATTTTAGGATGACCATGAGAAATAAAGATTCGGGGAAAAATCATCAGGGACCTTCAAAGGCCCCTTCTGCCGAAACATCCCTGTCTGCGCAGAGTCCTCAAGAGATGGTCTCTCAGCAGACTTTAACAGAAACTCCTCAAAGAGAGAGGGGCCCGCGAAAACCATCAGCGAGAAAAAGGGAGGCGGTCTCTTCAGAATTCGTCGAGCAGGTCGTGGCCATTAATCGAGTCACAAAAGTGACCAAGGGCGGGAAAAAGCTGTCTTTTAGCGCTTTGGTTGTGGTGGGCGATACCAAGGGCCGGGTGGGGTACAGCCTTGATAAGGCCAATGAGGTGGCGACCGCCATCAAAAAGGCCTTAACCTCAGCGAAGAGACAGATGATTACGGTTCCTTTGTATGGAGCAACCATTCCCCATCAGGTCAACGGCATCTGTGGGGCGGCCATTGTCATGCTCAAACCCGCAGCCGACGGTACCGGAGTGATTGCGGCCGGGCCGGTGCGGGCTGTCTGCGATTCCGTGGGGATCCGCAACATTCTAACCAAGTGTCATCGATCGAACAATCCCATTAATGTGGTCAAGGCAACCATGGATGGGCTCTCCAAGCTGAAACCCCGACCTGTCCCCGAGGATCCTCAGAACAGTCCGGAAGTTTCGGGAGGGAAAGAAGGCCATGCATCTTCATGAATTGAAGAGCCCGGTGGGGTCTCGAAAAAGAAGAAAGATCGTGGGGCGGGGTCAGGGGTCGGGTCACGGAAAGACCTCCGGCCGCGGACAGAAGGGGCAGTTGGCCCGCTCTGGGCGTGCCGTGATTTTGGGCTCTGAAGGTGGTCAGATGTCTTTGATCCGTCGGCTCCCCAAAATCGGATTCCGACGAAAAAACCCCTTGATTTATCAGTTGGTGAAGTTGGGCAGTTTGGACCGATTTAAAGAAGGCACCGTGATCACAAAAGAATTGCTGAAATCAGAAGGGTTGATCAAAAATGTCTTCAAGCCTTTCAAAATTTTAGGGGATGGCACAATCACCAAGCCTCTGGTCGTTTGTGCCTCGAGCTTTTCCCAAAGCGCAAAAGACAAAATTGTAAAAGGCGGCGGTCAAGCTCAAACCGCTCACTCATAAACCTTTTCATGCTATCCGCATTCCTTAATTGTTTCAAGATTCCGGATCTCAAAAAGAAGATCCTCTTTACCCTCGCTCTCATTGTCGTCTATAGGATCGGTTGTTTTCTTCCAACGCCAGGAGTGAATGGGGCTGTTTTGACGGAATGGTTTAGAAAGGCAGGCGCCACGATCTTTGGCATCATGAGTTTATTTTCGGGGGGGGCCATAGAGAAGATGACAGTTTTTGCCTTAGGGGTCATGCCCTACATCTCGAGCTCCATCATTATGCAGCTTTTGACGGCGGTTTTTCCGGCCTTGGAGAAGCTGGCCAAAGAAGGCCACGCGGGATACATGAAGATCAATCAGTATACCCGTTACGGAACGCTTCTTTTGGCGGTGATCCAGTCCTATTTTATTGCTTTGTGGCTGGAAAGCCCTCAGGCCTTCCAGGGCCTGAAAGTGGTCAATGAGCCGGGCTGGGGATTCCGGTTCGCGACGGTGGTGACTCTTACGACCGGAACTCTGCTTCTCATGTGGTTGGGGGAACAGATTCAAGAAAGAGGCATTGGTAATGGGATATCCATTCTCATCACGGCCGGTATTATTTCATCCACCCCCCAGGCTATTCAGAATCTGATCTTGCTTCTTTCGCCCAAGACCGCGGCGGCCCGGCAGATTCAGCCGTTGACTTTGGTGATGATGATTTGCTTTTTGGTGGGCGTGATCCTTGCGGTGACCCTGATCACTCAGGCCCAGCGCAAGATCCCCGTCCAGTACGCCCGGCGTATTGTGGGACGGAGGGTGTACGGAGGCCAGAGCACGTACATCCCGCTCAAAGTGGATACCGCCGGTGTGATCGCGATTATCTTTGCCCAATCGATATTGCTTTTTCCGGCGACACTGGCCAGCTTTATTCCCCATCCGTGGTTTCAGCATTTTGCCAATGTTCTTCTACGGGGGCACCTGTTTTATTATTTTCTTTATGGGGGGTTTATCATATTTTTCTGCTATTTTTACATAAAAAATAAAGTATGGTTGAACAAAAATGTTTTTGTGAAGTTGTTTATCCCGTCAATATCCGTTCTGCTCGTTTTTGTTACA
>Ga0209399_10001235_pt1 | contig 13477 bp, 12 predicted proteins | sample OV2TP3_FD_184130 | JGI IMG/M metagenome (GOLD analysis project Ga0209399, IMG submission 184130) | Hot spring microbial communities from Beatty, Nevada to study Microbial Dark Matter (Phase II) - OV2 TP3 (SPAdes) (version 3) | ecosystem: Environmental > Aquatic > Thermal springs > Hot (42-90C) ... | reverse complement strand
ATCGGGATGGCTCTATTGTGTGTCAGCCACACAAGATTCGTCAAGGGGCACGGCCTCTGCGTCTGCTCCTCTCCGGGAGAAACCACGTAAAAGGCGCTCAGACATACTTTTTTCGCATTGACCGCGAGGGCGGGATTTGCTAGGGTAGTAACACGTCAACGGGAGGCGAACCGAGACAGACAGCAGGGGGGAGCCGCCATGTCGATCATCACCATTTCCCGAGGGACCGCCAGCGGAGGCCAGGCGCTGGCCGAGCGCGTGGCCGCCAAGTTAGGGTGGGCGTGCCTCAGCAATGAGGTGATCGCCGAAGCCGCCAGGCGCTACGGCGTGCCGGAGCCGAAATTAGTCAAGGCCTTCGAAACGGCTCCGACCTTTTGGGAGAAACTGCTTGCGAGTCGCCGTGTGCACCTCACCTTCGTGCAGGCGGCCATGTGCGAATTCGCCCTGCGCGGGAACCTTGTGTATCACGGGCATGCCGGCCATGAGCTGTTGCCCGGGATCAGCCACATCCTCAAAGTGCGGCTGGTGGCCCCGCTGGAGTATCGCATCCGCGTCGTCATGGAGCGGGATAAGCTCGATCGGAAGGGGGCGAGCCGATACATCGCCCAGGTAGATGAGGAGCGAGCGAGCCGTATGCGCTACCTGTTTGGGGTCGATTGGCGTGACCCGCATCTCTACGACCTGGTGCTCAGTCTCAATAAGTTGACCCTGGAGACCGCGTGTGAGATGGTGATCCGGGCGGTGCAGTGGCCGGAGTTCCAGCCCACCGAGGCATCGCGTGCAGCGCTGCGTGATCTGGCGCTGTCCAGCCGCATCCGTGCAGCCCTGGCCGCCGATCCGCGGACGACCTCATTGGAGATCGATGTGCGGGTAGCCGATGGGACGGTGACGCTGGGCGGGAGCCTGCCCTCGGAGGGCTCGATGCGAGACGTGCAGGCGATCGTGGAGAACATTCCCGACATCAAGCAGATCGTGCATCAGCTGGTACGACAGTAGGGTAGGAGTCATAGGAGACACTATGCGCGGGTGGATTCGCAGGAGTGACCGCATTCGAGACATGCAGGGCTCGTGGAGCCTGCTGGGCTGGCTCGCTCTGCTGTCGCTGGTCAGTCTAGGGGTTGCCAGTGGGGGCCAGGACGGCGCGCCTGGCGGGAGTCGGGATGGCCCCGCCGTCCTGGAAGCCTTACAAAATGCCGTGGTCCACATCCAGCAGATCGTCGGTCCGGCTGTGGTCAGCATCAAAACCGAGGGAAAGGAGCGACGCGCGCCCACCTCGGGCAGAGAAACTCCCAGAGGAGAGCCCCCCTTGCGCAGCGTGGGCTCGGGCGTCATCGTGGATCCACAGGGCTTCGTGCTCACGAATAATCACGTGATCGAACGCGCGGATGAAATCGAGATCACCCTGCAGGACGGACGCAGCTTCAGCGGCAGCATCATCGGCCGGGACCCTAAAACGGACCTGGCGGTGGTGAAGATCAATGCCCCCAGCGATCTCCCGATCGCCACGCTGGGCGATTCAGAACAGCTGCAGGTGGGCCATTGGGCCATCGCCATCGGCAACCCGTTTGGCCTCGATCATACCCTCACCGTCGGCGTGATCTCGGGGATCGGGCGGGCGGATTTGGGCCTTTCGACCTTCGAGGACTACATTCAAACCGATGCGTCGATCAATCCAGGCAATAGCGGCGGCCCGCTCTTGAACATCCGCGGGGAGGTCATCGGGATCAATACGGCGATCAGCCCCATGGGACGCGGGATCGGGTTTGCCATTCCCATTAACATGGCCAGGGAGATCATGCGGCAGCTCATTACCAACGGCCGGGTCGTGCGCGGCTTCCTGGGGGTGGTGATCCAGACGCTCTCGGAGGACCTCGCGGGTAAATTTGAGCTGGAAGAGAGTACCGGCGTGCTCGTCGGCGATATTCTCGAGGGCAGCCCCGCTGAACAAGGCGGGTTGAAGCGCGGCGATGTGATCGTGGACTTTGGCGGACGGCCCATCGGTAAAGTCCGGGAGCTGCAACGGCTGGTCGCGGAGACGCCGCCCGGCACCGCCGTGCCGTTAAAGGTCCTGCGCAACCGCAAGGAGCAGCTGATCGCCTTAGAGATCGGGGAGCTGAAGGACGCGGAGCCGAAGCCCGAACCGGCGGGCTCACGCTTCGGGTTGACCCTGGAGCCCCTCACGAAGGACCACGTCAAGCAGCTCAACCTCAAGGTCGGGTCGGGGGTGGTCGTTACGAACGTGGAGACCGGCAGTCAAGCGGCCCGGGACGGCCTGCGCAAGGGGGACGTGATCCTCGAAATCGAGCGCACTCCGTTGACCAGCCTCGAGGGCTTTCGCGAGACCGTCGGCAAGCTCAAACCCGACGACAATATCCTCCTCCTCGTCCAGCGCGAGGACCGCTCGTTCTATACGATCCTCCATGCACCGCGGGGTTAAGCCGCAGCCATGCATCCCATTCTGATCGAGTTCGGGCCGTTCAGCATCCGCTACTATGGGCTGATGTACGTGCTGGGCATTGTGGCGGCGATTTTTCTGATTCGATCCGAGGTCCGACGCAAGGGACTACCGCTGACCGAAGATGAACAGGTGAACTTCATCCTCCTCACGGTCTTTGCAGGGATCATCGGGGCGCGGCTGTATTATGTGCTCTTCAACTGGTCGTACTACCGCGGCTTTCCCTGGGAGATCCCGGCGGTCTGGCATGGGGGACTGGCGATCCATGGCGGTGTGCTGGGGGGGATCTGTTCTGCGCTCTGGTATGCACGCTGGAAGGCGATCCCCCTCCTGCGTCTGACGGACCTGCTCTCTCCGCCCCTCATCCTGGGGCAGGCGTTCGGCCGCTTCGGGAATTTCATGAACGGCGACGCGCATGGTATCCCGACCACGCTACCCTGGGGGGTTGTATTTTCCCCGCAAAGCCCAGCCGGGAGCCAGTTTCCGGGGATCCCCCTCCATCCCACCATGTTGTATGAGATGGCGATCAACCTGGGCATTTTCGCATATCTCTGGAGCACGCGTAAGCGACCAGCGCAAGATGGGTATCTGACGATGCGGTATCTGGGGTTGTATTCCCTGGGACGCTTTGGGGTGGAGTTTCTGCGGGCGGATAGTTTATGGCTTGGCCCATTGCGCACAGCGCAGCTGGTGAGCATCGCCCTGCTGCTGCTGAGTGCGACGCTGATCGTCGCCTGGCGCCTGTGGCGCCCGCAACGACTCGAGGATCGCAGAGCGAGGAGCAAGGATCGCAACAGATAAAATTTGTATTCGATCCTCTCAGGGCAGCGCCTTCCAGTGGAGCTCGAAGCCCTTCCGATCTTTCGATTGCGTATACAGGCCCTGCATCATCAGGAGAACCGTCCGAATATCCCGCAGCAATGCCTCTTGCTCCGGCTCCTTCGCCACCTTCAACCGACTCAGGAGCCCCGAGTATTTGTGGCCTAAGCTGATGATCTCCTCGATCAGGTCCAGCTTCCCCTTGGTGAGCACGATCCAGTCGTGAAAGCGCCGCCATTCATCGAGGTTGTGCTCCAGCGCGTCGATCGTTCGCTCGAACGCCACATATTTCTCGGCGCGCGCTCGTTCACGCCGGGTACGGGTGGTGCGCTGCGGATTCGTCACATCGTCGTCTGAAGATCGACGTTCGCTCACAAGACGCCCTGCCGTGCACCTCAGTCTCCCTGAGCCCAGAGGTACCCTTAATCGAACTTGGCGAGAAATTTTTCCGCTTCGATCGCAGCCATACACCCGGTCCCGGCCGCGGTGATCGCCTGCCGGAACACATAGTCCTGGCAATCCCCGCAGGCGAACACGCCCTCGATGTTCGTGTGCATAGCGGGATCGGTGACGATATAGCCTTGCTGATCGAGCTTGAGTTGCCCTTCGAACAACCTGGTATTGGGGACATGCCCGATGGCGATGAAGATCCCATCCACGGGGAGTACCTGCTCCGCTCCGGTTTTGACCTGTCGCAGGCGAGCGGCTGTGACCCCGCTCTGCTCATCCCCGAGCACCTCTTCCACGACGGTATCCCAGATGAAGGAGATCTTCTCATTTTTCATTGCCCGGTCCTGGAGAATCTGGCTGGCCCGCAGGCGATCTCGGCGGTGGACGATATGCACACGAGAGGCATACCGCGTCAGGAAGCTCCCCTCCTCCACCGCGCTATCCCCTCCGCCCACCACTATGACTGTTTTCCCGCGATAAAAGAATCCATCACAGGTGGCACAGGTCGAGACGCCTCTTCCAAAAAAAGTCTGCTCCCCCGGCACGGCCAGCAAGCGTGGAGAAGCCCCTGTCGCGACGATCAACGCTTTCGTTTCCAGGAACTCCCCGTCAAATGCGATCCGGAAGGGATAGGAGCTCAGCACCACCTCGGTTGCATCGCCGATGCGAACCTCGGTCCCGAAGCGCTCGGCCTGTCGTTTCATCAACTCCATCAACTCGGGTCCCAGAATCCCCTCGGGGAACCCCGGGAAATTCTCCACCTCAGTGGTCCAGCCGAGTTGGCCGCCGAAGTGGGGGCCTGTGACCAGCAAGGGGGCAAGGTTCGCGCGCGCGGCATAAATCCCGGCGGTCAGACCCGCCGGTCCCGCGCCCAGAATGACGACGTCACGCATGCCGTTCTCCCTGTCGCTAGCGCCCTATGCCGTGGGCACGCCTCCAGACCTCAATCAGTCCGCAATGGGGTTGGTACACACACCTCGCGTGTGCCAATGACGTGTGGTTCAATTGAGCATCGATCGCTCAGCCCCTCCTGCGGGCTAATGGCTGAACGGGTGCAACTGTAGTACCCCCGAGAGGATTTGAACCTCCGACACACGGATCCGGAGTCCGTTGCTCTATCCGGGCTGAGCTACGGGGGCATAGATTTTTACGGTAGCTAAATTGTAGTCTTTTTGACCATCTCCGTCAATTCTTTTGTCGGGGCCTGTTTCCTGCCGCCCGGCGGGGGATCTGCTGGCCGAAGCGGCCCGCGCTGGTAAGCCCTTCCGCTTCCATGTGGAGAAACGCAATCACCGCGCCCGGCGTCCGTACGAACGGCTGGGATGTATGCTGCTCGCGGATTATGGCGTGCTCCTTTTCATGGAATGGTCTCCTGGCCCACGGTAGCTCACGAGACCCGCCGTGAATTACCCCGGATGGATGCCTGCAGCGGCAAGCGCCCGGCGATGGCCATGCCTCGCACCAGCTGCAGCGTCGATCATCTGCTATACTACAGCACACAGTAAAAGCGTATGGTCATCCAGCCCGCGTCTCTTGTATCAATGATGTACGGTTCGAGAGAGCCTAAGTCCGTCGCAGCCCCCCCGCCGCACGGGAGAGGAGATACACGACGATGGGAAACGTATACGCCCGAGTGAAGTTAATGAACGCAGTCGTCGGCAGCCCCTTGATGCTCTGCAGGATGTCCGGCTCGGTGATGGGTTCGGAATAGGAGGGCCACGCGCCTGGGTCAAGAGCTCTGCCCTGCCTGTGTTCACCGCCCCTCGCCACTCTCACTGGCCCGGTGCAGCGGACTGAGAGAGATAACTTTGCACTTTCCACCGCCCGGCGTACAATAGGAGGATGTTCGGGTCTTTAGGAATTGACGGCACTCAACCCCTCATCGCCGAGTTGCATGCAAATACCTTAGCAGTGCTTGAACGGATGGATGAGAGGGCCGAGGAACGGCATAGAGAAATACGATAGAAGCCTTGCAGGGGGAGCAACCGCGGGCCTACCCCCACGTGAATCCTCTAAAAGTATCCTGCTTGACGATACCCAGGGGTCTTACTAGAATGGCTTAACGCAAGGCGAGCGGCCTCGTCGGACGGAGCTCGTTCTACGAGAACACTACGGAACCGGTGCATGCACGGGAGATCTCCATGGAGAGCAACAGAAAGAAGACGATCGTCGTCCAGCATGGCACCCTGATCGACGGCTCAGGGAAGCCTCCGACGTCCAATGATGCGCTCGTAATCGAGGGGAACCGCATCAGGAGCACGGGGCGGCTTCCTGCAGACGTGACGCTCGAGGATCGGGACCACGTGCAGGTCATCGATGCCTCGGGGCAATGGATCATGCCCGGCCTCATCGATGGCCACTGCCACCTGTCCTTCGGATTCCCGCAAATCGCGGGGGTGAGCACCGCCCGAGGGACCACCAGCGCCGAGTTCAGCACACTCCGGGCGGCCCGGAACGCGCAGAAGGTGCTGCGCGCTGGCGTGACGAGCCTCTCGGTTCCGGGGGGGACCTGGTTTATCGATGTGGCCGTCCGGGATGCTATCGCCGCTGGCCTGATCGAGGGGCCACGCATCTTCTGCGCCGGTCGCTTCATCGTGACGTATGGCAGCATCACCGACAACGAGCCCTCCTGGGTGGGCACGCCGGACCACGTCAATGGGGTGTTGGCCAACAGCGTAACCGAGATGATCACGGAGGTGCGGCGGCAGTGCAAACACGGTGTGAACTTCATTAAAATGGCCGATAGCACCTGGGGCGATACCCAGACGATCTCACGGGAGGAGTTAGCGGCGGTCGTGCAGGAAGCGCATCGCCGTAACGCGCGCGTCACCATTCACTCCCGCGGCGCCGGCTCCACACGCGCGGCAGCCGAGGCTGGCGTGGACTGGATTCTGCACGCCGACCTGGCCACGGAGGCCGAGCTGGAGGCTGTGGCAGCGGCTGGGGCCCGGCTGATGCCGACGATGACGTTCTTGCGGCGGGGGGTGGAGGTCGGGCGTGAGTTCGGCCGGGGTCCCCGCGAGGTCGATCGGATGCGGCACCACCTGGACGGGGCTGTGAGCATGCTCGAACAGGCACACGCCCTGGGCATTAAGGTCCTGTGCGGCACGGATAGCGGCAATTCCCCGCTCATGCCGTACGGGGCATTGCACGCACAGGAACCGGAAATCCTGGTCCACTATGCGCGCTACACACCGATGGAAGCCATTGTCGCCTGCACCCGGGAGAATGCCTTTGCGGTGGGTCTAGAAAACGACCTGGGTGTGCTGGAGGCGGGGAAGCTGGCCGATCTGCTGATTCTGAAGGCCGACCCGCTGGCCGACATACGGGCCCTACAAGATGCTCGAAACCTGGCGCTGGTCATGAAGGATGGCAAGAGCATTGACCTGGATGGGTCTGCCGTCGAGCAGGATACGCTGCTCTTCGCACAGCCAGCGAGGGCCTAACCTCTCCAATGACGTGGATCAAGGCGGGAAATACCCGAGAATCGAGGATCGAGAATCGAAGCTTGAGGAGCTGACGGTATGGCCAACGCGCTCAAAATTGTGCTCGTAGCATCCGAGGTCGTCCCCTTCGCCAAAACCGGTGGCCTGGCGGACGTGGCGGGCTCCCTCCCGAAGGCTCTGGCGAGCCTGGGCCACCAGGTCAGCATCTTCATGCCCCGTTATCCAAGCGTCGAGCGTGCCGTCCGCTCCCTGGAGAAAATCCACGATGGGATCGACGTGCCGATGGGGCCCCAGCGCGAGCGGGCCGTCATCTGGAGCGCCAGGCTCGCCCCGAAAATCCCGGTGTATTTTGTCGAGCATGCGGGATTTTTTAATAGGGATCCCCTGTATACGACATCGAGCGGTGACTATCCGGATAATCCGCAGCGCTTTAGCTTTTTCTCGAGAGTCGTGTTGGAAGCGTGCCGCGCGCTGGACCTCCAGGCAGACCTCATCCATTGTCACGATTGGCAAACGGGGCTCATTCCGGCCTATCTGAAAACGAGCCTGCAGCATGATCCCACCTGCGCCCAGATGGGGAGCCTCCTGACGATTCACAACCTCGCGTATCAGGGGCTCTTTCCCGCGCAGGTGCTGGAGTTTCTCGGGCTTCCGCCGGAGACCTACTCCATGCAGGGGATCGAGTTTTATGGGCAGGTGAATTTTTTAAAGGCCGGAATCGTCTATGCCGACCTCATCAACACGGTCAGCCGTCGCTACAGTCAGGAGATCCAAACGGTCGAGCTCGGCTGCGGCCTGGAGGGAATTCTGCAGCATCGCGCCCAGGATGTGCATGGGATCCTGAATGGAGTCGATTACAGGGAGTGGAACCCGGCCGTGGACAGGCTGATCGCCGCCCGCTACAGCGCGACGGACCTCGCCGGAAAGCAGATCTGTAAACGCGACCTGCTGCAGGCATTTCAGCTCTCGCCGGATCTGCTGCACACGCCCCTCATCGGCATGATTACCCGCCTCGTCGATCAGAAGGGGATGGATCTGGTTAGAAGCGCGATCCATCGCATGTTGGCCCTCGACCTGGGGCTCGTCGTGCTGGGGACGGGGGAGGCGCAGTACGAAAGCTTTTTGCGCGAGGTGGCTCAGCGGTATCCCACCAAAGTAGGCGTGCGCATCGGCTTCGACAATGGGCTTGCGCACAAGATCGAGGCGGGGAGCGATCTCTTCCTCATGCCGTCACGTTTCGAGCCCTGTGGCCTGAATCAAATCTATAGCCTGCAGTACGGGACCATTCCTGTGGTGCGCGCGACGGGCGGATTGGATGATACCATCGAGCCGTACGACCCGATGCTGGATCGCGGGAACGGCTTCAAATTCGGGCCATACGACGCTGAGGTGCTGCTGGCAACCTTGCAGGGAGCCTTAATAGCGTATCGGGATCGTAGCGCGTGGGAACGGCTGATGCGGCGGGCCATGCAGGCGGATTTTTCCTGGACGCGGTCGGCGCAGGAGTATGTGGACTTGTACGCCAGGGCGATCGCCAGACGACGGGGCGCACCCGCGCTGGCATGAAAGCTGAGGGGGAGCAGAGGAGCAGAGGAGCAAGGGAGAATAAACGAAGGAGAAACAATCGAAGCAAAACCGAGCTTACAGACGCTAGCCCCTTACCTGGCTCTTATCGTTGCAGCCTCTGCTTCTGTCTTTTCCCCCCTGCTCCCCCTCTCCTCTGCTCCTCTGCGGTCTTTCCCTAGGCGTTGCTAAAGGGAATCACACCCGGTATCAACCACTTCTCCCACATCTCATCCGTCTTCTGCTGGAAGTACTCGATGTCCTCCTCCAGAAAATGGGCGAAGCGACCCTGCCGACTCAAGTACTCTCGCACCGGCTTCCGTTTCGTGCGGCCCTCGACCAGGTACTTGGTCTGGCCATAGAACGACAGCTTGCCGTCCTCGACCTCATACAGGGGGAAGATCCCGCACTGAATGGCCAGTTCCCCGAGCTCATGGGAGAACATCGGGTCGTAGTCCCAGCCCTTGGGGCACGGATCGAGCGAGTGGATGAAGGTGGGGCCGCCGATGCTGAGCGCCTTGCGGACCTTATTCATCATATCCACGGCATAGGAGGCGCACACCGTCGCGACATACCGGCACTCAGGGTGTCCCGCGGCCATCATGCCGGCCATGTTCTTCTTCCAGCGCTTGTGCATAATGCGCTTGGCTTTGCCAGCCGGGCTAAACGTCGTGTAAGCACCGTAGGGTGTCATGCCGGAGAGCTGGATGTCGGTGTTGGCATACGACTCGTTGTCGTAGAGCAGGATGAGGCAGTTATAATCGCGATGGGTCAGCGTGGCCGAAATGGCCGAGAGCCCCATATCCGCCCCGCCGCCATCCCCGCAGAAGGCGATCACATTGATCGGCTCCTCCCGCATCTTCCCCTTGCGCATGAGGGCTTTCAGGGCGGCGGCCGTCCCCAGGGCGGCCGAGCCGGAGGATCCCAGCTGGGTATGCATCCAGGGGACCACCCACGGCGTGGTGTAGTAGGTCGTGTTGGCCACGTACATACAGCCGGTGCTCCCCAGAACGATCGTGCGGGCTCCGGCGGCTTTGATCATCAGCTTCATCACGAGCGCCGATTCGCACCCCTGACAGGTCCGATGGCCGGAGGTGAAATATTCCTCGAGGGCAACGCGTTTAACCCCTCTGAAGGGTTCCAGGACTTGCGGGAGAATGGTTTCGAAGGACATTGTCATTTACCCCCTGACCCCGATCCAATGGGTCTCAGTATCGGATTTTCCGGATGCTGCCACCTGCGTCGTGATATTGCTCATCTCGATCACGTTCTCAGCCGTCACTTCCCGGCCACCCAGGCCCGCGATGAAGCCCACCACCGGCGGCCGCTTGTCCAGCGAGTATAGCGCAGAACGCAGCTCCGTGGCAAGCACCCCCGAATGGAAGGGGGAGCCGAAGGAGTAATCGCGGTCGATCACCCCCACCGCCTTCACGTTCGAGAGGGCTGCTTGCAGCTCAGCGGTTGGGAACGGTCGCAACCACTTCAAGCGGATCAAGCCCACCTTCTGCCCTTCCGCGCGCAGTTTGCGAATAGCCACCTTGATCGGCATGGCGATCGTCCCCTGCCCCAGCAGGGCGACCTCCGCATCCTCCATCATGTATTCTTCGAAAAACGGCGAGTCCCCCCGACCGAAGATCCGGTGATAATCGGCGTACACGTCTGGGATGATGGTCTTCGCACGCCGCATCGCATCATCGCTTTGCTTGCGGATCTCGATGAGCCAGTCCTCGTTCACCTGCGGCGCTATCGTGATAGGATTATCCGGATGCAATTGCAATTCTCCCCGGTTATAGGGAGGGAGAAATTGCTCGACCATCTCCTGGCTGGGGACCTTCACCAGGACCTGCGAATGGGTGAGGTAGGACCCATCCATCCCGATGGCGATGGGCAGCAGCACCCGGCGGTCCTCCGCCAGACGCCAGGCCATCAAGGCTGTGTCCAGCGCTTCCTGGGCCGTGTCCACCCAGGTCAGCATCCAGCCCAGGTCGCGTACGGCCATGGCGTCGTTGTGCTCCACGCCGAAGGCCCCCGGATCGTCGAGCGCCCGGTTGCCCACGATCGCCACCACCGGCATGCGCAGGCCGGCCGTGACCGCGAGCGCCTCCATGGCATAGAACCACCCCACGCCGCTCGACCCCACGAAGACGCGGGCGCCGACGGCGGATGCGTGTTTCACGATCTCGAATTGGGAATGCTCGCTCTCGGCGATGATATACTCGGCGTCGAAGTCGCCGTTGGAGATGAGCTTCGCAATCGCCTGCATCACCGTATCATAGGGGCGGATGGGGTAGCCGGTGATCACATCCACGTCGGCCAGCCTGCAGGCCTGGGCGATCGCCTCACACCCACTGATCAATGCTTCGGTTTCCTGTGGTATCAGCAATGTGTCAGCCTTCATCCTACGCTTCCTCCTCCTTCTGCATGGCCGCGATCTCTTCCTGGTACTGGCCTCGGTAACGGAAGCCATGGGAGCGATGCTCCACCGGCTTCTCCTGGCTGATCTTCTCCTGCACCCACCCTTTGTAGGCCTGCGGATCTTGCTTCCACATCTCGTACTGGCTGGTATTATCGATGAACGCGGTCTCGTTCACCATGGTGACACACTTTTCCACCGGGCAGACGGCCTCGCACACGCCGCACCCGCAGCAGGCCTCCATATTGGCATCGTAGAGGTGCTCGGGCGTCACATCGAAGCAGGAATCGGGGCACTGCAGCCAGCACAGGGTGCATTTGACACACGTGTCGAAATCCACCACCGGCCGCATCGTCCGCGTCGAGTATTTTTTAAAGTAGGGGTTGCGCTCGGGTTGGAACCCGCCTTCATCTTCGCCACGGAACCCCTTCCCCACGGGGATCGCCTTCACGACGATGCCTTCCTGCATCTCCCAATACTTCGGCTTTTCGTAGTCCTGCACGGGCGCGGGGTTGCCCTCCTCAGAGCGCACACGTCGTGTAACCGCACGGTCGAAGGCCTTCTTGGCGGACACGACTTTGAGGTTATCGTTCCACTCTTGCAGGATCGCCTGCTCCAGGGCATTCATCCCGAAGAGCTGGGGAGCCACGCGAGACAAGGTGCCGAGCACTCGGACATCCGTGTGATCGTCTTTATAGACCCAGAGCCCGGACAGGCTGGCCGGCCCCTTCACGATGGCGATGTCGTACTCATAAGGCTGGCGATGGACCCATTGCAGCAGGGTATCGGGGGAATGGATGGAGGTCACCAGCAACAGTCCATCCGCATGCAGCAGCTTGTTGATGGGCTGGGTCCCATACCAGGCCCAGGATTCCACACCCTTGCACAGGGTATCATCCACCGCAATCGTGATATCCACGATCGTGGGCTCGTAGCGCGCCATGGTGATCTGTAATTCCAGCTCATCGTCGGCCACGATGGCGAACTGCTTGGCGGGGATGCCGTTCCGCTCCGGAGAATCGCCGTAGCGCCCGAAGGAGACCCCTACCTTGCCCTCTTTGCGTGCGGCCAGCACAATGCCGCGGCCGATGCGCTGGGCCAATGATTTTTGATAGATGCCGCGGTACACGACTTCCACAGTCACCGGATTCATCGTTGTCCTCCATTGCTGGGATAGGCATCACGGCAGCGAGGCATCGAGGGAAGACGACTTGGGGCCCGTCTTTCTCGATGTCTTAGCAGCCGGGAGCCTTGAGGGTTCTTTTGCTGAATGCCTGGATGCCTCGTTGCCTCGATGCCTGGTTCTGGTGGGTGCAAGCACGTTCTTTTCCACGGTTTCGATATGGCGTTGCATGGTGTGCCGGGCGAGCGCCGGGTCGTGCCGCTCAATGGCTACGAGGAGCTCTCGGTGGAATGCCAAAGATTTATGGGCCCGACCCGGTGTTTGCAGCGCTTGCTCTCGGATCGGCTTCAGGATATCCATGATCGCCGATACGAGCCGTTGGAGAGCGGGGTTGTGTGTGGCCTGCCCGATGGCAAAATGAAACTCCGCGTCGGTATCGACCCCGGAGGCGCCCCCCATGACCTGCCGTTCCTGTTCCTGGAAGATCTCTTTCAGATGTAGGATATCCGCTGGAGTGGCGCGCTCGGCCGCGAGCGCTGCGATGCCCGGCTCGACCAGACAGCGCATCTCAAACAGATCCAGCAACGCGTCTTTGCCCCGCGAGAGCAATGAGGCCAGCGGTTGAATGATCGCTTCCACATTGACGGCGGCGATAAAGGTCCCACTCCCTGGACGCGTGACCACAAACCCTTCGGTCTCGAGCGTTTTGATCGCCTCGCGTACCGACGTGCGGCTCACACGGAACGTTTCGGCGAGCTCCCGCTCCGAGGGGAGTCGGTCCCCCGCCTTCAACTTGCCCTCTTCGATCAACTGGTGAAGTTGTCCGACCACTTCTTCGTAGAGGCGTGTTTTTTTAATTGCCTTCAGCATAGCTGCATCAAGCCTATTCGTTCATGTTCGGTGTATTGGTCTGACCAGTATACCGGCTTAGGGCCCTGTGTCAAGCGAAATCTGTACGCATGCGTGACAGGGCCTTGCCCTCCCCCCCCATCCCCCCCTTCCCCCGCGCCCCCAGCTTCACCCAGCCGGCGATGCCATCACCACGGTGGCGGAGGCTTGCTTACAGATCGCCTGCGCGGTGCCCCCGATGTCGAAGACATGCCGCTTGCTGTGGGAGCCGATCACGATAAGGTCGGCCTTGATCTCCTGCGCGACACGGATCACCTCTTCCCGGGGGTTGCCAGCGCGAATCAATGCGACCACCGCGA
>Ga0209399_10001233_pt1 | contig 13502 bp, 12 predicted proteins | sample OV2TP3_FD_184130 | JGI IMG/M metagenome (GOLD analysis project Ga0209399, IMG submission 184130) | Hot spring microbial communities from Beatty, Nevada to study Microbial Dark Matter (Phase II) - OV2 TP3 (SPAdes) (version 3) | ecosystem: Environmental > Aquatic > Thermal springs > Hot (42-90C) ... | reverse complement strand
AGCACTTGCTTGACCAGCGGATCCTCCACCTCGATGTTCACGCCACCGATCAGGTCGGCCTCGTTTTCCTTGGTCGCCAGCAGCGCCGCCATCGCCGAGGTCGCGCCACGCTCCGACAGTGTGAAAACCGAAGACCCGCGGGCGTGCGGCCTGATGAAAGCATCGGCGTGGATCGACACGAACAGGTCTGCCCGCACCTTTCGAGCCTTCTCGACACGGTCGGCGAGCTTGAGGAAGTAATCGCCATCGCGGATCAGCACGCCGCGCATGCCGGGTTCGGCGTCGACCAGGGCCTTGATCCGCCGCGCAATCGACAGGGTCACATGCTTCTCGTAGGTTCCGCGCCGCCCCTTGGCCCCGGGGTCTTCGCCCCCGTGGCCGGCATCGATTGCCACCGTGATCAGCCGCATCATTTCCTGCGGCTGGCCGGGCTTGGTCGAAGCAGCTGAATTCGCAGGCTGCGTGCTCGATCCGGCCGGGAAGTTCGACGTGCGGAGCCTCGCGCTCGCGCGCGAGACGCTCGCCCGCCACGCCGGCCTGGCGGACTTCTGCTTCGCCATGCAGGGACTCGGCACCGGGCCGATTTCGCTCTTCGGCAGCGAAGCGCAGCGCCGTCACTATCTGCCCCCGGTGATGCACGGGCAGAAGATCGCCGCTTTTGCGCTTTCCGAGCCGCAGGCGGGAAGCGACGTTGCCGCGATCGCGACCGAAGCGAAGCGCTCCGGCGACGGCTACCTCGTGAACGGTGTCAAGACCTGGATTTCGAACGGCGGGCTCGCCGACCATTACGTAGTCTTCGCGCGCACCGGCGAGGAGCCCGGCGCCAGGGGACTTTCGGCCTTCATCGTGGACGCCGCAACCGAGGGCGTGGAAATCTCCGCACGGATCCCGCTGCTCGCGCCCCATCCGCTGGCGACGATCACGTTCCAGGATTGCCGCGTGCCGGAGACGGCGCTTTTGGGCGCGCCCGGCGAAGGCTTCAGGATCGCGATGGCGACGCTCGACGTTTTTCGCACCACGGTGGGCGCGGCCGCGCTCGGCTTCGCGCGGCGCGCGCTCGATGAAGCGCTCGCACGCAGCCGCGAGCGCGAAGTGTTCGGCAAGCCGCTTGCCGATTTTCAGCTCACGCAGGCGAAGCTCGCCGACATGGCGCTCGCGGTGGACGCCTCCGCACTGCTCGTGTACCGCGCCGCGTGGGTGAAGGACGTGCTCGAGCGCCGCATCACCCGCGAATCGGCGATGGCGAAACTGCACGCCACCGAATGCGCGCAGCAGGTGATCGACATGGCGCTGCAACTGCACGGCGGCACGGGCGTGGTGAGCGGCACCCCGGTCGAGGCGCTGTACCGGGAGATCCGCGCGCTGCGCATCTACGAGGGCACGAGCGAGATCCAGAAGCTCGTCATCGCCGGCGCGCTCCTGAAAGGCGGCTGATGGCCTCGCCGGGCATCGTCGAGAGCCTGGTCGCCGATCCGAAGCTCGTCGGCGAGCGGCGCGAGCAGATCGTGCGCGCCGCGGTCAAGCTTTTCTCCGCGCAGGGCTACTTCGTCACCACCATCCAGCAGATCGCGCGCGAGGCCGGAATCAGCGTCGGCCTGGTGTACCGCTATTTCCGCGAGAAGGACGACCTGCTGTTTCTCTCGCTCAAGGACGTGCTCGAAACCTACGAACGCGAGATCCCGCAGGCGCTCGAAGGCGTCGAAGACCCGCTCGCGCGGCTGCGGCTCGCCCTTGGCGCCTACTGCCGCGTGGTCGACCGGCTGCGCGCGGCGACCGTGCTCACCTACCGCTCGACGAAGTCGCTCCGTCCGGAACGCCGGCGCTACATCAAGGAGGGCGAGACGCGCACCAACCGGCTGCTCGAGCGCTGCCTGCGGGCCTGCATCTCGGCCGGCTACGTGGAGCCCGTGAACACGCAGCTTCTCGTTTACCAGTATGTGCACTTCGCCCACGCCTGGGCGCTCAAAGGCTGGGCGCTGCGCGGCCGCTACACGCTCGAAGCGTATGTCGCCGAGGGCATGAAGCTGCTCGTCGATCCGTTCCTCACCGCCAAGGGCCGCGCTGCGCTGCGCCGGGGGCCGCGCCCATGATCGGGTTCGAACGCGCTGGGGCGGTGGCCGTGGCGACGCTGGCGCGCGCGCCCGTGAACGCGATCGACGAGGACTGGATCGCGCGGCTGCACGAGGTGATCCACGAGGCCGAGCACGATCCGGCGGTGTCGGTGCTGCGAATCCGCAGCAGCGAGCGCGCTTTCAGCGCTGGCGCGGACCTTGCGCTCATGCGCTCGCGCTACGAAACCGCGCAAGGCCGTTCGCGCATGATCGAGTTCGTGCGCGAGATGCAGCGCGCCTATGCGCGGCTGGAAAGATCGAGGCTGGTCTCGATCGCCGAGATCGGCGGCGCCGCGATGGGCGGCGGACTGGAACTCGCCCTCGCCTGCGACCTGCGGATCGCATCGGAAGCGGCAAAGCTCGGATTGCCCGAGGCCCGGCTGGGGCTCATTCCGGGGGCGGGCGGCACGCAGCGTCTGACGCTTGTTTGCGGCGAGGCGGTGGCAAAGCGCCTCATCCTCGGCGGCGAGGTGATCGACGGCGTCGAGGCTGCCCGGCTCGGGATCGTGCAGTGGGCGGTGCCTGCGGACGCATTGCAAAGCGAGGCAGTTCAGCTTGCGGCACGCGTCGCCGCGCTTCCGGCGGCAGCGCTCGCCGCCTGCAAGCGCTGCATCGGCGCCGCAGGCAAACCCGACCACGACGGCTACGGCATGGAGCTTGCTGCGACCGAGGACCTGCTGACAAGCCAGGAGACGCAAAGCCTGGTACGCGCCTTCCTGGAGGGAAATCGCTGAAGTTACCCGTGCAGGCTGTTGTACTTCTCCATCAACTGCTCGGGCGTTTCCTGGTAGTCGGGGTTGGGCACGATGCAGTCGGCGGGACAGACGAGCTTGCACTGCGGCTCATCCTCCGCGCCGACGCACTCGGTGCATTTCATCGGGTCGATCGTGTAGATCGGGTCGCCGACCGCGATCGCCTCGTTCGGGCACACCGGCTTGCAGGCGTCGCAGGCGGTGCAATTGTCGTTGATCAGCAAGGCCATTTCATTTCTCCTTACGCCGCGGCGCGTTCCTGCAGTTCTTTCAGCTTGTCGTGCCGGAAGGCGCCCCACAGCGCCGCGCCGATCGCCCCCGCGTAGATCGAGTCCGGGTGGTTGGTCGCCGTGAGGCCGGTGATCTTCTCGTTGACCAATTCCTCGCGCAGCGCGGCAAGCAACCCCTCGTCGAGCGCAAGCCCGCCGGTGAGGAGCGCGAGGCCCTTGGTGATCCCGGTCACCTTGAGGAGCTTCGCGAGCCGCGAAGACATCGACAGGTGAATCCCTTTCAGGATGTCGGCGGTCGGAATGCCGCGCGAGACCATGTTGATGACATCGGTCTCCGCAAGCACCGCACAGATCGAGCTCACCTTCTCGGGGTTTGTGGAAGTCCTGGAGAGCGGTCCGATCTCCTCGACCGCGACGCCGAGATAGCGGGCGATGTTCTCGAGGAACTGCCCCGAGCCGGAAGCGCACTGGCTGGTCATCTTGTAGGAGAGGACCTTGCCGCGCTCGTCGATCCAGATCGCCCGGCCGTTGAGCGCCCCGATGTCCACCACCGCGCGCGCCTCGGGATTGAGAAAGATCCCGCCGCGCGCATGCGTAGTCATCGAGTAGAAGTGGCCGGTGGCGAACTTGACGTTTTCGCCCTCGCCCGTGGTGGCGGTGTAGCCGATGTCGGCCGGCTTGAGCTTTGCCTCCTCGAGGACCTCGTCGAAGCCGAGCTTGGCGAGTTCCAGGGGATCGCGCCGGCGGATGCGCTCGCTGCGCTTCGCGAGCCACTCGGTCCTGCCGCCGTCGATGCGAAAGAGCGCCGTCTTGACCACGCCCGAGCCGATGTCGATGCCGATGGTATGAATCATTGCCGTGCCTCCACGGTCTTGCCTTCCTCGACCACCGCGCGCCAGGCGAAGGTCGCGCCGCCGAGCGCTCCCGTGTAGATCGAGTCGGGGTTGATGTTGAGCGTCATTTCGCCGTAGTTCTCCCTGACCAGGTCGCGCAGCGCCTTCACCGCGGCTTCGTTCTTCGCCACCCCTCCGGTGAAAGTGAATTCGTTCCGGATGCCGCCCGAGCGCGCGAGGATCGACATCGCGCGCAGCACGATGGCGCGGTGCAGCCCCGCCATGATGTCCTCGCGCTTTTCGCCGAGCGAGAGCCGGTCGCGCAGCTCCGCGCCGGCGAACACCGTGCAGGTCGAGTTGATGCGCACCGTCTTGGTCGCCTTCATCGCGAGCGGTCCCAGCTCGTGCAGTCCCATGTTCATCTCGTCGGCGATGTAGCCGAGGTAGCGCCCGCAGCCGGCGGCGCAGCGGTCGTTCATCTGGAACGACTCAACGATGCCCGCCCGGTCGACCTGGATCGCCTTGGTGTCCTGGCCGCCGATGTCGAGCACGGTGGCGGTATCCGGATACATCACGTGCGCGCCCAGGCCGTGGCACAGGATCTCGGAACGGATGTGCTCTTTCGAGAACGGCAGCCGCGCGCGGCCGTACCCGGTGCCGATCACGTAGGACTCCTCCAGCTCGGTATCGAGCACGCCCTGGATCGGCCGGCGGATGGCCTCGCCGCGGCTCGCGGTGTCGGGCATCGCCCGGAAGGTTCGATCGAGCGCGGCGAGCAGGTTCTTCGAGATCGATTCCGAGTACACGCGGTTCTCCACCTCGATGATCGAGCGGTCGAAGACGTTGAGCAGCATGTCGTAGCGCAGGCCCGCCTCCTTCGCCACGCTTTCAGCGATCGCCAGATAGCGGCTGCCGGCAATGTCGCGGAAGAAGTCCGACTTGCGCTTGGCGCCCGGGGCGAAGAGCTCCGGGGCTTCGGCGCGCTGGCGCTTGAAGACCTCGTCGAGCGCCGCGTGCACCGCCTTTGCCGCGTCGCCGAAGCGCGCGGCCTCGACATTGCGCTGGCAGACCTGCTCGAGGTCCGCAAGCTGGATCAGGAACTGCTCGAGCCGGAAGTCGCGCTCGAGCTGCCCGATGAAGTCCTCCAGCCCGCCGTTCAGGGCGGCGCTTTTTGCGAGCGCCTCGCGGAACAGGTGAAAGCGCGCCGAAACGAGCGACTCCTGCTTGGCGATCGCCGCCGCGGTATCGTAGTTGGAGCGCGAGTTGGTGATGCCGCGCCCGAGCACGTTGTGCTGCTCGTCGATCACCACCGCCTTGGTGGTGGTCGAGCCGAGGTCGATGCCGATGAAACACCGCATGCCGTTCTCCTTAGTGCACCGCCGCGGCGGCGGCGGTGCGCTTCGCCTTGATCATCTGGAAGTACGATTCCAGCCGGTTCTTGATGTTGGCCGCCGAGAAGTAGCGCGGATCCACCAGGTCCGATTCGATGAACGCGGCCGGCTTGCCGGTGCGCTTTTCCACTTCGCGCAGGATGAGGAGCTGCCCCGCCGAGAAACTGTTGCAGCTCTTGATCGAGTTGATCAGCAGGCCGTCGGCCTGGTATTCGTCGATGTACTTGCAGATCATCGCGATCCGCTGCGGGAAATTGAGGTTGGTGTAGCAGCCGAGGCAGTATTCGGCGAGCGATTCCAGCGGATGCTCCGGGTCGTGCCGGAACCCGAAGTCGTATACGCCGCCCACCTTGGCGTACGTGCTTGCGACGATCACCGCGCCCTCGTCGTAGAACATCTTCCAGAAGTCGCGGAAGCTGGTCCAGTTCGGCGGCCCTTCGACCACCAGGCGGTACTTTTCCTCGGTGAGCTCGCCCTCGGGCGTCACTGGACCTTTCTTCTCCCGGATGCGCTGCTCGACCTCGCTCCACAGCACGTCGTAGTACTGCGTCGCCTCGGGCAGTCCGCGGAACGCGGTGAACATCGGCCCGATGTAATACACCGCGCCGAAGTAGCCGTCGATCGGCGAGGGCCGGTTCTTCGCCGACTGCAGCACGCGCACCAGGTTTTCTTCCGCCTTCACCGACTCGCGCATGTACTGGCGCAGCCGGTCGATGTCGAACTTGACTCCCGAGACCTTCTCCAGCGTCGGGATGACTTTGTCCTTCAACTGCTTCACCACGTAGTCGCGCATCGCGGGCGAAACCTTGCCGTCGCCCTGGTAGGGCACGTGCAGCATCACGGTCTCGCAGTTGTACTTCTGCCGGATCAGCTCGAACCACTTCATGAAGGTGAAGCAGCCGGTGTAGGAGAGAAGCAGCACGTCGGGTGTCGGCAACGGCTCGCCGGTGGGGCCGACCTGGCCTTGCAGCATCATGCCGAGATCGGCCTTGACGTAGGTGCACACGTCCTCGGAGTGGCCGTCGCGCTCGGCGTCCATGATCATCTTGCCCGACTTCTTGCGCATGCCGTTCTGCAGCGCATTGGTCTCCGGGAGGCTCCTCGCGAAGTTGAAGCACATCAGCAGCTCGTTCAGGTTGCCCGGGACAAAGGTCGCCGAGATCTTGCGGCCCGACTCGTGCGCGGTGGCGAGCTCGTGGTAGTTGCGGTTGATCATCTCCTTCTGCAGCCACATGGCGTCCTCTTTCTGGACCTTCTGCGGCTTCTTGGCGCTTTGCGGCGCCTGGATCGGTGCGGTCGTCGTGCTCATGCGGCGGCTCCTTAAGCGGCGCTCCAGAGTTTGATCGAGTCGGCGAACGTTCCGGCCTGCTCGCGGATCGGGGCCATCTGGCCGGTGTTCTCGGCGTACTTGAACGCGGTGTACGGAATCTTCTGCTTCGCCAGCACTTCCTGGAGCATCGGGCGCTCCAGCAGCGCCGGATCGCAGAACGAAGGCGCGGCGAAGATCACGCCCTCGGCGCCGCGGCTCTTCACCTGGTGCAGCAGGTACCTGCCCTTGTCCTCTTTCCGGTCGTCGTACTTCGACGAGCTTTGCGCCGAGCGGTGCAGGAACGCCTTCGAAAGCTCCTCGAGCGGGTTGCCGTCGGCCGGCACCTCGTCCATCAGCCAGCGGAAACTGAGCATGAACTCGTCGTCCACGACGTAGCAGCCGGCCATCTCGATCGACTTGATGAGCCCGAGCGGGGGCTGCTCGCAGAACGAGCCGGTCATCACCACGCGCGCGTTGTCGCGCTTCGGCCGCTTCTGCTTGTCGGTCTCGGCGAGGTACTCGCGGACGAGCTGCGTATGCTCCTCGGGAGGCAGCACGCACCCGGCGCGCAGCACCAGGTACACTTCGGAGGTCGGCGCCTGCCACGGCTTCTGCGCCCGGTAGGCGTACAGGTCGCGTACCGCCCTGCGGTTCTCGTTGTACACCCCGATCGATGCGTTGAGTTCGGCGTCGGTGATCGGCCTGCCGCGCAGCTCCCCGAGGTCGTCGCGCAGCTGCTGCATTTCCTGCACGTAGAACGCGCCGCCGATCGAGTCGTCGTAGTTCTGCGGCACGTCGACGTAGCGCACGTACTTGTCCTTGAACATGATCTGCCACATGCCCGAGAGATTGCGGATCACGTCGCAGATGGACGGGAACAGCATCCCGTCCAGGCAGTCCAGGCGCCCGTTGAGCCCGAGCTCGACGGTCGAACGCGGGATGCGGCAGATGTAGCTCTGGTAGTAGGCGTCGCCCTGGATCACCTCGATCTGATCGCCGCCGCCGAAGATCCCCACCGGCAGCATCCCGGCGGCATGAATGATCTCGTGCGGCACGTAGACCGGCATGTAGCCGATCGCCTTGCGGCCGGGGTGCGCCGCCTTCCACTGCTTGACCGCGTTGAAGTGCAGGTCCTCGAACAGGCTTTCGCAGCGGGCGACAATGTCCTTCAGTGTCATCGGGGTCCCTCTATCTATGCTCGTAGCGCGGCGGGCGCTTCTCCAGAAACGCCGTCAGCCCCTCGACCGCGTCGCGCGTGTTCATGAGCCCTTCCAGGTACAGCCGCTCGACCTCGGCAAGGCGCTGCTTCACGCGCCTGGCATACGGCGCGCGCGCGGCGCACACCGCGTAATACAGCGCCGCTGCGCTTTTCTCGGCGAGATGACGCTCGAAGTACTCGAGCGCCGCGGCCGCCGGGTCCTCGGCGAGCTGGTTCACCAGCCCCCAGGCGAGCGCCGTAGGAGCATCGATCGAGCGGCCCGAATACAGCAGATCTTCGGCGCGCGTCTGCCCGGTGCGCTCGGGCAGCAGGCACGAGGCGGCCGGCGCGAACACGGCGAGCTTCATCTCGGGCTGCCCGAACTGCGCCTCGCGGGCGGCGAAGATCAGGTTGCCGGCGGAGGCGAACTCGAGCCCGCCGCCGAGGCACTGTCCGCGCACGGCCATGAGGATCGGCTTGGGCCAGTCGAGCATGCGCTCGATGAGCGCGTGCAGGCTGCGAATCATCTGCGCGCACTGCGCGGGCAGATGCTCCTCGACCGAAGCGCCGAACGAGAAGTGCGGCCCCTCGTGGTCGACCAGCGCGGCGAGCAGCCCGGCGTTCTTCCCGTGCGCGGCGAACGCCGCGTCGAGCGCCGCGATCATCGCGGCGTCGATCAGGTTCGCCTTCGGCCGCGCAAGGCGCAACCGCAGCAGCTGGCCGTCGCGCTCCAGCCAGACCTTGAGCGGCCCTGCCCCCCTGTCATGGGGGGCGGCTGCCGGCCGGGGGGTTTCGTTCATGCGCGTTTCTTCGCTTTCGGCTGGATCGAGTCGTGCAGCGGGCCGACCCAGCTCTCGTTGCGGGCGAGCGCCTGGCGCAGCGCGATGAAGTCCACCTCGCGGTCGTCCTTGGGACCCTCGTTGAACGCAGTGAAGCCCGCGCGCGCCTCGGTCACCATGTTGAGCGCAAGCCACGCGCGCGAGTTCTCCTTGTTGCGGTTCCAGGCATCGAGCTTGGGCTTGCGCAGTTCCTCGATCGTCTTGGTGGTGCAGTCCGGAAAGGTGAGCAGCATCTTGGCGCACAGCTCTTCGACCTTGGCATCGAGGAGCGACAGGTCGACGCTGCCCTTCGCGAGCAGCGCCTTGCCCTGCCTGGCGGCCTCTCCCGACTTGAAGTCGCCAAAAACCAGCCGGCCGAACGCATCGGTCACGCGGCTGGTCTCGACCAGGGGGTTGGCGATGAACGTGCCGTCCACCTTGAGCGCCGGGGTGATGTCGGTCAGCATGCCCATCCAGTACGCCTTGTGCGCCGAGAACGGCTCGCACAGCACGCACGCCGCCATGGCGCGCTCGGCGCCGATCACCACCGGCAGGAAGTCGGTCGCGCCGCCGATCGGCGCCGAGCCGTGCTTGGGGCCGGCCTGTCCGAAGCGTGCCAGATCCTGCGCCACCGAGAAGTCGCACGCCATGCCGATTTCCTGGCCGCCGCCGACGCGCATGCCGTTGACCCGCGCGATCACCGGCTTGTCGCAGGCGAGGATCGCCGAGACCATGTCGTTGAACAGCCGCATGTACTGGCGGTATTCCTGCGGATGCCCGGCATAGTATTCGGCGTACTCCTTGGTGTTGCCGCCGGTGCAGAAGGCCTTGTCGCCGGTGCCGGTGAACACCACGCAGTTGACGTCGCGCGCGTTGGATGCGGCGCGGAAGGCGAGGATCACCGCCTTCACCATGTCGGTCGTGTACGAGTTGTACTGCTGTGGGTTGTCGAGCCAGATCCAGGCGTTGTACAGGCCCGCGGCAGTCTTGCCATCCGGGGTCCTGGCCGGGAGCTTTTCCACTTTCACGCCCGGCACCGAGATCTCGGCAAGATCGTGGTTCTTGATGACTGCAGCCATGAGACGTTTTCCTTTCAGTTTGGAACCAGCACCACGCGCCGGGAGATTTCACGGCGGTGCACCGCCTCGAAGATGCGGTTGATGTCTGCAAGCGGGCGCGGCTCGACGAAGGGTTTCACCCGGACCTTGCCCTCGAGCACCAGCGCGAGCGCTTCCGGATAGCGTTCCGGCGGGCAGCCCCAGTTGCCGAGCGCGCGCGCGTCGAACGCCATCAGGTTCGACAGCCGCACTTCCACCTTGTCCATGGTGAAGCCGACCACCGAGAGCGTCGCGCCGTGCACGAGCAGCCCGTAGGCGGTGAGCTGCCCGGCGGCGGTGCCCGAGCATTCGAATACGAACCATTCGGTCGCTTTGAGGCCCTGTTCCTTAGCAAACCCGCCGATCGCGCCCTTGAGCCCTTTGAGGTCGTGCTCTTTCGCGTTCAGGGCGAGCGACACGCCATGCCCGGAGAGCGCCGCGAGCTTTTTCGGGTCGACGTCGATGGCGATCACTTTCGCACCGAACGCGGCCGCGATCTGCACGCAATAGCCGCCGACGCCGCCGGTGCCGACGACGACCGCGAGCGAGCCTTGCGTCACGCCGGCGCGGCGCACCGCTTCGTAGGGGGTGGTGATCGCGTCGGCAAGCACCGAGACCTCTTCGAGCTTGAGGCCGGCCGCGCCAAGCTGCGCTTCGTCCACCGGGCACAGCCCGCGCGCCGGCACCACGATATGGCTTGCGAAGCCTCCCTGGATGTCGTTGCCGGGCATCTTCTGCCGGCGGCAGATGGTGCCGCGCCCGCGCCGGCACAGGTCGCACTCGCCGCAGGGCAGCACCGCCGGCACGATGACCGACTTGCCGAGCCAGCCCTCGGCGCCGGGTCCGGCAAGCGCAACGCGCCCGCTCACCTCGTGCCCGAGCGCAAGCGGCAGCGCGTGATTCACGCGCACGCCGTCGTAGAAATACCCCAGGTCGGTGTGGCACACCCCGCATCCGGCGACCGCGACCGCGACTTCGCCCGGCCCCGGCCGGGCCTCGAACGCCTGCTGCACCATCGGCGCCTGCGGCGCCGTCATGACCCAGCGGGTTGCGCTGGCTGCCATCGTGCTCCCTCCGCGGGGGGCCTTGCCGCGCCCCCCTAATTATGGTATTACAGTACCGCATTACCGATTTAAGGTCAACCGCGCTCCGCGTCCGCCGGTCGCCCTCCTCGATGAGGCAATAAATAGCGCGCGCGGCGGATTGCCGATTTGATCTGGCACAAAGAAATCGCGCGCCGTTCGGCGTAAATGGCGCGTGGGAGCCGCGGCGCGCGCCCAGCGCGCCCGGACATGGAGAACGAATTTGGCGAAACCTGAACAGGGCGGCGCGGCGAGCGTTTCGGTCGCGCTCGCGGGCAGCGGCGGCGCAGGCGTGATGACCGCGGGCAACATGCTGCTCGAAGCCGCCGCGCAGGCCGGCTATTACGGCCTGATGACGCGTTCGAGCGGCCCGCAGATCCGCGGCGGCGAGGCGGCGGCCATGATCCGCCTTTCGACCGCGCCGTGCGACAGCGTCGACGACCGCTACCAGATCTTTGCCGCGGTGGACTGGGGCAACGTGGCGCGCTTTGCGGGCGAACTGCCGCTCGACGCGGGAAGCCTCGTCGTCGGCGATCCGGCGCAAGGCGAAGTGCCGCCGGTGTTCGTCAAGTGCGGCGCGAGCCAGGCGGCGGTGCCGTTCAAGGCGCTTGCGAAGAGTATCAAGGGCGGCTGGCCGAACATGGTGGCGCTGGGTGTACTCGGCGGTCTCGTCGGCCTGCCCGAGAGCGCGCTTTGCGCGGCGGTGCAGAAATCGATGAAGAAGGGCAGCGAGGCGCTCGCCGCATCGCTGGCCGCGGTGCAGGCCGGCATCGCCGAAGCGGCAAAGCTGGAGACGCGCTTTGCGCTCGCGGCGGCGCCGGCGCGCACGCGGCGCTGGCTCATCACCGGCAACCAAGCCGCGGGCTACGGCGCGATCCGCGGCGGCGTGCGCTTCGTTGCCGCCTATCCGATCACCCCGGCAACCGAGTTGCTCGAATGGATGGCCCCCGCGCTCGAGCAGGTCGGCGGCACCCTGGTGCAGGCCGAGGACGAGCTCGCGTCGATCAACATGATCCTGGGCGCTTCCTACGGCGGCGTGCCGGCGCTCACCGCTACTTCGGGGCCAGGGCTTTCGCTGATGATCGAAGCGCTCGGGCTCGGGGTCGCGGCCGAGATCCCGGTGGTGGTCGTGGACGTGATGCGTACCGGACCTTCCACCGGAATCGCGACCAAGACCGAGCAGGCCGATCTGAACATCGCGCTCTACGGCATGCACGGCGATGCGCCGCACCTCGTGTTTGCGCCCAACTCGGTCGCCGACTGCCTGCGCACCACACAGTGGGCGACGCACCTTGCCGAGGCGCTCCAGGTCCCTGCGATCGTGCTCTCGGACCAGTTCTTCGGCCAGGCGCGCACGGTGGTCGAGCGGCCGGCGGAACTCGCCTTCGCGGGGGGACGCGAGCGCGCCGAGGCGAATGCTCCGGACTACAAGCGCTACGGGATGACCGCATCGGGCGTCTCGCCGATGGCGATTCCGGGAACACCGGGAATCGCCTATACCGCAGACGGCCTCGAACACGGCGAGCGTGGCACGCCCTCGTCTGCCGCGGCCGACCACCTGGCGCAGCTCGAAAAGCGCGCCAGGAAACTGCATTCGCTCGATTACGGCGAGCACTGGGCGGAGATCGAGGGCGAAGGCGATCTCGCGGTCATCACCTGGGGTTCGTGCACGGGCGCCGTGCGCGAAGCGTTCGCGCGCGCCAAGGCCGACGGCGTCGCGGGGCGGCTGATTTCGCTGCGCCTGCTTGCGCCGGCGCAGCCCGAGCGGCTGCGTCAGTCGCTGAAAGGGGTGAAGCGGGCGCTCGTCGTCGAGCAGAGCTGGGGCGGGCAATTCCTGCGCTACCTGCGCGCCGAGTACGAGGACCTGCCCTGCGCGCTCACAAGTTTCCGCAAGCCCGGGCCGCTCCCCGTCCGGCCCGACGAGATCCACCGCAGGATGATCGAATGGAGCCGCGCATGAGTGCGCTCGCGCAACAGGCCGCATTCCGGCCGCAGCAGTTCAAGTCCGATGTGAAGCCGGTGTGGTGCCCCGGGTGCGGCGACTACACGGTCCTTTCCTCGGTCACCAAAGCGCTCGCGATCCTCGCCGTGACCCCGGAAAACGTCGCCCTGGTGTCGGGCATCGGCTGCTCGTCGCGGATCCCGGCGTACACCACGTGCTACGGATTTCACGGCGTGCACGGGCGAGCGCTCGCCGCGGCAACCGGTCTGAAGATCGCGCGCCCCGACCTCACCGTGATCGCGGCCGGCGGCGACGGCGACGGCTACTCGATCGGCGGCAACCACTTCCTGCACGCCTGCCGCCGCAACGTGGACATCACCTACATCGTGATGGACAACCGCGTCTACGGCATGACCAAGGGCCAGCCCTCGCCGACCACCGAGCCCGACTGGGATTCGAAGCTCTCGCCGCACGGCACCGGCCTGCGCGAGTTTCACCCGCTCGTGATCGCGCTTGCCTCGGGCGCCAATTTCATCGCGCGCGCCTCCTCGAGCGATCCGAACGGGACTGCCGACCTGATCGCCCAGGCCGTGCGCCACCCGGGATTCTCGTTCATCGAGGTGCTCTCGCCCTGCGTCACGTTCCGGCCCGAGCAGCGCGGATGGAAGGATTCGGTACGCCCGGCGCCCGTCGCGCCGACCGATGACCCGGCGCGCGCGGCGCGACGCCTGATGACCGA
>Ga0209399_10001232_pt1 | contig 13516 bp, 8 predicted proteins | sample OV2TP3_FD_184130 | JGI IMG/M metagenome (GOLD analysis project Ga0209399, IMG submission 184130) | Hot spring microbial communities from Beatty, Nevada to study Microbial Dark Matter (Phase II) - OV2 TP3 (SPAdes) (version 3) | ecosystem: Environmental > Aquatic > Thermal springs > Hot (42-90C) ... | reverse complement strand
TTGAGTTGTCCGCAGCCGTGCGTGCGCATCATCATAAATTTCGCTACGCGAAATTTATTGGCATGACGGTTTCGCTGGTTGGGTGATTTCCTCTACTAACTGCTCGAATGGGACGTAATTCCCTTCCTTTCCACTTTCAAAGTCTTTGAGCACAAACTTGCCGGAATTTAGCTCTGCATCGCCGAGGATTGTCACAAAACGGCAACGCAGTCTATCCGCTTCCCGGAGTTGGGCTTTCAGGCTTTTCCCATCGTAGTTCATGATGGTCTGCACGCCAAGCCCGCGCGACTGCTGGACGCGTCGAAATCCTTCGCTCAGCAATACAGGTTTGGCGACGGCGAGATACAACACGCCGCGCCGTGTCGGTGCCTCAGACCGCGTCGCAGGGCTCTTGTCGACGGCCATCAATACCCGCTCGATCCCTGCGGCAAATCCGACCGCCCCGACGGCGGGACCGCCCAACTCCTCCACGAGATGGTCGTACCGCCCCCCGGCTGCGACCGCATCTTTCGCGCCCAACCCCTGCGCGCGGACCTCGAACACCGTGTGCGTATAGTAGTCCAGGCCTCTGGCGAAGACCTGTGTGTCGTCGAACGCGATGCCGAGAGACCGCAACCCCTGACGAACCTCATCAAAACGAGCCCGACTGTCTTGAGTGAGTAGGAACGGCGATGCGAAGTGCCCGCGAGCTTCCTGTACCGCGGTCGTCTCCCATGCCAGGGTATGACACTGAGGGTTATTGCAGTCCAGGACCCGAAACACGTTTTTGTCAAACCGGGTCTGACATTCCTTGCACAGCGTGGCCTTCTGTGGGGCCAACCGTTCCCGCAGTGCCTGCGCGGAGCGCTGCTGATCATCCCGCGAACCCATGCTGCTGATCCACAGCGAGCACTCCTTCACGCCGCACGCGCGCAGCATGTCCAAACATAAGGCGATCACCTCCACATCCACCCATGGGCTGCTGGACCCGATCGCCTCCACGCCGTACTGGTGGAACTGCCGGAAGCGGCCCGCCTGCGGCCGCTCGGCCCGGAACATCGGCCCCAGGTACAAAAACTTGGCGAAGCCTTGGGTCTTATGGAGGTGGCCTTCCAGATACGCCCGCACGACGGCGGCGGTGCCTTCCGGGCGCAGCACGATCTCATGCCCGCCGCGGTCCTGGAAGCGGAACATCTCCTTCTGGACGATATCGGTCGTCTCGCCGATGGAGCGCAGGAAGAGCGCCGCGTCCTCCATGATGGGGGTGCGGAGCTCCTGATAGCCGTAGAGGCGGGCCACGCGACGGACGGTCTGTTCCACCGCCGCCCATCGCTCTACCTCATCAGCGAAGAGATCGGTCGTGCCACGAAGGGCCTGGAATCCCATGGGCTACGGACGACTCACGTTCATTGCGGATTTCGGATTGTGGAGTTCGGATTGTTCGCTTTTCAATCCGCAATCCGCATTCCGCAATTCGCAATGGAAGGAGGGCGTGAAGGAGTTGGTTGGGATGGTGGGGGCTACTTGATGTCCTGGCGCATGAGCAGGCCGGGCTTGAAGACGACGACTCGCTTCGAAGGCACGGGGACTTCCTGGCCTGTCTTGGGATTGCGGCCGCGCCGTGGCGCTCGCTGTCTGATCTTGAAGACGCCGAAATTGCGCAATTCAACGGTCTTGCCTTCCTTCAGGCCGGCGATGAGGTGGTCTAACGTCCCCTGGACCACTCGCTTCACCTCGACTTGGGTGACCCCCGTCTCCTTGGCCACCATCAACACTAAGTCCTTCTTAGTCAGGGCCATAAGGCGAGTACGTTACCATACGCCATCCCTCCCTGTCAAGCGTTGGAAGACGACCGCCCGATCTCCCAGCAAGCGGATGAGCTCCTCCACCAGCTCCTGGCGGGGATCGACCTTGAACTCTTCCGCCAGCCTGAGTCGAAGGGATGGCTCATTGGGGACGTCGACCTTCAGGTAGATGGGCATCCCGCCTGGAAACCGCGCCAGCAACCCCTTCAGTTGTCCCAACAACTCTCGCTCAACCCCCTGCCCTGGCAGCGCAAGCTCAATCGCCTTCGCGAGCCGGCTCACCCCCTGCTCGATGGGCACGATCTCTTCGGCGATCAGCCGCGCGCGCTCTTCGCGGTTCGCCACGCGCCCCCGGACGAAGACCACGGCGTTCGGTTTCAGGTGGGGGGCGAGCTGCGCGAATGCGTTGGGAAACACGAGCACCTCCACGTCTCCCTCGACGTCCTCCAGCAAACAGACCGCCATCTGCTCATTGGTCTTCTTCGTGGTGGTGCGCTTGATCTTCGTCAGCATCCCACCCACGGTGACCGCCTTGCCCTCTTCGGCCTGGAGGAGCTGGCGCGAGGTCGCGCTCCCCAGCGCCCGGATCGACTGCTCATAGCGAGCCAACGGGTGCCCTGAGACGTAGAAGCCGAGCAACGCTTTCTCAAACGCCAGCTTCTGGCTCTCCGGCCAGTCGCGCAGGCCGGCGTTGGTCACCGACGCCGAAGAAGGCGTGGGGGTCTCTGTCGACGCCAGCTCCTCGAACAAGGTCAGCTGACCCCGCTGACGGTCGCGCTGCACGCTGGTGGCTTCTTCAACCGCCTGGTCCAGGCCGGCGAAGAGGGCGGCCCGCGACAACCCCATGCTGTCGCAGGCGCCGGCTTTGATCAGGCTCTCACACACCTTCCGGTTCACCAGCCGGAGGTCCGCCTCGCGGCAGAGCTCCCCGATCGACCGGAACGCCCCCCGCGCTTCCCGCGCCCGGATGATCGACTCGATCGCCGCCAGGCCCACGTTCTTGATGACGCCCAGGCCGCATCGGATCGTCCGATCATCCACCACCGTCAAGGACGCCTGGCTCTCATTGACATCGGGCGGGAGGATCGTCAGCCCCATGCGCTTGGCCTCATCCAGATAGACGACGAGCTTGTCGGTGTTGCCCATCTCGCTCGTGAGGAGGGCGGCCATAAACTCGACCGGGTGGTGGACCTTGAGGTACGCCGTGCGATAGGAGATCAGGGCGTACGCGGCCGAGTGCGAGTTGTGGACGATCAGGTCGTTCGCAACGAAGTTATGGGTGCCTTCAATTTCCAAGTCATAGGTCGGTTGGACGCCACAAGGCTCAATTGATCGGATTCGGTCCCAGTAGACATCTGAGACGGCATATCGAAGTAACTCCGGGGCTTCAAGGTACTCGGCAAGTTTGTGGATGGTTGAGCGCCGAAAGCCATGCGTATACGATTTGACGGTGCCGCAGAGCTCCCGCGCTGACACGCCGGTGCGCGCCTCCAGCGTTTTCCACGTCAGTCCCACGCGATCCTTGGCCCGACGGACAAGGAGCTTGATGCCGGCCGGGATCACGTCCTTGGTGGACCGATCGCGGGCGGCCGACCGGCAATACGCGCGGAGGGCGCGCAGCGCGTCGTGATGACCAATGAGATGCGGGCCGAGCATCGCCAGGAAACGCTCGGCTTGCTGGATGCCCGTCACGTACACGGCGTAGCCGATCCGCACGGCGTTTCGGTAACGGAAACGCTTCTCTTTGAGAACCCCCACGAGACCTAAACGCAACAGCAAATGTTGCACCTGGAGGGCCAGCCGTCTTGATGAGGTCGCGTAATAGAGCGACGCGGGGTTGCCGTTTGACCAGATGTGGCCGTCACCGCTCCACAGACGCCCAAGGAACAGGGCCAATTGGTCATTCGGCAAACGAAAAATCGGCTCGGGGACGAACTTCTCCGTCGACTTCACCCAGGCAAGCTGAAGCTCCTCAACCCACTGCCGAACTCCTGATCGTGGCGTGGCGACGAATCGCCCGTGTGAGCCGCCTCTGGGATAGCCGGAGAGGCCTCTGTTCCACGGTCGCTGGCCTTTGAGGAACGTTGTTGAGACGCCCGTCCCGGCATAGACCTCGTATCGACCGCGCCGTTTCCTGACGGTTGGATCGGTGAGTTCAAACTGACGGGCATGGGCCACAAAGTCATCAATGTAGTCTTGATCGTTATTGTACACATAGACGCCGCTCGGATGGCAGGTGTTGCCTTCTGAGAGGAGCGCAGCCAACACGACCAGGCGGCTGCGCTCCATTGGCTGTGGGTCGGTGATGCCCGGCAGCACCCGGGGTGCAGCGATGTGGTCGCCGATCTTCAGTTCCAGTAGTTCTTTCCATCCATCGATGGTGAGAAACGGATGGTTGTCTGTGACCGTCATCGTATGACCCAGCGCGGTCGTGACTGTAAAGACCGGCTTGCTGCCATTCGAAACGACATTGAGGACCGGTTTCGGGATCAGCCGGAAGTGCTCGTCAACCGACCACAGCCTCATCGTCCGCCGCCGGTGAAAAAGCCGCTCGACCGTCACTTGTTCCCCGGTCTCAGCATCGGTCAACCGCGTGTCGCCCAGAACGCACTTGTTGAACCCATATCCCGCGAAGTGCTCCATCAAATCAAAGATCCGGTTGGCGTGCCGTTCGCTGATCCCCTGGTGCTTGCAGCCGTCCATGAACGCCTTGCGCTGCGCTTCCATGACCTCGGGGATCTTTTTCCCCATGGCCCGCCGGAGCAGATCGGCCTGGGCCAGCGAAAAACCGGCCAGCTCGCTGGCGATGCGCATGACCTGCTCCTGAAACACGATGACGGCGTACGTCGAGCGCAGGATCGGCTCCAGCCGCGGATGCTCGTACCGGATCGGGATCTGGCCGTGCTTGCGCTTCATGAACTCATCCAGCATCCCTGAGCCGATCGGGCCGGGGCGAAAGAGCGCGATGACCGAAATGATGTCCTCGAACTGGGTCGGTTTGATCTTGCGCAACAGATCGCGCATCCCCGGGCTTTCCAGTTGGAACACCCCCATCGTCTCCGCGCGCGCCAGGAGCTGGTAGGTCGCCGCGTCGTCCAGCGGCAGCGCCTCCAGATCGATCGTCAGCCCATGTCGGCGGCGGATGATCTTCGCCGTCTCATCGATGACCGTCAGGGTCCGGAGCCCCAGCATGTCGATCTTCAGCAGCCCGATGTGCTCCAGCGCCGACATGTCAAAGCCGGTCGTGATCTGGCCGTCGTTGCTCTTGAACAGCGGCGCGTATTCGCTCAGGGGCTTGTCGGCGATCGTGATCCCCGCCGCATGGGTGGAGGCGTGGCGCGTGAGGCCCTCGAGGACCAGCGCGATGTCCATGAGCTGCTTGACCTGCTCGTTGGTGCGGGAGAGGTGCGTCAGCTCGGGCACCTCGGCGATGGCCCGCGAGAGCGTCATGTCCAGGTCGTTGGGAATCAGCTTGGCGAGGCGGTCCGCCTCCGCGTAGGAGAGCTTCATGACGCGGGCCACGTCGCGCACCACCGCCTTGGCCTGCATCGTCCCGAAGGTGATGATCTGGGCGACGTTCGTCTTGCCGTACTTCTGGATCACGTAGTCGATCACCTCGTTGCGGCGCTCGTAGCAGAAGTCGATGTCGATGTCCGGTTGGGTCACCCGCTGGGGATTGAGGAACCGCTCAAACAGCAAATCGTACTTGAGCGGATCGATGTCGGTGATGCGCAGGCAGTAGCTGACGAGGCTGCCCGCGGCGGAGCCCCGGCCCGGTCCGACGGGGATGCCGCGCTCCTTCGCGAAGCGGACGAAATCCCAGACGATGAGGAAGTAGCTCGTATAGCCCGCCTGCTCGATCACCGACAGCTCATGCTCCAGCCGGTCCACCGAGACGGGGGTGGCCTCTGCGTAGCGGGCGCGAAGCCCCTGGTCACAGAGCTCCCGGAGGTGCTCCGCCTGGGTCTTCCCCGAGGGCGGCTCATAGTGCGGCAGGTGGATCTTGTCGAACTCCAGCTCGAGGTTGCACCTTTCGGCGATCTCCAGGGTGGCCGCAATGGCGTCCGGCTCATCGGGGAAGAGCGACTTCATCTGTTCGGCGGATTTCAGGAAGAACTCCGGTTGTTCATAGCGCAGCCGGTGGGGGTCATCCACCGTCGTCTGGGTCTGGATGGCCATGAGGGCGTCGTGCGCCTGGGCGTGCGCCTGCTCGATGTAGTGGACGTCGTTGGTCGCCACGCACTTCACGCCGGCGTCTTGCGCCAGTTGGCGCAGGAGCGGGCGGACCTTGTGCTCGAGCGGGAGATTGTGGTCCTGCAGCTCCACGTAGACGTTGGACCCGCCCAGGATCTGGATCAGGTCGTCCAGCTCCCTTCTCGCCAGCTCGACCTGATCCTGCGTCAGGTGGACGTTCAAGACGCCCTTGAGGCAGCTGGTCAGGACGATGAGGCCGCTGCGATGCTGCGCCAAGACCTCCTTGTCGATCCTGGGCTTGTAGTAGAACCCCTCCAGGTAGCTGATCGTCACCAGCCGCATGAGATTCGCGTAGCCTTCCTCGTCTTTGGCCAGAATCACGAGGTGGGCGTTGGAGTCGCGGATGCCGGTCCCCGACCTGTCAACGCGGCTCTTGGGGGCGAGGTAGGCCTCCACGCCGATGATGGGCTTGATCCCCTCCTTCATGCAGGTCCGATAGAACTCGATCGCCCCGAAGAGGTTGCCGTGATCGGTCATGGCCATGGCGGGAAACTTCAGCTCTGCCGCGCGCTTGACCAATGGGCCGACGCGACAGGCGCCATCCAGGAGGGAGTAGTTCGTGTGGAGATGGAGGTGCACGAAATCAGCGTGGGTCATTACAAGCGGTGACGGGGTGAACACGTGACAGGGGACACGTGATATGACAAACTCACGAGCTGCTGCACCAGTCTACGGCTGTCGGAAGTGAGCTTCATGGTACTTCGAAAAGTAATACAACACGGAGCGTTCCGCGATGTCTTTCATGATGGCCACCATCTCGTCAGCCGACCATTTCTCAGGACGAAAGTAGAAGCTCCCGCGGTTGAACTTACCGCCTTCCTCGTTGTGGAGATAGGTGGTGTTCAACTTGCCGAACATCGCCATCGTAGAGACCCGATCAAGAATCGATGAGTCGGCCTCAAAATCGCACCCATATCCGAAGCAGACGAAGGGGAAGATGCTCTCGCGCATGAGCGCAGTTCGAAGACCGATCAGGTTCTTGCCGAGCCGTTCGATAGCATTTCCCCTTGCCTGTTTTGGAAGGCCCTCTTGGGCGCGGAGGACATTCGTCCCCTGGTTCTTCGCTTCGGCAATGAGAATCGGATAGGTCAGCCTGTCGCCGGGCCGTCCCTGGATGTGGAGAATGCCACCGTCTGGGCGAATGGAACTGCTATCGAAGTGGTAGTGAAACTCGGTGTCGGGGTAGGTATGGCGAAGTTCCGCAACGATATCCTTAAGATGCCACTGCTTCTCGTGGACGAGGGATATCTTCTTTTTGAACTTCCCACGTAGGTACTCAACGACATGAACCAGGGCTTTGATAATGTCCGATTCCTGCCGCTGGGATGTGAGGTTAATCACCGTGCCGGCACGCTGGATTCGCAGTTGATGTTTTCGGGCCATTGGGTGTTACCTCCGCTCCACGAGGAAGAGCTGCTCGGTGACATGGACCGACCGATGGTTGAAGTTCCTGCTTCCCCGGAACGCGTTGTACTGCGTTTCGAAAACATCCAACGAACCAATATCGCTCAGCATAGCCCGCATCTTGTCCGGTGGAATGAAACCCTCGTTGTTGAATGAGACCAGGAGGAAAGGAGCGTCGATTGTACTAAGAAACTCCCTCAGTAGGGGTAGTGACTTCGTGCGCACGTTGTAGCCGGAGCGCCGCCAGTCGGTAGGGATACCAGAGACAGGACTCACTTGCGTCGGCCGCTGATATCGAACCAGCAGGTTGAGCATGAAGTAATTCGATCCGTAAGGGTGCTGGTTGTATGGGGGGTCGATGTACGCCAGGTCCAGATTTTTCACACGGCCTGCGGCGGCGTTGGCATCATCCTGAAGCACTTCGTAGTCACACTCGAAGTTGCTCAGGACTGGCGGCTCCAGCCTGATCTCCCCCATGATGCGAACGAGTGCATCACGACCGCTGCCACCGAACTGGCCGATGTGTGTGTGACGGTTCTTGTAGAAACCCTTGAAGACTCCTGCTGTATTCGCATGGATAGAAGCCTCACTGATGAGGGGGCCTAGGAGCATGTCTCTCATGTCGCAAGGCACGGAGTCTATGAGTCGGCGATAGTTGTCCAGCCGGCGCGCGTTGTTTCGGGTGTAAAAGACGCGGTCCTCTTTGGTGATGCGAGCCTCGTCTCGTGGAGCGTACATCTCTTCGATGAACCCTGGGGGAAAAGGTTCGGTTGCAACCCTGGCGTTCAGGTCAGCAACAGCCCGGGAGATGGCTGCAAGGTCAACGCTGCTCCTGTTGCTCAAGTAACAGCGCGCCGTCACAGCAGCGTAATCTTCGATGTCGTTGCTGACGAGGTATGAGGCGTGCGCTTTAAGGAAGCGAGAGACGACTCCCGACCCGCTGAAGGGATCGAAGATTCGAAGCCTGCTCTTTCCAAGCCGACGCTTGACTCGCTCGACTGCGCTACCGATCTGCCCGAGGAGGGCGCGCTTGCTCCCGATGTAGGTAATGAGCTGCTGGGATAGATACTCGGGGCCCTCGCTGCTCGGGTCGTCCGCCCACAGGGTCATCTGACGGCCCTGGTTGAAGATGAGCTCCCGCTGCTCCACGTCACTCACCGTGTCCTCTGCTCGTGATTCTTTCCTCATTCATCCAGGTCCTGTGCACCGCATAATAATCTCTAACGACCTCTTGTCGCCTGTCACGTGTCACGCGTCATGGAGGAGGGGCTGCCGAGGACGTTGATCCGATGGATCAGCTCCGCCAGTCGCCCGTACTCCATGCGGTTAAACCGCAAGAACAGCCGCGGCAGGTGCTGCAGCTCCGGCTCATCCGCCTCTCCCGGCAGCGCCCCCCCTTGACGGATCGTCCCGAAGCGCAGCAGGTCGTGAAACTCGCGCGTGAGCTGCTCAGGGACCCCGTCCGGCAGGGGGCGCTGCAGCCGGAGCACCAGCCAGTCGTCGACGTATCGGAGGGAATGGTACACCGCGTAGAAGTCGAGGATCTTCTGGACCGCCTCTGCCGCGGAGGAGACCACCTGGTACAGCGACCGGTCAGAGGGCGAGACCATCCCGCCCCGAACCAGCTGCCGGTCAAAGAACCTCAGGAGCGGCGTCCAGAACCGCCCGCGCGGCTCATCGACAAAGATGATCGGCCGCGGATCCGACTTGCCGGTTTGGACCAGCGTCAGCGACTCAAACCCTTCATCCAGCGTGCCGAACCCCCCCGGGAAGAGCGCGGTGGCATGCGATTCCTTGATGAAGAGGAGCTTCCGCGTGAAGAAATACTTGCAGGAAATCAGCTTGGCGTCCCTGGCGATGATGGGGTTGGCCTCCTGCTCAAACGGCAGCCGGATGTTCAACCCGAAGCTCGCCTCCCGGCCCGCCCCTTCATGCCCCGCCTTCATAATGCCGCTGGCCGCCCCCGTGATGACCATCCAGCCGGCGCGGACCATCGCGCGCCCAAACTCCCGGGCCAAGTGGCAGGCGGGATGCTGACGCGACAGACGCGCAGAGCCGAACATCGCCACCTTTCGCACCCCGCGGTACGGGCGGAAGATTTTGAAGGCGTACCGCAGCTCCTTGACCGCGGCGTTCAAGATCTTCAGGTCGCCGGTTGACGAGCCGTCCTGCCCGAGGCGGTAGACCGACACCACCATCTCCTCCAGCAGGCGGCGGTCTAGCCCCCCATCGCCCAAGGCGCTGACCAAACCCGCGATCTGCGCGTCGATGGCGGTATCATGGGTCGTATACCGATGGGGCGTCGAACGACCTTTCATTCCACCACCTGGTCGCCGTCAGAGCTTCGTCCACTCACACTGCTGGTCCTGGCAGCGACAGGCGTAGCCCGCCTGTCGAGGGGTCGGCTGGATCGCGATGCACGGGGAAGCGATGGGCTCCTCCGACCGGCTCTGGCAGATTTCCGTGTTGCACCCCGAGAGGGTGCAGTCGCTGTCGCTGACGCACGGGCCGAGCGTTGAGCTGCCGTAGTAGTCAGGCTCTTTCGGAGCCGTCGATGCCAAGACCGGTTCGGGCGCCTGGGGAGAGCTGGCTGTCGGTGGCTTCTCCACCCGCTCAATCGCGATCAGGCGCTGGCCGTCGCGCTCCATGACCTGCCCTCGAACGGTCACCTGCTGGCCCGCAAGCTCCGCCAACGGCTTGTTCGCAGCGGTATGGTCGGCCATCGAGGCGAGGTAGAGCTGATCCCCGACCTTGATGGCCACCGGCAGGCCGCTCTGAATGCACTTCTTGGCGCACGCGGCATGGGCTTTGCCCAACCCGTCCTTCCCATGGCTCAGGTAACAGAACAGATCCACGACTTCACCCGTCAACGTGCGTCCCGCTGCCCCTTGAGCTGTCGCGCCTGATGGCTGAGACGCCGCGGCGCCGTGCTCGTGCTCCTCATGGGCCCACCCTGACGCGCCACTCATCCACAGGACTAGCCCGAGCAGGATGTGAACCATCCGTCTCATCTGCCTGACCTCCACTCTTCGTTATCGTCGAACCTTTGACTGCCTCCTGCCTCCTGCCTCCTGCCTACTGCGATCTAGTGTACACCCAAACGATTCAGAAGCAAGCCCACCGTCACCACCAGCGGCAGGGTGATGCCGAGCACCCAGAACACGGTGCGGCGTCCGATGGCCGTCCAGAGCACCGCCAGCTCGGTGTAGTCCGTTACCACCCCTCCCATCAGCAACACGAAGGCGTTGCCCAGCGCGCCGGTCTGACGGTACAGCTCAAACGCGATGGGCGCGGTCCCCTCCGAGCAGACCTCCACCACCGCCGCCACCACGAGCGTCAGGACAAGCCCGACGAAGGTGGGGCCGAAGAACCGTTCAACGATCCCGTGAGGCACCAACCCTCCCAGGACCGAGCTGAGCACAAGCCCCAACTGGACCCAGCCGAGCACCATGCGGCCCAGCGGGATCGTTCCTGCCATCACACCGCGCGCATCAGCGACGAGCTGCCGGACCGTCCAGGGGTAGCTGCTCAACCGCGCCCGGAGATCCTGCCAGACGGCCAGCGGCTCCTGCGTTCCTGTATAAGGGTTACGCTCAATAAGCCCCCGCTCGGCCAGCCGTTGGAAGAGGATCCCTGTGATGAACGCAATCAACAGCGCAGCGCCGACCACGATGAACCCCTTCCATCCGAACAGGCTCAGCAGGACGAAGGTCAACGACAGGCTGGCCCATGGACTGGCGAGCAGGAAGCTCACGACCGCCGGGGTTGAGGCCCCTTTGCGGTAGAGCTCAACCGCCAGCGCCAGGCATCCGTGGCTGCACGCGGAAGCCAAAAACCCTAACAGGGTCGAGCGGACGATGACGCGCTTCCGGGGTCCTGCGAGCCAGTGGACGATATACGCGCGCGGCACCACGTGCTCGATGACGCCTCCCAGGAGCAACCCGAGCATCAACGGACCCAACATCTTCTCGAGGTAGCCCACATACGTCGCGCTGACCGCAGCGGCCCCGGGCCACCACCACCCGAGCGTGGCGAGGGCGATGCCGGAGAGCGGAGTCCAGATCCAGGGGTCTCCCACCACCTGCCGGAGCGCTGAGAGCGCGCCGGCGTGAGTCGGCGGGCCGCCTTCGGCGGTCCCCGGCAGGTGGTGGGACTGGCGGTGCTCGAACTCCCTCACGCATCGCTCGCTGCAGAACCAGCGACCGTGCCGCTCGATCACGCCGGCCATGCCGCACACCGGATCTCGCCTCATGACGCGCTGCCCCCGGAGGCGGGCTGGGCTCTCACGATCCACGTCGCCTTCCCTTCCCGCATCTCGAACCGCCATTTCCAGACCGCATAGACGGCGGGATATACCAACAGCTCCAGAATGAACGAGGAAAAGATGCCACCGACCATCGGCGCGGCGACCCGTTTCATCATGTCCGCGCCCGCCCCGGTCGACCACATGATCGGCAGCAACCCCATGAACATCGCCATGACGGTCATCATCTTGGGCCGCACCCGCTTGACGGCGCCATGGACGATGGCTTCCTCGAGGTCGTGTTCGTTGCGCATCCGGCCTTTGTCCACCGCATCGTGGTAGGCGAGATCCAGGAATAGCAGCATGAAGACGCCGGTTTCGGCGTCGAGTCCCATGAGGGCGATCATGCCCACCCACACCGCGATGGAGACGTTGTAGCCGAGGATCCACAGCAACCACACCGCCCCAATCAGCGAGAACGGCACGGCCAGCATGACGATGCCGGTCTTCACCGCCGACTTCGTGTTCATGTAGAGCAGCAGACAGATGATGAAGATGGTCAGCGGTAGGACGACCTTGAGCCGTTCCTTGACTCGGAGCATGTTCTCGTACTGGCCGCTCCACGTCAGCGCGTAGCCGGCGGGCAGCTTCAACTCCTTCGCCACGATCCGCTTGGCTTCGGTCACATAGCCGCCGATGTCCCGCTTGCCCGTATCGACGTCCACGTAGACGTACCCCGCTAAGAGTCCATTCTCATTTCTGATCATGGCGGGGCCGGAGACCAGGCGGATGTCCGCCAACTGCACGAGCGGAATGTGCTGCCCTGCGGGGGTTGGGATGAGCACCCGCTTGAGCTTCTCCACATCGTCTCGCAGCTCCCGGGAGTAGCGCACATTGACCGGGTAGCGTTCACGGCCTTCGATGGTCGTCGTGATGTTCTCGCCGCCGATGGCCGACATGATGACCATCTGAACTTCCTCAACCGAGAGGCCATACCGGGCCAACTCATCACGGTTGAGCTCGAAGTCCACGAAGTAGCCACCGGCCACCCGCTCGGCATAGATGCTCCGGGTGCCCCGGACGTTCTTGAGGATCATCTCCAGGTGGATGCCGGTTTCTTCGATCTTCTTCAGATCAGCCCCAAAAATCTTGATCCCGATCGGCGTTCGTACTCCTGTTGTGAGCATATCAATACGGTTCTTGATGGGCATGGTCCAGGCGTTCGTGGTGCCGAGAATCTTGAGCGCCTGGTCCATCTCGTTGATCAGATCCTCATAGGAGATGTGACAAGGCCAGAAGGGTCGGAAGGGCCCTTCCATCCAATCGGGCAGCCAGGAGTACCAGCGCTTGACCTTCCGCCACTCGCGCTCCGGCTTGAGGAGCACGACGGTCTCCATCATGGAAAACGGCGCCGGATCCGTGGAGCTTTCGATCCGGCCGGACTTGCCGAAGACCCGCTCGACTTCCGGGAAACTTTTCAGCACCTGGTCCTGTTTCTGCAGGAGGGATGCGGCTTCGGTCACTGAGATCCCCGGCAGCGTCGTCGGCATGTAGAGCAGGCTGCCTTCCCGCAGCGGCGGCATGAACTCCGAGCCGAGTTGCAGATAAATCGGGATCGTGGTCAGCACCAACCCGATGGCGGTGAGGATCGTCGCCTTCCGGTGCTTCAGGACAAACCGGCACGCCGGCTCATAGATGCGAAAGAGCACTTCGCTGACCGGATGCTTCTCCTCTGGATAGTACGTGCCCACCGCGACGGTCGTGGCGAGTTTGGAGGCCATCCCCCGGAGCCGCTCGGGAATCCAGCGGGCTTTCACGGTGATCGGCTCCA
>Ga0209399_10001230_pt1 | contig 13536 bp, 11 predicted proteins | sample OV2TP3_FD_184130 | JGI IMG/M metagenome (GOLD analysis project Ga0209399, IMG submission 184130) | Hot spring microbial communities from Beatty, Nevada to study Microbial Dark Matter (Phase II) - OV2 TP3 (SPAdes) (version 3) | ecosystem: Environmental > Aquatic > Thermal springs > Hot (42-90C) ... | reverse complement strand
CGCGCGCCCACCGTCGCAAACGCTCAAGGCGACGGCCGCCAAGCCCGAACCTTGCACCGCCGTGGAGTACCTGCGAAGCGGCCCTCTCCGAGGCTTTGACGCGGACTTCCGTATCTACCGCCGTCACAGCCGCCACCTGCGTGATTCCGTCTGACCAATCCAGGCGTCAAGCCGTCCCGCCGGCCACCCGCGCCCCGTGCCGCACCCGCGCCGATTCCTCTTCGAGCGCCTCGTCCACCTTCACTTCGTGGCTCGCGGGCCGGGCGCGCAGCTTGGTGTCGATGAGTTCGGCGCGCTCGCGCGCGGCGAGCCGGAACGCCTGGTCGCGGCCCGAGAGGTACTGGAGCGGCCAGTGCTGCGGCAGATGCTGATACCAGGCCGAGGCCTGCAGCGTGAAGTACGGATTCGCGAGGTGCGGGCGCGCGAGTGCCACCAGATCCGCCTTCCCCGCCGCGAGCAGCGTGTTCACCTGGTCCGGCGTCGTCACGGCGCCCACCGTCATCGTCGCGATGCCGACTTCGTTGCGCACCCAGTCGGCGAACGGCGCCTGGTACATGCGCCCGTAGACCGGCTTCTGGTGCGGCACGGTCTGGCCCGTCGAGCAGTCGATCAGGTCGCAGCCGGCACCCTTGAGCTGCTGTGCAAGCACCATCAGATCTTCGCCCGAAAGCCCGCCCGGCGCCCAGTCGGTGGCGGAAATGCGCACCGACATCGGTTTTTCGCCGGGCCATGCCGCGCGGCAGGCGCGGAACACTTCGAGCGGGAAGCGCATGCGGTTCTCGATCGGCCCGCCGTAGGCGTCGGTTCGGGTGTTGGTGAGCGGCGAGATGAAGCCCGCAAGCAGGTAGCCGTGCGCCATGTGCAGCTCCAGCATGTCGAAGCCGGCCTCTTCGGCATAGCGCGTGGCGCGCACGAACTGCGCCAGCACTTCGTCCATGTCGGCGCGCGTCATCTCGCGCGGCACCTGCGATTCGCCCTCGTAGTACGGAATCGGCGATGCGGAGACGAGCGGCCAGTTGCCCGACTCGAGCGGATGGTCCATGCGCTCCCAGCCCAGTTGCGTCGAGCCCTTGCGGCCCGAGTGCCCGATCTGCATGCACAGCTTCGCCCGCGAATTCGCGTGGCAGAACTCCACGATGCGCCGGAACGCGTCGCGCTGCGCCTCGTTCCACAGGCCGGTGCAGCCCGGCGAGATGCGCCCTTGCGGCGAGACGCAGGTCATCTCGACGTAGACAAGGCCCGCGCCGCCGATCGCGCGGCTCGCGAGATGCACGAAATGCCAGTCGGTCGGCAGGCCGTCGACCGCCGAGTACTGGTCCATCGGCGAGACCACGACCCGGTTCTCCAGCCGCATTCCGCGCAGGCGGAACGGCGTGAACATCGGCACCGGCGGATTCTCCAGGTCGATCTCGAAACCCTGGCTGCGCGCGTTGTGGGCGAACCAGCGCTGCACGTCGCGCACGAACCCGGGATCGCGCAGCTCGAGGTTCTCCCAGGTGATCTGCTTGGAGCGCGACATCACGCCGAAGGCGAACTGCAGCGGGTCCATGCCCCAGTAGCGCTTCATGTGCTCGAACCAGGCGAGCGACACGTTGGCTGCGTGCTGGGTCTTCTCGACCTCCTCGCGCCGCGCGGTGTCGTAGCGCCCGAGCGCCCTCGCCACCTCGCGCTCGGCCTTGAGGCTCTCGTACAGCGCGATCGCATCCTCCATCGCGAGCTTGGTGCCCGAGCCGATCGAGAAATGCGCGGTGGCCTTGGCGTCGCCCACCAGCACCGCGTTGCCCATCACCCAGGTGCGGTTGACGATGGTCGGGAAATTGCGCCAGATCGAGCGGTTGGCAATCAGTCGGTGCCCGGCGAGTTCCTCGGCGAACACGCGCTCGAGCGCCGCGAGCATCTCGGCCTCGTTCTTGCGGTCGAAGCCGAAGTTCTTCCAGGTCGTCTCGTCGGTTTCGATTACCCAGGTGCTCTGGCCTTTCTCGTACTGGTAGCAGTGCGCGAGGATGATGCCCTCGGGCGTCTCGCGGAAGAAATACTTGAACGCATCGAGCGGCCGCGTCGAGCCGAGCCAGGTGAACTTGTTGGGCCGCAGATCGACGCCGGGCTGGAAGTGCTCCTTGTGCCGCTCGCGGATCTTCGAGTTGATGCCGTCCGCGACCACGATGAGATCGGAGTCGGCGAATTCGTCGAGCGTCTCGACTTCACGCTGGAAGACGAGCTTGACGCCCAGGCCGCGGCAGCGCTCGTGCAAAATCTGCAGCAGCGCGACGCGCGAGCAGCCGCAAAAGCCGTTGCCGCCCGAGCGCATCACCTGCCCCTTGTACACGACATCGACGTCGCCCCAGTAGGCAAAGCGGCGCCGGATCATTTCGTAGGAGGGCACGTCGTAGGCCTTGAACGTGTCGAGCGTCTGGTCGGAAAAGACCACGCCGAAACCGAAGGTGTCGTCCGGGCGGTTGCGCTCGTACACGGTGATGTCCCAGTCGAGCCAGGCCTTCTTCGCGAGCAGCGCGAAATAAAGACCTCCGGGGCCGCCTCCGATCACGGTGACTTTCATGGCGTGCCTCCCGCCGGAACGACTGCCGTGGCCTCGATCTCGAGGCGAGCTTCGGATTCGACCAGGCCGCCGACCTCCACCACGGTCATCGCGGGGTAGTGCCTGCCGATCAGCTCGCGGTACGCGGCGCCGATCTCGGCGAGCGACGCCAGGTACTCGCCGCGGTCGAGCACATACCACGTCATGCGAACGATGTGCTCGGGCCGCCCGCCGGCTTCGGCAAGCAGGGCGACGATATTGGCGAGCGCCTGACGGAACTGCCCGCCGAAGGTCTTCGCGGCGAACTTCCCTTCCCCGGTCCAGCCGACCTGCCCCGCGATGTACACGGTCGTTCCTCCGCGCACCGCGATCGCGTTCGAATAGCCCCGGGGCCTCGCCCAGCCGGGCGGCTGCAGGATCTGCATCATGTCGGCTTCCTCAGTTTGAAGCGCTGCAGCTTGCCGGTTTCCGTGTGCGGCAGCGATTCGCGGAATTCGATCGCCCGCGGATACTTGTAGGGCGCGATCGCCTGCTTCACGTGCGCCTTGAGCGCGGCAGCCATCGCCTCGCCCGGCGCGTGTCCGGAACGCAGCACGACGAATGCCTTGACGATCGTCCCGCGCTCCTCGTCGGGCCAGCCGACCACACCGCACTCGGCGACCGCGGGGTGTGTCAGCAGCGCGCTTTCCACCTCCGGCCCCGCGATGTTGTATCCGGCCGAGATGATCATGTCGTCGGTGCGCGCCTGATAGAAGAAGTAGCCGTCCTCGTCCATGACGTACGCGTCGCCGGTGAGATTCCAGCCGTTCGCGACGTAATCCTTCTGCCGCTCATCGGCGAGATAGCGGCATCCGGTCGGGCCCTTGACCGCGAGCCGCCCGATCGCGCCGGGCCTGCAGGGCCGGCCCTCCTCGTCGAGCACGGTGGCGCGGTAGCCGGGAATCGCATACCCGGTCGCGCCACGCCGCACGCGCTCGGGCGTGTGCGAGATGAAAATGTGGATCATCTCGGTCGAGCCGATGCCGTCGATGATCTCGATTCCGGTCGCCTGCTTGAAGAGCTGGCGCGTCGAATCCGGCAGCGCTTCGCCCGCGGAGACGCACTTGCGCAGGCTGCCGAGGTCGTGGTTCCGCGCGATCGCCGCGATGGCGCGGTACATCGTCGGCGCGGTGAACAGGACCGTCGCCTTGAATTTCTGCACGGTTTCGAGGAGCGTTTCCGGCATGAGCTTTTCGACCAGCACGGTGGAGGCGCCGATCCGCAGCGGGAAGCAGAGCAGGCCGCCGAGGCCGAACGTGAAGGCGATCGGCGGCGTGCCGCAGAAGATGTCGTCCCGCGAGGCCTTGAGACAGGAGCGCGGAAAGCAGTCGCACATGGCAACCACGTCGCGATGAAAGTGTATCGTCCCCTTCGGTCTGCCGGTGGTGCCCGAGGTGAACGCGATCAGCGCGACGTCTTCCGCCGCGGTATCCACGTTCGGGAACGTGTCCGGTTGCCGCCGGCAGAGCGTATCGAGCGAGCCGGGCGCATCGTCGTACCAGTACCGCACCACTTTCAGCATGGGGCAGGCCGGCAGCGCGGCCTTGAGCTCCGCCGCCAGTCGCGCGTCGCACAGCGCGTGACTCACCTCGGCCTTCGCGACGATGTCGGTCAGTTCCTTGGCGCGCAGCAGAGGCATCGTCGCGACGCAGACTCCGCCCGCCTTCATGACCGCGAACCAGCAGGCGGCCATCATGGGGTTGTTGGGTCCGCGCAGCAGCACCCGGTTTCCCGGCCGCAGGCCCATGTCGCTCACCAGGACGTGCGCGATGCGGTTGGCCTGCGCCATGAGCTGGGCATAGGTGCATCCGCCATCGGGCGCGCGAATTGCCATCCGCCCGCCCCGCCCCTGCGCGACCGCCCGGTCGAGCAGTTCCGCGGCGCAATTCATTCGCGCCGGATAGCGAAGCTCCGGCAGGTCGAAGGTCAGCTCCGGCCATTGCGCGCGCGGCGGCAAGTTGTCCCGGGCGAAGCTGTCGACGTGGGCGCTGTCGCTCATGAAGACCCCTCGTTCGCGGTGACCTCCAGGCAGTGCGCCTTCACCTTGGCGAGCAAGGCGAAGAGTTCGGCGTGCTCCCGGCGCCCGAGTCCCGCGAGGATTTCGACGACCCACTCCTCGTGCGCGCGGGCCATCTCGGCGAACGCCCGCTCGCCGGCGCGCGTCAGGCGCACGCGGAAGGCGCGCCGGTCGGCGTGCGCGGCGCGCTCGACCAGGCCTTCCTTGACGAGCTGGTCGACGATGCCGGTGACGTTGCCGCCGGTCACCATCATGCGCCGCGAGAGCTCGTTCATCTTCAGGCCGTCCGGGTGGCGATCGAGCTGCGACATGAGGTCGAAGCGCGGCAGCGTGGTGGCGAACCGGCTGCGAAGGCGCGCGCGCACCTGCCGCTCGATCAGCTGCGTGCACGTCAGCAGCCGCAGCCACAGCCGCAGCGCGCGGTGATCGTCGGTGCGGGCCGCGGACTCGCGGTCCGAATGCAGGGCCGTCGGAAGCATGGCGAAACTCTAGGTCTCAATATATTAAACCTAAAGCATTATGCCGGTTCGGCCCGCCGCTTGTCACGCTGCAGCGCGGCAAGCGCCGGAAACCGGATCCCGCGTGCGGCAACCGGCACCGCACGGCGCCGCGCGCGCAACTGCGCGCGCTCCTTTTCAGGATGCCACCCTGCGCCAGACGCTTGCCAGCCAGGGCTGCTGCTCGCGCGGCAGGCCGGCCGGGCGGTAATAATGCGTCAGCTCGGCGAACCCGGCGCCTGACATGTAGCGGCGCCACGTTTCAAGATCGTGGTACGCGCCGTAGCGTTCGCGGTTCCAGCCCTCCTCGTTCCGGCCGTGCGGGTTCGAGGCAAACAGCACGCCGCGCGGCTTCAGGGTAGCGTGCAATTGCAGCAGTACGCGCGGCAATTCCTGGCTGGGCACGTGAAACAGCGCGGCGTTCGCGAACACGCCATCGAAACGGTTGCCCGGCAGATCGAGCTTGAGGAAATCCTGCTGCCACACTTCGCCGCCGCTGTGGGCGCGCGCCATCGCGGCAAGGCGCGCGGCGCCTTCCAGACCGACCGCGACGTGGCCGAGTTCGGCGAACGTCTTGAGGTCGCGTCCCGGCCCGCAACCCAGATCGAGGATCGCGAACGGCGGGTCGCCCTCGATGTGTTGCAACAGCGCCGCGATGTTCTGGCTGACGTCGTGATCGCGCGTGCCATCCCAGAAATCTGCGGCGCGCCGGTTGTAGTGTTCCAGCGTGCGCTCGGCGATTTCCGCGAGGTCTTGCGGTGCGAGAAGCCCGATCCGCTGCATCGTCCCAGTGTACAGCGTGGGGAATGGCGCACCGCGACGGCACGCTACGCCATCAACCTGTAGACTGATCGGGTTCGTCCTCGGAGCCGATCATGATCGCCTCGGTCTGCTCCCACAAGCTTGGTCGCTCGACAGCCGCGAGAACCAGCTCACGCCCTGGTCGAACGACCCCGTGTCCGATCGGCCGGGCGAGGTCCTTTATCTGCGCGACGAGGAGTCGGGCGAGCTGTGGGGGCCCACGGCCTCGCCGATCCGTGACGAGGCCGGGCCCTATATCGCGCGGCACGGCCAGGGATACAGCCGGTTCGAGCACGCCGCACACGGTGTCGCACTCGATCTTCTCCAAACCGTTCCGCTCGATGATCCGATCAAGATCTCGCGGCTGACGATCCGCAACACGTCGGAGCGACCCCGGCGGCTTTCGGTCACGGCCTATGTCGAGTGGGTGCTCGGGCCCTCGCGCGGCGCGTCTGCATTCTCGGTCGTGACCGAGATCGATCCGGAGACCGGCGCGATGTTCGCGCGCAACCCCTGGAACATGGCGTTCGGTTCCCGCGTCGCCTTTGCGGATCTGGGCGGACGGCCGAGCGCCTGGACCGGCGACCGGCGGGAGTTCCTGGGGCGCAATGGCGCGCTCGACAACCCGGCCGCGCTGGCAGGGGAAACGCCCCTGTTGCAGCGGGTCGGCGCCGGCCTCGATCCCTGCTGCGCTCTGCAAACCCCGCTCGAGCTCGAGCCGGGCGGCACGGCGGAAATCGTTTTCTTCCTCGGCGAGGCAGCGACGGCAGCCGATGCGCAATCCCTGATCGCCCGCTACCGGGCAGCCGATCTCGATGCGGTCCTGCGCGAAGTCATTGCGTATTGGGACGATCTGCTCGGCACGCTCCAGGTGAAAACGCCGGACCGGTCCATGGACATCATGCTGAACCGTTGGATGCTCTATCAGACGCTCGCCTGCCGCGTTTGGGCGCGAGCGGCGTTCTATCAGGCGAGCGGCGCTTATGGTTTCCGCGACCAGCTCCAGGACGGAACGGCGCTCGCCCTGTCGCGACCGGAGATGACGCGGGCGCATCTGCTGCGCGCCGCCGCACGGCAATTCGTCGAAGGCGATGTCCAGCACTGGTGGCTGCCGCCCTCCGGCCAGGGCGTGCGCACACGCATCTCAGACGACCGGATCTGGCTTGCCTACGCCGCCGCTCACTATGTCGAGACGACCGGCGATTCTGCGGTGCTGGACGAGCGCGTTCCGTTCCTCGAAGGCCAGGCGTTGCGGCCCGCGGAACACGATTCGTACTTCCAGCCGGTGCCCGCGGACGAGACCGCGTCCCTCTTCGAGCACTGCGCGCGCGGGCTCGACGAGAGCCTCGGCGTCGGCGAACATGGCTTGCCGCTGATCGGCTCGGGCGACTGGAACGACGGCATGAACCGGGTCGGCGAGAAGGGCAAAGGCGAGAGCGTCTGGCTGGGCTGGTTCCTGCACGCGACGCTTTGCGCGTTCGCGCTTTTGGCGAGCGCGCGTGGCGAGGAGGCGCGCGCCGCGAAGTGGCGCTCGCACGCGGCTCGGCTGCAAACTTCGCTTGAGCGAGACGGTTGGGACGGCGACTGGTACCGGCGCGGCTATTACGACGATGGCACGCCGCTCGGCTCGTGCACGAGCGACGAATGCCGGATCGACTCGATCGCGCAATCCTGGGGCGTACTCTCCGGGGCGGCGGATCCGGCCCGCGCCCTGCGTGCCATGGCCGCCGTGGACGAGCAGCTCATTCACGCCGACGACGGTCTGGCGCTGCTCTTCGCGCCGCCTTTCGATCGCACGCCGCTCGACCCCGGATACATCAAGGGCTATCCGCCCGGCATCCGCGAAAACGGCGGCCAGTACACCCATGCCGCCGCGTGGTCGGTGATCGCCTTCGCCATGCTGGGCCAGGGAGACAAGGCCGCTCGTCTGTTCTCGCTCCTGAATCCGGTCAACCGCACCAGCACGCGATCGGACGTGCAGCGCTACAAGGTCGAACCCTACGCCGTCGCCGCCGACGTGTATTCGGTCGCGCCGCACCTCGGGCGCGGCGGCTGGACCTGGTACACCGGCTCGGCCGGGTGGCTGTACCGCGCCGGCATCGAAGCGATCCTCGGGGTTCGCAGAGAGGGCGCGTTCCTGCTCCTCGCCCCCTGCATCCCGAAGGCGTGGCCGGGGTTCGAGATCGTCTTCAGATTTCGCTCGGCGCGCTACGAGATCGCGGTCGAGAACCCGCGCGGCGTCAGTCGTGGCGTGAGCTGGGCCGAGCTCGACGGCAAACCGTTGCCGGAGGGCCCGGTGCGAGTTCCGCTCGTCGATGACGGGAGAACCCACCGGGTGAGCGTGATCCTTGGGTGAGGGCGAAAGACCGGATACGCGATGACTCACCGTCGCGGCTGCTAAAATCAATAAGCTAGGAAATCAATGGAGAAAACCGTGACCGGTACAGCACGCAAACCCAAGCCCGCGTCCGCAGCCTTCAAGACCAGCGCGCTCGATTCCGCGCGCCGAGCTGGAATTGTCGGCGCATATTCTGGCCCGCCCGACCTTGCGGCCAACCGAAAACGCTATGCCCGGGCCAAGGCGCATGCCAAGGCCGGCGCTGCTCGTTGACGCCGGGGCCCTGATCGCGGTGGTCAACAACCGCGATCAATACCACAGGAACATAAGCAAAACACTCGCGGGATTCTTCGGAGAACTGCTGACGACGTGGCCGGCCGTCGCCGAGGCCTGCCATATTCTCCCCGTTCACCTCGGGCCAGCGCTGCTTGGCTGGCTGTCGACCTCGCGCTGGCGCACGCTGGGCATGGAAAAGGCCGCGCCCAGGCTGCGCGAACTCATGCTGAAGTATGCGGACAGGCCAATGGATCTGGCGGACGCATCGATGGTATGGGCGGCAGAACAGACTGGACTTCGCCAAATCCTCACCACCGACCGTACAGACTTCGAGATCTACCGCACGAAAACCGGACAGCGGTTCGAAATCCTGCCCTAGGGTGGGCAATCGATCAGATCTTCAGGCGAGCGTTGCGACGCGCTGCTTGAGCGCCTTGGCGGCGAGGAACAGGCCGCCGTCCGCGCCGTCGATGAAATGCAGGTGGCGCCCCGAATAATCGAACACCAGGCAGGTCATGTGGGCGCGGTTCGCGAGGTGCACACCGTACACGAGCTCGCGGCGCGCGAAGCGTTCGTCCAGCCATGCCGTGAGCGCCTCGCGCTGCGCGGCGGTACCCGACAGGATCTGCCGGAAGCCGTCCTTGAACTTTCTCACGTCGGAATTGCGCGCCAGCGTGGTCTTGTAGCCGCCCCAGTCGGTCTTTCCGGTGCGTACGCCGAAGCGCATGAAGTACCAGCCGATCAGCACCCAGAAGCGCGCCTTCATCAGGTAGAGCCATTTGCCGAATCGGCCCCTGCCCATGGCGCGCACGCCGACCTCGTTGCCCAACTGGCGGCTGTTGAGGGTGATCGCAAGGTTGGGCGGGAAGACGGGATGGCAGGCATCGTCGGCGCCGTAGATCTCGCGCACTTTCGCGATTGTTTCGCGATAAACCATCGAGGCCGCGCCGGCGTCCCGGGCGAGCGCCCGAACCATCACGCTGACGGTTTCACCGTGGCGGCTCGGGATGTCCTGCCAGCGGCATTCCAGGCCCTCGAAGCTGCCGCGCGGCGCGATGTTGCCCGGCTCCACCGCGCAGAGCGGCGCGGTGGCGGGATCCTTCATATAGCGGTCGGCATACTCCATCCCGCCGCCCGCGAACACGGCCTGGACGTAGTTCTCGGACGCCCGGTAACGGGCGACCAGGATTTTGGCGCCCGCCTCGCGGATGAGGGCGACCGGCAGAGTCGCGATGCGCAGATCGAGATCGAACGACTTGCGCGCCAGATCTCGCGTATGCAGCAGCGCTGCGCGGGCGTCGTCGAGCAGTTCCGGGGGCACGCACAGCATCGACCCGTCGCCTTCGAAGACAAAGGGAATGTCGGTCGCGCCCGCGGCGTTGAGCACCGCCGTGATGGTCGCGGCGCCGAGCGTGTTGACGTTCTTGTAGCTGCCGGACTGGATCGCGATGGTGGAATTGCGCACGTCGGACATCACGACGTGCCAGTCGTCGGGGAGCGGTGCGAAGCTCTCCGGGCGGCTTACCTCGCGAAAGTCGGTGAAGACCGGGAGCTCGGCATAGAACCGGGTGGTGGTCATGTGCCGGCTTATCGATTCAGCGGTCTTCGGCGTCCCGCATGTCCTGTTCCAACAACGCTCCGCGTCCCCGATCTGTTATTGCAAGACCGCCGCGGCCATTCGGCGTTACGAAGCCGAACGTGCGCAGCTTACGGGCGATTTCCTTTGCAACCGGTGGCGGATCCCGTTTCGCAGCGGTAGCTGCCTTCACCCTGCGCAGCCAGTCGAAATCCTCTGGCGTCAGTGCTGGATCGATGTTTTCTTGCCGGGTACGGCAGCAGCGATTCCTGCCCGCGTCACGACAACCGACGACGCTGGAGAAACGGGTTTCTTGGGTTGCTTCGGTTTCTTCGGTTCACGATTGCTTCGTTGATGGCCCTTGGGCATTCGAGTTCTCCTGTGGGGATGCGCATCCGGCGGTTCTTGTGCAGCTAGCGACTGGACTGTCGCCCCATCGTTTTCCTGCCGCGGGATGCAGGGGATTTTCGTTGCGCGCCGCGCCGGGATTCCTGAACCCGTCCTGACGATGCCCTTCCCTGGGTCGGGCGCTGGCTCGCGATGCCCGCCAGGGTCTCGACTCTCCTGATCTCGGCCGCAAGGGCCTCGGCGTTCGCGAGGCGCTCGGTGCCCGGACCATGCAACCGGGATTCTTCCTGCTCGCCCCGCAGCGCCAGCTGCAACCTGCCAAGCGCATAGTTGCGCGAAGCGTCCAGGCCTGCTTCCCTCTGGATCTCCTGCCGGTGCATTTCGATGTTGGCAATGAGATCGGTGACTTCATCCATTGCGGTTTCCGAGTTCATTTCCAGAGGGTCCTCAGGCATAGCAGCGCAAGCGTTGCGAAAAGGCGACCAGGGGACCGATGCCGCTTGATTCGGCGCGCTGGCACCAGTCCTGCAGTTGCCTGACAAGCTGCTCCCGCGAGGCCATCGAGCGCCCCCAAAGCGCGGCGAGCTCGCGGCGCATCGCCTGCATGGTCTGATGCGCGCTTCCCTCCGCAGATCGGATGCGCCTGAGCGCCGTGGCGTAGCGCGCCAGGACGTCATGGCGATGCGTGATCACCGCCTGCAACGTCTGCAGGTCCACGGCCGGCTTGGCGGCGATGAAACGCGGGACCGGCGCGAGGCGCTTGACCGCCGCCAGCCCCGACGCTTCGAGAACGCGGATGTACATCCAGCCGATATCGAGCTCGTACCACTTGCTCGACAGCCTGGCCGACAGGACGAACGCATGGTGATTGTTGTGCAGCTCCTCGCCGCCGATGAGGATTCCCCACGGCACGATATTGGTGCTGGCGTCTTCCGTGGACCAGTTGCGATAGCCCCAATAGTGGCCGATGCCGTTGATCACGCCCGCCGCCCAGAACGGGATCCAGGCGATTTGCGTGACGAAAATCAGGACGCCCGGGACGATGCCGAACAGGATCACGTCGGTTACCCCCATGAGCGTCAGGCCCAGCAGGACGAATTTGGAGTAGAGGTTGCGTTCGAGCCAGTCGTCGGGCGTGTCTCGGCCGTAGCGCTCGATCGTGTCGCGATTCGCGGCCTCTCTTACGTACAGGAACACCCCGCCCCACAGCACGCGGTTGATTCCCAGAACCTGCGGACTGTGCGGGTCCTCCGCGGTCTCGCATTTGGCATGGTGCTTGCGATGGACGGCCGCCCATTCCCTGGTTTTCATGCCGGTGGTGAGCCACAGCCACAGGCGGAAGAAATGGCTGGCGGCCGGATGCAGGTCGAGGGCGTGGTGCGCCTGATGACGATGCAGGAACACCGTGACGGCGACGATGGTGACGTGGGTCAGCACCAACGCTACCGCCAAGTAGCCCCACCAAGGCAGGTCGAATACGCCGGAAAACAAGACTGAGTCCATCGAGATCTTTCTCTTTACGCCCTCTGGTTCACATATCCATGCCGCCCATACCGCCCATGTCGGGCATGCCGCCGCCGTGGCCGCCGCCCTTCTTGTCCTCGACGAGTTCCGCCACCATCGCGTCGGTGGTCAGCATGAGGCCGGCAACCGAAGCCGCATTCTGCAACGCGAAGCGCACGACCTTGGTCGGATCGATGACGCCCATCTCGACCAGGTCGCCGAATTCTGCGGTTTGTGCGTTGTAGCCGAAATTGCCCTTGCCCCCGACGACCTTGTTCAGCACCACCGAAGGCTCGGCACCGGAGTTGTCGACGATCTGGCGCAGCGGCTCTTCCAGCGCGCGCAGCACGATCTTCACGCCTGCATCCTGGTCATGGTTTTCGCACTTAAGGGCGCGGACCTTGTCACGCGTGCGCAGGAACGCCACGCCGCCGCCCGGCACGATGCCTTCCTCGACCGCAGCGCGGGTGGCGTGCAGCGCGTCCTCGACGAGCGCCTTCTTCGCCTTCATCTCGACTTCGGTCGCGGCGCCGACCTTGATCACCGCCACGCCGCCGGCGAGCTTCGCCACGCGCTCCTGCAGCTTCTCCTTGTCGTAGTCGCTGGTCGCCTCGTCGATCTGGACGCGGATCTGCTTGACGCGGCCCTCGATCTGCTTCTTCTCGCCCGCGCCGTCGATGAGGGTCGTGTTTTCCTTGCCCGCCTCGACTTTCTTCGCGCGGCCCAGGTCCTTCAGGGTCGCGTTCTCGAGCTTCAGGCCGAGTTCCTCGGAAATCACGGTGCCGCCGGTGAGGATCGCCATGTCTTCGAGCATCGCCTTGCGGCGGTCGCCGAACCCCGGCGCCTTCACCGCCACCGTCTTGAGGATGCCGCGGATGTTGTTCACCACCAGCGTGGCGAGCGCCTCGCCCTCGACTTCCTCGGCGATGACGAGCAGCGGCTTGCCCGCCTTGGCGACCTGCTCCAGCAGCGGCAGCAGCTCGCGAATCGAACTGATCTTCTTGTCGTGCAGCAGGATGTAGGGATCCTCGAGCACCGCGATCTGCTTCTCGGGATTGTTGATGAAGTACGGCGAGAGGTAGCCGCGGTCGAACTGCATCCCCTCGACGACGTCGAGCTCGTTCTTGAGGCTCTTGCCGTCCTCGACCGTGATCACGCCTTCTTTTCCGACCTTGTCCATGGCATCGGAGATGATCTTGCCGATGTCGTTGTCGGCGTTGGCCGAGATCGCCCCGACCTGCGCGATCTCCTTCGAGGTCGTGCAGGGCTTGGAAATTTTCTTCAATTCCTCGACGATCGCGTCCACCGACTTGTCGATGCCGCGCTTCAGGTCCATCGGGTTCATTCCCGAGGCGACGTACTTCATTCCCTCGCGCACGATCGCCTGGGCAAGCACGGTGGCGGTGGTGGTGCCGTCGCCGGCGACGTCCGAAGTCTTGGACGCCACTTCCTTTACCATCTGCGCGCCCATGTTCTCGAACTTGTCCTTGAGTTCGATCTCCTTGGCGACCGAAACGCCGTCCTTGGTCACGGTCGGGGCGCCGAACGAGCGCTCGAGCACGACGTTGCGGCCCTTGGGCCCCAGCGTCACCTTCACCGCGTCGG
>Ga0209399_10001228_pt1 | contig 13541 bp, 14 predicted proteins | sample OV2TP3_FD_184130 | JGI IMG/M metagenome (GOLD analysis project Ga0209399, IMG submission 184130) | Hot spring microbial communities from Beatty, Nevada to study Microbial Dark Matter (Phase II) - OV2 TP3 (SPAdes) (version 3) | ecosystem: Environmental > Aquatic > Thermal springs > Hot (42-90C) ... | reverse complement strand
CGACGTCGGGATTCGCGCGCGCGAGCATCCGCCTCTTCCACTCGGTGAGAGGAACACACTCCCGCCCCGCCCAGATCCAACCGGGGGGAACGGGTGTCGTCGCCAAGAGATCGAGACGCCCCGCAAGAGAAGCCGCAAGCGCTCCCCGTGCGTAATAAACCTCGCGGAGAGTCGAGGGAAAGAGACACAGCGACATCCAGATCTCCGCCGCTTCTTCGAATCGCCCTTCTTCCATCCGGCCTTGTGCGGTGGTCGGAAAAACGTCTCCCAGCCGTTTTCGAACGAGCTCGATGCAGCCATCCGGAGCGTGTGCCAAGAGCTCGAGAAAGAACCTCCTGGAGTCGACCAAACACGGACCCAGTCGAAGGAGGCCTGCGTCCCGTTGGATGGCAGACATCAAGAGATCGGCGGCCTTCCAGTCCCGCGATGCGAGAGCGCGCGCGAGTCGCTCCTGGCGCTCCGGAGGTTGCATCTCCACCTCCGGATCGAAGACCAGAATGACTTCCTTTGGAAGCGGACGGTCCCCATTGCCGCGCATGAGACAACCGCTGCAACAGCAGAGGACAACGACCGCGGCCGCCGAATATCCCACGCTTGGCCTCTCGAACACCGGCTCTGTATGCGACAGCCGATCGAGACTTACGCGGAATCCGCTCGACGGAGAAACTTCCAAGAGATGCGGAGGAGGTACGTCCCTGCGAGGAAATTGAAGAGGGGGGAACCGACCAAGGAAAGAGTGCCGAACCATCCGAGATCCCGCGCCGATACGAGATAGACAAGGTCGGCGGGCACATCCATGATGCGAAGCGCCCCGACGACGAGGACGAACTGCGGGCGCCGATGGGGAGCCCACGCCGATATCCCCTCGACAAGCGAAAAGAAGAGCCACAAGCGCCGGTCCGTGTCAGCCAATAGGTCGGCCCTCCCGCGAATCGGGGGTGAAGAAGCTTCAAATAGAGTTCCGGGAAGAAGATCGCGACTCCCCCGAGCACGAGGTCGAAGATCGCGAGGGACGCCAGAAGGAGCCGTGTCGGCTTCATCGGCGGATCCTGCATCGCCGGGGCGGATGAATGCGGACATCGACTCCCGGCGAGTAGTGGGCGAGGGGCGGTGCTTCCGGTCGGGGAATTCCGTTCGAGCGAAGCATGGTTTCCTCGAACTCGTGCACGGTCGCGGGTTGAGTCGGATACGGCAGATGGGAGACGCACCCGCTATAGAGAGCCCCCCCCTCGCTCGCATAGAGCCGATACCGCTCCACGAGCCAGTGCTGGAGCGTTCCCGGTGGCGACGGTCGGGGGGAGGCGAGGGGAGAGTAGGACACTCGAAGCCGAGCCGAAGTGCGCTCGGCCCGATCGAGACGATATCCGATGTGTCCGTTGTTCCGGGCGAGATCGATACGCGCTCGAATGTAGTTGAGCCGCCAAAAAGTCCTGGCGATTCGGACGGCGGTGCCGTTCGAAGCGTCGAGGCTGAAGAACCACACGCCGGGATCGCCTCCGCGGAAGCGGACGTAGGTGCGCACGTTCGTCTCGTGGCAATCCGAAAGGATGGGGACGGCCGGAAGTCCGATCGGGCGGAGCCGGGACATGGTAAAGGCCACGATTCCGACGTAGCCTCTCCCCTCGACCGTGTCGATCTCGAGGCCTTTAGGCACCAAGGGTTCCAGGATCTCCGGGCTACCTCCCAGTGGAGAAAGAGCAAATGACTCCAGCGGTGATGCATCACGGTGGGCTCGTTCATCGTCTTCCGCAGACGGCGGTCCCCCCCGATCCGAAAAAGCGGCCGATGGCGTGGCGATTTCCCGCGACGATCCGATATCCCAGTTCGACCAGCCAGACGAACGGCGGGAGAAAGCCGATCCAGGTGAGCCATCCCCACCCGAGTTTCCCCAGGACGAAGAGACTCGCCCGGCCGCCTCGGAGGACGCGTCCCTCGTGGGTGATGACATGAACCGATTCCGCGCAGGCGGCGTAGATCTGCGGCGTCATGGGAGGCGAGGGAGCTTCTTGGTACGCCACGACGCGGAAGCTCCCGCGCGCGTCCTTCCGCCCGACCCAGGCGGCGGCACGGTTTCAGAAGTCTCAGTCGCCATCCCACAGTAGCCAATGCATCGGTCGATTTCGTATGGTACCGCGGTGTCGCGCCCGACCCTAGAATTGAACGTCGATGCCGTTCCGGGCCGCATCGTCTATTACCGGAAGATGGTCCGCCGATCCGATGTCGAACCCGGCTCCCTCGTCGATGTCCGAGATCGGGCCGGAAAAGCGGTCGGCGTCGGATACTACAATCCGCGCTCCGAGCTTGCGCTCCGTTTGCTTCGGAAGGAAGACGTCGCGGAGTTGATGCGACAAGCCGTCGCCTTCCGCGAGAAGACGCTGCGCCTTCCCGAGATCGCGGACGCCTATCGCGTCTTCCATGCCGAGGCCGACGGAATCCCCGGACTCGTGATCGATCGACTCGGGCCGGTCCATTCCATCGAGGTGTACACCTTCGGCGCATTTCGGTTGCTCGAAAAGGTCGCCGGCGTATTTCCCCGGATCTTCGTACGCGCTCCGGAGGAAGCGGAACGACTCGAGGGGTTTCGGGTTCCGCCCGGCGCGCCTCCGGAGGGGGTCATCGTTCGGGAGCACGGCGTTCAGTTCCGGATCGATTTCGCGCGCGGCCACAAGACGGGGTTCTTCTGCGACCAACGCGACAATCGGCAAGTCGTGGCGGGGTTGGCGAAGGGCCGGAGCGTTCTCGATCTCTGCACCTACACGGGCGGATTCGCGCTGGCGGCGGCTCGGGCCGAGGCCACGCGCGTCGTGGGCGTGGACCTCGACGAGGAGGCCCTCGAGACCGCGCGGCAGAATGCCCGACTGAATCGGGTGAAGATCGAGTTTCGCCACGCGGATCTCTTCAACTATCTTCGTCAGGTGCGGGAGACGTTCGAGGTCATCGTGCTCGATCCGCCCAAGATGGCGCACGATCGCGAGGATCTCGGCCGGGCGAAGAAGGCCTACTTCGACATGAATTATCTCGCGCTCAAGCATCTTTCGCCGGGCGGGATCCTCGTCTCCTGCTCCTGCAGCGGCTTGGTCTCCAACGAGGACTTCCTCACGATCGTTCGGGCGGCCGCGCGGGAAGCGGGACGCGAGGTCGGCTTTTTCCGCATGGGGGGCGCGGGACCGGACCATCCCGTGTCGAGTCTGTACCCGGAAGGGCGATACCTGAAGGCGGTGTTCAGCCTCGCGACGTGATTCAAAGCCCGATCGTCATCCCCAATCCCGGCGCCGTCGTCTTCGCTCCCGTCTGGCTCTTCACCCATTCCGCGAACGCGTCCGATTGTTCGGGTTCCCCGTGGACCACGAAGACGTCGCGAAGGGTGCGGCGCGTCGCGGTGATGAAGGACTCCAGACCCGTTCGGTCCGCGTGCGCGGAGAAGCCCTCCATCTTGAGCACCTCGGCCCGAAGGTCCATCTCTCGCCCGTGGACCTTGATGCGTCGCTGACCCTCGAGGATGCGGCGACCGAGCGTGCCTTGCGCCTGGTAGCCGACGAAGAGGACGACGTTGCGCTCGCTCTGGCCGTGGTGGAAGAGATGGTGCAGGATTCGTCCCGATTCGCACATCCCGCTCGCCGAGATGATGACGGCGGGTCCCTCGATCTCGTTGATTTTCTTCGACTCCTCGGCGGAGTTCGTGAAGTGGAGCCTCCGGAACATCAGGACGTCGCGGTCCTTCTCCCGCTCCATTTGACGGCGCGTCTCCGGGTTGTAGCACTCCGGATGCCGACGAAAGATCTCGGTCGCGTTCTTCGCCAGCGGGCTGTCCACGAAGATGGGCAGGTCGGGAAGTCGGCCAGCCTCGGCCAGGACGTTCAGCGCGTAGGTCAGATGCTGCGTTCGACCGACGGCAAAGGCAGGGACGATGATCTTGCCCTTCCGGTCGTACGTACGACGGACGAGAGACTCGAGATCTCTCGTGAGATCCTGTTCCCTGGGATGATGGCGATTGCCGTAGGTGCTTTCGACGATGACGGCGTCCGCGTCCTCGAGATGCTCCGGCGACCGAAGAATGGGCGAGGAGTCGCGGCCGTAATCTCCGGAAAAAAGGAGAGTGCGTTTCTTCCCTTCCTCCGACAATTCGAGCCGCACCATCGAGGATCCCAGCATGTGACCGGCCTCGTGGAAGGCGATCCTCACGCCGTGCGCGATCTCGAGCGTTCGCCAATACTCGACGGGCTTGAAATGGTGCTCCGTCTCGCGGGCATCCTCGCTCGTGTAGATCGGCTCGATGCGGCGACCCTCGTACTTGAGGACCATCTCCGCGTCCTTCTCCTGAATATGCGCGCTGTCGGCGAGCATGATCTTCGCGAGATCCGTCGTCGCCGGCGTCGCATAGACGGGTCCTCGGAAGCCATGTTTCACCAGGGAGGGTAACGCGCCCGAATGGTCGATATGGGCGTGAGAAAGGACGACCGCGTCGATCGTGGCGGGATCGAATCCGAACTCCCGATTGCGTCGATTCGACTCCTCCCGGCGGCCCTGGAAGAAACCGCAGTCGAGAAGAATTCTGGTTCCGTTGACCTCGAGGAGATGTCGGCTTCCGGTGACGCCGCGCGCGGCTCCGTGGAAGGTCAAATGCATCGCCCTAAGTATAGCGCGCCGAATGTCCGGTCGGCTATACTTCCCCCGGACATGTGGCAACTCCCGCCTCTGAGCGCCGAAGTTCTCATCAGCTTGGTGACGCTCGCGGGGATCGAAATCGTCCTCGGCATCGACAACGTCGTCTTCCTCGCGATCCTCGTGGGAAAACTGCCGAAGGAGAAGCAGCCGTTCGCGCGCCGGACGGGATTGGGCCTTGCGCTCCTATCTCGGTTGGCGCTCCTCTTCACGCTGAGTTGGATCATGCGCCTGACCCAACCGCTCTTCGGCATCTTCGGGTTCACGGTGACGGGACAAAAGATCATCCTGATCGCGGGGGGACTCTTCCTGATGGGGAAGTCCATCTTCGAAATCCACGAGAAGCTGGAATCCAAACCCGGCGACCGGACCCTCGGGGGAACGACCCGCTCTGTCGCCCTGATCCTGGCTCAGATCGCCGTCTTGGACGTGGTGTTTTCTTTGGACTCGGTGATCACCGCGGTGGGGATGGCTCAATACTTGGTGATCATGTCGGCGGCGATGGTGATCGCGGTGGGCGTGATGCTGTTCTTCGCCCGGCCGATCGGAGACTTCGTGATGCGCCATCCGACGATGAAAATGCTCGCGCTGAGCTTCCTGCTCTTGATCGGGTTTCTGCTCGTGGCCGAAGGCTTCGGGCAGCACGTCCCGAAGGGCTACATCTATTTCGCGATGGCGTTCTCGCTCGGCGTCGAATTCCTGAACATGAGGCTCCGGAAGGGCGAAAAACCCGTGCAACTCCATGAGCCTCCGATTCCCTCCGAGTGATTCCGCTTGGACCCGCGAAGAAGGATGCTATAATCCCGCCCCGTTTCTCCGAGCTCGGGCTCGGGTCGGGGGGGAGGCGCCGATCGTTCAGGAAGAGGCGGTTTCGCCCACGTTGGTGGGTCGGACCTTCGGGAAGTGCCGTTTGAACGCGCTCCTGGGCCGCGGGGGCATGGGAAGCGTCTATCTCGCCGAGCATCTGTTCCTTCGCCGTTCCGTCGCGATCAAGATCCTCGCGTCGGAATTCTGCGGCGATACGGAAGTCATCGAACGATTCGAACGCGAGGCGGTCACGGCCGCCCGTCTCGACCATCCGAACATCGTTCGAATCCACGACGTGGACGAGGAGGACGGCCGGCCGTTCATCGTCATGGAATACGTGGAGGGAGAGAACCTCGAGTCGCGAGTTCGCCGGCTCGGGCCGCTCCCGCCCCGAACGGCGGTACGGATCGCGGCCGCGGTGGCCTCCGCCCTCGACCACGCGCACTCGGTCGGAGTCATCCACCGAGACGTCAAGCCCGGGAACATCCTGCTCTCGAATTCGGGACGGGTGAAGATCGCCGATTTCGGACTGGCGAAGGACCTGGGGCGTCCCGATGAGACCCTCGTGGACGGTCTTGTGCTCGGTACCCCGTATTACGTCTCGCCGGAGCAGGCCCGAGGCGAGAAGCTCGACGCCAGAACCGACCTCTATTCCCTTGGGGTGACGCTCTATTTCCTCATTACCGGCGCGCGGCCCTTCGACGGAAAGAGCGAAACGTCCGTCGTCCGGAAACACGCCTTTTCTCCCCGGCCCTCGCTTCTCGCCAAACGCCCAGCGTTGTCGAAGCCCCTGGCCGGAATCGTGATGAAGCTCATGGCGCAGCGGAGAGCCGAGCGCCATCGGACCGCGAAGGAAGTTCTGCGCGACCTCAAGCTTGTACTCTCCGGCGTCACTTCGGCCCGGCCAAGATCGTCCCCTGAAGTTCGTACTGCCTCGTCTCCGGAGAAAACCCGAGCTTGAGGTGCATGAGCGCTCCGCATCCCGCGCAGTACATGTTCTTGTTGTAGAACGCCGCCGCCACCGCGAGCTCCTCCCCGCACACGCACAGGAGATGCATCTCGGAAGGAGGCGCGGGCTTTTTTTCCGTTCCTCGGACGAGAGGCGCGGGTTTCTTGGTCGGGGGAGTCTTGGACTCGTACACGGCCGCCGTTCCCGGTTTCATGGTCACCACGAACGAACGGCCGCATCGGGAACAGGCGAGTTCCTTTCCGATGAACTCGGGTTGCAAGCCGATCTTCGAGCCGCACTCGCAGGTGACGTTGGCCCAACCCGCCCTCTCGACCTCCTTCTTTCGGGCGATTCGCGTGGTGGTGAATTGCACGTACGGTACGAGCCGCTTCGTGCGCGGGTCCGCGACCATGAGGACGATGAACTGCGCTTCGCACTGGGCGCACCCCGTGGGTTTCCCGATCCATCGGGGTTCGAGAACGATCCGGTTTCCGCAGCGGCAGCGTACCGCGACCGGAGTCGGATCCGAAGCGCGAGCGCTCATCCGCGCTGAATTATACGGGAGGAACGCCGGATCGACCGAACAAAGTAGGCGGCACTACGGTCGAAAACGAAATTCCGGGGAGGGCTCGTGCGAAAGTGGCTTCCGCTCGTCCTCGTCGTTCTCGGGGCCAGGGGCGAGACCGTCGAGAACTTCACCCTCGTGGACACGCAGGGACGCACGCACACCCTGTACGACCATCGGTCCGCTCGGGCGGTCGTGGTGGTTTTCCTTGGGACCGAATGTCCGATGTCCAATCGCTACCCCGCGCGGCTGGCGGAGCTCCACCGGATCTACGGCCCGCGCGGCGTCGACTTCCTCGCCATCAACTCCAACGGCCTCGAGTCCGTCGAGGCGATCGCCCGACACGCGAGGGAGACGGGGATTCCGTTCCCCGTTCTCCTCGACCGGGATCAAGCCGTCGCCGACCGACTTCGCGTGCACACGATCCCGTGCGTCGTCGTCGTCGACTCGTCTTGGACCCTGCGGTACCGCGGGCGGATCGACGATCACAAGAGCGAAGAGCTCGTCCGCCATCGGTGGCTCCGCGACGCGCTCGAATCCGTCCTCGGAGGCAAGGAAGTGAAGATCTCGTCGACCGACCCGGTCGGCTGCCGCGTCCAGAGGAAGCTCCCCGAAAAGAAGGAAACGGGGGTGACCTATGCGGAACATGTCGCGCCCCTCCTCTTCAACAACTGCGTCTCCTGTCACCGTCCGGGGCAGGTCGCGCCGTTTTCCCTTCTGACCTATGAAGACGCCCGGCGATGGGCGCCGGATCTTCTCGATGCGGCGAAGGCACGCCGCATGCCTCCCTGGAAGCCGGCGAATCACGGGATGTTCCGAGGGGAACGCGTGCTCGCAACCGGGGATGTGGACGTCCTGGAGCGCTGGGTCAAGGACGGCGCCCCGCTCGGCGACGCCGCGAGGGTTCCAACGCCCCCGAAGTTCGCCGAAGGGTGGAAGATGGGGGAGCCGGATCTCGTCCTGACCGCCCCCGAGTACGAAGTGGCCGCCGATGGGGACGACGAGTACCGGTGCTTCGTGATGCCGACGAAGCTCACCGAGGACAAGTGGATCGCGGGAGTCGAAGTGCGTCCGGGAAACACGAATGTCGTCCATCACGTGCTCGGATACGTCGACACGGCCGGCCGCGCGCGAAAGCTGGATCGCGAGGATCCGGCCCCGGGCTACCGCGCGAGCGGAACCGGCCCGAGATTCGTGCCCGTCGGGGAAATGAGCGGGTGGGCGCCGGGGACGCAGCCCTATGCGTCCCCCGAAGGAGTGGGACGGTTCCTCCCGAAGGGCGCCGACATCGTCCTGGAGATGCACTACCACAAGAATGGGCGCCGCGAAAAGGACCGCACGAGCATCGGCCTCTATTTCGCGCGGACACCCGTGAAGATGAGGCTTCAGTGGCTGAATCTCGTCAACTGGTGGTTCAAGATCCCCGCCGGCGAAAAGCGGCACAAAGTCGTGGCAAGCCATGTCGTCCGGAACGAGATCACGCTTCGCTCGATCGCTCCGCACCTGCACCTCATCGGGCGCGAGGTTCTCGTCGAGGCGGAACTGCCCGACAAGTCGAAGAAGACCCTGATCCACATTCCGGAATGGGACTTCAACTGGCAGGACGTCTATCATTTCCTCAAGCCGATCACGATTCCGAAGGGAACGAAGCTGACCGCGACGGTCGCCTACGACAATTCCGCCGAGAATCCGATGAATCCGAATCATCCGCCCCGGGCGATGACCTGGGGCGAACAAACGACGGACGAGATGTGTATCGTCTTTCTCTCGTACACGCGCGAGGGGCACACCGCCTTGGACGAAGAGGAGTGGGACGAATGAGACTTCCGCTGACGTTCGATCCGGTCTCGAACGGGGAGTACCTGCCCCGCCCCAAGTCGGCGCGCGACGCCAAGGCCGAGCGACTCGCTCATCGTTGGGTCGAACGCGGGGTTCGCCGGACCGGTGTGAGCCGTCGGGACTTCCTCCGAACCACGTGCGGAACCGCGGCCTGTTTGGCCGCCATCGATGCGGTGTCGGGGACGAGCGCCTATGGGCTGACGGCCGAATCTCTCTTCGATCCCGCGGCCGCGGACGCCGTCCTCGCGGGAGGCGAGTTCATCTTCGACATCCAGACTCACCACGTCATGCCCGGGAAAGGCTGGGAAAAGAAGAACCCGTGGATGAGCACGTTCCTCCGGTTCCTGCCGGGAAGCGGGCGATACGATCGCTACGCCTACGTGAAAGAGATCTTCCTCGACAGCGACACGACGTGCGCCGTGCTGAGCGCCGTCCCCGCCGTCCCCGAAGGACAGCCCTTGCCGGATCGGGAAGCCGCCGCCACGCGCGAGCTCGTAGACTCCCTCGGAAAATCCCCGCGTCTTTCGGTCCACGCGCTCGTCGCTCCGAACGTCGAAGGCTGGCGGGAGGGAATGGAGCGGGTCGCGAAGGAGTTCAAGATCGCCGCCTGGAAGGTATACACCCTCTGGGGACCCAAGGGAGAGGGCTACTGGTTGGACGACGAGAAGCTGGGAATCCCGATGATCGAGAAAGCGCGCGAACTCGGGATCAAGACGGTCTGCACCCACAAGGGGATTCCGCTTTGGGGTACGAAGGGGGGCTTTCATCTCCCCCGGGACGTCGGCGCGGTCGCCAAGCGGTTCCCGGACGTACGATTCGTGGTGTATCACTCCGGGTACGATCCGGCGATTCAGGAGAACGCCTACGATCCGGAAAAGAAGGGGGTCGATGCCCTGCTGAGGACCCTCGACGACCACGAAATCGCGCCCGACTCGAACGTCTATGCGGAGCTCGGAAGCACGTGGTGGAACCTGATCAAGAAGCCGGAGCAGGCGGGGCATGTCCTGGGGAAGCTCCTCAAGCGCGTGGGGGAGAACAACGTCCTTTGGGGAACCGATTCGATCTGGTATGGTTCTCCGCAGCCGCAGATCGCGGCCTTTCGTGCGTTCCAGATTTCGACCGATCATCGAGAGAAGCACGGATACCCCGAATTGACGAAAGCAATGAAGGCGAAAGTCCTCGGTCTCAACGCGGCGGCCGTGTATGGCGTGGATCCGAAGGTCGCCCGTCCGGCGATCGAGCGGGACGCGGTGGAGAAGCTTAAGCACTCCTACGCGCCGCGCAGGGATCCGAGCTTCGCCGTCTACGGTCCGCGCACGCGCCGCGAATTCTTCGAGCTTCTGGCCGGTCGAGGAGGGTGGCCGGCCTGAAGACGAACGATCCCGCGCCCGACCGGCTGGTCTCGCTCGACGTTTTTCGCGGCCTGACGATCGCGGGGATGATTCTCGTCAACAACCCCGGAAGCTGGGCGCACGTCTTCCCTCCGCTCCGCCATGCCGAGTGGCACGGGTGGACGCCGACGGATCTCGTCTTCCCGTTTTTCCTCTTCATCGTAGGCGTGGCCTTGCCGTATTCGCTCTCGAAGCGGAGCGCCCTTGTGCCGACCTACGCCCGCATCGTACGCCGCGCCGTCCTACTTTTTCTTCTCGGGCTCTTGATCAACGCCTTTCCGAAGTTCGATCTCTCCACGCTCCGAATTCCGGGGGTGCTCCAGCGGATCGCCCTGGTGTATCTCGTGGCGGCCCCGATCGTCCTTCACACCCGGGTGAAGACGCAAGCGATCCTGGGCGCGCTCTTTCTCCTTTTCTACTGGGGACTGCTGACGTGGGTCCCCGTCCCCGGAGTAGGTGCGGGGCACCTGACGCCGAACGCGAACTTGGGCGCCTACCTGGATCGCAAACTCTTCTGGGGGCATCTCTGGTCGCAGAGCCGAACGTGGGATCCCGAGGGGCTTCTCGGTACGATTCCCGCCGTCTCCACCGCGCTCTTCGGCGCGCTCGCGGGCCACTGGCTCCGCTCCCCGCGGGGAGGGCATGAGAAGGCGGCCGGAATGTTTGTTTTCGGATGCGCCGGACTCCTCGTCGGCTCGCTCTGGCACACGGTCTTTCCCCTCAACAAGAATCTCTGGACGAGTTCGTACGTCGTCTTCACCGCGGGTTTTGCCCTCGTCGTGCTGGCCTCTTGCTACTGGCTGGTCGATCTCCGAGGCCGGCGGAAGTGGGCGGCGCCCTTGGTGGTGTTCGGCGTCAATCCGATCGCGGCGTACGTCCTTTCCAGCCTCGCGGCTCGTGCGCTGGTGTGGAAGCCGGCCGGCACGGCGAAGATCTCGATGAAAACCTGGATCTGGGAGCGAATCTTCGAACCGCTCGGTCCGCCTCTGTGGGCGTCGCTGGCGTTCGCGGTCGCGTACGTCCTCGTCTGGTGGGCGCTCATGGGGATTCTCTACCGGAGGCGGATCTACCTCAAGGTGTAGTCCGCCTCGCCCATCGAAGCTTCGCCGATCGAGCCCGCGGATTCCGCGCGATCTCCGCGCCGCCGGGGAGGATCGGCTCCTTGGAAATCGCGGAGTAGACTCCCGCATCGATTCCGGCTCGAAAGGCCCCCTTCACCCGTCGATCCTCTCCGCTGTGATAGCTCAGGATCACGGCGACTCCACGCGTCCGGAGGCAACTTGGAATCACGTCGAGAAGGCGATCGAGATTCGCGGACTCGCGGTTCACGAGAATTCGGAGCGCCTGAAACGTCCGCGCCGCGGGATGAAGCTTGGCGCCGGCCGCCCGCGCGAGCGTGAATCGGCGGGCCTCGCAGACGATTCGAACCAAGTCCTCCGTGGTCCGAATGGGACGCCGAGCTACGATCAACCGCGCAATCTTCGGTGCATCCTCCTCGTCCCCGAGTTCGAGGAGGGCCTGGGCGATTTCGCTCTCGCTCCACTGCTCCAGAAGTTCGCACGCGGGTTTTCCGCGCGTCGGATCCATCCTCATGTCCAGCGGTCCCGGTCGCCGGTAGGAGAAGCCGCGCCCGGCGTCGTCGATTTGGGGACTGGCGACGCCGAGATCGGCCAGGATTCCATGGACGGTCGGGATTCCAAGCTCGGCCAAGACCGAAGGAAGGGCCGCGAAGTTCGCGTGGCGCAAGTCGAATCTACCCGCGAGTCGCGCGCGCGCTCTCTCGAGAATCGCGGGATCCAGATCGAGCCCTACGAGTCGGGCGCCACGGCGGAGGATTTCCGCGGCGTGTCCGCCCAGCCCCACCGTGGCGTCGACGATTGTCCGGCCGGGACGGGGATCGAGGATCCGGAGGGTCTCCTCGAGAAGGACGGGGAGGTGGATCAGGCCTGACCCTGCTGCATCATTCCGCCGCAATGCGGACACTTCATCAGCTCCGCGGCGTAGGGACCGCCGCAGAACTTGCAGAAGATGCGCCCCGCGATGGAGGCGGGGTCGATTTTCTTGAGTTCGGGATAGAGCGTCTCGAGCTCGGCGCTCGACATCCGGTCGTTCTCCTCCGCCGGTGACCAAATCACTTCCATCACGGCAAGCTCGTCCGAGCTCGTGGCCGCGTAGGACTCGAGGACCGCGCGGATCCGACGGGCGTCGTGGATGTTCTGGACGTCGGGGAGGACGCGATGAGCCGCGACGGCCACCGTGATGACGACGACGCCCTCGCCCTCTTCCGCCCGAGCTTTCATTTCCGATGCGGCCTGGGTCGTCTTCGAGCCGCGAAGGTTGCGGACGACCTCCTCCTTGTACTTTTCCGCCGCCTTGGAGGTGGCGTTATTGAACACGCGTTCCGCGACTTGGGGCGAGAGGCGTCCCTGGAAATCGAGCGCCCCGGCGTAGAGCCAGGACATCTCCGCCCGCTTGAGGCAGATGACCGTCTCGCGAAGGAGTTCGGCGAGTCCCTCGGGGGTGTCGGTGCGTCCCGATTGGGCGAGTCGATCGAGCTCCTTTTGGATCTGTTTGCGCGCGCGCCAGTCGATCCCGAGCATCACGACAGAGACGTCCATTCCTGCGGAGGCGACCGGAGGGTCGATGCCGCGTACGGCCACCACGCCTTTCTTACGCATCGCCACGAAGGCCCCGATGACGACGATCGTGATGATGATGCCTACGATGCAGACGCAGCCACCGACCCAGGAACCCCCGGACGACGAGGAGGAAGAATACGATCCTCCCCCGCGCGAGGAGGAGGACGAAGAAGAGGAGGAGCTGCTTCTCGATCCCCCATACGAATAGGAGCGGGAGGACGAAGAGGAGGAGGATCGACTGCTGCTGGAGCGGCTGCTCGAGGAGGAGGAACGGCTGGAGGAACTGCTCGATCGCCCCCCGAAGCTTCCGCCGCCGTACCGGCCGCCGCTTCGCTGGAGGTCCTCGAGCGAGAAGGCGAGCGCGAAGGCGGCGACGATCACGACATCAGTATATCCCGCGCCTTCGGATTGGGAAGGAATCAGATCGGGGTTCCGCAGTGAGGACACGTCCGAAGTTCGGCGGCGAAGGGCCCTCCGCAGGCCTTGCAGAACGCTCGACCCGCGAGCGATGCCTCGTCGATCTTCTTGAGTTCCGGATAGAGGATTTCCAGTTCCGCCGTGCTCATTCGGTCCTTTTCCTCGGCGGGCGACCAGATCACTTCGACGGCGGCGATCTGTTCCGGCAGGAGCTTCGAGAAGGAGTCGAGCGCCGCGCGAAGGCACAGGGCGTCCCGGACGTTTCGGATGTC
>Ga0209399_10001226_pt1 | contig 13562 bp, 16 predicted proteins | sample OV2TP3_FD_184130 | JGI IMG/M metagenome (GOLD analysis project Ga0209399, IMG submission 184130) | Hot spring microbial communities from Beatty, Nevada to study Microbial Dark Matter (Phase II) - OV2 TP3 (SPAdes) (version 3) | ecosystem: Environmental > Aquatic > Thermal springs > Hot (42-90C) ... | reverse complement strand
GATCCCGATCGCAACCGGCTGCCCGCGATCGCGTGCGCCCGGGCGCGCGCGCTCCTCGGCCAGGACGTGCCGTTCGACCGCGTCACCATCATCGGCGACACCCCGCTCGACGTGGAGTGCGCGCGGAGGTGCGGGGCGGTCGCCGTCGCGGTGGCGACGGGGTTCCATCCGATCGGCGACCTCGTCGCCTGCCGGCCCGATCTCCTGTTCGCGGATTTCGCCGACGCGCGGGCGACGGTCGCCGCGCTCCTGGGCCTCGACCCCGCGTGACGCTGCTCTCCCTGTGGCTCCACCTGCTCGCGGTCGTGGTCTGGATCGGCGGGCTCATGTACCAGGCCCACGTGCTCCTGCCCGCGGCGCGTCGCGGCGCGAGCAGCGCCTTTGCGGACGCAGCCAGCAGCGCGCGACCGGTGGCCTGGACGGCGATCGCGGTGGTGGTCCTGACGGGGTTCTACAACGTCACGCGACTCGGCCCGCTCGCGCGCGTGATGGAGAGCGGCGCGGGACTCCTGCTGGCCGGTAAGTTCACGCTCGTCATCGTGCTCGTCGCGCTCGCCGCGCAGCGCGACTTCACGCAGGTCCCGCGGCTCCAGCGCGCGCTCGGCGAGGGCGCGGATCCCGGGCCCGCGCTCTCCGCCATCGCCTGGCTCGACCGCATCACCCTGGCCCTCGCCCTCCTCGTCATCTACCTCGGCCTCGCCATCTCGCGGGCGTAGCGGAGCCGCGCCGCGTCTTGCTCAGGCCACGCGCGCCTTGACTCATCAAATTGAGTCGATCATACTCATTATATGAGTAAGCGACTTCAAGTCTTGCTGGACGAGGCCGAGCTCCGGGAGATCCAGCGTATCGCGCGACGGCAGCGGTTGACCGTGGCCGAGTGGGTGCGGCAGACCCTGCGGGCCGCGCGCCGCCGCGCGCCCGGCGGTGACGCGGCGAAGAAGCTGGAGGCGGTCCGCGCGGCGGTCCGCCATTCGTTCCCGACCGCCGAGATCGACGAGATGCTGGCTCAGATCGAGCGAGGCTACACGGGGCGGGCCGGGTGATCTTCGTCGACTCGAACATCCCGATGTATCTCGTCGGCGCGCCACACCCGCGTAAGGTGGACGCGCAACGGCTGGTCGAGCGCGCCCTGGCCGACAGCGAGCGCCTGGTCACCGACGCGGAGGTCTTGCAGGAGATCCTGCACCGGTACACGGCCATCGACCGGCGCGACGCGCTCCAGCCGGCATTCGACGCGATCCTCGGCGTGGTCGACGACGTGTTTTCGATCGACCTCGCCATCGTCGAGCGGGCGAAGACGATCGTGCTCGGGCGCCGCCCGCTCTCCGCCCGCGACGCGGTTCACGTCGCCGTGATGGAGCGCGAGGGGATCGACCGCGTCCTGAGCTTCGATACCGGCTTTGACGGCTATCCGGGCATCACCCGGCTCGGCGGCTGATACGGAGCCGCGCCGCATCTCTCTCAGGCCACCCACGGTCCAAGGCGGCCCCGCGGACCCCGCTATAACGAATCCCCGAGGTGGCAGGCCGACCAGTGGCCGGGTTTCACCTCCGCGAGCGCCGGCTCCACCTCCTCGCAGATCTTCATCCGATACGCGCACCGTCCCTGGAACCGACATCCCACCGGGAGGTCGATGGCGTTGGGAATCTCGCCCCTGAGCGTCGTCCGCCGGCGTCCGGCATCCGGATCGGGGAGCGGGATCGCTGCCAGGAGCTCACGGGTGTAGGGGTGGAGCGGTCGGGTGAGAATCTGCTCCGTCTCGCCTTGCTCCACGATCCTGCCCAGGTAGATGATCGCGGTCTTGCGGCAGAGGTACCGGATCGTCGAGAAGTCGTGGGAGATGAACAGGAGGGCGAGCCCCAGCTCCTTCTGGAGCCGTCGGAGCAGGTTCAGCACTCCGGCCCGCACGGACACATCGAGCATCGACGTGGGCTCGTCCGCGACGACGAACCGGGGCCCCAGGACGATGGCGCGGGCGATGGCCACGCGCTGCCGCTCCCCCCCGCTCAGCTGGTGTGGGTAGCGGGCCAGATACTTCTCGGCCGGGCGAAGCTCCGCCCGCTCCAGGGCCTCCCGTACGCGGCTCTTCCGCTCCGTCTCGTCGCCGATGGAGTGGATGCGGAGCGGCTCCATGACACTGCCGAGGACCGTGAAACGCGGGTTGAGGCTCTCGTACGGGTCCTGGAAAATCATCTGGGCCTGGCGACGGAAGTCCTGGAGGGACGGGCCCGACAGGGCGGTAACGTCCTGCCCCTGGAACCGGATCCGGCCCCCTGTCGGCTGCTGCAGCCGGACCAGCAACTCTCCGGTCACGCTCTTGCCGGCACCGCTCTCGCCCGCCAGCCCGAACCCCTCGCGCTCCTCGATGCTGAGCGAGACACCGTCCACGGCTCGGAGGACGCGCTCGGAGGATCGGCCGAGGAGCGAGGCCAGCGCTCCTGACTCCACCGGGTACCACTTCCTGAGATCCGCCACCTCGAGGAGCGCCATGGCTGGTCAGGCGAGCGCGCTCGTCCCGGCGGCGGCTGTCGTCTGCCAGATCTCACGGTCCCGGGCTCGCTCGCGAAGGAGTGAAGCCTCCTCGAGGCGGTGGCAGGCGGCCAGGTGGCCCTCGGCCCCAGCCGTGAGTGGCGGGTCTTCCTCGAGGCACCGCTCGACGACGAAGGGGCATCGGGTCGCAAAGCGGCACCCCCGAAGCGGATCGATCAGATTCGGCGGAGAGCCCGGGATCGACACCAGGTCCTCGGCGCCGCTGAGACGCGGGAAGGCGTGCTGCAGCCCCATCGTGTACGGGTGGAGGGGCTCCTTGAAGACCTGTCGCACCCCGCCCCACTCCACGATCCTTCCCGCGTACATGACGGCCACGGTCCGGCACGTCTCCGCGACCACCGAGATGTCGTGGGAGATGTAGATGATGGAGAAGCGGAGCCGGGCCTGCAGCTCGACGATCTGTTCGAGAATATGGTCCTTAACCACGACGTCGAGCGCGGTGGTCGGCTCATCGGCGATGAGGAGGTCGGGCCGGAGGGCCAGGGCCATGGCGATGCAGACCCGCTGCTTCATTCCGCCGCTGAGCTGATGCGGATAGGCACTGGCGCGCTGCCCCTCGATCCCCACCAGCTCCAGGAGATCCCGCGCCCGGGCCCTCGCCTCGCGCCGGCTCACCGGCTCGTGCAGGCGGATCGCCTCCACGATCTGGTCGCCGACCCGGTAGACCGGGTCCAGCGCGTTCATGGCGCTCTGGAAGATCATGGAGATCTTTCGCCAACGCACCCGACGCATCTCGGCCTCGGTCAGGCCGACGAGATCCTGTCCGTCGAAGACGATCGCCCCGTGCGCGATCCGCCCGTTCGGCGGGAGGAGCTTCAGCAGGGCCTTTGCGACGGTCGTCTTGCCGCTCCCGGACTCCCCGAGCAGCCCCAGCGTCTCGCCCCGTTCCAGGGTGAAGGAGACACCGTTCGCCGCCCGGACCTCTCCCTGGCGGGTGGCGTAGCTCACGCGGAGATCGCGGACCGCGAGGAGCGGCACGCTCAGACCCTCCGGAGCCGCGGGTTGATGACCTCCTCGTAGGCGCGGCTCAGGAAAAAGACCGAGAGCACGATCAGCGTGATGCAGAGTCCCGGGGGAATCGCCCACCACCACGCCTTCCGGATCGCCCCGGTCAGGAAGGCCAGGTGCAGCGTCTTTCCCCAGCTCTCCACGTGCGGATCGCCGAACCCGAGAAAGCTCACGCTGGCCTCCGCCACGATCGCGATCCCGAATTCGATCGTCATGTACACGAAGGTGAGCGGCAGGATGTTCGGCGCGATGTGCACGAAGAGGATGCGGAAGTCGCTCGCGCCCGCGACCCGGGCCGCCTTGACGAAGGGGCGCTGGGCCACGGAAAGCACCTGGGCCCGGATCACCCGGGCGGGGGCCCGCCAGGTGAGGAGCGAGATGGCGACGATGACCGTCCAGATGCTCGGCTCGAGGAGGCCCACCAGCACGATGGCGAAGGGCTCGAAGGGGATGGAGTACGCCAGGTCCACCAGGCGCATGAGCACGTCGTCCATCCATCCCCTGTAGTACCCGGCCACGAGCCCGATCAGGGTCCCGATCACGGTCACGAGCAGGGCCGCCAGGAATCCCACGATCAGGGCCACGCGCGTCCCCATGATGACCTGGCTCAGGACGTCCCGACCCAGGTCCGTGGTCCCGAGCCAGTGCCGGGCCGACGGTGGGCTCAGGAAGGCCAGCGACCCGTCGGGTCGGTTGATCATCTGTGTCGGATCGTAGGGCGCGAGATACGGGGCGAAGATCCCCACGACCACGAAGCACGCGAGGATGATGAAGCCGGCCCTGGCCAGCGGGTCGCCCTGGACCACGACGGCCTCAGCGCACCCGGACTCTCGGGTCCAGGTAGCCGTACAGAACGTCGGCCACGAAGTTCAGGCTCATGACCAGCACGGAGATGAAGATGAACGATGCCTGGGCCAGAGGGTAGTCGCGGTTGGTCACGGCCGTCACGATCTCCCGCCCGAGGCCCGGCCAGGAGAAGACGTACTCGATCAGCACCATGCCCCCCATCGCCCACCCGATGAAGAGCGCGCTCGCGGTAACCGCGGGGAGCAGGGCGTTGCGCAGCGCGTGCTTGAAGATGAGGGCGGAGGTGGACATCCCCTTGGCGCGGGCCATCTCCATGAAATCCTCCCCCAGGATCTCCAGCACGGTGTTGCGGACCAGGAGGAGGGGCAGGCCACAGAAGTGCAACGCGCCCACCATGACGGGGAGGATCAGGTGATGGAGGAAATCCCAGTGGAGGAACCGGGCCAGCCCGGTCTCGCCGCCCTCGCCGATGCTCCGCATGCCGCCGAGCGGGAGGAGGTCCAGGACGAAGGAGAAGAGCATGATCGCCAGGATGCCGGACCAGAAGACGGGCGCCGAACGGAACAGGAGCACCAGGGCATTGCCCACGATCTCGACCTTCTGTCCGCGCTTCCAGGCGAGGAACACGCCGCCCGCGGCGCCGAGGCTGTAGGCCACCAGGAAGGTGGCGAGCACCAGCGCCAGGGTGTTGACGATCTTCTCTCCCAGCACCTCGGTCACGGGGCGCTGGTAGAGGAATGAGCGCCCCAGGTCGCCGGTGACAAGATCTCGCACGTAGAGGGCGTACTGGAGCCAGAGGGGACGATCGAGGCCGAGCCGCCTGGTCATCTCCTCCCGGACCTCCGCCGGTGCCAGCGGATCGATCAGGACGCTCGCGGGATCACCCGGCAGTGTACGGAAGAGGACAAAGATGACCGTGACGACGACGACGAGGGTGAGGGCGTTCTGGAGGAAGCGACGCAGCAGGTAACGCCGCGGCCCCATCCGCTCCCTCAGCCCGACCTGACAGCGACCCTGAGAGCGCCAGCTAGAGCTGGCAGCCGGGCCCGCTCGGCCGGCCCCACTGGTCCCACTGCCGGAGCATCGCTTCCCGGACTTCCCGCGGTACCCCCGCGCTTTTCTGGAAGAGCCGCGGCGTGTGGTTCTCGGGGAAGTAGAGGCGGCCCCGGCTATCCCACTGGTAACGGGCCTCGCGCAGGATCCGCCGGGCCTTCTCCGGATCATAGCGGTGGAAGTGCACCTTTCCGTCGACCTCGCCGTCGGGGATGTTCGGGTTGTGCCAGAACTTGTTCCCCGGCGCGATCAGTCCGCGTCCTGGCACCGCCAGCCCCGCCAGGATGGATCTGACCATCGTCCCGTAGTCGATCGCGTGCGCGAGCGCCTCCCTCAGCGGGTGGTCCCGGAAGGGCGAGTTGTCCCGCAAGTTGAAGTTCAGCCAGAACACGCCGATGTCATCGGTCTCCACCAGGCCGAGGTGCGGGATCCCCTGGGCCTCCTTCATCTGGGGAGTGGTGAGGCCGCGCCCGGTGTGGAAGTCGTACTCCCCCTTCCTGAAGCCCAGGAACTGGGCGTCCACGTTGGAGACGAGAGAGAAGACGTAGGCCCTGGCCTTGGGACGCCGGAAGTGCTCGTCGTTGGCCGCGAGCTTCACCTCGTTCGTCCGCTGGTGGACGAACTTGAAGGGGCCCGAGCCGACCAGCGCCTTCGGGTTGTTCCACTGGTCCGGGCTCTGGAGCCGCTCCCGCTGCACCGTCCCCTCCCAGATGTGCTTGGGGACGATCGGCACCTGAGTGAAGGTCTGCATGTAGAGCGGGGCGTAGGGGCGCGTCAGCTCGATGCGCAGGGTATGCGCGTCCACGACCTGGACCTCTTTGAGCGGCTCGAGCGCCGGAACGTAGAGCGGGACCCGCCACTTCTTGATCTCCTCGTACGAAAACTTCACGTCCTCGGCCGTCACCGCTTGGCCGTCGTGGAACTTCATTCCCTTTCGTAGATGCACCTGCACCAGGGTCGGGCTCAGCGGCGTCCACTTCTCTGCGGCCCAGGGCAGGGGGCGCATGTCCGCCCCGACCCGGGAGAGCGTGTCGAAGATCAGCCGAGAGACGTCGGTCGTGGTCCAGTACGAGGGAGCATAGAACGGGTTCAGGCTGGTGACGGTCCCCTGCTCGGTCACCACCATGGTGGCGTCGGCGGTCAAGGGGGTGGCCTCCACCGTGTTCAGCACGTTGAAGAACCCCGTCCCGGGAATGGAGACGACGTTCCCCCACTTCCGCTTGTTGTAGACGTGGACGCCTCGCTTGTGGAAGAGCGTGATGTGCGGGATGTCGCGGGCCACGATCTCCTGGGCCTTCCAGATCAGGGCCCGCCGCTTCTCCACGTCGAGCTCGCTTCGGCCCTGATCGACGACCGCGTCGTACTCGGGCTGGCTGTACCCGGCGTAATTGCTGCCGCCCTTCTGGATCGCGCGTGAGTGCAGCGGTCGAGTGAGGAGCTCGTCGGGATCCAACCGCTCGGCCCGAGCGATGTAGGCGCAGATGAAGGCGTGGTTCTCCCAGGGATGGTCCACCCGCTTGCTGAAGTTGGGCCAGTCCGGCGTGGTGATCGGCTGGACCTTCAGCCCCAGTTGCTCCCAGGCCCGGGCGATCAGCATGCCCGATTCGAAGCGGGTGTTGTCGTACGCCGCCGAGGGGATCACGAATCTGATCTCCGGGATGAGGCGGCTCGCGGCCGGCTCCGCGGCCACCGCCACACGGGCCGATAGGGCCAGAAGCGCCAGGACCAGCCAGAGAGATCCGCTCGTGTACGCGCGGTGGCGATCGCTCATGGTCTTCCTCCTTGCCGGCGCCCTCTCGAATGGTGGCACGCAGGGTAGGCGCGGATGAAACACCTGTCAAGGCGCGCTTCAGAACTCGATGGCACGCACGCGGCCGAGACCCAGGAGATCCGTGGCCGACTGGACGCGGGTGAGGGGAAGGCGGCGGGCCTCACGGGCATCCCCACCCTCCAGCGTCGTCCCCCCGATCACGCGCTCCATCGCCGGCGCCTCGAGCCACTGGTCCACCCCCGAGGCCCCTGTGCAGATGATCGCGTCCGCCCGCTCGGAGGTGTAGATGTCGGCCGTGTCCACGGAGCGGTCGTTCAGGAGCACGGTCTTGATCCCCAGCTCCTCGCACCGCTCGCACGCGAGCATGTGATCCACCACCATGTGGCCGCCACCCCCCTTGGTCTGCACGATGCCTTCGGCCCCGAGCACATAGCGGGCGAGCTTGGCGGCCATCGCTGCCCCGCGCTCCTTCTCCCTCAACGTCGGCGGGGTGGGCGTGACGATCATCCCGACGAAGCGGAGGTCGCTGCCGTGGCGCCGGATCAGCTCCATGACCACGGGGTTGTTCACGTGGCCGTAGGTCACGTTGCGCCGGCAGGCCGGGGTGTCGAAGATGCCGTTCACGATGGCGCCGTTGAGGAGCTCGTGGGGGTGCAGGAGCGTGGGAAGCATCTGCCGGGCGCGCCCGCCGTAGAGGAAGATCTCTCGCAGGTCCTCGATGGCCGACACCTGACAGAGGTACGCGACCCGGGGGAGGTTGCCGTCCCCCGTGGGCTCGCCAGGAATCGGCAGCTCAGAGACCACGAGGTCGTCGGGCGGAAGCTCCCGCGACGCCTCCGCCAGGTAGACCGACGCCCTCAGCCCGGCCTTGAGGAGCGCGTGCCCGTACGGGACGCGACCCACCCCGTCCGCCGGCCGCGGGAGCAGCACGAGGTGGTGAAGCGACGAGAACGGGGTGAGGGTCGCCACCGGACCGCTCATATCCACCACGGATTCCAGCATCCCCGGCATCTCCGCGGTCTCGGCCACGCAGAGCCCTCTCAGGATATTGGTGCGTCCCTCGACCGGCGCCGCGAGCCCACCGACCATCCCGGGGAAGATTTCTCCGGGCCCGCTGACCTTCACGCGGGCGTCCTGGATGTCGGTGAGATGCACGATTCGGCAGCGCTCGCCCGGGTGCGCCAGGGCGAGGTCCATCCCACCGAGCCGCTCGTCTTCCAGGAGCGTCGCGCTGAGCTCTTCCCGGTTGATCGTGAGGACGTGATCGTCGAGGCGGGTCGCTCCGCCGAAGCGCACATCGCGGATCTCGTAGTACGCCAGCTCCAGCCGCATCGCCGTCAAGACCCGACCGCGAACAGCCGCGGCGCCTCGACCGGGACGGTCAGCGCCTCCAGCGCTCGGAGGAGAAGACGCCGCCGTTGCTGCTGCTCGACCGAAGCGGCGAGCCCCGGATCACCGACCGGGTGCGGAATCGCCACCCCCGCGAGAATCCGGTTCGCACCGACCATCTCCGCGACGTTCGTCAGGCAGGTCACCAGCACGGTGGGGAGTCCTGCCCGCTCCAGCTCCTTGGCCATCGTTGCGCCGCAACGAGTGCCGGTCCCTCAGGTCGCCGTCAGAATCACGCCATCCGCCCCGCCCTCCCGCAGCTCCCGGGCGATGCCGGCGCCGAATTTCCGCGCGTTGTCCAGGGTCGTATTGTTCCCCATCGTGCAGAACCAGAACGGGAAGAGCCGGCCGATCTGGCCGTCTCGCTCCAGGCTCCTGGCCGCATCCAGGGGAACGATCCGGTCCGGATCCGCGCACGCGTAGCTCACGTCGAACCCCCCGTGGATGCACTCGTACGCGTCGGGCGTGAGATCGGCCGACGCCCCGGTCGGATACTTGAGGTACTTGCTGGCGCCCCAGGACTCCAGCCGGTCCGGGTTTCCCCGGAGCACGATCCCGCCCTCGGAGACGAGCGCGATAGTGGCGAGGGCCGGGTCCTTGATCGGCGCTGGAGGCGGCACGCGATCCCAGCGGGGACGCGGGATCTCGCTCTCGTAGGGGTCGCCCCCGAGCTTGGCCAGGAGCATCTCCACGCCGCGACGGGCCGCCGGGGCCTCGACGACCTCGTTTATGAGGATGCCCCGGGGGATGTACGCGTCCGCTGCCGGCGTCACCGGCTCGCCGCGCAGGAGCTTCCCGGCAAGCCCGGCCATGCGTCCGAGAGCTTCCTCCATCCCCCGCGCCGTCGTCCCGGCCGCGACGATATAGGCATGGCGCCGGCCGAGCTCCACGCCCGGGTTCTCCGGGTGCATGGCGGTCACCGCCGGGATGCCGAGTGCCTTGCCGAGGGCTTCGCAGAGCGTCCCGCACGCGAGCCCGTAGCGCCCGCTCGCAAAGGCCGGGCCGGCGACGAGGACATCGGGCCGCCAGGGGCGGACCAGCTCCACCACCTCGGCCCGCGCGCGCTCGGCGTCCGAGGCCACGTAGTTATCGCCGCCAACCAGCGTCGCGACCACCTCGGCGCTCGCCCCCAGCGCCGCCTGCAGGAGCGTACCTGGCCCGACCGGTCCCGGTCTGATCTGCAGTCGGGCATCCGCCTCGGCCTCGCCGCCGATCTGACCGAAGTACTGGTTCAGGTAGTGCAGCACGCGAAACTTCGCCATGCTCTTCCCCTCGCGCTCCGCGCGCGGAGCGTCAGCGCCGCTTTCCTGTCCGCGCTCTGATCGTTTCGACCGACGCCACGATCGCGTCCCGGTCGAGCACGGCGTCCATGATGCCGACCTCGGCCTCGTAGAGCGCGTGCGGGATCGCTCGACGCACCTCGTCTTCGAGAATGTGAAACACGGGGAGGTCCAACTGGACCCCCGCCAACGGACCCGCATAGCTCGGATCGCCCGCGACGACCGTCTCCGCCGCGATCGCCGAGGACTCGGCGTTGGGCGCGCCCAGCAGCACGACCAGGTTCTCTTTGCCGTACTGGCGGACCGATTCCAGGATGGCCGCCTGGTTTTGCAGGTCCATGGCTCCGGCGGCGGTTCAGGCGAAGCACTCCGTGATGGCCAGGACGACCTCGCCCTTTGCCGCTCGGACGCAGGCGGCGATCGCCGGCGCGGCGATGCCGTCCCGCTCGCCGAGGACGATGACCTTCTTCTTGTCGAACACGCTCACGCACCTCCATTTCGCTCGACCTGAGATCACCCGAGTATACGCGCGAGGAGGCCTTCTCAGAGGGGGGTCACGCCGAGGGAGCGGGCGAGGTCGCGACACTGGGCGACGAGGGCGGGGGCCAGGGGAATGCCGTCCTGCCTCCGTCGCGCTTCGCACTCCGCCTCCGGCTCGCCCGCGACGTAGATCCGCTCCTCGCCCGGAGCGCGCGGGGCGGTCTTGAGCGACGCGACCATGTGGTCCATGTCCCGCTTGAAGTCCGCGAGGGGCCGGAAGCGGGCCGGGTCGATAGCCGCGAAGCAGTGCCCGACGTTCTGCACCCGCCGCTCCCGCATGTCGCTCCGCAAGAACAGGTCGCCGTAGACGGCGCCCGAGAGCACGCCCGAGAGGATGTCGACCATCACCCCGAGCCCGTAGCCCTTGTGGCTGCCGAGCTCGCGCGTGCCGCCCAGCGGCGTGAGCAGGCGGTGCTTGAGCGCGCTCACCGGATCGTTCGTCGGCGCTCCCTGGTCGTCGAGCGCCCAGCCTGTGGGGATGGGCTTCTTCCAGCGCGACGCGACCGAGAGCTTACCGACCGCGACGGTCGTGGTCGCCATGTCCAGCACGAAGGGCGCGTGCCGGCCCGCGGGCGCCGCGAAGGAGATGGGATTGGTGCTGAGCTTCGCGGCCCGGCCGAAGGTCGGGACCATGGCGAGGTACGGCGAGTTGGTCGTCGAGAGCCCGATCAGGTCGTGCTCGAGCGCCATCATGGAGTAGTTGGCGGCCGCGCCGTAATGGCCCGAGTTGCGCACCGCGACCATGCCGATGCCATAGGTGCGGGCCTTGTCGATCGCGCGCCGCATGGCGAGCGTCGAGACGTAGTGCCCCAGCCCCTTTTGGCCGTCGAGAAGGGCCGTGGCGAGGTCGTCCCGCACGACGACGGGCTCGGCGTTCATGGCGATGTAGCCCTGCTGCCACAACTCGTGGTAGCGCGGGAGCATGCCGATCCCATGCGAGTCGACGCCGCGGAGATCGGTGCGCACCATGAGGGCCGCAGTCGTCTCGGCGGGCGTCGGCTCCATCTTCATGGCCATCAGGGCGCCGACCAGGAACGTCTTCAGCCGCTCGTGGGTCACGACGACGGGCTTCTCGGCCATGTGAGGTTCCCCTTCCTCGGGCTAGAGCCCAGTGATCTTGATGCCGGAGTTCTTGAGCTTGTAGCGGCGGTTGATGGAGGCCAGGACCGCCGTGATGCCTTCGATGACGGCGGCGTTCGAGAGCGGCCCCACGTCGATGGTTCGGAGGCCCATGGAGCCCGCCAGCTCGGCGACCGTCTGCTTGGCGGGGGCGTCGTCGCCGCAGCAGAGCAGATCGCACTCGATCGGGTGGTCCGTGTCAGCCAGCTCGTGGGCGGCCACGTGGTGGAACGCGGCCACCACGCGCGCCGCGGGAAGGAGCGCCTGGGCCTCCTCGGCCGACGAGCCGGCCGGCGGTGGCGTGAAGAGACGGGGACCGCCGAACGTGAGCGGTACGACGGTGCTCACGACGACTTTCCCCCGGCACCCCTCGCGGACCTCCGGCAGCGTCGCCGCGAGACCGAGCGCGGGGAGGGCCAGGACGACCACGGCCCCGAGCCGCGCCGCTTCGGCGTTGGACTCGCCGATGATCGGGAGCTTGTGGGTCCGCTCTCGCAACTCGGTCGCCGTGGCCTTCGCGCGGTCGGGATCGCGCGAGCCGATGATGATCGAGTGCCCCGCCAGAGCCCAGCGCGTCGCCAGGCCCGAGCCCTCCTTGCCGGTGCCCCCGAGGATCGCGATGTTCATCGTAACGAGTGCCGCGAGCCCGGTGTGGAAGTGCGAAGCCGCAGGTCGGTCTCCGACCGAGGCGAGCCTGAGTGAGACCGCGGGTGGCCTGAGAGAGAAGCCCGGGGCTTCATCGCGCGCTCAGCGGAACAGGTCCCGCGCCGGATCGCGACGGAGCGGCTTCGATCCCTCTTCGCTCGCAGTGAGTGGGAGCCCACGCACGAGCGCCGCCGGAATGCGGTCGAGCTTGCCCATGACGGGCTCGGCCGCAGCGGCCAGCTCGTCGGCGAGCGCCAGGATCGTGGCCTGGAGGGGGCGCCCGACCGGGTCGCGCTCGCCCAGGTAGCTCCGAATCGGGGCGAATCCTGAGAGGCCCACGGCGACGTTCGTCAGGCCTTCACGCCACGGCCTGCCGAACGTGTCGGCGATCAGCACCGCCACCTCGGCGCCGGTGAGGTCGCGGATGGCCTCGCGCGCGAAGCGTGCCGAGCGATCGGGGTCCTCGGGCAGGAGGGCGACGCAGTCGAGGTCCACGTTGGACTGGTCGACGCCCGCGTTGGCGCAGATCCAGCCGTGATGGGTTTCGGTGATCAGGATGGAGCGATCCATGCGGACGACCCGCTTCGACTCCCTGAGGATGACCTCGACCAGCCGCGCGTCCCGCCCGAGCTCCGCGGCGATCGAGAGCGCCGCGGGCGAGGGGGTGACCGCCGCGAGCCGGACGATCCGGCCCTCGGCCTTGGAGACGATCTTCTGGCCGATGACCAGCAGGTCGCCCGACGCGAGCGGCGTCCCCTGGCGGCTCGCCGCCTCGACGATCAGTCGCGCGACGGGATCTCCGGGTCCGATCTCCGGGATCCCCTGGATGCCGATGACTTCGTAGCGCGGAGGCATGGTTATTGTAGCGGGGGCCGCGAGGACGCCTTGATTCGTGGGTGGCCTGAGACAGAAGCGCTCAGCACCGTCCGCGTGTCAGCGATGCGCTCGATGATTTTCCATCGCGTCAGGAGATTTCCGCTGCGGGTTTCTGGCGCCTCGGCTGCCAGGGCGAGCAGGTCCTCGGGGGCATCGATGTCCAGGCCGAGCCCCGGAAGCCGGAGGATCCGCGGGCCGAGCCCGCGCCCACGCGCGACCTCCACGTGGTTGTCGAAGGAGGGCTCGCCGAAGGTGAGCGGCATCGCGCTCGGCGGCGACAGCGCAACGCCGTTCGTGCCGAGCCCCGAGCGCGATGGCACCAGGACCGCGGCCGGATGAGCCGCGCGCGCGGCCGAGATCAGCTCGCCGATCTCCGACGCTGTGACGCACGGCGTGTCCCCGGGCACCGTGAGAAAGATGCGCGCTCCGGCCCTCGCCGCGACCGCCTGCGCCTGGGCGACGGCCGCCGTGTGGCCGCGATTCTCCGTCTCGGCGAGCACCCCCGTGTCGAAACCCTGCGCGAG
>Ga0209399_10001225_pt1 | contig 13565 bp, 9 predicted proteins | sample OV2TP3_FD_184130 | JGI IMG/M metagenome (GOLD analysis project Ga0209399, IMG submission 184130) | Hot spring microbial communities from Beatty, Nevada to study Microbial Dark Matter (Phase II) - OV2 TP3 (SPAdes) (version 3) | ecosystem: Environmental > Aquatic > Thermal springs > Hot (42-90C) ... | reverse complement strand
CCCTCACGCCAGGATTTCGGTGACGATGCCGGAGCCAACGGTCTTGCCGCCTTCGCGCACGGCGAACCGCAGCCCCTGGTCCATCGCAATCGGCGAGATCAGCTCCGCCGAGATCGCCACATTGTCCCCCGGCATCACCATCTCCACCCCCGGCGTCAACGTCACCACCCCCGTCACGTCCGTCGTCCGGAAATAAAACTGCGGCCGGTACCCGTTGAAGAACGGCGTGTGCCGCCCCCCCTCTTCCTTCGTCAACACGTAAATCTCCGCCTTGAACTTCGTGTGCGGCGTGATGCTCTTCGGCTTCGCCAACACCATCCCCCGCTCCACCTCTTCCTTCTTCGTCCCCCGCAACAGCACCCCGATGTTGTCCCCCGCCTGCCCCTCGTCGAGCACCTTGCGGAACATCTCCACCCCCGTCACCACCGTGCTCTGCGTCGGCTTCAGCCCCACAATCTCGATCTCGTCCCCCACCTTCACGATCCCCCGCTCGCACCGCCCCGTCACCACCGTCCCCCGCCCGCTGATCGTGAACACATCCTCGATCGGCATCAAAAACGGCTTGTCCACCGCCCGCACCGGCGTCGGAATGTACGTGTCCACCGCCTCCAGCAACTTCAGGATCGCCGGCACCCCGATCGGCGACTGATCCCCCTCCACCGCCTTGGTCGCCGCCCCCGTGATCACCGGAATTTTGTCCCCCGGAAACTCATACTTCGACAACAGCTCCCGCACCTCCAGCTCCACCAACTCCAGCAGCTCCTTGTCGTCCACCTTGTCCGCCTTGTTCAAAAACACCACGATGTAGGGCACCCCCACCTGCCGCGCCAGCAAAATGTGCTCCCGCGTCTGCGGCATCGGCCCGTCCGCCGCGCTGACCACCAGGATCGCCCCATCCATCTGCGCCGCCCCCGTGATCATGTTCTTCACGTAATCGGCATGCCCCGGACAATCCACGTGCGCGTAGTGCCGGTTGGCCGTCTCGTACTCCACGTGCGAAATCGCAATCGTCAGAATCTTCGTCGGATCGCGCCGCCCCTGCGACTCCGACGCCTTGGCCACTTCATCGTAACTGACGAACTTCGCCATCCCCTTGTCCGCCGCCACCTTCGTCAACGCAGAGGTCAGGGTCGTCTTGCCGTGATCCACATGCCCGATCGTCCCGATGTTCACATGCGGCTTGCGCCGCTCATACTTCGCCTTCGCCATACACCCCCCATGCTCGCCGTCCATGCAAAATATGACGGCGCTCGCCGATTCTGCTGGCACGTCTCGTCACCAGCCTATCGACTTATGTGCAAGGATCTCTAAACTGAGTCGTCTGTCTGACAGGCTTCTCGACTAGACGCCACACGCACTAGTTTACCGGCAGACTGCGTCAGTTCCTTTCTCACCACCGATAATGGGCGAAGGCCCTGTTGGCTTCGGCCATCCGGTGCACATCCTCACGCTTTTTCACCGAAGCTCCGGCATTGGCGGCAGCATCCGCCAACTCCCGCGCCAGCTTGTCTTCCATGCTCTTGCCTGCGCGCGCCTGAGCCGATTCCTGTATCCAGCGGAACGCCAACGCGACGCGACGGACAGGGCGGATTTCAACCGGCACTTGATAGGAAGCTCCCCCGACTCGACGCGATTTGACTTCGACAACCGGCTTGACGTTTTCAATGGCGGTCTTGAAAATCTTCAACGGATCTTCATTGGATCGTTCTTGAATCAGGTCAAACGCCCCATAGCAGATCCGCTCAGCCGTGCTTTTCTTCCCTTTTCGCATCAGCGAGTTGATGAATTTCCCGATTAATTTGTCACGAAACCGCGGGTCAGGCGCCCCTTCCCGTGGAGTCGTGCTGTGCCGCCGCGGCACCTTAATCCCTCCCGCAGATATTCACGTTCACGCGACTCCCGCTTTCTGACGTTTCGCCCCGTACTTGGAGCGGCTTTGCCGGCGATTTTGAACACCAACCGCGTCCAGGGCACCGCGGACGAGATGGTATCTGACACCCGGGAGATCCTTTACGCGACCGCCCCTTACCAGCACGATTGAGTGTTCCTGGAGGTTATGGCCGACGCCGGGAATATAGGACGTAACCTCCATGCCGTTTGTCAACCTGACGCGCGAAACTTTCCGTAGGGCAGAATTCGGCTTCTTCGGCGTCGTGGTGTACACTCTGATACACACCCCCCGCCGCTGTGGGGATCGCATCAGGGCCGGGCTTTTCGTCTTCCCCTGGGTGAGTTTCCGCCCATGCCTCACCAACTGGTTGATCGTCGGCATCCTTTCCCCTCATGTGCTACGCTCTGCCCCTACAGGGAGCAAAGCCGACAGATTTTAGAGGGTTTCTTCATCCGTGTCAAGCCCGAAACCCCTTGCGAGAGCGCTAGTTGGACAAAATATACGCTCTACTGATTACTCGGAATCCGTTACGAGCGCCGTCGTGTCGGCTTCAGGCGAGGAAAGCGCCGGTAACTCCTCAGTCTCGTCCACAACGAATGTGTCACGATAATCGGCCAGCCCTGTTCCGGCAGGAATCAACCTGCCGACGATGACGTTTTCCTTAAGACCCAGCAGATGGTCAACCTTGCCGTTTATGGAGGCTTCGGTGAGGACCCGCGTGGTCTCCTGGAAAGACGCCGCCGAAATGAAGCTCTCGGTGGTCAACGCGGCGCGCGTGATCCCCAGCAGTACAGGCTTGGCCACGGCAGGTTTTCCACCTTTTCCCGCGACTTTGTCATTTTCCTCGGAAAAGACGAACTTGTCCACCTGGCTTCCTGCGAGAAAATCCGTATCGCCCGTATCTTCCACGCGAACCTTTCGAAGCATCTGTCGCACAATGACCTCGATATGCTTGTCGTTGATCGTCACCCCTTGGAGGCGATACACTTCCTGCACCTCATCGACCAGATATGTCTGGAGTTCCTTGGGGCCCTTGACGTCAAGGATGTCATGCGGGTTAGCCGATCCGTCCATGAGGGGCTCACCGGCCTTGACCCAATCGCCCTCTTGAACGTTGACGTGCTTGCCCTTGGGGATCAGGTACTCTTTGGCGTCCCCCATATCGTTGCGGACGATGATCTTGCGCATCCCCTTGACATACCCGCCGAATTCTATGGTCCCGTCGATTTCATTGATGATGGCATGCTCTTTCGGCTTCCGAGCTTCGAACAGTTCCGCCACACGCGGCAGCCCCCCCGTGATATCTTTGGTTTTGGTCGTCTCGCGCGGGATCTTGGCCAGTACGTCGCCGGGGTACATGGTCTGACCTTTCTCGACAAAGATGTGGGCCCCGACCGGCAACAGATACCGCGCCACCGCATTGGTTCCGGGAATCTTGGCCGTCTTACCCACATCATCCTTGATCGAAATACGGGGGCGATAGGTGGCCCCCGGATGGTCGATGATGACCTTGCGCGATAAGCCGGTCACCTCATCGAGCTCTTCCTTCATGGTCACGCCTTCGGTGATGTCACCGAAAGCGATCCGGCCACCTACCTCCGTCAAGATGGAAAGCGAGTAAGGATCCCATTCAACCAGTCGTTGGCCGACTGTGACGGTGCCGCCGTTTTTGACTTTAATTTTCGCACCATAAACGACCGGATATTTCTCACGTTCACGCTTTGACTCGTCGTACACCGCAATCTTGGCGGTCCGACTCATGACGACCCAATCCCCGTCTTTATTTTTCACCGCAATGGACGGATTCGGCAGGTCGGCGTTCTTCTTAGAGTCATAGCTCAAATAGAGCACCGTCCCCGCGTGTTTGGACTCCAAAGTCGTCTGCTCGACGACTTTGCTGGCGGTTCCTCCGATATGGAACGTGCGCATCGTCAACTGGGTCCCCGGCTCACCGATCGATTGCGCGGCAATGACCCCCACCGGCTCGCCGCGTTCAACCAGCTTGCCCCGAGCCAGATCACGCCCGTAACATCGGACGCACACCCCGCGCCGTGACTCGCAGGTCAGTGCCGATCGGATTTTGACCCGATCCAATCCGGCCTCGACGATCGTCACGGCCTTGTCTTCAGTGATCTCCTCATTGGCCCCGACGATGAGTTCACCGGTGACCGGATCACGGACATCTTCGGCCGCAATTCGGCCCAGGATACGATCGCCAAGCTGCTGGATCACCTCGCCACCCTCGACCAGCGCCGTCACGAAAATGCCTTCATTGGTTCCGCAATCCGGCTCGCTGACGATGACATCCTGTGCGATATCGACCAGGCGGCGGGTCAAATAGCCGGAGTTGGCGGTTTTCAGCGCCGTATCGGCCAACCCTTTCCGGGCGCCATGCGTCGAGATGAAGTATTGGAGCACGGTCAGCCCTTCCCGGAAATTGGCGGTGATCGGGGTCTCGATGATGACACCTGATGGTTTCGCCATCAGCCCGCGCATGCCCCCGAGTTGGCGGATCTGCTGGGTACTGCCCCGAGCGCCCGAATCCGCCATCATGAATATCGGATTGAAGCTGCGCCGTTCGCCGGCACCGCTTTCCGCTCCAAGTTCCTTCATCATCTCATTGGCGACTTGCTCACCCACATGGGCCCAGATATCGATCACTTTGTTGTAACGCTCGCCGTTGGTGATCAACCCGTCCGCATACTGTCGTTCGATCTCCGTGACCTCGTCCTGGGCCTTCCGGATAAGATCGCCTTTCTTGGCCGGTATGAGCATATCGTCAATGCAAATGGACACGCCGGCACGCGTCGCATACGTAAACCCGATGTCTTTGATGCGATCCAGCATCACGACCGTATCCCGGTGTCCGGCCTGGCGATAGCATGTATCGATCAGCTTCGTCAGCTCCTTCTTGGTCATCAGGCGGTTGACCGCATCGAAAGGCATGCTGGCAGGCAAGATTCCCCCAAAAATCACACGGCCGACTGTGGTATAGTGCTTCCACCGCTTCGGGTCATGAATGGTCTCCTCCGTCATCCCGGCCTCTCTGACAGGCGTCAGCCCACGGACCTTGATCCGGGCGTGTTCAGAGATCTCACCTGCGTCGTAGGCCATGCGGACCTCGTCGGGCGAGCTGAATATCTTGCCTTCGCCTTTGGATCCCAACCGCTCACGCGTCAGCCAATAGCAGCCCAGCACCATATCCTGCGACGGAACCGTGATCGGCTTACCGTTGGCGGGAGACAGGATGTTGTTGATGGACATCATCAACACCCGCGCCTCGATTTGAGACTCGACCGACAGCGGCACATGAACGGCCATCTGATCGCCATCAAAGTCCGCATTGAAGGCCGCGCAGACCAGCGGATGCAGGCGAATCGCTTTGCCCTCGACTAGGACCGGATCGAACGCCTGGATGCCGAGACGATGCAGCGTGGGTGCTCGATTAAGCAGGATGGGATGTTCTTTGATTACTTCATCGAGGACGTCCCACACCTCGGGTTTTTCATTTTCCACCAACCGCTTAGCGCTTTTAATCGTCGTCGCCGCTCCGCGCTCTTCAAGCTTGTGAAAGATGAACGGCTTGAAGAGTTCCAGGGCCATCTTCTTGGGCAGTCCGCATTGGTGCAAACGCAACTCAGGACCGACGACGATGACGGTCCGCCCTGAATAGTCGACGCGTTTGCCCAAAAGATTCTGCCGGAAACGACCCTGTTTGCCTTTCAGCATGTCGCTCAGGGACTTGAGGGGCCGCTTGTTCGGACCTCGGATCGCGCGACCGCGCCGGCCGTTATCGAACAGCGCATCGACCGCTTCCTGGAGCATCCGCATCTCATTGCGTATGATCACGCCGGGAGCCTTCAACTCCATCAAGCGTTTCAGCCGGTTGTTCCGGTTGATCACGCGACGATAGAGATCGTTCAGATCGGACGTGGCGAACCTGCCCCCGTCCAGGGGAACCAACGGGCGCAATTCCGGGGGAAGCACCGGAATGACGTCCATGATCATCCATTCCGGTTTGTTGCCGGACTTACGAAACGCTTCCAGGACCCGCATTTGCTTGATGTATTTCTTCTTTTGCGCCAGGGAATTCGTTTCCCTGACTTTTTTCTGGAGCAGGGCCCACCGGGCGTCGATATCGATTTTCCGCAAAAGTTCCCGGATGGACTCGGCGCCGATCCCCGCCTTAAAACCGGACGGCGGATCTTGCATGAGCGTCCGGTATCGTTCCTCCGAAAGGATCTCTTGCTCTTTCAAGTCCGTCGAGCCCGGCTCGATGACGACATAGCTCTCGAAATAGAGGATGCGCTCCAACTGCTTCAGGCCCATGTCCAGCAAGGTGCCGATCCTGCTCGGCAGGCCTTTGAGAAACCAGATGTGCGCGACCGGAGCGGCCAGTTCGATATGGCCCATCCGTTCGCGGCGGACTTTCGATTGGATGACTTCCACCCCGCATTTATCACAGACGATGCCGCGATGCTTCATCCGCTTGTACTTGCCGCAATTGCACTCCCAGTCCTTGGTCGGACCGAAAATCTTAGCGCAGAACAGCCCGTCTTTCTCGGGTTTGAACGACCGGTAGTTGATGGTCTCAGGCTTTTTGACCTCGCCGTAGGACCAAGAGCGGATCTTCTCCGGAGACGCCAACCGGATGCGAATCGCGTCGAACGACACGCCATCACGCGGCTTTTCAAAAACCGTGGAGATCCCTTCCAAGTTTCTACCCCCTTATGACTTTGCCTTAATCAATTCCACGTCCAAGCCCAAGCTCTGGAGTTCCTTCACCAGCACATTGAAGGATTCCGGCAAGCCCGGCTCCAGGAATGGTTCGCCCTTGACGATCGCCTCATACATCCGCGAGCGGCCGGGGACGTCGTCAGACTTGACCGTCAGGAACTCCTGCAACGTCGAAGCGGCCCCATAGGCCTGGAGCGCCCACACTTCCATCTCTCCCAACCGTTGCCCGCCGAATTGGGCTTTCCCGCTGAGTGGCTGTTGCGTCACCAGCGAGTAGGGCCCGATCGAGCGCGCATGGATCTTGTCGTCGACCAGATGGTGGAGCTTCAACATATACATATACCCGACCGTGACGGGGCTCTGAAACGGCTCTCCCGTGCGGCCGTCGTGCAGCGCACTTTGCCCCGACTCAGGCAGTTTGGCCTTTTTCAGCAAGGTTTTGATTTCCCCTTCCGACGCCCCCTCGAACACAGGACTCGACACCCAGAGCCCCAGCGCTTTGGCTGCCCAGCCGAGATGGGTCTCAAGGATCTGCCCGACATTCATGCGGGAGGGAACCCCTAATGGATTGAGCACGATTTCCACCGGTGTGCCGTCCGGCAGATACGGCATGTCCTCCTCAGGCAGGACGCGTGAAACGACGCCTTTATTCCCATGCCGCCCCGCCATCTTATCGCCGACCGAGATCTTCCGCTTCATCGCGATGTAGACCTTGACCAGCTTGATCACCCCCGGAGGAAGCTCGTCACCTCTCCTGAGGCGGCCCACCTTATCGTCGTACAGCGTCTGGAGGATCTCGATCTGTTCTTTGGCGAGGCGCTCGGTCTCGTCGATCTCCTTCTGGTCTTCCTGATCGCTCAGGACGATCCGGCGCACTTCATCGTCGCTGAGTTTCTTCAGAATGTCGGGGGTGATCTTGCCCTTCCGCTTCAGGATAATCTCGCCGGTTTCCCCGTCCATAAGGTCACGGGCGACGACCTTGCCAAGCAGCAACTTGCGGATCTTCTTGTTTTTCTCCTCCTCCACAATGCGCAGGCTGTCCTGGTGCTCTCGTTGGATCTTGAGCACGTCGTCGCTCTCGATACTTTTGGAGCGTTCGTCCTTATCCAGACCCTTTCGTGAAAAGATCTTGACATCAACCACGACCCCTTCCACGCCGGGCGGGACGGTGAGCGATGTGTCTTTGACATCACCCGCCTTCTCTCCGAAGATGGCGCGCAGCAGCTTTTCTTCCGGCGTGAGCTGCGTCTCTCCTTTCGGTGTGACCTTTCCGGCCAGAATATCCCCTTGCCGGACTTCCGCCCCGATACGGATGATGCCGCTCTCGTCGAGGTCTCGCAGGGCATCCTCGCCGACATTGGGAATGTCCCGAGTGATCTCCTCCTTGCCCAGCTTGGTTTCGCGGGCTTCCACCTCAAACTCCTCGATATGGATGGACGTGAAGACATCATCGCGGACCAGGCGCTCGCTGAGAAGGATGGCATCTTCGAAGTTGTATCCGCCCCACGGCATGAAAGCCACCAGCACATTGCGGCCCAGCGCCAGATCCCCACGATCGATGGCAGGGCCGTCGGCCAGGACTTGCCCGCGCTTGACCGTCTGCCCCACCGTGACGACGGGCTTCTGGTTGATGCAGGTGCTCTGGTTGGAGCGCTTGAACTTGATCAGGTCGTAGGTGTCCAGGCAGACCTCGTGTTTCTTGCTTCCGGCTTCTCGCTTTCGCAACTCGGTCTTCACCACGATCCGCGTGGCGTCCACGCTCTCCACTACACCGGGTCGTTGAGCCAAGACGACATACCCCGAATCGCGTGCCACGATCGCCTCCATGCCCGTCCCGACCAGAGGGGCTTCGGTTTGGACCAGCGGCACTGCCTGTCGCTGCATGTTGGACCCCATCAAGGCGCGGTTGGCATCGTCGTGCTCCAAAAAGGGGACAAGGGCGGTTGCCACGCTGACCGTCTGCTTGGGAGAGACATCCATGTATTCCACTTTGTCGGGAGGCACGACCATGAAATCCCCCCCATAGCGGGCAGAAACGTTCTCGGCGGTCAGTTTCTGGTCGCTGTCGACCTCGGAATTCGCCTGGGCGATGTGGTACCGGTCGCCGTCAATGGCCGAGAGGTATTCGATCGCGTCGGTCACCCGCCCCTTCCGGACCTGCCGGTACGGCGCCTCGATAAATCCGAACTCATTGACACGCGCGTACGTGGCGAGCGACGTGATCAACCCGATATTGGGACCTTCGGGGGTCTCAATCGGACAGATCCGGCTGTAATGAGAGGGATGCACGTCGCGAACCTCGAACCCCGCGCGTTCGCGCGTCAGGCCTCCAGGGCCCAACGCCGACAAGCGGCGTTTGTGAGTGATCTCGGCCAGTGGATTCGTTTGGTCCATGAACTGTGAGAGCTGGCTGCTGGCGAAGAATTCCTTGATGGCGGCGATCACCGGCTTGGCATTGATCAGGTCGTGCGGAAGCACGGCCTCCATGTCCAGGAGATTCATCCGTTCCCGGATGCTTCGCTCCATGCGGACCAACCCCAGACGGAACTGATTCTCCAAGAGTTCGCCCACCGATCTGACGCGGCGATTGCCAAGGTGATCAATATCGTCCACGTCCCCCTTGCCGGCCTTCAGGTTCACCAGATAGCGAACCACTTCGACGATGTCCTCGGCCGTCAGCGTCCGCTTCTCGAGCGGGAGATCCAGCCCCAACTTTTTGTTGAGCTTCAAGCGGCCGACGGGCGACAGGTCATACCGCTTGGGGTTGAAAAAGAGGTTCTCGAACAGGACACGCGCTGTCTCAATGGAAGGCGTCTCCCCGGGGCGCAACCGTTTGTAAATCTCGACCATGGCCTCTTCCTTGGAAGCCGTCTTCTCGGTCTCAAGCGTATCCTCGATCACCGAAGGCATCGTGGTGCTGTCCAGGTAGATGACTTTGAATGATTCGATCTTGCTCACGAGGACCTTCTTCAGGACATCCGCCGTCAGCTTATGGTTTTTTTCCAGGATCTTCTCTTTTGCCGTCCCTTCGACCAGATCGACCAGAACGGTACGCCCGACAAGGTCCTCAGGTTTGACCTCGATCTCTTTCATCCCCGCCGCCTTCAGGCGACTGATGGTGGCTTTCGTGAGTTTCGAACCTTCGCGGGCGAGGGGCTCCTTGCCGCCCTTCTCCACCATGTCGTGAGGAACACGCAGCCCATGGTGTATCTCGGGATCCAGCTTCCGCCACAGTTTTCCCTTCTGCAGATGGATTTCTTCGACGGAGCAATACATCCGCAAGAGATCGTCGCTGGTATACCCGAAGGCCTTCAGCAGAATCGTCGCCGGCATCTTTCGCCGCCGGTCGATCCGGACATAGAGAATGTCCCGGGTATCGAACTCAAAATCCAGCCAGGAGCCGCGATACGGAATAATCCGGGCCGAAAAGAGAATTTTCCCGCTGGCGTGTGTGCGTCCTTTATCGTGGGTGAAGAACGCCCCCGGCGACCGATGCAACTGGCTCACCACCACCCGCTCGGTCCCATTGATGATAAACGTGCCGCGGTCCGTCATCAGCGGCAGCTCGCCGATATAGACCTCCTGCTCGCGCACATCCAGGACCCGCTTGGTGGGCGACTTGTCTTCCTTGTCAAGGACGACCAGCCGGACCCTGACTTTGAGCGGGGCGGCATAGCTCATGCCCTGCTCCATGCACTCCCGCACGTCGTACTTCGGCGTCCCCAAGCTGTAATTGACGAACTCCAGCACCGCCGTGCTGTTGTAGTCCGCAATGGGAAACACGCTGGTGAGCGCCGCCTGCAGGCCCCGGTCTTCGCGCCGGTCCGTCTCAGCTTCCATCTGCAGAAAACAGTCGTAGGACCGCTTCTGTATTTCAATGAGATCAGGAATCTCGAGGTGACGCGGGATCTTGGAAAAGTCTTTGCGTTCGATCAAGCTGCTGCCCGTCGTGTCGGACATGTACTTCCCCCAATCGGATAGTGGCCGCTTCCCCGCCGAAGCAGGGAACAACTGGTGAACTCAGGGATACCCTAAACGCCCGTTACTTGATCTCGATCTTGGCGCCCTGCTCTTCCAGCTTCTTTTTGATCGTTTCAGCCTCTTCCTTGGAGACTCCGGTCTTGACGGGCTTGGGCGCGCCTTCAACCAGGTCTTTCGCTTCCTTGAGACCCAGATTGGTCAGCTCACGCACGACTTTAATGACCTGAATTTTCTTCTCGCCGGCATTGGCCAAGACGACATCGAACGCCGTCTTCTCCTCGGCCGGAGTCGCCGCGGCCGCCGCGCCACCGCCGGCAACCGCCGCCGCAGGCGCGGCAGCCGTGACGCCGAATCGTTCCTGCAAGGCCTTCACGTAGTCGTCCAGCTCCAGGACGGTCATCCCTTCGACCATCTTAATGAAATCTTCTTTCGACAGCTTCGTTGCCGTTGCACCAGACATGGAATCCTCCTTCGGTTTCTCTTTAATGGCTATCAACGTTCCAACAAATTTGACGACGATCCCGTTCATCGTTCCCGCCAATCCGGCCAGCGGTCCCTGCAATCCCGCCAGCAGCAGGGAGAGAAGAACGGTTTTCGGCGGCAAGTCCGCGACGGCCTTCACCCGGGCGGTATCGAGCAGGTTTCCTTCGACCACCCCGACGGTGATCCGCATTTTCTTGTCGCGCTTTTCCTTGGCGATAAAGTCGCGCAGTATCTTCGCGGGCAAGGCAGGGTCGTCATAGCCGATCGCCACGGACAGCGGACCGCGAAAGTGGTCCTTGGCTACGCTCAACGGGGTCCCTTCAGACGCCAAGACCGCGAGCGTATTCTTCACAACCTTGAGTTCCGCACCGGCGCCGCGAAGCTGCCGGCGCAGTTCAGTGACCTCGTTGCCTGCCAGTCCTGTGCACTCGGTCAGAAAGGCGACCCGAGCCCGACTAAACTTTTCACGAAGCTCGGCTATGGCCTGTGTTTTCTCTTCTTTACGCATGCCTATGTTCTCCTCAACGCCAACGGCGCTACACCAATGCCTTGCTGAGGGTGGCCGTATCCAACCGAATACCCGGACCCATCGTCGCCGATATGGTTACCGATTTGAGGTATCTCCCCTTGCTGGATGCGGGTTTAGCCTTGATCACCGAATCGACGATGGCCATGGCGTTCTCGCACAGCTTGTCCGTCTCAAACGACACCTTCCCGACCCGAACATGGAGAATGCCGGCCTTTTCGACTTTGTACTCGACCCGGCCCTTCCGGATGTCGCTGATCGCCTTGGCAACTTCGAAGGTCACCGTCCCGGTTTTAGGATTAGGCATAAGCCCGCGCGGCCCCAGCAGCTTCCCCAGCTTACCAACGGAACCCATGAGATCGGGCGTAGCGATGGCCCGATCAAACTCCAGCCACCCGCCCTTCACTTTCTCCACCAATTCCTCACCGCCTATGACATCCGCACCGGCTTCCCGCGCCTCGATCTCTTTCTCGCCTTTGGCGAAAACAAGAATTCGAACTTTGACGCCGGTTCCATGCGGCAGGACAGCCGACCCCCTCACCATCTGGTCGGAGCGCTTTGGATCGACGCCAAGACGCAACGCCATCTCGACGGTTTCGTCAAATTTTGCGTACGCCGCCTGCTTCAACACATCTACGGCGTCCCGAAGCGCATAGGCTTTCGGTTCCACCGACGCCGCGGCTGCCTTCCATTTCTTTCCCATCATTCGCGCTCCCTGTCTCTAGTCTTTGGCGACAGCAATCCCCATACTGCGCGCCGTCCCTTCGATGATCCGGGCGGCCGCAGCTAAATCGGCGGCATTGAGATCGGGCATTTTCGCTCGCGCGATCTCATTCACCTGAGCAGGCGTCACTTTCCCAACTTTTTCCTTGTTGGGCGTCCCTGATCCTTTGATAATCCCCGCAGCTTTCTTTAAGAGATCCGATGCGGGAGAAGTCTTCATGACGAAGGTAAAGCTCCGGTCGGTGTATACCGAGATGATCACCGGAACGATGGACCCCTCTTGCGTTTTGGTCTTGTCGTTGAACTGTTTGCAGAATTCCATGATGTTCACGCCGTGCTGCCCGAGCGCGGGCCCGACCGGCGGAGCAGGATTCGCCTTCCCGGCGGGAATCTGCAGTTTGACCAGGCTTTTCACTTCTTTCGCCATTTCTATTACACCCTCCCGAATGACCCCTTGCAGTTGCCGAGCAAGGGGTGCCCCGCGCGCCAAGACGCGTCTCTTCCCGTGCTCCTTATAACCGCTCGACCTGCAGGAACCCCAGTTCGACCGGAGTCCCACGACCGAAAATGCTCACCAAGGCTTTCAGCCGACCGCGTTCCTGATCCACATCATCCACCATTCCATTGAATCCAAGGAACGGTCCGTCGATGATGCGGACGGTGTCTCCCTTGTGAAACTCATCTTTCTGGCGCGGCACAGCCGTGCCGGTGTCGATCTGCTTCAACAGCGTGTCGACTTCCTCCGTCGTCAAGGGAATGGGTTGCGCGCCGCCGCCCACGAATCCCGTCACCTTCGGCGTTTCCTTGATCATCTGCCAGGACTCATTCGACATATCCATTTCGACCAGGACATATCCGGGGAAAAACTTGCGTGTCGAGGTCCGCTTCCTTCCCTCCTTGATTTCGATCACATCCTCCGTGGGAACCAGCACTTGCCCAATCTTGTCCTGGAGCCCCATCTGGCTGGCGCGCTCGAGGATGCTGGCTTTCACCCGCCCCTCGTAACCCGCGTAGGTGTGTACCACGTACCAGCTCTTGCTCATCGTCTCACTCATACTCAAATGATCTTCCCCATCAGGCGTACAAGCAGGAGGTCGGTCAAGGCCAAAAAGATGGAAACGATCACGACGAGGACAATGACTACCGTCGTTGATCCGATCGTCTCACTGCGGGTCGGATACGATATTTTTTTGAGTTCCGACCTGACATCGGTAAGGAACTCGT
>Ga0209399_10001223_pt1 | contig 13581 bp, 10 predicted proteins | sample OV2TP3_FD_184130 | JGI IMG/M metagenome (GOLD analysis project Ga0209399, IMG submission 184130) | Hot spring microbial communities from Beatty, Nevada to study Microbial Dark Matter (Phase II) - OV2 TP3 (SPAdes) (version 3) | ecosystem: Environmental > Aquatic > Thermal springs > Hot (42-90C) ... | reverse complement strand
GTGCTGAGTGCTGAGTGCTGAGTCCTGAGTAAAAGCAAAGGAATAGAGTTTTTGCCTTTACTCAGGACTTGGAACTCAGGACTCAGGACTGTTTTTTGACTCAGGACTCGTTACTCAGGACTGTTTTTGAGAGGTTGAGCGCGCCATGAAAAAGAAGGGATCGAACGCCAAGCCGATCACCCCATCCTCCGGCCTGCACAAGCTGACCCAGATCGCGGGCATTCTCCTGATGGCCGCCGGAGGCATTCTCCTCGCCAGCCTCGTCTCCCACACCCCAGGCTCCGCCTACGACCCGGACATCGGCACCACCTATCCGCCCGACGACCCCGACAACTGGGCCGGTCGCATCGGGACGCTCATCGCCTGGCGGCTTCTGTTCTTAGTGGGTTACGGGGCCTATCCGCTGGCCCTGATCGTCCTGGCGTGCGGCTGGTGCGTCTTCCGGGGGTCCGACCTTCGCACCTGGGTGTTCAAGACCCTCGCCGCCCTGTTTCTGATCGCCCTTTACTGCGGCGTCTCGGAGGTGGCCTGGGATCGGCCCGATCCCACGGCCTTCCGGTATGGCGGGGCCGTGGGCATGCGTCTGGCCCTTGAACTCCTCCGGCCCAATCTGGGCCTCGTCGGCTCTTACCTGGCGTGCGGGGCCCTGGCCATCGTGGCGCTGATCCTGGTCACCAACATCCGGTTCGACACCCTTCCCGACGCGGCCGCGGGCGCGGCTGCGCGCGTGGGCGAGGGCGCCGCCGGGCTCTGGACGCGCAGGAAGGCGGAAGGCGGAAGGCGGAAAACCGACCCAACCCCCCACCCCCCTTCCCCGCAGGGGAAGGGGGAGCAAGCAGGTCTCTCCCCTCTCCCTTTGGGGGAGGGGTCGGGGGAGGGGTCTTCACGCCTCACGCCTGATCGAGAGACTCGCCCGGAGGAGGCTGACGTCCCGGAGCGGCCGTCCGTGCGTCTCCCCAAAAGGCCCTCGCGGGTCGAGCCGGCGGAGGGGGACGAGCCGGTTGAGAGGGTCCTGCGCGACGCCTCTCCGGCACCCGACGCCGTTTACGCCGTCCCGTCCGTCGACCTCCTGGCCGATCCCCCGGACGGCGGGAACGAGGTGAACCGGGAGGCCCTCGTGGCCTCGGCCCGCAAGCTGGAGTCTAGCCTGATCAGCTTCGGCATCGAAGGCAAGGTCCTTCAGGTGACCCCCGGCCCTGTCATCACCATCTTCGAGGTGGAGCCCCCGCCCGGCGTGAAGGTCAACCGCATCGTCTCTCTGTCGGACGACCTGGCGCTGGCCATGAAGGCCCGCAGCATCCGCATCCAGGCCCCCATCCCCGGCAAGAGCGCGGTGGGCATCGAGATCCCGAACGACGAGTCCTCCGTGGTCTACCTGAAGGAGATCGTGGGGGGGACGGAGTTTCAGAAATCCCCCTCGCGGCTTCTCCTGGCCCTGGGCAAGACCGTGTTCGGGGACCCCTATTGCGCGGACCTGGGAAAGATGCCCCACCTCCTGATCGCCGGGGCCACGGGGGCGGGCAAGTCGGTCTGCATCAACGTCCTGATCTCCAGCCTCCTGTTCAGGGCGACGCCCGACGAGGTCCGGCTGATCATGATCGACCCGAAGATGCTGGAACTCTCGGTGTACAACGATGTCCCCCACCTGCTGGCCCCGGTCGTGACGGACCCGAAGAGGGCGTCCGACGCGCTCCGGTGGACCGTGGGCGAGATGGAGAGCCGCTACCAGCGCCTGGCCCGCGTGGGCGTCCGCAACATCGGCGACTTCAACCTCCGGGTCAAGGGCCTCTTAGTGCGGGGCCGAACGGACGAGAACGGAGAGGTCCCCCGCCCGCTCCCCTACATCGTCGTTCTCATCGACGAGCTGGCCGACCTGATGATGACGGCCCCGGCGGACGTCGAGGACTCCCTCTGCCGGCTGGCGCAGATGGCCCGCGCCGTGGGCATCCATCTCGTCGTGGCCACGCAGCGCCCGTCCGTGAACGTGATCACGGGCGTGATCAAGGCCAACTTTCCGGCGCGCATCGCCTTTCAGGTGGCCTCCAAGATCGACTCTCGCACCATCCTGGACACCGTGGGGGCGGAGAAGCTGCTGGGCCGGGGGGACATGCTCTACCTCCCCGCCGGGCAGCCGGAGCCTGTCCGCATCCACGGGGCCTACATCTCCGCCGAGGAGACCGAGCGGATCGTGGCCGCCATCCAGGCTCAGGGGGCGCCTCTCGGCACCGTCGAACTGACCCCCAGGGCCGAGGAGGCGGCGTTCGACGAGCGGGAGCGGGACCCCCTCTACGAGGAGGCCCTGAGGCTCGTGATCACGCATCAGCAGGCCTCCGCCTCCCTCCTCCAGCGCCGCCTGAAGGTGGGCTACTCCCGCGCCGGGCGGCTGATCGACGAGCTGGAGATGACGGGCATCATCGGGCCGTTCGACGGGAGCAAGGCCAGGCAGGTGCTCGTGGACGAGGCGTATCTGGGGGAGATGTACGGCAAGGCGGAGGAGAAATAAGGCGTATGGAAGACCACGAGGCCGGGCCGGGTGGCGCGCCGGAGGAGGAGCAGAAGCGGTTGACGCAGCGCCTCGGCGAACTCGTCAGCCAGCTGGAGCACATGGAGGTCAAGAGCCTGGCGGAGTACTACGCCAACCCCCGGCAGGTCATGTTCTTCAACGTGATCCTGGGCATCTGCCGGGGCGTGGGGTTTGCCGTCGGGGCCAGCGTGGTGGCCGCCCTCTTCCTGAGCGTCGGGATCAGGGTCCTGTCCCATTTCGTGGACACGCCTCTCATCGGAAAGCTGGCCTCCGACATCATCCACGCCATGAAGGCCTACGAGTCCGCCGGCGGGGCGCCGCCCAAGTGAAAGGCGGAAGGCGGAAGGCGGAAGGCGAACCGCCCCTACAGGCTGAAAGCTGATCGCTGATGGCTGAAGGCTTAAAATGGAGACGCCCGACCCTGCAGGACGTGATCGCCGCCCGGCAGGTCGTCTCGCGGTATCTCCCGAAGACGCCCCTCCACCGCTCCCTCTCCCTCGGCAGGCTGCTGGGCGCGGAGGTGTACGTCAAGCACGAGAACCACCATCCGATCGGGGCGTTCAAGGTGCGGGGCGGGATCCACCGCCTGCACCACCTGACCCCGCAGGAGCGGAGGGCCGGGGTGGTGACGGCCTCCACCGGAAACCACGCCCAGGCGATCGCGTACGCCGCGCGGCTGTTCGACGTGCGGGCGCAGGTCCTGATGCCGGAGCGCTCCAACCCGGACAAGGTGGCGGCGGTGCGGGAGCTGGGCGGGGAGGTCCTGGTTCACGGCAGGGACTTCGACGAGACCCGGTTCTACGCCGAGGACTACGCCCGCGACCGGGGGGCGGTGTTCATCAACTCGGCCAACGAGCCGCACCTGATCTCGGGCGTGGGCACCATGGCCCTTGAAATCTTCGAGGACCTGCCGGACCCGGACCTGTTGATCGTCCCGATCGGCGGCGGGTCGTCGGCGTGCGGCAACGCCATTGTGGCCAGGGCGATCCGCCCGCAGGTCCAGGTGGTGGGCGTGCAGGCCGAGGGCGCGCCCGCAGTGTACCTGTCTTACAGGGCCGGGAGGATCGTGGAGACGCCGGATGCGGCCACCTTCGCCGAGGGGATTGCCACCCGCGTGCCTTTCGAGCTGACCTTCGGGATCATCCTGGACCTGATCGATGACATCGTCCTGGTGAGCGACGACGAGATCGAGCGGGCCATCGTGCGGATGCTCAGGGCCACCCACAACCTGGCCGAGGGGGCCGGGGCCTCCCCGCTGGCCGCGGCCCTCAAGATGAGGGATCGGGTCGCGGGGAAGAAGGTCGTTCTGATCCTGAGCGGAGGGAACCTCACGGTGGAGAAGCTGAGAGAGATTTTGAACAGGGTGGAGTTGGAAGAAAAGATATAAGCGTACCGCAGAGAGCGCGGAGAACGCAGAGAGATAAAGGGCGGAAACCGCTCGTTGACAAGGAGAGTCGAACGTGACTTAGCGACGCACCGGCAAGGCCCATTTCCCCTTTTGCAAGGAGACCTCCCCATGTCTCCCCTTTATGGGTTCCCGGAAGGCACCATGTTCACAGCCCTCTGTATGAAGTGCAGCAAGAGCTGCAAACAGCCGATCACGGTCAGGCTGGTTCACTGTCCCATCTTTGAGCCCCGGATCGATTTCGACGACCTGATGGACCAGCTGAACAAGTTCGAGGAGGAGGCCACGGCGCTCAAGACCCGCACGACGCAGCTCCTGACGGAGGCGGCGCAGGTGGCCCAGAACGGCCCTGCGGAGGAGGAGGAAGAGGAAGCCGCGCCATGAGGATGGCGGCGCCGGGCGCGGCCGTCCTGGCGCTGGCGGCTGCGTCGGTCTGTCTATCCGTTGCAGCGGCGGTTGCGACGGGGCCGACGGTCACGATCTATCGGGACTCCTACGGGGTCCCGCACGTGTACGGCGACTCCGAGGCGGCTGCGGCCTTCGGGGTCGGCTACGCCCAGGCGGAGGATCGGCTCGACGCCCTGCTGTTGAACTACCTGAAGGCCGAGGGTCACGCGGCGCGGGCGCTCGGCGCGAAGGGGTTTGACCGGGACGTGGAGCAGCGGATGTACCGCTACGCCGAGGTGGCGCAGCGCCGGTTCTCCGGCCTGAGTTCGGAGGTCCGGGCGGACCTGACCCATTTCGTGGCGGGGGTCAGGCAGTATATGAAGGAGCATCCCGCCGAGGTCCCGGCGTGGGCCCCTGACCCGCAGCCCTGGCACCCCGTGGCCCTCAGCCGGCTGATCGCGATGCCCTGGCCGCTGGGCCAGGCCAGGGAGGACCTCTGGCGGGCCCCGCCGGAGGAGGGGCGGGGCTCCAACGCCTGGGCGGTGTGCCGGGGGCGGTCCGCCGAAGGATGTCCCATCCTTCTGATCGACCCCCACCTCCCCTGGAACGACGAGAATCTGTTCTATGAGGTCCATTTGCACGGGGGGGACCTGCACGCCTACGGGCACACCTTCGCCGGTCTCCCCTACCCCATCGTGGGGCACAACGACCGGATCGCCTGGGCGTTCACCACGGGGGGGCCGGACTGCGCGGACGTGTACGAGGAGGAGACGGACCCGTCCAACCCCCTGCGCTACCGCTACGACGGGGCGTGGCGGGACGTGGCCGTGGAGACGGTGGAGGCGGAGGCGCGGACGGAGCGGGGCGCGGAGGTGTGGCGAAAGGAGGTCCACCGGACGCACCACGGCCCCGTGGTGGACCGCCGGGGCAACCGGGCCTACGCGGTGAAGACGGCGTACGACGAGGAGGCGGGCTTTCTGGACGGCGTCCGGCGCATCCTCCTGGCAAAGGGGCTGGCCGATTTCCGGGCGGCGCTGGGGGCGCTCTTCATGGTCCCGCAGAATGTGCTCTACGCGGATGTGGAGGACAATCTCTACTACGCCCACGTCGGGCGCGTGCCGGTGAGGCCAGGGGGGTTTGCGTGGGACCGGCCCGTGCCCGGCCAGACCTCTGCGACGGAGTGGAAGGGGTTCCATCCGCTGGAGGACCTAGTCTCTTGCCTCAACCCGCCCGTCGGGTTCCTGCAGAACTGCAATGTCTCGCCGGGGGCGATGTTCCCGGAGAGCCCGATGACGCCCGACCGGTACCTCCCCTATCTCTACAACGACCGGGGGGACCGGACCAACGCCCGGGGCAGCCGGGTCGTGGACATCCTCCTGGCGGACGCGCAGGTGGAGCTGGAGGCCGCGCAGCGGATCGCCGTGGACACCTACGTGCGCGACGCTGAGGCCTGGCAGCAGGCCCTCGTCGAGGCCTACCGGGACCGTCGCCAGGAGTACGGGCATCTCGGCGAGGCCGTCGAGATCCTTCAGGCGTGGGACCGGCAGGCGGACGCGGACAGCCCCGGCATGACGCTCTACCGCTTCTGGCGGAGGGCGCTCCGCTCCTCCGTGACCCTGCCGGAGGACCAGATGCGGGCCATCCAGCAGGGGAGGTCCGTCCAGGGGCCGACGCAGACCGCGCTCTTAGCTGCGCTCGACCAGACGGTCCGGCAGGTGCAGCGGACGTACGGGGGGGTCGAGGTGGCGTGGGGGGACGTGTTCCGGCTGAAGCGAGGGGACCGGACGTGGCCCCTGTCCGGGGCGGGAGGGGAGGGGGTCGGGGTCCTGCGCTCGGTGAGCGGGGGGGACCCGGACCGGCACGGGGTCATCACGGCCAACCGGGGGCAGTCGTGCACCACCCTCGTCCTGCTGGGCGACCCGGTGCAGTCCTTCAGCGCGGTGCCGTGGGGGCAGAGCAACCGGCCCGACTCGCCCCACTTTGCGGACCAGGCGGACCGGCTGTTCAGCCGGGGGCAGTTCAAGCCCACCTGGTACGCGAAGGAGGCGCTGATGGAGAACCTGGAGTCGAAGAGGACGCTGGCGGTCGAGATGAACGATGAACGATGAACGATGAATGCAGCAACGAGATGGGCAGTCCATCCCAGGCCCTCGAAGCGCGGATGCTTTGGGGGCTTTTTATTTTTCCTGGATGTTTTTTACTTCTGCGTCCTTTTGTGCATCTTTACTGTAGAAGCGCGAGACGATAACGGAACAGGGGCATGCCAAGATACGAGAGATGCCGGCGTCGTTTTCAGAGGATTCTCAACACGTTCTGAGATGCCTGGCCGGGGACAGGGACGCCTTCGGGCCGCTCGTGCAGCGATACCAGAACGCGGCGTACGCGATTGCCCTGAATTACGTGCGAAATCGGGCAGATGCGCAGGACATTGTTCAGAACGCCTTCATCATCGCATACTGCAAGCTTGTGCAGCTTCGTGACCCGGCTCTATTCGGCGTCTGGCTCAGGAGGATCGTGGTCACAAGTTGTAAAGAGTGGCTTCGCAGGCAACGGTCTGCTCAGAGCTACGTCTATCCCCTGGACGTCGCTGAATGGGACCTGGCGGATGCAGCCGAGGTTGAGGACCTGAATCAGACCAGGAGAGCAGACCTCTGGGATGCCGTGGACAGGCTTCCCGAGCATTACCGCAGCGCGGTGCTGATGCATTATCTGAGCGGTCTGTCCTACGAGGAGATCGCGACGTTCCTGGATGTGCCGGTGTCGACGATCAGAGGGAGGCTGCAACAGTCCAGGGTGCGGCTCCGAGAGGCGCTCTCACCGCCGGAGAAGGAGGTTATTGAGATGAACAGGATCGACGTGACGAAGGAGGTTCAGGAGGTGGTCTGCCGGATCGCGACGGAGCCGATCCAGGAGAGAATCCCCCTGGGAGATACCGATCATATCGTGCTTTTTTGTGGGATTGATGCTGACATTGAGGTCCGAGAGGCAGAGGGTGAGGACGTGGTCCTGGAAGGGACAAAAGCCTCCATCGGGCTTTCGGAGGAGGCAGCGCGGGCCAGTATGGAGAAGATCCAGATTCTGTCCGACCGGGTGGACAGTTTTTTGGAGACCGGCCCTCATCCGGGAGAAGTCTTTACGGGAACAGACCGCGATAAAGAGGGCAGGGTTGTCGGAAGCCGAAGTGGCACCCGGGGCATGTGGGAGTGGTTCACCCGGGGTGTCTGGACCACCACCACCGATCCGTTGAGCGCCGCGAATCTGTATCCTTTCCTGAAGGATCATATTGACGGTCTGCCCGAAAAGATCCAGGCTGTCCTGGGACGTGCGACCCGGATCTCTATCCTCAGAGAAAGGATGGAGGATATCGTCCTGCCCTCGCAAGCCTACACGGGAGATGTGCGTAAGGTTTTCATGCCCAACTACACGAGTCAGGACGAGGTTCACGGGTCGGTCGGTTATGTGCATCTGGTCGTCGGTGTCCCCTCCTCCAAAACCGTGACGGTCATTCGAGGGCGCAGCCTCCGTGCCTCGGGGTTGCGCGCCTCCCTTTACCTGATGGCAGTCCAGGGCGCGGAGCTATCTGACATTGAAGGCGATGTCTACCTGTTTGACAGTTCCTTCAAGTCGGCAAAGGGCATTCAGGGGAGCCTCCGTCAGCGGTTTTACCGGTACGGCGGGGCGGACTGGTCGGACTACCGGATGAAGAGATGGGAGAAGTGGGAGGGTGAAATCGAGGATGTGAAGGGCGAGGTGGATATCGACGTGGGGCGTGCCCATATTGAGGCCACCAACCTGTCTGGTCGCGTGCGCATTTACAACCGGTACGGGACCACGCGCCTCTACCAGAGCCGTTTTGATCCCGACAGCCGGTTCCGGCTCGAATCGTGCTCAGGCGAGATCCTTCTGTTTCTCAAAGAGGAGTTGATCTCCGGGGTGAATGTGACCGCAAGTTCTCTCTGCGGAACGGTGAGTTTCGACCCACTCAAGGCGCTGGGCGCTCTCAACCAGAGAAACGACCAATATCTCATGGTGATGTCTACCATGACCTCCTCTCGCGGGAAATCGAGCGGGAACGTGCTGGAGGCGGATATCTATCTCAAGACGGAGAGCGGGGACGTGACCATCGAGAAGATGAAGTAGGCGTGAGAAGAGCTGGCCATTTCATGGCGCGGGACTGAAGCCACCCCGCCTGTCGCTCCCGTTGAGGTCGCGACCCCGGCCCTGCGCTACCCCTGAAAAGCCCGGCGCAGCCGGGCTGGGGGAGTCCGCCGCAGGCGGACTTTGTAGAGGGAGCGAGGGAGTTTACTCCCTCGCAAAAAGGCGACTCGCCAGGCTTCTTCTGCGCAGCGAGGAGATTCACTTCCTCGCTGCTTTTTTGTATTTTATGGCCTAACCGCTGGCGGTCTCGTGTCACCTATAGAACAGAGGGGTAAGGGTGGAACCCCGGAAAATCGGAGGGCGTCTTGATTGATCTGGAGGTCATCCGGCGCGCTGTGGACGGAGACGCTGAGGCCCGCCAGGCCGTCCTGGAGGGGTGCCAGGGGCGCGCCCTGGCCGTGGCCAGGGGGTTCACCGGCGGCCGGGACGAGGCCGAGGACCTGGCCCAGGAGATCCTGATAAAGGTCTACCAGTCCCTCCCCTTTTTGAAAAAGCCGGAGCGCTTCTGGGGATGGTTCGAGACGCTGGCCCAGCGGGTCTGCCTGGGGTGGAGGCGGAGGGAGCAGCGGCGGCAGTTGATCCTGGGAGAACTGTGTATAGAGGATGAGCGAGAGGACCCCTCGGTAGCGCCGGACCCCTTCTCAGGGCCGGAGGAGGCCCTGCTCGAAGCGGAGCGACGCCAGGGGATTCAAAGGGCGTTGAGGAACATCGGCACGCAGGGCCGGAAGGCCCTGGAGATGTTCTACCTGGATGGCCTGTCGGTCCAGGAGATCGCCGGACGACTGAGGGTCCCGGAAAACACGGTCAAACAGCGGCTCTATCTGGGCCGCTTGGGGCTGAGAGAGGAGTTGATCACCATGCCGGAGACTGCGGAGGAACGCCAGGGGGTGGCTGAAAACCCGCCGTTGAGGTTCTCCCTGTGGGGAGAAAAGCCCTCAGGCGATATGCCGTACAATCCGTTCACCCTGACGCGGTCGCTGCTGGCGCAGCAGATTCTGATTCAGGTCGCCAGGACGCCGAGGACCGAGGAGGAGCTGGCCGCCGCCGTGGGGGCGGATCGGATTTATGTCGCCGATCACCTGTCCGAGCTTGTCAAAGGGGAGCTTGTCCGGCGGGTGGAGGGGGACCGCTACGTCGCGGACTTTTTCATTCTCCAGAAGGAGGACCAGGAGTCCCTTCACGAATGGATGAGGGGCGTTGGTAAGAGGGATGCGGAGATCATCGCCGGACACATCCCGGAGGCGCGAGAGGCCTTCGACCGGTGTCCGTTCGAGGCGCAGGGGTTCGGGTGGGAGGACATGCGCTGGATCGTGGTGGCGGTCTTTCTCGCCAATCTCGGCATCCGCCGGGCGCATCCGGAGGTGTATATGATTCGCCCGCCGGTCCGGCCCGACGGGAACCGCTGGTTTTTCTCCGGGCAGACCCGCGACGTTCCCAAAATGAAGTGGGTGGCGGGATGGAATAGCTCTTACGATGAACTCGGCGGGGTGGGGCACTTCTGGACGCCGGCCATCACAAAGCCCTGGATTACCGTGCCGAACCGGAGGACGAGGCCGGCGCTCTACGCGCTGGCAGATGGGCCGAAAGACCTGAAGACGATCGAGGGCGAAACGGGGCTGGAGGACGCGCGGACGGTTGCCGCAGAGATGGTCGCGGCAGGTTATGTCGCGCAGGAGGGCGATCAACTCCGCCTCGCGGTTCCGATACTCACGGAAGTGGAGGACCAGATACTCTGCCCGGTCGTGGACCGCATCTGCCGGGAGGTCGTGGAACGGTCCCGAAAGCCGGGGCTGGAGGGGCTGGACGACCTGCTGGACGATCTGGGTTTCGAGGGGCTGAAATCTCAGTACCCGGTCATACGCGCCTTCGTGTCCTCCGACATCTCAGGCTACTGTCTGGAGGCCCTTGTCGAGATGGGGCATCTGGGGACACCGCCTGCGGAAGCGCCTGGGACGTGGGCTTGCTGGGCGTGGAAAGGAGAGGTCGGGTTGATCATCTGGGATACGCAGGTTCGGTTGCGAACCTTTCACAAAGAGAGGCCGCCGTGGTTGCCCGGACCTGGTTAGAACCGTTCACTCCAAAACCCGCTCCAGAAAAAACTCCACAAACCGCCGCTGATCTACCCCCACGCAGATCCTCACCCTCGACCCGCTCAGAAGACCCTCGTCCAGGAACTGCCGGCGGTCGGCCACGACCTGCCCGGCGGTGAGCGCCCCCTCCGTCTCCACGTCCAGCCGCATGACCTCTGTCTCGCAAAAGGAGGGGTCGATCCCCACGCCCACGCTGAGCGGGTCGTGGAGGTGGAAGCCCTCGATCCCTTCGACGCTCTTCATGTAGGCCCGGCAGAGGGCCGTGGTCCGCACGATGAAGTCCGACACGGGTGTCCGGAGGGGCGCGATGCGCCCCCGGAAGGTCTCCTCGGTCAGCAGGCATCGGTGGGTCACGTCGAGGGGGACGAGGGTGAGATTGGCCCCGGCGCGGAGGACCTCCCGCGCGGCGTGGGGGTCGGCCACAAAGTTGAACTCCCCGGTGGGGGCGGCATTCCCCTGCTCCCGCACCGCTCCCCCCATCACGATCACCTCCCGCGCCTGTCTCAGGACGCCGGGCGACTGTTGCTCGGCCAGGGCCAGGTTCGTGAGGGGCCCTGTGGCGATCAGGGTGATCGCCCCCGGCCCGGCCCGCAGCGCCCGCGCCAGGAACCCGACGGCATCCTCCGAGTCCGCCTCCCGTCCGGGGTCCGGGACGCCGGCGTCCCCCAGGCCATCTCGGCCGTGGACCATCTCCGCCCGGACGGGCCCCCGCACGAGCGGGCGCGACGCCCCGGCGTGGACCGGGATGTCCGCGCGCCCGATCAGGCGCAGGACGCGCAGGGCGTTCCGGGCGCAGCGGGCGAGTTCGACGTTGCCGCTCACCGTGGAGATGCCGATGAGGTCGAGTTCGGGGGACCTGAGGGCGAGCAGGATGGCCAGGGCGTCGTCCACGCCGGGGTCCGTGTCCAGGATCGCAGGTTTCACGCATACCTCCCAAAAGAGAGTCCTGAGTCCTGAGTTCCGAGTCCTGAGTAAAGGCAAAAACGCTGTTCTTGGCTTTTACTCAGCACTCAGCACTCAGCACTGATTTTTGTCGGAACGGATTCGGGGTCGAAACGTCAAAGGAAAATACGACATCTCCTGTCGCATTGCAAAGGCTTTGTCCTTGACATCCCGCCCGGTTTCGCGTACATTGCCCGCCTGACGGAGGAGACGGCCATGATCATCCACAAGATAGTGACAGCAGTGACGCTCCTGAGCTTTACGTTGACGACCCTGTACGGTCCTGTCGCGCACGCGGAGGAGGCCGGGGAAAAGGGGGAGAAGAGGGCAGAGAACCGGGGCATCGTCACCATTGTCAGCGGCGGCGGCGGCGATCAGGACGAGGGGTGGAGCATTGTCCGGCTCACTCCCATCGAGGGGCGGGTGATCGTGGTCAGCGAGAAGGTCGGCCCCGAAATAGACCTGACCGAGCGCAACTACTATGGCATCTTTCAGGGCGAGACGATTTATAAGTCCCCTTTTTTACAGATCATTCAGATCCCCGTGGACGGGTTCAAGTCCGCCACTTTCATCCAGCTCCCTGACAGCGCGACGGCCGTCAAGATCACCTACGGTTTCGGCGATCGCCTGCGCAGCCGATCCCTCCGGATCAGGGACAAGGACACCTTGAAGCACATCCGGAACTACATCGACCACTTCGAGGAGATCAACCGGGGGACCTACAGGCTCCGCAGCAGGGACGCCTCGTCGGACTCCGTCTCCCAGTATCCCCTCTACACCGACCAGAAGACCGCCTTTGAGGAGACGGTCCCGTTCTACCACGTCGTGCGCCGGGCGAATGTCGTCGTGACGCGCAAGGATGGGGGGCAGGTGCGCGGGGAGGTCATTCCGACCTTCGACGGGGAGAATATCCTGGTCGAGACGGACGCCGAGACGCAGAAGATCCCGAAGGACGATGTCTCCAAGATCCGGTTCACCTACATCAAGGGCGGAAGGATGATGGCCATGGCCGTGAAGCTGGCTCTGAGCGGGGCGCTCACCGGGGCGCTCATCGGGGCGCTCACGGCCTGGCAGACCGACACCAGCGTCGGGCAGAACGTCGTGTGGGCCTCCTCCATCCTGGGCGCGGCCGGGTTCATCACGGGCCTCATGAGCGGAGGGAGGAGGCAGGGGGAGAGCGGCGGGGAGTTCACCCTGGGGCCGGTGAAGGAGAAGCCGAAGAAGGAGAAGAGGGAATAAACCTTTGTCCACTCTGATTCCCTACGACGGCGTCTCGCCCGAGGTGCCTGAGAGCGTTTTCGTGGCAGACGGCGTCCGGGTCATCGGGCGGGTGAGCGTGGGCGAGCGGTCCTCCATCTGGTTCAATGCCGTGCTGCGCGGGGACAACGACCGGGTCGTGATCGGGCGGGAGACGAATGTGCAGGACGGGGCGATCCTCCACGTGGACGCCGGGTTCCCCTGCGTCGTGGGGGATCGCGTGACGGTCGGGCATCGCGCCGTCCTGCACGGGTGCACGGTCGCGGACGACGCCGTCATCGGCATGGGGGCCGTCGTCCTGAACGGGGCGAAGGTGGGCCGGGAGGCGTTCGTGGCCGCGGGGGCGCTCGTCAAGGAGGGGCAGGAGGTCCCCGACCGCGCCCTGGCCGTGGGCGTCCCCGCCAGGGTCATCCGGACGCTCGGCGACGACGAGGATGACCGCCGCATGCTGGGGCGCATGCGGGAGGGGGCGGCGGACTATGTGCGAAAGGGGGAGGCTTACCGGGCGATCTCTCGCAGTAGATGAGAATCAGCCTCCCGCTCTCAACACCTGATTCACCACGACAGAAACGGGCAGAGTTACCTGGGAAGTTGAATCCCTGTAATTCTGCCCGTTTTTTTCAGGAACTTCCTCCCACAAAAAGCAGAAGCCGTCCGAAGACGGCCTCGCACCCTGCCTCCGAGGAGACAGGGGGGTATGCAACTCAAATCCGATTTTCGGTAGTGTCCCTGTAATGGGTGGAAGCTGTTTTGAAGGCTTGGAGATGCCCTATTTTGTAGGGTTTCAGAGCGCCCAAATCCTGTACCACCCTTTACAG
>Ga0209399_10001221_pt1 | contig 13586 bp, 11 predicted proteins | sample OV2TP3_FD_184130 | JGI IMG/M metagenome (GOLD analysis project Ga0209399, IMG submission 184130) | Hot spring microbial communities from Beatty, Nevada to study Microbial Dark Matter (Phase II) - OV2 TP3 (SPAdes) (version 3) | ecosystem: Environmental > Aquatic > Thermal springs > Hot (42-90C) ... | reverse complement strand
TTCCCTTCTGGGAGGGCTGTTATAGGAACTCAACGCCCTCGATGTAGTGATAGACGCCCTCTCATAAGCATTCGCCCTCGATGTTGCGATAGTTCTCACCTAAGGCTTTACGCGACGGCTTTCCGGCGTCCGCTGCCGGGGTTGAACCGGATCCAGGGGACGGTTCTGAAGGCCGTGCAGACGATGGGAGGTCTCACCCCGCGCCAGATCAAGGAGGAGACGGGGCTGCTCATCAAGGGGATCATGCCGGCCCTGCACCGGCTCCAGGAGGCGTTTCTGGTCCACGAGGACCAGGTGGACAGCGAGTGGGAGCGCTGTTGGTACGATTTTGCCTCCGAATGGCCTGAGATCGACCTTGAAGACATCCCGTGGGAGGCCGCCGCCGAACGGGTGCTGCTCCGGTTTCTGCGCGGGCACGTGTTTGCGACGATGGAGCAGGTGAAGGATTGGTCGCAACTGCCGTCCCGGCCCCTCAGGGCGCTGGTCTCCGGGATGGAGAAAAATCGTGCGATGGCGCCCGTGACCGTGGAGAGGATTGGGGAGGGATGGGTATGCCAGGAGGATGTCTCTTTGCGGGCGGACTCCGCACCCCCCTCGGCGTTCATGGTGCACAGGGCGGATACGCTGGTCCTCTCCCACGCCAGCGAACTGAAAAGAAGGTTCGGGGACCGCGAGGCCCTTCAGTATCTTCTGATCGACGGGGCATTTCAGGGGGCGGTCCTGGGGCACTGGCGCATCGGGCCGCACGACGTGGAGGACATCGCCGTAGAGTTGCCCGCCCCGAAGCGAAGGCAGAGACGGGAGGAGATCCTGAAGGCAGTCGCCCGGCAGTACCGGCCGCCTCACAGTCGCATTCTGAGATATGACGGGAAGGCGGTGAAGTGATCTCCGCTTATGAACGTGGAGGTTTACATGAATGATGAGAGGATGAAGCGATGGAGAAACGTGATATGCCCCGAACATGGGCCGGACGAGGAGATGCGCGCCATCGCTGCGTTTGAAGATCAGCTGGGCGCGCTTCCGCCCCACATCGAAAGGGTCCGGGCGCTCATCTCGCGGATCGATCCGCTGAGCCATTACAGGGCGTTTGAGAACGTCGAGTTCGTCCTCAATGCCATAGGCGCGCTCGATTACCCCGGAAGCCCGGCGGTGGACGTGCTGTCGAGGCACGGCCAGATCGACGATGCGAGGAGAGAAGTGGCGAAGCAGTACATTGCCTGCATCCGTGCATGGCTGGACGGAAAGGGTCTTAAGGAGGCAAAGGCGGAGAATGGAATAGGCGCGGAGCTTGCGGGTAAAGTCTACTCGGCCCTGGGAGAGAGGGACGATCACAAGCGATGGCTGGCCATGTCTCTGGTGAAGACGCTGAAGGAGTACGCCTATATGCCGTGGGATTTCATCTCGGAGTACGGGGACGAGGAGTTCGTCCGTGCCGTTTACGGGTCGGTCCTGGGACGGGTGCCCTCGTCGGATGACCTGAAGTTCAGAGTCGAGGAACTGAGGGACGGGAGGTCGCGGGAGGACCTGTTTCGAGAAGTTTTTGACGCCAGGGAACACAGGATGGGGCACCTCCACAGGGTGGCCGAACTGTTGAAGCGGGAGGGTTGACAATGAAGACGAAGGCCGTGGACTTTGTGGTCTACAACGTCACGGACATGGCGAAGGCCGTGGCGTTCTACCGCGACACGCTGGGGATGCAGTTCGATTTCAACGAGGAGGGGGAGTCCTGGACCGAGTTCAACAGCCCTCCGGTGTCGTTCGCCCTGTGCAGGCCGGGGGATGGAGACTGGCAGGGGCCGCCGGCCGTGGCGCTGGCGGTGGAGGACGTGTACGCGGCGGTGGAGGAGCTGCGCAAAAAGGGGGTGAAGGTCCTGGCGGAGCCGGAGGAGACGTCGGTCTGCCACATGGCCTTCATCGCGGACCCCGACGGCAACCGCGTCTGCCTGCACCAGCGGAAGGACGGGACGGCCGGGTGACGGCCTCCGTCCGTGCAGGTCTCAGCGTTGCTGAAGCGGGGGCGCGGCCCTCAGGCGGATGTTTTGTTCGCGGAGGTGAGACATGAGTGACGCGGAAGCCCTTCGCCGGCAGTACGAAGAGGCGTTGCAGGCCTTCGTGGAAAAGGTGGCGCGGGACCCGTACCTCCTGGCGGCGATCCTGTTCGGGAGCCTGTCTTACGACGAGGTCTGGGAGAAATCGGACATCGACGTCATGCTGGTCGGCAGGGACGAAAAGAACGCGGACAGGGCCTTCTGCCTGGTGGAGAATGGCATCAACATCCACGCCTTCATCACGCCCCGAGGCAAGTTCAGGCGGATGATGGAGGGCGCCCTGCAGAGTTCCTTCGTGCATTCCTCGTTCTCCAGGAGCCGGTTGCTGTTCACCCGGGACGAGACCCTCCGCGAGTTGTACGAAAAAAAAGACCATCTCGGGACGAAGGACCGGGAGGTCCAGTTGCTGCGCGCGGGCACGGGCGTGCTCCCCCCTCTGATGAAGGCGGAGAAGTGGTTCTACGTCAAGAGAGACCTGAATTACAGCTTTCTCTGGATGATGAAGCTAATGGACGGCCTGGCGCAGGTGGAGGCCTTTCTGAACAGGGAGATTGCAGGACGGGAGGTCATCCAGCAGGCGCTCCGGCTCAACCCGTCTTTCTTCAACGCCGTCTACACGGACCTCATCAATCAGAAGAAGACCGCCAGGGCGGTCCAGTCCGCGCTGGGCCTGATCAACCGGTATCTGGACGACCGGCTGGACGCGCTGTTCAGGCCAGTCCTGGAGTTTCTGTCGGAGGCCGACGGCGTCCGTTCCGCCACGGAGGTGGAGGACCATTTCAATCGCCACATGAACATCGAGGGCGTGACGACGGCGTGCGAGTGGCTGGCGGACAAGGGGATCATCCGGAAGGTCTCCAGCCCGTTGCGGCTGACGGAGAAGAGTCGGGTGGCGTTCGAAGAGGCGGCCTTCTATTACCAGAGAGGGACCCCGTGAGAAAGACCATTTCCATACAGGGGGCCAGGGAGCACAACCTGAAGAACATCTCGCTGGAGATCCCACGGGATCAGCTTGTCGTGGTCACGGGCCTGAGCGGCTCTGGAAAATCGTCGCTGGCCTTCGACACCCTCTACGCGGAGGGACAGCGGCGCTACATGGAGTCGCTGTCGTCCTACGCCAAGCGGTTCATCGCCCAGGTGAAGAAGCCCGACGTGGACTTCATGTTCGGGCTGTCCCCGGTGATCTCCATCGAGCAGAAGACCGTGGCCCGGAACCCCCGCTCGACGGTCGGCACCATGACCGACATCAGCAGTTACCTCAACCTGCTGTTTGCCACGGTCGGGGTCGCCCGGTGCCCTTACTGCGAGCAGGAGGTCCCCATCAAGACCGGCAACCAGGTCCTGGAAGAGATTCTTGCGCTGCCGGAGGGCACGGCGGTCGAGCTGCGCGCGCCGGTGTTCAGGGTGTACGGGGAGGACTACGAGTTCCTGTTTGCGGAGGTCCGGAAGAAGGGCTACCGCCGCCTGCTGGTGGACGGCCGGGAGGTGGACATCAGCGAGGAGGTGGCCCTCGACGAGGCCGCAGACCCTCAGATGGAGGTGATCTGCGACCGGTTCGTCGTCAGGCCGGGGACCGACAAGCCGCTGCTGGCGGGCATCCAGAACGCCCTGACGACCGGGGAGCAGTTTCTCCGGGTCCACGTCCTGAAGACCTCGAACAGGGACGCCGCCGCCTCTTTTTACGGGTCCTTCGGGTGCCCCAGGCATCACGTGGCCGTGGGCGACCTGACGCCCGCCTACTTCATGTTCAACGAGCCGACGAGCGCCTGCCGGACCTGTCTGGGGCTGGGGACCTATCTGCAGGTGCATCCCGACCTGCTGACGCCGGACAGGGGGAGGAGCATCCGGGACGGGGCCTTCGTGCGGGAGGCGTTCAACTACAACCCGGACACCTGGGACGGCAAGATTATGTACAGCCTTTCAAGGCACTACGGGTTCAGCCTGGACACGCCGTTCAGGGACCTGCCGGCGTCCGTCGTGGACGTCCTGCTCAACGGCACGAAGGGGGAGAAGTTCGAGGTGGTTCAGCCGCCGGAGGCGAAGACGGAGAAGCGGTACGTCGGAGAGCAGCTGGCCTTTGGGGGCATCGCCAGGCGGATCGAGCGGCACTACAAGCGCTACCGGCAGAGACAGGAGGCCCATTCGAGCATGGAGGCCTATCTGGAAAAGGTCATGGTGGAGCATCGCTGCCCGGACTGCCACGGGACCCGGCTGAAGCCGCAGCGGCTGCTGTTCCGGGTGGGCGGGCTCAATATTTACGAATTCGGGGAGATGAACTTCTCCGAGCTGAGGGCCTTTCTGGACAAGCTGAAGGTCCAGGGCCGGCAGCGCGCGGCAGGGCAGCAGGTCCTGAAGGAGATCGCGGCGCGGCTGGAGTTGCTCCTGGGCATCGGCCTGGACTACCTGAACTTCAACCGGCGCTCCGGGACGCTGTCCGGGGGGGAGTCGCAGCGCATCCGGCTTTCGACCCAGATCGGCTCCGGGCTGATGGGGATGCTCTATGTCCTGGACGAGCCAAGCATCGGGCTGCACCCCAAGGACAACGTGAAGATGATCCGCACCCTTCGGCGGCTGCGGGACCTGGGGAACACGGTGGTGGTGGTGGAGCACGACGAGGGCACCATCCGCGCCGCCGATCACATCGTGGAGATGGGCCCCGGACCCGGCGTGCACGGCGGGGAGGTGGTCGTGCAGGGGACCCTTCAGGGCGTCCTCAAGCACAGGGGCTCCCCGACCGGGCAGTTCCTGAGCGGGCGGAGGACGATCCCGGTCCCCGACCGGAGGCGCGCGCCCAACGGGAAGCGCCTGACGGTCCGGGGCGCGCGGGAGAACAACCTGAAGGGCATCGACGTGGAGATCCCCCTGAACCTGTTCGTCTGCGTCACCGGCGCGTCGGGGTCGGGGAAGAGCACGCTGGTGAATGAAATCCTGTTCAAGAAGCTCTATTCCCTTTTCTATGACAGCCGGGTCCTGTCGGGGGACCACGACCGCCTCGAAGGGGTGGAGCACATTCAGGACGTGATCAACATCGACCAGTCGCCGATCGGGCGCACGTCGCGGTCCAACCCCGCGACCTACATCGGGTTTTATGACGACATCCGGGCGATCTTCGCCGACACCCCCGAGGCGAAGGCGCGGGGCTACAGGCCGGGGCGGTTCAGCTTCAACGTCAAGGAGGGGCGGTGCGCGGAGTGCAGCGGGGAGGGGTCCATTCTCACCCAGCTCTATTTCATGCCCGACGTGGAGGTCCCCTGCGAGAGCTGCAAGGGGGCGCGCTACAACGGCGAGACCCTGGAGATCGAGTACAAAGGGAAGACCATCGCGGACGTCCTGGACATGTCCGTCGAAGAGGGGGTGGGCTTTTTCGAGGACCATCCGGGCATCGCCCGCAAGATCGGCGTGCTCAACCAGCTGGGGCTGGGGTATCTGACTCTGGGGCAGTCCTCGACGACCCTGTCGGGCGGGGAGGCCCAGCGCGTCAAGCTGGCCAACGAATTGAGCAAACTGAAGCGCGGGCACATCCTCTACATCCTGGACGAGCCGACCACCGGGCTGCACATGGCCGACATCCAGCGCCTGCTCGAATGTCTGAGCCGGCTGGTGGACGCGGGGCACACGGCGCTGGTGATCGAGCACCATCTGGACGTGATCAAAACGGCGGACCACATCATCGACCTGGGCCCCGAAGGCGGACACGGGGGGGGAGAGGTGGTGGTCTGCGGGACGCCGGAGGACGTCGTGCGATGCAAGGCGTCTCACACGGGGAGGTTTCTGAAGAAGCACCTGTGAGAAGGAAAAGGCGACCATGCCGGAGACGCTTTATCTGATCGACGGACACGCCCAGATCTTCCGCGCGTACTACGCCATCCGGGGGGGGATGCGGAGTCCCGTGACGGGCGAGCCGACCCACGCCGTGTTCGGGGTGACGGGGATGCTGATCAAGCTGCTGTCCCGGTTTCGCCCGAACTATGTGGTCGTGGCCGTGGACGCGCCGGGGAGGACGTTCCGGGATGAGATGTTCGATCAGTACAAGGGCACCCGACAGGAGACCCCTGACGACCTGATTTCGCAGATCCCCCGCGTCCTGGAGGTGGTGGAGGGATTCGGCATCCCGGCCATCGCCCGGGAGGGAATCGAGGCCGACGACGTCATCGCGACGATCACCCAGCGCGTGCTGGACGACCCGGCGCGCAGGGACGTGGACATCCGGGTCGTGTCTAAGGACAAGGACCTGGAGCAGTTGCTGTGCGACCGGGTGACGATGTTCGACATCCACACGGACACGACGATCGACGTCGCAGCGCTGATGGAGAACAAGGGGATCCGGCCGGAGCAGGTGATCGACGTGCTGGCGTTGACGGGGGACGCGGTGGACAATGTCCCCGGCGTGGCGGGGATCGGCCCCAAGACGGCGGCGCAGCTCGTGCAGCAGTTCAGGTCCATCGACGGCATCCTGGCGAACCTGGACCAGATCAAGGGGAAGCGCCGGGAGAACCTGGAGAAGGGGCGGGACCTCCTCCCCCTTTCGCGCGCGCTCGTGACGCTGAAGCGGGACGCGGACTTTCCGTTCTCGCTGGAGGAGGCGCGGGTCGGGCGGATCGACCTCCAGAAGGTCCTGCCGCTGTTCCAGCAGCTGGGGTTCAACCGCTACCAGGAGGAGGCGCGAGGGCTGGCTGAGGAGGCGGATTCGGGGAGGGAAGGGCGAGTGGGGGAAAGGGGGAGCGGGGGAGAGGGAGAGGAAGCCGGTGACGAATCCGAAACCCGAAACCCGAAACCCGAAACTTTAGAGACCGCCGCCACGGGCGACTACGAGGCCATCGTGACGCGGGAGCAGCTCAGGGCGCTCGTCGAGACGCTCCGGGCGCAGCCGATGATCAGCGCGGACACGGAGACGACCGGGCTGGGGCGGGACGCGCAGCTCTGTGGCCTGAGCTTCGCATGGAGGCCGGGGCACGGCGTGTACGTGCCCGTCCTCTCTCCAGATCCCGGCGAACATCTGGACGCCGAGACGGTCCTGACGGCCCTGAGGCCGGTCCTGGAGGACCCGGACCTGCCGAAGTGCGGGCACAACCTGAAGTTCGACGCCCAGGTCCTGCTGCGGAGCGGGATCAGGCTGCGAGGGGTGGCCTTCGACTCGATGCTGGCGAGTCTCCTGATCGACCCGTCGCAGCCGGGGCACAAGCTGGACCACCTGGCGCTCACGCACCTTGCCTACCGGATGATCCCGATCACGGACCTGATCGGGGAGGGGGAGGCGCAGGTCTCGATGGACCGGGTCCCGCTGGGGCAGGTCGTGCCCTACGCGGCGGAGGACACGGACATCGCCCTCCGGCTCTACGGCTGTCTGTGGCCGAAGCTGGAGGAGATGGGGATGGCGGCCCTCGTGCGGGACGTGGAGGCCCCGCTCTGCACGGTCCTCGCGGAGATGGAGGCCCACGGGATCGTGTGCGACCCGGAGGAGCTGCGCCGGCAGGGGGAGGCGCTGGGCCAGCGGGCCGAGGAATTGCGCCGGGAGGTGAGGGCCCTGGCCGGGTGCGACTTCCACCTGGACTCGACGCATCAGCTTGCGGAGGTGCTGTTCGACCGGCTCGGGTTTGCGGCGGGGAAACGGACGAAGACGGGCCGGTCCACGGACATCACGGTCCTGGAGCGGCTGGCGGCGCAGGAGGACCGGAACGACCCGAGGACGAGCGTGCCGCGCCTGGTCATCGAGTACCGGCAGCTCACGAAGCTGATCAGCACCTACCTGGGCAACCTCCGCCACGCCGTGAGCCCGAAGGACGGGCGCATCCACTCCACCTTCCACCAGCTCGTCACGGCCACGGGGCGGCTGGCCTCCCACAACCCGAACCTCCAGAACGTGCCCGTGCGCACGGAGGTGGGGCGGCAGATCCGGAAGGCGTTCGTTGCGCCGCCGGGGCGCCTGCTCATCTGCGCGGACTACTCGCAGGTGGAACTCCGGCTCCTGGCCCACCTGAGCGGGGACCCGGCCCTGGTCGAGGTGTTCGAGCGGGACCGGGACATCCACGCGGCCGTGGCGGCGCAGGTGTTCGGCGTGCCGGCGGACGAGGTGACGCGGGAGCAGCGGGCCAGGGCCAAGACGATCAACTTCGGGATCATTTACGGGGTGACGCCGTTCGGGCTGGCGCGGCGGATCGAGGGGCTGGATGTGGCGGGCGCGACGGAGTTGATCGCGGACTACAAGCGGCGGTTCCCCGGCATCGACCGGTTCCTCCAGCAGTGCGTCCAGCAGGCCCTGGAGCAGGGCTACGTCTGCACGGTGATGGGCCGGCGCCGATACATCCCGGAGGTCCGGTCCACGGATCGGAACCAGCAGAGCCTGGGGGAGCGGCTGGCGATCAACTCGGTGGTGCAGGGGAGCGCGGCGGACCTGATCAAGGCGGCGATGGTGAACGTGCAGCGGCGCATCGACCGGGACGGCCTGCCGCTGAAGCTGCTGCTCCAGATCCACGACGAACTGGTGTTCGAGACGCCGGCGGCGGAGGCGGAGGCGCACGCCCGGATCGTGTGCGAGGAGATGGAGCGGGCGATGAGGCTGCGAATCCCCCTCCGCGCGGAGGCGGGGATCGGGCCGGACTGGATGTCGGCCAAGTAGCTCACGGATTCGCGCGGGCCGCAGGAAAACCGCCTTGACAGGCCCATCGGGCGAGATTATCTTTTCGTCATGCCGTGAATCTCGGGAAAGCCGCGAAACCTTTTCACAGGAGGCTGGCATGAGAACGATAAAGGTTCGGTTGATCTGTCTGTTGCCAGTGGTTTGCGCTCTGGCGCTGACATCGTCGCTGGTCAACGCTTCCACGGACCCGCCCGCAGTCGGCGCTGCCGCCCCCCATTTCAAGCTCAAGTCAAACGAGGGCAAGAAGACGAGCCTCAAGGACTACCGGGGCAGGTGGGTCGTCCTCTACTTTTACCCCAAGGACTTCACGGGCGGCTGCACGCTGGAGGCGCGTAACTTTCAGACCGATCTGGCCAGGTATGAGAAGCTGAACGCGGTGATCCTGGGGGTCAGCGTGGACAGCGTGGCCTCCCACCAGGCCTTCTGCGCGAAGGAGGGGCTCACCTTCAAGCTGCTGTCGGACCCGGACGCCAGTGTTTCGACGAAGTACGGCTCCGTGATGGAGAACAAGGGGAACAAACTATCGGCCAGGAACACCTTCCTCATCGACCCCAAAGGCAAGATTGCCAAGGTGTTCCTCAAGGTCAAGCCGAGCGGGCACAGCGAAGAGGTGCAGGCAGCCCTGATTGAACAGCAGAAGCGCTAACAGGTCCCGAATGGGCGATTGTCCGTACGGAAAGACTCCCGATAGATGATCTGTCTGGCGGGAACTTCGGTTTAACGCGAGACCTCTCTATGAAGATATCCGCATCCACCGCACGTAGGCTGGCCGTCCAATGCCAGGGACTGGACGGCGGGTGGCGGCTGCCAAAGGGCAAGGAGGGCGCGGCGCGGGTCATCGAGCGGCTGGGCTACGTGCAGATCGACACCATCGCCGTCATCGAGCGGGCGCATCACCACGTCTTCTGGACGCGGCAGCCGAACTACGATCCCCGGATGCTGCACGACCTTCAGGCGAAGGACCGGCGGGTGTTCGAGTCCTGGACACACGCGGCGGCCTACGCGCCGATGGGCGACTACCGCTACCACCTGCCGATGATGCGCGCCCGCGCGGGCCGGCTGGGCCGGTGGATGAAGCAGAACGCCCGGGTGATGGAGGCGGTGCTGGGCCGGATTCGCGCGGAGGGACCGCTGGGGTCGGCGGACTTCGAGGCGACCGACAAGCGGGGGCCGTGGTGGGGCTGGAAGCCGGCGAAGGTGGCGCTGGAGATGCTCCTTTTGACTGGGGAGCTGATGGTCACGGAGCGGAGGAACTTCCACCGGATCTACGACCTGACGGAGCGGGTCCTTCCGGCGGGGACGGACACGTCCGGGCCTGCGCCGGAGGAGCTGGCGCGGTTCGTGGCCCGGCGGCTGCTCAGGGGCCTGGGCGTGGCGTCGCTCCACGAGGTCCAGTGGGACCTGAGGGAGTCGCGCAGAGAGAGCCGGAAGGCGGTCTCCGGGGCGCTCCGGGAGATGGTTGACGCGGGCGAGGTGACGCCGGTGGAGGTGGAGGGTACGGAGGGCGATGGGTATTACGCGCTGACCGAATCGCTGGAGGCGGCGTCGAAGCGGGGGCGGACGCAGGTCCACCTCCTTTCGCCGTTCGACAACCTGGTCATCTGGCGAAGACGGCTGAAGAGGCTATTCGGGTTCGACTACACGATCGAGTGTTACGTGCCTGCGCCCAAGCGACGGTACGGATATTTCTGTCTGCCGATCCTGTGGGGGGACCGGTTCGCGGGAAGGCTCGACCCGAAGGCAGACCGTCAGCAGAGGACGTTTATCGTGCGCGGGCTGATGTTCGAGCCTGATTTCAAGGATTATGACGGTCTGCTTCCGGCGCTCGCGGAGAAGCTCCGCGCCTTCGCCGCGTTCCACGGGTGCGAGCGGGTCGCCGTCGAGCGAACGGCGCCGGGGAAGGTGAGAGCGGAGTTACTGCGCGTACTCAAATCCGCACCCTAAAGGGTGCGGCTACAGATTCGTGTGACGATCCCCGTCCGGGCATCTGGACGGGGATTTGTTTTGGACGAGGCCGTCTGAAAGAATGCTTGACATCCTGCCCCTGTCTTCTATCTTCCAGGATAAGGCGAACTCCTTTGAGCTTGCCGCCCGGCCCGGACTGAAAACCCGCCCTTCAGGAGGACTCCCATGAAACACGTGGAAACCGACCCCGAAACTGGCGCAGAGGTCTACCAGCTCACCGAAGAGGACCGCCCCTCGGACAACATCTACGGGGAACAGCCCTACGCATCACCGGAGGGCGACCGGATCGCCATTCGTCACTATCCCGAAGGGGGGATGGGCGGCGGCCTCTCCATCCTCGACCTGGGGGACGGCGCCCTCCACCCTGTGCTCACGACCGCGCCCCGCTTCCCCGCGTTTCACGCCTGGGGAGAACACCTCTATTACCAAGATGAGGCGGGCGACCGCCTGGTCCTCAAGCGCTGTCACTACCGGACGCTGGCGAAGGAGGAGATGACGGCGCTCCCCACGCGGGAGGGGCGGTTCAGCTACGGCACGGCCTCGCCGGACCATCGCTACTACGCCGCCAGCGTCCATCCGGAGGGCGGGTCCAGCAAGGTGGTCCTGATCGACCTTGCAAACGGCAAGGCCAGGACCCTCGCGCACCGGCCCGACTACCACTTCAAGCACGAGCAGTTCTCCCTGGACGGCCAGAACCGCGTGCTCATCCAGGCCAACAGGCTGCCCGATGTCAAGGAGGTCCACCTCGGCGTCCTCGACGCCGACCGGGAGGGGGTCGCCTGGTTCCCGGCGGACCGGCCTCACACCCCTCGCCCCACCGGCCACGAGGCGTGGATCGGCCGGACCGGGCGGATCTTCTTCTCCACGGCCACGGACCCCGACAGCGAGGGGAACCTCTGGGCCGCCGGCCTGGGCGATCCGTCCCCCGCGCTGGTGAGCAGGACCCGCACGCGCTTCGGCCACGTCAGCGTCTCGCGGTGCGGGCGCTACTGGATCGGCGACGCCACGCGGGACGCGGACATCCCCATCCACGTCGGCTCTCTTACCTCCGGCGCTCACCGGAGGCTTGTCCTTAGCCGCACGGCGCACGACGGGCAGCAGTGGTCCCACACGCACCCCTACATGACGGCTGACAACCGCTGGCTGATCTACACCTCCAACCGGTCGGGCCGGCCCCAGGTCTACGGGGCCTGCATCCCGGTGGCCTTTCTAGAAGGGCTGTGAGATAGATCAAAAATAAGGAGGTCTCCCATGAACGTGCTCGTGACCGGATCGACCGGGCTGATCGGATCGGCGCTGGTCCTGTCTCTCACTGCGGGTGGGCACGGGGTGAGGCGTCTGGTGCGGTCGCAGGCCGGAGAGGGGGCCGTGCGGTGGGACCCCGAGGCGGGCGCCCTGGACACGGCGGCGCTCGAAGGGATGGACGCGGCCGTGCACCTGGCGGGGGAGAACATCGCGGCCCGGAGGTGGACAGCTGAGCAGAAGGCCCGCATCCGGGACAGCCGGGTGAAGGGGACGCGGCTGCTGTGCGAGGCCCTGGCCCGGCTCGCGCAGCCCCCAAAGACGCTGATCTGCGCCTCGGCCATAGGGTATTACGGGGACCGGGGCGACGAGGTCCTGCGGGAGGAGAGCGCGCCGGGGACCGGGTTTCTCCCGGAGGTCTGCCGGGCGTGGGAGGGGGCGGCGGACCCGGCCCGACAGAAGGGGATTCGGGTCGTTCACCTTCGCTTCGGGGTGGTGCTCAGCGCGGCGGGCGGGGCGCTGGGGAAGATGCTGTTTCCGTTCCGGATGGGCGTGGGGGGCGTCCTCGGGAGCGGGGGGCAGTACATGAGCTGGATCGCGCTGGACGACGCCGCAGGGGCGATCCACCACGCGCTGGCGACCGGGGCGCTGGAGGGGCCGGTCAATGGGGTGTCCCCCCATCCGGTCACGAATCGCGAGTTCACGAAGACCCTGGGGCGGGCGCTCAGACGACCGACAATCTTTCCGATGCCGGCATTCGCCGCCCGGATCGCCTTCGGGGAGGTCGCGGACGCGCTGCTGCTGGCCAGCGCTCGCGTGGAGCCGGGGCGGCTCCTGGCAACGGGATATGCCTTCCGTTATCCCGACCTTGAAGGCGCGCTACGTCACCTGTTGGGGAGATAGATGCTACGCGAAGACGAAACGCTCATCACCGACTTTCGGGACGCGCTGGCGGCCGAGTTCGGGACACGCATCGGGGGGCTGGTGACGACTCCGCCGCCTAAAGGCGACGGCTTCTCAGGCAACGTAGACCTTGCTGCATCCGCGTTAGCGCCTGACGGCTCCGTCCGAGCCGGGGTACTGCTAAAACCAGGATATTCCGGGCTGCGTTGACGTCCCGATCTTCGATCAGCCCACAAGCAGGACAAGCATGAGTCCTTACGCTCAACTTCTTCGGCACAACCTCACCGCATCCACTGCACACCTGCGAGGTGTTGCGCGGGTTTACGGTCACGACCTGACTACCAGCTTCTGCCGCTTTGTAGTCAAGTAGTTGTCGGAACTCGCCCAGGCCCGCATCATGTGCGCTCAAGGAAAGATGACGGTTCTGCGTGAGGAAGTTGAGGGTCAAACCTTCAACCGCAATCAGACTGTACGTATCGGCCATGTGTCGGGTGGTCTTATGCCAGAAGTCCCGGCGCTGGTTAGAAATCCGCTCATGCAGTTTTGCAACCTGCCGGGCCGCTTTCCGTCGCCGTTTGCTCCCCTTCTTGCGCCGGGAAAGCCGACGTTGGGCAATGCGCAGCTTGCGGAGGCTCCCCCGCATCCAGCGCGGGTTATCAATCGTCGTGCCGTCAGACAGGGCCAGGAGGCTTTTAAATAGCTTTTCATGAATATTGTGCACAGGTCAGGCAGCCCTGGGGATGGTCTTTCGACCAGACGACCAGACGTTGTTGAGGAAGCGGGCCACATTG
>Ga0209399_10001220_pt1 | contig 13588 bp, 9 predicted proteins | sample OV2TP3_FD_184130 | JGI IMG/M metagenome (GOLD analysis project Ga0209399, IMG submission 184130) | Hot spring microbial communities from Beatty, Nevada to study Microbial Dark Matter (Phase II) - OV2 TP3 (SPAdes) (version 3) | ecosystem: Environmental > Aquatic > Thermal springs > Hot (42-90C) ... | reverse complement strand
TCCGTGAGGTGGGAAAGCGCGTCGAAGGCGCCGGGCAGGATGACGACGTAGAGCAGCGCCAGGGCGGCGATGCCGGCGACGGCGACGTCGATGGCGGAGAGGCCAAGGCGAAAGCGGCTCGACATTGCTCCTTCCGTCATTCCCGCGGAAGCGGGAATCCAGTTTTTAGAAGACTTGGACCCCCGCTTGCGCGGGGGCCGGCCCCCGACTTGATCGGGGGGTGACGAGTCGCTTTGTTCGGATGATCGGCCGGATGCTTTGTCGGCGCGCGCCCACGCGTCGATGCGGCCGGCGAAACGCTGCGAGACGCCGCTGCCGACGCCGGCGAACAGCAAAAACCCGGTCAGCACCACCGCCACCGCGTACAACGGATGGCCGAGGAACAGGATGAACTTCTGGATGAACGCGATCTCCACGAACAGGAAGGCGAGGCCGAGGGCGAGGAAATACAGGCCGACCCGCCAAAGTTGGCCGGGCGCTGTGCTCGTCTTGCTCAGTCTTGCTTCTGTCGTCATTCCCGTGAAAGCGGGAATCCAGTCACTTCTAAAAAGCCTGGACCCCCGCTTGCGCGGGGGCCGGCCCCCGACTTGATCGGGGGGTGACGATAACCCTTGAGGCGATTCCGGACTCGCAGCAGTCATGCGCTGTCCCCGCCATCTTCCCCACCATATCGGCGCCATGATGAGGACGACGCTGAGCACCGCCGCCTGCGCCAGCGTGGCGACCAGGATCAGGCTGCCGAGCTCCAGCAGTCCGGCGCCGCCGGCTTTGCGGATGGCGAGCAGCTCGGGCAGGCTGCGCCACCTGAGGAAGTCGAAGAAATACGGCCGCTCGTCGGTGGCCGGCCGGATGTCGAACTTGTAGCCGGCGACGAAGGCGTCGCGGCCGGGCCCGATCAACGCCTGCGCCGCCTCGAAGAAATACGGCCGGTCGAGGACGTTGAAGCGGTTGGCGTCCTCGCGCCGGACGCCGGGGAAGTAGTCGAGGTCGAACGAGCGCGCCACCGCGAACGCCTTGGCGGCGGCGATGTCGGCGCCGGTGACGGCGCCGTTCTTGACCAGTAGCGAAACGGTGGTGAGGCCGCGAAGCAGCATCAGTTGCGTTTCCGGCGCCGCGACGCCGAGGCGGGAGAGCGCGTCGAGGGCGGTCGCAAAAAGTTTCAATTCGTCGCGCGGCGGCAGCTTCAGCCAGCGGGTGATGGCGAGCCAGCCGCCGGGGGCGAGGCGGCCCAGGTAGTGAGCGAACGCCTCGCGGGTATAGAGGTAGCTCTCGCTCAGGCCGTGCACGCCGGTGGCGCCGGCGGCGAAGGCGTCGAGCAGCGGGATCTGCACCACGTCCCACATTTCCCCGCTCGCCGCGACGAAGCGGCGGGCGTCGGCGACGTGGACCCGCACCTCCGGCCGCCGCCAGACGTGGCCGGCGTAGGCGGCGTAGTCCTCGCGGACCAGCCGCGCCATGTTGGCGTCGAGCTCGACCGCGTCGACGCGCCGGGCGCGGTGGTACAGCGCCTGCAGCACGCCTTGCCCGCCGCCCGCCCCGAGCACCAGCACGGCGGGCCGCTCAATCAAATGGTAGGCGAGGGCGTCGGTGGTGTAGTCGAGGTAGGCGAGGGCGGTCGGCGCGCCGTCGAAGCGGGTGATCGCCGTCAGCGAGCCGCCGTCGACGAACACGCCCAATTGCGGCGGCGGCGCCATCGGTGCGTTCAGGCTGAGCCCCGGCACGTAGCGGAACGGCACTTGCGGGCTTTCGACCACCGTCAGCAGGCCGAGCGGCCCGGAGCGCTCGCCGATGGTCCTGGCGCCGACGACCTTCAGCGCCGCCGGCAGGCCCTTGTACTCGGAGATGCGCAGCGCCAGCCACGACTCCGGCAGCAGCGCCAGCGCGGCGACGCCGGCCGCCGCGGCGCCGACCAGCACCGCCCGCCGCCAAACCGGTTTGGCGTCGAGCAGCGCCAGGGCCGCCGCCGCCAGGCCGACGGCGGCGATCAGGCGCAGCGCGTCCGACGGCGTCATGACGAACAGCGCCGCCACCGCGCCGAGCGCGCCGGCGCCGGAGCCGATCAGGGTGCAGGCATAAACCGGCCCGACGCGGTCGCCGAAGCGGATGAAGGCGACGCCGATGCAGGTGGCGCCGCAGAAGAACGGCGCCGCCAGCAGCAGGTACATGGCCGGCAGAAACAGCAACTGCGCCGGCTCCCAGACGATGGCCAACGCGTTGAACGGCAGCGCCTGGGCGAGCAAGAATCCGCCCGGCGCGGTCAGCGCGAACGACGCCGCGCCGGAGGCGAACACGGCGGCGAAGCGCGCCTTCACGCGGTCCTGGAAGAGGGCGAGCACGCTGCCGCTGAGGCCGAAGCCGAGGAGCGCGATGCTGATCGCCATGAACGCGAAGTGGTGCCACTGCACGATGGCGAACAGCCTGACCAGCAGCACCTCGTAGGCCAGCGTCGCCGCCGACACCACGGCGAGCGCCAGGTAGGGCATCACTGCGGCCCCCGGGTCAGCGGCACGAAGCGCACCGGCAGCACCTGGCGGGTGGCGACGCCGCCGTCGGCCGCCTTCTCGACCAGGGTCAGGTACTGCGGCGCGTAGGCGCCGCCGACCGGGATCACCATGCGGCCGCCAGGCTTCAATTGCTCGACCAGCGGCGGCGGCACGTGGCCCGCGGCGGCGGTCACCAGGATGGCGTCGAACGGGCCGCAATCGCGCCAGCCGAAGTAGCCGTCGCCGACGCGCGTCCTGACGTTGTCGTAGCCGAGGTCCGCGAGGCGCTTCGCCGCCAGCTCGCCGAGCTCGGGGACGATCTCGATGCTGCACACCGTCTTGACCAGCGGCGACAGCACGGCGGCCTGGTAGCCGGAGCCGGTGCCGATCTCGAGCACGACCGAGTCTGGTTTCGGGTTCGCCAGCTCGGTCATCAGCGCGACGATGAACGGCTGCGAAATGGTCTGGCCGAAGCCGATCGGCAGCGGCCCGTCGCGGTAGGCCAGTCCCTCCAGCAGCGTCGGCACGAAGCGGTGCCTGGGCACCTTGGCCATCACGTCGAGCACCGCCGGCGAGATGCCGCCGGGAGCCACCCCCTCGGGCATGTTGGCGGCGTGCAGCACGATGGTGCGCACCATCATCGCCCGCGGCTCGGCCGACGGGTCCGGCGATTGCGCCGGGGCGGGGCCGGCGAGACCGGCCGCGAGCGCCAGCGCGACGAGGCGGCGCGCGAGACTCATGCGGCGAATTGTAGAGCATTTTCTGATCAGATTGACGCACTCCACACACGTCATGCCCCGGCGGAAGTCCGGGGCATCCAGTCTTTACAGTCCCTGGATCGCCCGGGCGAAGCCGGGCGATGACGACCAGAGAGATGGGGCGGCCTACGACAGGCCGTAGAGGCGCATCGGGCGGCCGACGCCGGGCAGGTCGAAATCGCCGAGGTCGCGCCACGGCTCCTCCAGGCGGCGGGCGATCTGCTCCGAGATCAGCACCTTCTCGCCCGCCAGCTTGCACTGGTTGGCGATCTTGGCGGCGGCGTTGGCGGCGGCGCCGACGACGGTGAACTCGACCCGCCCGGCGGTGCCGATGTTGCCGTAGTGGACCTGGCCCAGGTGCAGGCCAATGGCGTAGCCGATCGAATGCCTGCCGATCCGCGCCCGCTCGACGTTAAGGGCGGTGACGTTCTCCGCCGCCTGCCGGGCCGCCCGCACCGCCCGCCGGCAGGCGTCGGCGCACGCCGGCTCCGCGCCGGCGTCGACCGGGAAGATGGCCAGCACCGCGTCGCCGATGAAGCGCAGGACCTCGCCGCCGTGGTCCTCGACGGCGCCGGCGAGGCAGTCGAAATAGGCGTTGAGCAACGCCAGGAAGTCGCCGGGCGGCATCTTGACCGACAACGCCGTCGACCGTCTCAGGTCCGAGAACCAGACCACCGCGTCGATGCTCTCGCCGTCGCCGCGCCGGACGGCGCCCGACAGCACCTTGTCGCCGGTACGGCTGCCGAGATAGGCGCGCGCCAGCGACCGCGAGGTCTCGTGGCGGATGACGATCTCGAAGCCGCGCGCCGCGGCGCGGGTGACCTGGCGCAGCCGCTCGATCTCGACTTCCTCGAAGCCGCCCGGGCGGTCGGTGGCATAGGCGGCGACCCCGGTGCGGCCGTTCGCGAGCCGGAGCGGCAGGGCGAAGTAGTCGGTCAGCCCCTCGGCCTTCAACTCCTTAAGTATCGGGAAATCAAGCTGCGCCTCAGGCACCTGCAGGCTGCGGCGAATCTCCGGAACTATGCCTTCGTCGAGCAGCCGCACGGGACTAGCTAGGTAGCGCGGGCTTTTCTCTAGCGAGTGGGCGAGACGGATCACCTCGACCTCGGGGTCGCCGCGTCGCCAGCGGCTGCTGAACCCCGCGTACTGGGGATGCAGGATGTCGTAATGCATCCGGAATCGGGCCAGCGGCAGTCCGGCGGCCACCATCCTTTCCGCCAGCGCGGTGAACCAGACGGTCGGGCTGTCGACGTTGACCATCGACGTCGCCGCCCATTCCACCAGCGGGTCCGGCCAACTGCTTGGGTTCGCTGCGTCCGGCAACTGCGCGCGCTTCCTTCGCCCGGGTTTCGGGCCCGACGTCCGCCCGTGGCCGATGATACCGCTAATCCAGCGGCTTCCCCAGCCGGCCGGCCAGGTCCTGGATGAACTGCCAGGCGACGCGCCCCGATCGGGCGCCGCGGGTCACCGCCCACTCGTTGGCGGCGGCGGTGAGGTCGATGGCGGGGTCGTCGAGGCGGTAATGCTTGGCGTAGCCCTCGACGATGGCGAAGTAGGTCGGCTGGTCGCAGTTGTGGAAGCCGAGCCACAGCCCGAAGCGGTCGCTGAGCGACACCTTTTCCTCGACCGCCTCGGCCGGGTTGATGGCGGTCGAGCGCTCGTTGTCGATCATGTCGCGCGGCATCAGGTGGCGGCGGTTGGAGGTGGCGTAGAACACGACGTTGGCGGGCCGCCCCTCGATGCCGCCCTCGAGCACCGCCTTCAGCGACTTGAACGACGCGTCGGAGCCCTCGAAGCTCAAGTCGTCGCAGAACAGGAGACACCGCCGCTCGGCGCCGCGCAGCAGGGCCAACAGCTTCGGCAGCGACGGGATGTCCTCGCGGTGGATCTCGACCAGCACCAGGGAACCCGGGTTCTCTTCCAGCACCTTGGCGTGCACCGCCTTGACCAGCGAGCTCTTGCCGGTGCCGCGCGCCCCCCACAGCAGCGCGTTGTTGGCCGGCAGCCCGTGGGCGAAGCGGCGGGTGTTGTCGAGCAGCAGATCCATCTGCCGGTCGATGCCCTTCAAGAGCCTGATCTCGACCCGGTTGACGGTGCCGACCGGCTCCAGGCGGAGGCTTTCGGCCAACCAAATGAAGGCGTCGGCGGCGTCGAGGTCGGCGCCTTCGACGGCGGCCGGCGCCAGTCGTTCCAGGGCGCCGGCGATGCGGCTCAAGGCCTCGATCGGCGCCGGGGAGGGGACCGCCGTCGCCGGAACGGCGCCGCCGTGGGCGCGCAGGTAGGCGCGGATTTTCTCCACGGTGCGGGTGGTGATGCCCTTGCCGTCGCGCAAGCGCGCCACCAGCTTGCCGTCGTTGGCGACGAGGCGCCCGAACGTGGTCTCGGCGACACCGGCGGCGCGGACGAACGCCTGGATGTCCCGCAGCAGTTCCGACTGGATCGTCATCGGCCCACCTAATGGGATTTTTCCCAAAAAGTCAACAACGGATAATTTAGTGTTATCAGATGAATAGACTTTAATCGAGATGATGACTCGATCAAATTATAGGATTTTTCCCACGAAGGCACGAACGGCCCGACCGTGCTCAGTCGTCATTCCCGCGCAAGCGGGAATCCAGTTTTATCAAAGCACTGGACCGCCGCGTTCGCGAGGGTGACGTGCGATCCGAACGGGACTTGCCGTGATCGCCGCAGACAGTCGAAGCGGCCGGCAAAAATCGCGCCGCCGCCGCCGGGCGCTTCGTGTTTGCAACGGCGGCCGCGGCCGGTATAGTCGCGCGGCGTTCGCGGCGGTGGCCGTTCCGTGGTGTTGAGAATTGGAGTGTTCCGATGTTGGTGACGCCAGCCTACGCGCAAGCCGCGACCGGCGGGGGCGGTACCGGCGGCCTGGAAGCCTTTCTGCCGCTGATCCTGATCTTCGTCGTCTTCTATTTCCTGCTGATCCGGCCGCAGCAGAAGAAGATGAAGGACCACAAGGCGATGCTGGGGGCGATCCGGCGCGGCGACAAGGTGGTCACCGGCGGCGGCATCGTCGGCACCGTCACCAAGGTCGTCGACGACCACGAGGTGGTGGTGGAGATCGCCGACGACGTCAAGGTGCGGGTGCAGCGCAGCCTGATCTCGGCGGTGGTGTCGAAGAGCGAGCCGGTGAAGGCCGACGGCAAGCCCGGCGACTCCGCGAAGCCGGAAGGCGACGGGGCGAAGAAGCCGGAAGGCGGGGTCGGCGGGTTCCTCGGCGGCCTGTTCGGCGGCAAGAAGTAAGCGTATCCGGCCGAAGATTTCACGATGGTCTACTTCGCGAAGTGGAAAATCGCGCTGGTGCTGGGCATCTGCCTGCTGGGCGTCCTGTTCGCGGCGCCGAACTTCATGACCCGCGCCCAGGTCGACGCGCTGCCCGACTGGTGGCCGAAGAAGCAGATCAGCCTCGGCCTCGACCTGCAGGGCGGCTCGCACCTGCTGTTGGAGGTCGGCGCCCGCACGGTGATCCGCGAATACCTGGAATCGGTGGTCGACCAGATTCGCACCGAGCTGCGCAAGGCGCAGATTGCCTACCAGTCGCTCGGCGTCGAGGGCGACGCGGCGACGGTCACCGTCACCGACGCGGCGAAGCTGGACGAGGCGCGGCGGCTGGTCCGCAACATCGACCGCGGCGCCAAGCTCGACGTCGCCGGCAACCGCATCACCCTGGCGCTGACCGAGCGCATGCTGCGCGACCGCAAGGTGGCCGCCGTCCAGCAGTCGATCGAAATCGTGCGCCGCCGGGTCGACGAGACCGGCACCCGCGAGCCGACCATCCAGCGCCAGGGCGAGGACCGCATCCTGCTGCAGCTTCCCGGCGTCGACGACCCGGAGCGGGTGAAGCGGCTGCTGGGCAAGACCGCCAAGATGACCTTCCACCTGCTCGACGACCAGACCACCGTCGAGTCGGCGATGGCCGGCCGGGTGCCGCCGGGCTCGCACCTGCTGCCGTCGGACGAGCGCGACGCCCGCGGCCAGCAACGCATGTACCTGGTGCGCAAGCGGGTGATGGTGGCCGGCGACACGCTGATCGATTCGCAGCCGTCGTTCGACCAACGCACCAACGAGCCGGTGGTGACCTTCCGCTTCGACGCCGCCGGCGCCAAGCGCTTCGGCGACACCACCGCGAAGAACGTCGGCAAGCCGTTCGCCATCGTGCTCGACGGCAAGGTGATCAGCGCGCCGGTGATCCGCGAGCCGATCCTCGGCGGCTCGGGCCAGATCTCCGGCCGCTTCTCGGTGCAGGAGGCGCAGGACCTGTCGCTGTTGCTGCGCGCCGGCGCGCTGCCGGCGCCGCTGACGGTGCTCGAGGAGCGCAGCGTCGGCCCCGGCCTCGGCGCCGACTCGATCGCCGCCGGCAAGGTCGCCAGCATCGTCGGCACCATCGCCACCGTCGTGTTCATGATCCTCGCTTACGGCTTCTTCGGCATCATCGCCGACGTGGCGCTGGTGGTGAACATCGTGCTCATCCTCGCCGTCCTCGGCTTCCTGCAGGCGACGCTGACGCTGCCCGGCATCGCCGGCATCGTGCTGACCATCGGCATGGCGGTCGACGCCAACGTGCTGATCTTCGAGCGCATGCGCGAGGAGGTGCGCACCGGCCGCACCCCGATCTCGGCCATCGACGCCGGCTATTCGCGCGCCATGACCACCATCATCGACTCTAACCTGACGACGCTGATCGCGGCGCTGTTCCTCTATATCTTCGGCTCGGGCCCGGTGCGCGGCTTCGCGGTGACGCTGTCGATCGGCATCGTCACGTCGATGTTCACGGCGATCATGCTGACGCGGCTGATGGTGGTGGCATGGCTGAGGCGCGCCCGGCCCAGCGCGCTGCCGATCTAGGAAGGAGCCGGCATGTTCCGCGGCGTCACCCTGGTCCCGTTGGACGTCAACATCCAATTCATCCCGCGCCGGACGTGGTTCTTGGCCGTTTCCAGCCTGCTGGTGGCGGTGTCGGTCGCGCTGTTCGCGATCAAGGGACTCAACTACGGCATCGATTTCAAGGGCGGCATCCTGATCGAGGTGCGCACCCCGGCGCCGGCCGACCTCGCCGCCATTCGCGGCAAGCTGTCGGGCCTCGGCCTCGGCGACGTGTCGCTGCAGGGGTTCGGCGACCCCAGGGAAGTGCTGATCCGCGTCCAGCGCCAGGAAGGCGACGAGAAGGCGCAGCAGGCGGCGGTGACCAAGGTCAAGGACTCCCTCGGCACCGGCGTCGAGTACCGGCGCACCGAGTTCGTCGGCCCGCAGGTGTCCGAGGAGCTGTTCTGGGATGGCGTGCTGGCGGTCTCGCTGTCGATGATCGGCATCCTGATCTACGTGTGGTTCCGCTTCGAATGGCAGTTCGGCCTCGCCGCCATCGTCGCGCTTTTGCACGACGTGCTGTCGACGATCGGGATATTTGCGCTGCTCGACATGGAGTTCAACCTGACCACGGTGGCGGCGATCCTGACCATCGCCGGCTATTCGATCAACGACACCGTGGTGGTGTTCGACCGCATCCGCGAGAACCTGCGCAAGTTCAAGAAATTGCCGCTGCCGCAGCTGCTCAACGACAGCGTCAACCAGACGCTGTCGCGCACAGTGATCACCGGCGGCACCACGCTGGCGGCGGTGGTGGCGCTGTACGCGCTCGGCGGCGAGGTGATCCGCGGCTTCAGCTTCGCCATCATCTGGGGCATCCTGATCGGCACCTATTCGTCGGTCTGCGTCGCCTCGCCGCTGCTGCTCTATCTCAACATCAAGCGCGGCGGCAAGGTGGTCGAGGAGGCGGCGGCGCAACCGTCGCCGTGACGCGGTGCCCGGGCTCGACATCACCCCCCGACTGGCGGCCGGCCGGCAGCTGATCCAGAGCTACGGCGGCATGGGATTCCGGATCGCCGGCGACGCCCACCGGGGCTCGGTGATCGTGCTGCCGGAGCGCACGCTGCCGTGGGCGGTGCGCGAGGCGGCGGCGGTGACGGTGCAATCGCTGGCCGCGGTTACCGGCGCCGACGCGGTCGCCGAGATTCTGATCGTCGGCTGCGGCGCCCGCTTCGAGGCGGTCCCGGCCGGCCTGCGCGAGGGCCTGAAACAAGCTGGATTGGCGCTCGAATGGATGGACACCGGCGCCGCCTGCCGCACCTTCAACGTGCTGTTGGCCGAGGAACGCGCCTGCGCCGCGGCGCTGATCGCGGTGGAGTGAAGTTTGAAAAAAAGTCCTTCGCTTCGCTCAGTGTACTTTTTTTCATTTTGAATATCGAGGAAGGAAGGCTCGGGGCGGCCCTTCGCCTTCCTTCCACCTAAACATGTTTTGGGCCGACCGTTGGTCGGCCCGACAAAGAACGTCAAATCCGCCCGCAGAACCGCTTCAAGGGCGGATTTGACTATGTTGAATCCCGCGAAAAAGTACACTGAGCCCCAGTGGGACAATGGGGCGAGGGACTTTTTCGCGAAGTGAACAAAAGAAAACGGGGCCGAAACGGGCCCCGCTTTCCCCAGGGTCCGCTCCCCTTAGTAGATGTTCTGCGCCGAAACCATGGCGTAGAGCATGGGGACCGAAAGCATGGTGTTGGTGCGCGAAACCAGCATCGCCGTGCGCGCCGCGGCGGCCTTGGCGTCCTTGTCGGCCTCGACCATGCCGAGCGCCTTCTGCTGGTTCGGCCAGATCACGAACCAGACGTTGAACCACATGATGATGCCGAGCCACATGCCGATGCCGATGGCGGTCGCCTTGGCGCCGCCGCCCATGGCGCCGAGCGTCAGCGCGCCGACGATGTAGCCGTTCATCCACGCCAGGATCAGGCCAGTGACGATGGTCGCCATGGCGGCGTGGCGGAACCAGAACAGCGCCTCCGGCGCGATCACCTTGCCGATCGCCGGCTTCTGATCGTCCGGAATCTTCGGCATGCTGGGCATCTGGACGAAATTGAAATACCACAACAGGCCGATCCACATCACGCCGCTGAGCACGTGCAGCCAGCGGAACAGGAACGTCCACCAGGCGAAGCCGACGGGCTTGCCCTCGCCGGTGGCGGCGACGACGATCACCACCATCACCACCGCCAACACGACGCCGGCGATGACCGTATTGCGAAGATTGCTGAGAATTGCTGCCATGACACGCCCCCTTCCTTGTCATCCATGGCGTCGGGCCCCACTTTAGAGGCCCTCTAACGAAGCTGATTTGATATATACGACCGATCGCGCCGGCTTCAACGGTAATCCTGAAACCCAGGCTGGGCGGGCGGTCGGAGCACCGTCGAGCGCGCCGCCGCCGCGGCCAAGGCGGCGATCTGGAGGCGATGGATTCGGCCATGAGCGGGCAAACGCCAGACGATTATTGCGCCGAGCGGGTGCGCCGTTTCGACCGCGACCGCTTCCTGACGGCGCTATTCTCTCCGTCCGAGCGGCGCGCCGACCTGCTGGCGCTCTACGCCTTCAACGTCGAGATCGCCGGCGCCCGCGAGATGGTCAGCGAGCCGCTGCTCGGCCACATCCGCATCCAGTGGTGGCGCGACGCCCTCGACGGCATCTTCGGCGGCGACGCGCCGGCCCATCAGGTCGCCGGGCCGCTGTCGCGGGCGGTGCGCCGCCATCGTCTCGATCGCCACCGCATCGAGACGCTGCTGGCGGCGCGCGCCGGCGATCTCGACAACGTGCAGCCGCCGACCATGCGGGCACTCGAGGACTACGCCGAGGCAACCTCGGCGACGGTGACGGGGCTAGCGTTGCAGGTGCTGGATGCCGGCTTGGCCACCGCCGATGAAGCGGGCCGTCACGTCGGCGTCGCCTGGGCGCTGACCGGGCTGCTCAGGGCGTTGCCGCTGCACGCCGCCGAGCGGCGGCTGTATTTGCCGCTCGACGCGTGCCGGGACGCCGGACTCGACGTCGACGAGCTGTTCGGGGGCAAGTCGGCGCCCGGCCTGGCGCCGGCGGTAGCCGGAGTGGCCGCCGCCGCCCGCCGCCGGCTGGCGGCGGCGCGGGCGCTCCGGCGCGATTGCCCGCGCCAGGCGATTCCGGCGCTGCTGCTGGCGGTGCTGGCCGCCGGCTACCTCGACCGCATCGAGCGCGCCGGCTTCGATCCGTTCCGCGCCGCCGGCCGGTCGCGCGCCGCCAGCGCCGGGCCCGGCGCGATCATCCGGCTCGCCGTCGCCGCCTTCCGCGGCCGCTTCTGACCGGCGGGCGTCGCCGCTCCTTAGTGCGCGATCCACAGCTGCCGCGATTTGCCGGATCGGCAGCCCGTCGGCTTGAAGTCGGGATATCTCGCACCGGTCCTCCAATGACAACTGGGCGTACTGCCTTCCCATTGCAACACCTCCCAATAAAGGTGTTGCACTTCGTTTGTGAAATCAGGGAATCCGGTTTTCGACGAGCCTGAACCCCCGCTTCCGCGGGGACAAGCGGCGCGGGAATGACGGTTTGAGTACCGCCATGCCGTCACCCGTGGGCTTGACCCGCGGGTCCATCTTTCCGGTCAACGCGCGGGTTGCCGAAGATGGATGCGCGGGTCAAGCCCGCGCATGACGGTACGATCTCCCCGTGTGCGCGGGGGTGACGGTTTCGATAGCACGGAAAACGCCTCAGCGTTTCGTTGCCGGCTCCGGCGGCAGGTCGAGGGATTGGTCCGGCGGCGTGGGGGCCGCGCCGGCGGCCGGCTTGGCGGCGCGCTTGGCGCCGATCTCCTGCTGGGCGGCGCCGGCGGCCTGCTTGGCGGCGCCGGCGGCGCGCTTGGCTTCGCGCTCGGTGCGGCGTTTGGTCCGCTCCTCGTCCTTGATCTGTTTTTCCGTCTTGCCGCCCTCGGCGCCCGGCTCGGCGGCGGGCTCGGCGCCGGGCTTCCCCTCGCCGGCAGGTTTTGCCGGCGCTCCGGGCGCCGGCAACGCGCCGGGCTCCGGCAATGCGAGATCGGGCGGAACGGCCGGCGCGCCGGCCTCGCCCGGCGGCGGCTCGCCGACGGCGAACGGCGATTCGCCGGTCGGCGGCCCCATCCGCGTGCGGCTGAGGCGCATCAACTCGTGCGACGACACCTGCGGGAAGATCGGCGGCGAATTGGCGAGGTACAGCATCACCGCGCCGCGGTTGGTGTCGGGAAAGCCGCCGCGGGTGTCGTCGTATTTGCGGACCTCCAGCACCGACACCGCGCCGCTCTTCGGGTCGACGCTGCGCCAGGCCAGCGTCGGGTTGTCCTGGCGTGGCTGCGCGAACGGCGCGATGCTGCGATTCCAGACGTCCGTCGGCTCGCCGAAGCGGTCGCGGAAGTAAGTGGTGACGCGCTCGAACGCCTCGGCCGGGAACAGCGCGTGCAGGCGGCTGGCGATGCCCTGGTCGTAGCGGGCGATCGCCATGTGGCCGGCGTACAGGATCGTCGGCACCAGGAAATCCGCCTGCATCCGCTCCGGCCAGTCGACCGGCTCGAGGCAGAACAGCGTCGTGCCGCGGTTTTTCTTGACGCACTGGTTCTGCGGATCGACGCCGTCCTGGGACGGCGGGAAGCTGTTCTCCAGGCTGACCGATTCGCCGAGGCTCAGGGTGACGCCGGTCAGCGACGTCTTGAGCAGCACGTCCGACATCGGGCGCGTCGATGCGATCGGCGGCGTCTTGGCGGTCGCCACCTCGGTCACCGGCCACACCTTCTGCGCCGTTTCGGCGGGCGCCTCGGCGGCGCGGCCGGCGGCCTTGTCGGTGGCGGCCAGCTTCTCTTCCGGCTCCAGCACCAGCCGCTCCGGCTGCGCCCGCTCGCCGCCGCCGGGGGTGAGCACGCCGAGCAGCTTGTCGACCGCGCCCTTGATCATGCCGGGCTTGCCGCCGGCGGCCGGCGGCGCCGATGGCGCCGGCGCGCCTTCGCTGGCGGCGACGGCGGCAACCGCCATCGTCGACGTCTCGCCGGCGATCCCGGCGAGGTCGGCCTCGACGGCGTCGTTGGCCGACGTCTCGGGCCTGGCGGGCATGGCCGGCATCGCCGCAGCCGTCGCCGGTTGCTTGGCGGCAGGCGTCGGCATCGCGGCCTTGTCGGTCGTCGCCGCGGGCGCCACCGGTTTTGCCGCCGCGTCACCCGGTGTCGCGGCCGCGACCGGTGCCTGGCGCGCGCCGGTCGGCTCGGCGCCGGTGATCCGCATCTCCGGCAGCCACGCCTTGAACGCCGCCTCGTCGCCGGTTTCCAGGAAATCGGCGAGCTTATCGAGGAAGCGCGGCGAGAACTTGCCGGAACCGGCGGGGACCGGCGACGTCGCCGGCGACGCCAGCTCGTAGGTCGCGACCGCGCCGCCGGGAACGGTTGGCGTCGGCGCGGCCCGATAGGCGCCGGGCGGAGCTGCGGCCGCCGCCGGCGCCTGTCCCGGGGCGGCCGCAGCC
>Ga0209399_10001219_pt1 | contig 13588 bp, 14 predicted proteins | sample OV2TP3_FD_184130 | JGI IMG/M metagenome (GOLD analysis project Ga0209399, IMG submission 184130) | Hot spring microbial communities from Beatty, Nevada to study Microbial Dark Matter (Phase II) - OV2 TP3 (SPAdes) (version 3) | ecosystem: Environmental > Aquatic > Thermal springs > Hot (42-90C) ... | reverse complement strand
CTTCCGGAATTCCCTTCGGTCAGTTCCGGCTTTCATCCGGCGCAAGCCCTCGGCGGGTACCCCGCTGCTCCGTCCATGTTCCGCTCAGGGAGCCCACTCAGCCCGCCTCAGGGGGGACCGCCCTGTTCGTGAGCGAAGATCGGCTCGGAGGCGTTGGAACTCTCTGCGAAGCCGAGGATAAGCAGCATCGATGTCTGAGACCGTATTTGTTTTATGGGCGAGTTTCGATGCTGCCCGAAGCGAGCAGCTTAGAGTTCCCGCCGACGAGACGCTGAAGCGAAGGGACAGGGTGGTCCCCTTAATACTTGATGCTTTCCTCTTCAAAGGTGCGTCGAAAGACCCTTCGGTTGAAGATCGCTCCGCAAAGAGGTAGAGAAGGCCCATGAGTAAGGTCTGTAGCCTCCAAGAGGCGATTTCCGAAGGGATTCAGGATGGCACATCCGTGCTTATGGGATGCGGGCTCGAATCCCTGATTCCGTTTGCCGCCGGTTATGAGATCATCCGGCAGAAGAAAAAAGAGCTGACTCTGATTGCCCCGATCTCCGACATGCAGTTCGACCAGCTCATCGGAGCGGGCTCGGCTAAGAAGGTCGTAGCGGCCTGGGTCGGGAACGTAGCTGCGGGATTGGGCCATAGCTTCCGTCGGGCCATGGAAGAGGGTCTTCCTCATCCTCTGGACGTTGAGGAGCACTCCAACTTCACTATCGGCCTCGGCCTTAAGGCTGCGGCCATGGGGTTACCCTTCTTGCCGACAAAGACCGCGCGCGGGAGCGACTTCGGCCGGGATCCGCATTTTCAACCTGTGCGCTGTCCCTTCACGAACGAGGAGCTTCTCGCCGTCCGCGCCATTGCGCCCGACGTGGCGATCCTCCACGTACAGCGGGCCGACGAGGACGGCAACGCCCATCTTTGGGGCAACCTGGGAGTCGTCGTCGAGGCCGCCCGAGCCGCCAAGAAAGTCATCCTGACGTGCGAAGAAATCATAGATCACGAAGTCATTTTGAGTGACCCGAATCGAACCGTCGTCCAGGGGTTTCTGGTCTCGAGCGTCGTCCACGTCCCGTTTGGCTCCCATCCTTCGCCGACCCAGGGATACTCGCGCAGGGACGACGACTTCTATTTCGAATACCACAAGGAGACACGCAGTCGGGAAGGTTTCGAGCGCTGGTTGGAGAGCTGGGTCTTAGGCGTGAAGGATCATGAAGCATTTCTAGCTCGCCTGGGCCCTGAGAGAGTTCAGAGACTTAAACCCGAGGGCCATCTCTTCTCCCCTCTCGTGAGCTTTAACTTTTAACCCCCTTTGGACTAAATCCCTGCACGTGTCTATAGCTCCGCCTTGCCTATCGAGTCATTTCTTTGTACACTGTTTTGTCAAGGAGATGGACTATGGAACGTTACTTAACCACAAGCGAAGCACGGCAGAAATTCCTAACTCTGGTTGACGAGGTGGGGCAGGGAGATCAGATCGTTATAACGAAGAACGGTGTCCCTAAGGCTGCCATCGTTAGTTTCGAGCATCTGGAAACGCTCAAGGCAGTGGCCCGGCTTTGGCAAGATCCGGAGGCATTACGAGCCATGCAGGAATCGATCCAGGACTTAAAAAAGGGCCGTGTCATGAAACTCTCTGGAGTCCCCACCGTAAGCAAGATCTTGGCTGCTGCCCGAAAAAAAGGGCTTGCGCAGGCAGCATTCTGATCCATTACCGCACAACCCCGCGCGGCGAGATCGAATTTCTGAATCTCTTCTGGCCTAAAATTTAGCCGCTTTCTAGAACTACCGTACCAGGTGGAAAAGACTCCCGGTATCTTTTCTGGCCGTGTGAGCGGGAAGCTTGGAACCGGGTCTTGACTTTACGGGGTCTAAGTGTTGAGAATCCGCTTGAGCGGTGACCACGGGTCCAAAAACTGGGTTAGAGATCTTTGTCCCAGGGCGTCAGGACAAGTCCGAAAGGACCGCGAATCCTGGAATCAGGAGCGCCGATCTCATTGTGGCACCGCTCTTTTGTGCATTGAGAATCATCCGATAATGGTCCTTCTCAAAAGGAGAAGAGGAAATGAATCCTTCGAAACCTAACTGGCGTGACCGTGGTGTTCGCATCGTGCACAGTGATCAACTCGACCTAAACACACCCCAGACTCCGGGCATGACGCGCGCCGCCGCGATAAACCGTGCGATGGCAGGGGCAAACAAGCTTTGGGCCGGAAGCGTGACGGTTCACCCCAATGCCAAGACCGCTCCCCATCATCACGGGGAGCTGGAGAGCATCATCTATGTGGTCAGCGGCAGGGCGCGAATGCGCTGGGGTGAAAAGTTGGAGTTCTATGCCGAGGCGGGTCCTGGAGATTTTATCTACGTTGCGCCTTTCGCGCCGCATCAAGAGATTAATGCCAGCCGGACCGAGCCGCTTTTGTGCGTCGTCGTGCGAAGCGACCAAGAACCGATTGTCGTGAACCTCGATATACCGGCGGCAGAGGAACCTGAAGAAGTCCGCTGGATTGATCCGACCCATCCGAAGCCCTGAGAGCGCGCTGCGGTGCCATGCCTCTATTCATAGTCCCTTTCTACGCGTCGCTGCTCGCCGCGCTATACATTTTTCTAAGCCTGCGCGTCATACGGATGCGACGTCGAGAGCGGGTAGCGGTCGGCGACGGTAATAACTTGCGTCTGCGGCGCGCGATCCGAGTCCACGCCAATTTTGCCGAGTATGTGCCGTTGGCATTGATACTGCTCGCCTTCGTTGAAATGCAGCGGTCCCCAGCGCTGTTAGTGCATGGGCTTTGCCTGTCCCTCGTGATCGGACGTGCCATTCATGCTTATGGCGTCAGCCAGGAAAAAGAAAACTATAGGCTCCGCGAGGCCGGGATGGCGCTCACGTTCTTCACGATCATCTCATCGTCCCTGCTGCTTCTCCGTGCGTTTTTTTAATTTGGTTATAGTGGACTAATCCTTTCTCGCTTGAAACCTGCGAGCGACAGGAGTGCTGCGGACGGCAGGGCGGCGATGAAAAATCTGTAAGAGTAAGGCAAAACCGAAAAGACCAAAACCAACGAGATCCTGCAGCCGACCCGGGTAGACCAGCACCAGCCCGGCGGCCACCAGCAATGCCTGTTCCAGGAAGATGGTCTTCTTAATCAGCCACCCCGTAAGACCAGCAGCCAGGGCTGCCAAGCCCACCATGGCCGTCGCGGTCGTCCATAAGATGTTGCCCCAGGGTCCCTTAAGGAGAAGCCCGACACCCGCCGGCGAGAGGGTGAACATAAAAGGAACAATGAAGGCAGGGAGAGTATATTTCCAGGCCATCATCGTTGTCCTGTAGGGGTTGGCTCCGGTGATAGCGGCGGCGGCGAAGGCAGAGAGCGCCGTAGGCGGCGACACTTCGGAGAGCACGGCATAATAGAAGATGAACATGTGGGCCGCGTAGTCCGGCACGCCCAGCTTGACCATGGCCGGGGCCGTGATCACGGCGGCAATGATGTAGGAGGCCGTGACGGGTACGGCAAGGCCGAGAACCCAGAGAGCGGCTGCCGTGTAGACGATAGTAAGGAAAAGGTTTCCCCCGGCGAGGCTCAGGATGATGGTGGAGAATTTGAGGCCAAGGCCTGTCAGCGTAACCACGCCGACAATGATCCCGGCAGCGGCGCAAGTAGCTGCCACTGATAGAACCCCTGTGGACCCGCTCTCAAGGGCCTTCCACAATCGCTTGGGAGTGAGCGCGGTGTCGCCCCGGAGAAAACTCAGCGCCACGGCGAGGATCGTGGCATAGAAAACCGAGAGAATCGCCGTATAGCCCCAAAGCATGAAGACGACTATGGCCACCGGCGAGATAAAGTGATAGCCGTGCTTTCGCGTCAGGCCCCAGACGCTTTCCCCCTCTACGGCCACAGGCCGGGCGCCGAACTTGTTGGCGTCTAGCTCCACCGTGACAAAGACGGACCAGTAATAAAGGACTGTAGGTATCAACGCCATGGCGATCACTTCCAGGTAGGAGACCTTGAGAAACTCGGCGATGAGGAAGGCTGCCGCGCCCAAGACCGGCGGCGAGATGATAGCGCCGATCCCCCCCGCCGAGAGCAGACCGCCGGCCGAGGCTCCGTCATAGCCTGCCTTGGCCAACAGAGGCCAAGCGACTGAGCCGAGGGTCACTGTGGTCGCCACGCCTGAGCCAGACGGACCCCCTAGGAGAAAGGAGGCCAGCGTTACAGTTCTCCCCGCTCCAGCAGGCTTGCCCCCGGTCACGGCCAGGGAGAAGTTGACGAAGAACTCACCTGCTTTGGAGTGCTCCAGTACCGAACCATAGATGGTGAAAAGAATGATAAAAGTCGCGGCCACATCCAGCGGGACGCCGAAGATCCCCTCCAGTGTCATGTACATATGGCCTACAAGACGGTCCACTCCATACCCCTGATGGGTCCACGGTGAAGGGAGCGAGCTGCCAAGCCAGGCGTAGGCCAGAAAGGCAAGTGCCACAGCCGGGAGGATCCACCCCGTGGTTCGGCGGGTTGCCTCCATGACGAGAAAGATCGTCAGCGCGCCGACGAACTGATCGAAGTTGGTAGGAACGGCGGCGCGGTAGATGAACTCCTCAAAATCCCACAAGGCGTAACCAACGGCGAGGAGGCTCAAGCCCACAAGAAGCCAGTCGAACCAAGTTATAGGTTGGCCTTTGCCGCGGCGGGCGGGGTAGAGAAGAAAGGAAAGGACGAGAGTAAATCCAAGGAAGACCAGCCGAAGGATCTGAGTTGTGACGCTCACCCAAGCCCAGTAAAGAAAGAGGCAGGACATCGCCACTGCGATAAAGGAAGCAGCGTCTCCCAGGAACCCAGGCAAGGGCCGCATCATTTTCTCTCCTTCCGCCGGCTGCCCCGGTGCCTGGACCTGCGCGGAAGCCATGAGTCATCACCTCTTTTCGCAAGGGCTCACGCTGAGGCGGAGCCGTCCACCTGGCTCCACCATCTCAGAAAGCGCAATAATCTCAGGGCCCAAAGAAATATGGATCTCAGAGTCCGGGGATAGCCGAAGGTCTAGAGTGGCAATCTCGCGGCCGTCGCCTTCCACTACCCACCATCCCCTTTCACGACGAGCGGCCTCATGGCCATAGAATTCGACCAGCCTCTCTTCCGCGTAACGGAACTTGAGGATCTGGATTCCATGAGCCGCGATGCGGAATTGCTCTTCGACCTGAGATCCGTATAGGGAGTTTTGAAAACCGAGGCGCAGCTCGTTTCCGAGGGAGGTCGGGAACACCACGATCTTCTCTCTTCCTGTCTGCACTCTCAGACAGGCCGTCGCAGCTCCCACAGAGGAGGGCAGCAAACCAACCAGCGCGAGTATCAGAATGAGCTGCAACGCGGCGGAATCCCCTTAGCCAGAAGGGACCTTGATGCCCTTTTCTTTGTAGTAGCGGAGCGCTCCAGGGTGGAAGGGCACCGGGGAGCCAACCACGGCATTCTTTAACGTGATCTCGCTGGCAGCTTTATGCACGGCTACCAAATCCGCAGTACGCTCGAGCAAGAGCTTGGTGATCTGATAGGCAAGCGACTCCTCCATCCTCTCGTGCGCGACGAGGAGGTTGGTTACGGCCGCCACCGAGACATCCCGGTCCATTCCCGCATAGGTCCCCTTGGGAATTACCCCAGCGAAGTAGAGTGGGCCGTACTTCGCCACCATGTTGGTGACGGCATCGCCGTGGGGCACGAGATAGATCTTGATTCCCGGTGTAGCAGCCACGTCGAGGATGGCAGCGGTGGGAAGGCCACCGTCCCAAATAAAGGCGTCGATCTTGCGGTCCTTCAGGGCTCCGGCCGATTCAGAAACGCCCAGTCGCTCCTGGCTCCTTAGATCTTTCGGCGTAAGACCGTAGGCCTCAAGGACGCGCAGTCCCTTGACCTCAGTACCTGATCCAGGCGCTCCCGTCGAAACCCGCTTGCCCTTAAGATCCGCCACGCTCTTGATGCCGCTGCCCTCGAGCGCTACAATGTGCATGTAGTTGGAATAGAGGGCCATCAGGGTACGAACGGCGACCTTTTCTTTAAAGCCCTTCATCTGGCCCTGATAGGCATCCCAAGCCGTGTCTGGCAGCGTCAAGGCGAGAGCCACCTTCGCGGTGTGCAGAAGTTTCATATTGTCCACAGAAGCCGTGGTCACTTCGGCGGTGGCCTCAACTCCCTGAATATATTTCGAGACAAGGGCTGCCATGCCCCCGCCGAGCGGGTAGTAGACGCCGCCAGTGCCCCCTGTAGCAATAGAGATTCTGGTCTGAGACTCCGCCAAACCTACGGGAATGACAAAGACCACGAGCACGATACCTGTCAGGCTGAGAAAACGGCCTTGCATCGCTCTTCTCATATTCTGTCCCTCCAACGTCGCGGGAGGATACTATCGGCGCGACCCTATGTCAATTTAAATGACGATGGTATAAATCTGCCGTTTTTCCGAAGAGACTTTTTAACGTCTTGGCAAAAGGAAAGAAGTTAGTCTATGATCCCGGACTCAGGTGAGCACCAACTACACGCCCAGAGAACTCATGGTCGTGGCTGCGGCGCGGGAAATACGCGACGGCGAGATGGTCTTTGTGGGGATGCGCCTCCCCCTTTTGGGATTTGCGGTCGCCAAAGAGCTTCATGCGCCGCGCGCCTTGGGGCTTTTCGAGAACGGCGTAATCCGGGACTGGCCCGCGCTGGAGTCGATCTTCACGATGAGCGATCCACCCAACGTAGCCCGCTCTCTCTACTGCGGCGGGCTGCTCGATGTCATGAGCCTGCTCCAAAGCGGCCGGGTCGAACTGGGCTTCATCGGCGGGGCGGAGGTGGATCGCTTTGGCAACCTGAACACCCATTGGGTGATGGAGAAGGGGAAAAGGGTGAGGCTTCCGGGAAGCGGAGGGGCGGCGGATATTGCCACGCTTGCGGGCAGGTGCATCATCGTCATGAACCATGAGAAGCGCCGCTTCGTGCCCAAAGTCCGCTATGTAACTTCTCCGGGGTACGGCGAGGGAGGCGATTGGCGCGAGCGCAACCATTTAAAAGGCGGCGGCCCGGCTAAAGTGATAACCAGCTTGGGGATCTTCTCCTTCGATCCCGCAACCAAGGAAATGATCTTGAGCTCCTATCATCCAGGCATCCGCGTGGACAAAATCCAGCAGGAGACCGGCTGGGCGCTGAGACATTCGGGCGACCTTCATGAAACAAGGCCGCCATCGCCCGAAGAGCTGGCCGCGGTAAGAAAGTATGACCCCAAGGGCGTGTGGACCTCGTAGTATTTGAAAAAGGTGGCAAAGATGTGTCACTTGGGTATCTGAGGCCTCCATCCTTTAAGTTCTAGCTCCACCTGCTTAACAAAGCGGTTATCGAAGACGCGCCCAACTGAGACTTCCTCTGTTACCTTGGCGGCCTGTTTCATGAGTGAAATAGCAGCGCGTTCTGCCTCTTCAGAAAGATAGCCCGATGGGACAAATTCCTCCCGTAATGCCTCGTAGCTCTGTAGCGCCCCTTCGCGGCTGAGACGAAACATCTGCATCATCCTTGAAAGGACATATTCCCGCTCGGCCAGGACGAACTTGAGTCCTTTGAGTGACGCCCGCACCATTTTCATGACCTCTTGGGAATCTCGAAGGATCTTCTCCTCCCTGGTCCCTAACCCTCCTGTGGGCAACTTGACGTAATCTCCGGCGCTGGCAAGCTTTCGATATCCCAGCTCCACAGCCTTAAAATTGAACGGAGGAGAAAGAAAGGTTGCATGGACAACCCCTGAGGTCAAAGCCGCAAACCGATCGGCGGAAGAGCCAATCCCCACAAGCGTGGCGTCCCTGAAAGGATCCAGACCATGCCGCCTGAATATCTCCCGCATTGTGAAGTCAGAGAGGCTTCCGAGAGACCCTGTGCCTATAGTCTTCCCTTTCAAGTCAGTCACAGAAAGAATCGTGGGATGAGCCAGCACCCAATAGTGGATCAAGCCTGCTGTAAAAATTACCCTCAGAGGTTGGCGGCCGCGAATGACGGCTTCCATGACCGAACTGGCCGAGACGATGTAATCGAAATTTTCCGCTATCAGTCCTTTTACTGCCAGCCCCGCGCCCCTGACTAAGATAAACTCTGGTCTCAGTCCCTCCTCACGGAAAAATCCAAGATCCTTCTCTAATAGAAACGGCATAAGAAAGGGGCCATAGGAGGTGTAGGCTACTGTTACGTTCTTAAGCGGACTTTCTCCAGGGTACGTAAGCCTAGAGGAAACAATAACCATAGCAATGACAAACACTAATTGAGCATGTCTTCTCAACCTCATGATCTCTCCTTATAGCTTTTTAGAAAACTGGTAAACGCCTGGATGAGAGAAGAACTCTGGTGGTTTTTGTGAAAACTGATATATATGGGTCGCTTCAAATTGAGTTCCGGTACCTTCAAGACCTTCAGCCGCCCTGCCTTCACATCTGAAATGACATGACACCGGGACATGAAGCCAAGGCCCCAACCGTGGGCTACTGCGGCCTTAATGGCGTCTCTAGGACCAAACTCGGCATCTACTTCTAATCCAGCCACGAATGGGACTCCCTTTTGAGCAAATCTCCGCTCAACCATCTGACGGACAAGACGGCCGCTTAGTTGGGTGATTAACCGTTCTCTGGCTATGAGTTTTAGAGGCACGGAACGTCTCTTAGTGAGCGGATGGTTCGGAGGGGCGATAACAACGATTTCTTCATTACGATAAGCGTCGGCAGCTATCTGGGGTAAACGAGGAGATCTGCCTAATACGGCTACATCGAGTTCTCCTTCTGCAAGCCTCTTCTCAAGACGATCGCTTTTTTGGATTGTTAAAACAACCTCGACCGCTGGGTAGGCCTTCTTGAAAGACTGGACAGCTCCAGGAAGAAAAGATGCCCCTGCAAGAGCTGAACCCCCCACTGCCAGCTTCCCTTTCTTCAACCCTTTGATCTCATCCATCCTTTCCTTGATCCCTCCGACTTTAGCCAGGATCTCCTCGACATCATGTAGCAGCGCCTCCCCCGCCACTGTCAGATGGACCTTATTGCCCAGTTTCTCGAACAGCTTGGTCTCCAACTCCCGCTCCACGGCCTTGATGAGAAGGGAAACGGAGGGTTGACGAATACGCAGCTCCTCAGCCGCCTGGGTAAAGCTTCGCAGCTTGGCGACCGTGGCAAACATCTTTAGTTGGTGCAGGGTCATGAAAAATGAAACCCCGACCGACCCGTTGCAAGCACCTGATGAAGGGAGTGATTTTAGAGCTGTATTTTATGCTCAGCGATCACGTAGTACAAGAGTGTGGCCGCCACTTTCTTGACATCCCTTACCCTTTCTTTAGCCGCACCCGCTGGGCCTTTCGCAACTCGCCGGTGACGTAGTGTTGGCCGCGGATCGCGCGCTCAGCGTCCCGCTCATCCTCCTCACTCCAACTGCCCAGATCGTAGCCAAACCAGGGGCTTTTGAGCTGAAGCTCAGGGAGCCCCAGCTCTTGCCAGATTGTTCGCGCGCCCTCCATATACTCCTTTTTAGGCAGCGATGTCGGCGGGTAGTCCCACTTTCTCGTGGCATCGATCAGGATAGCGGAGGCTTTCAGAGATGCCGCCTCGGCCCGAGACGAAGGCGGGGCCAAGGAGAAATCCAGAGCCGTGGATACCTTGATCTCGCGGATCTCGATATCGCGGTGCGGCTGTATCCGGTAGGACATCGCCCAATTGACCGAATCGGCATCCCTGGGATCGATATCTCCATCAACGGCGATCAAAATCTTAGGCGCGGCGCGCGGAAGATCGGCGATAACGCGGAGGGCGTCGAATGGCTTTGTCCCCTCCTGCTTGTTCACCTTGATCACGCACACCCCGTGGCTTCCGGCGGCCTCATGCAGGGCCACTTCAACGATGCCCTTCATCCGATGGTCCACAGTGAGAAGCTTGTAGAACACCCCCTCCTGTCCCACTCCGCGAAGAACGCTTGACTCGCTGGGCGGAAACTGGCTGAAGAATGCCTGAAAGATAGCGTTCCGTTTGCGCGTCATGCACGTGACGGTCATGAACTTGTCAGGCTCCCGGTGCGCCATGTAGCCGGTAAACTCGCCAAAGGGACCCTCAGGCTCGATCTCGTCGGTGGCAACGATTCCCTCAATCACGATCTCGCTATGAGCGGGGACCAGAAGATCAACGCTCTTGCAGCGCACAAGCTCCAGCGGCTCTCCGGCGATTCCTCCCGCGACCGGGTACTCGGGCACCGGCAGCCGAGCAGTAGAACAGTAGGAAAGATTCGGCGTGCAGCCGATAACAATGGCTGCCTCTAATGGTTGACCCAGCGCCCGTGCCTTGTTCCAGTGTTTGCTGATGTCCTGGTAGGAAAAGGCGAACAGGCCGATCCGGGTTGGGCTCTTGATCTGTCCCCGGTAGGTGCCGAAGTTTAGATCTCCGGTTTCAGGATCTTTGGTTACCCAATGGCCTGAGCTGAGAAAGGGAGCGCAGTCAAAGCCCGGGGTGGAAATCGGCACGGGGAGCATTCCAGTGCCTCCGGCGTCGAGGAGAGCCTGCCCTTCGTAAACAAGTTCCTGGCACGGCGCGGCGGAAACCACTCGGGGAGCAATGGGGTGGGTTTGGGATTCAGCCCATTTGGCGACGATCTCCTCAGGGGAACGGACGCCCATGCCCAGGGCATAGACAGATCGGTTGGGCGCCATTACGGCGAGAGCCACAGGTATGTCGTAAGCCCTCTCCGACACATCCGTGACGTTTTCGAAAAGCCATCCTTTGCGTTCCTTTTCTGCAAGGCCGCGAAACTGCAAACGCACGAGCGGGTGCATCTCCGTGTCCTTGTTGATCCGCCTTTGAATCCGATTCAAGTAACCATGGGATTCAAGCGTCTCGAGCCATTCGTGGAGGTCGCGGTAGTACGCCACTGTGCACTCTCCTTTTCAGATCAGTTGCAGATGTCCTGCAGGGACTATGAGCTTCCCCTACAACAAGGTGGACTGTCCGTCAACAGCGCCGCCGGCTCCCCCACCCCTTCGCTTCAGTGCCTCCTCGTCGGGAAGAGTTGTCGAGGGAGGCCTGCCCCTCAGCGCGGGAGCCGATGGGCCTCTACTTTTCTGTCCCCACTTGCCTAACCTGGTATGAACGTGCCTGTGAGTAACTTCAGTGTCGGACGTCTCCCTCGCTTCGAGGCAGACCTCCCTCTCTTTATTTTGCCTGAGCGGAACATGGGTGGAGGAATGGGGAAAGAGCCCGAGGGGGCGCGCTTGCGCGCGCGAGTGAGGCTGTGGACGCAGGGACGTGGAGGTTGGCGCAGGCCCTGACCGTTGGAGTAGGCAGCACAGCCCTCAATTTTGGATGCAACCATCGTTGACAAGCTTTTTCCGCTAACGTTATAGTCGGCTTGAAAAACAAGGAGAAGAGACCATGAAGCTCGCTGAACTGGACCAAGAACTGGAAGCCAAGAATATGTCCGGGTTTTGGAAGACCCGCGTCCCCCTCCACTCCTCGGAGGCCCCTTACCTGTGGAAGTGGAAAGATGTCCAAGACGCTACGATGAAAGCCAAGGACTCGATCGGCATAGAGGCAGCGGAAAGGCGCGCTATCCGGCTAGTGAACCCTCACGCCCCGGGAAAATCTACCTCGCGCACCCTTCAGTTTACCTTCTCCGTTGTCAATCCAGGAGAAGTGGCGGCGGCGCACCGTCACAATATGGCGGCGATCCGATTTGTCGTCAAAGGAAGAGGGGCATGCACGAACGTGGAGGGAGAACGTTTCCCCATGGAAGAGGGAGATCTGATACTCACGCCCAACTGGACCTGGCATGATCACTTCAACGGCTCGAACGAGCCGATCATCTGGCTGGACGGTCTCGATGGACCGATGATTCAGTCGTTAAACGTTCTGTTCTTCGAGCAGTATGAAAAGGAGGTGCAGCCCCTCAGCCGTCGAGAGGGTGATTCGACGCGCCGCCTGGGCTTCGCGCGTGTCCCCGGAGCTGCCGGAACCGGGCGGCAGGGGGTCCCCTTCCGCTATTCCTGGAAGTCGACTTACGAGTCGTTGAAGAGCCTCGCCGAAACAGAGGCCGACCCCTACGACGGAACCCTTCTCCGCTATATCAACCCTGCAACTGGCGGATTCACTTTTCCCACGATGTCCTGCGAGGTGCAGCTTCTCAGCGCAAGAAAGACAACCGGGCGCCACAGGCATACCAGTACGGTGCTCTACCATGTATTCCAAGGTCATGGCCGCACCCACGTGGGAGAGGGTTACCTGGAGTGGGAGAAGGGAGATTCCTTTGTCATCCCGCTCTGGCAATGGCACTCCCACGAGAACCTATCCAACGAGGAGGCAATTCTCTTTTCGATCAACGATAGACCGATCATAGAGGCCCTGGAGCTGTACCGGGAAGAGAAGTGAGATGCCAATGCGTGCCTTGAGGCTATCTTCGGCCTCTTCGCTCTTAGGAGTGCTCCTGCTGCTGGTCCTCCCTCAGAAGAGCCCGGGGCAGGAGCCGCCGCCCCGCAAGCCGTTAGAGAAGATCAGGGTGACGGTGCCCGCCAAGTCGCTCACGTTTTTGCCTTTCTATTTCGGTCACGCCAAAGGCTTCTTCAGCGATGAGGGTGTCGATCTGGAGCTGATCGTGATGAGACCTCCGCTCGGCATCGTCGCCTTGGAGGCGGGAGATGTCGCCTACTCTGCGGCGCCCGGTGTGGGGATGCGCGCCGCGCTCAAGGGAGCAGCGTTACGGGTCGTGATGTTCGTGCAGACGAAGCTCAGCTTTAGCCTCGTCGGCCAACAAGGAATGAGCGAGAAGAGGATCAAGACCGTCGGGGTCAGCGGGATCGGCTCGACCGCGCACTATGCGGGCCTCGCTATCATGAAGAAGCTCGGTCGCGGATCGCCCGGCGACAAGGTCACGTATATCACGACAAATACCACGGCCCAAAGCTACGCGGCCTTGGTGAGCAAGGCCGTTGACGCCGCGATCCTCACACCCCCCTTCACCTCAATGGCGACCTTGGCGGGCTACGCGGACCTCGGGGATGCCTTTGACATCGGGGATGTTCAGGGTGGGCTTGTGACCACTGCCAAGCGCGCCCAAGAGCAGCGCGACCAAGTAAAAACCGTCCTGCGGGGCATGCTGCGCAGTCTTGAATACATCGCCGGCCATGAGGAGGAGACGGTCCAGTACCTCCAGAAGCAATTCAACCTCGATCGCCGGGTCGCAGCCGGCAGTTATGGGATCCTGAAGCGGGTATTCACCATGAGCGGCGACATCGAGGAGCCGCTGCTCAAGTCGGTGGTCGAAAGGATGAAAAGGGACAGCAAAATAACGGAAGAGATTCCCATGGACCGGATCGTGGATCTCTCCCTGATCCGCGAGGCCCAGGCGGAGCTCAAGACGAAAAGGAGAAGGTGAGATGCAGCCTGTGCGCCAGCCAGCGGCGATTCCCCGCGAACAGGGTCTGGTCCGGCCTTATAAGGATCTCAGGGAGTGGCTCTCCATCGTGGAGGAGATGGGCGAGCTCAAGATCATCTACGGCTCGGACTGGAACCTGGAGATCGCCGCCATCACCGAGCTGGTGCGAATGGAGAGCAAAGAGAAGCCGGCCCTGCTCTTCG
>Ga0209399_10001218_pt1 | contig 13589 bp, 12 predicted proteins | sample OV2TP3_FD_184130 | JGI IMG/M metagenome (GOLD analysis project Ga0209399, IMG submission 184130) | Hot spring microbial communities from Beatty, Nevada to study Microbial Dark Matter (Phase II) - OV2 TP3 (SPAdes) (version 3) | ecosystem: Environmental > Aquatic > Thermal springs > Hot (42-90C) ... | reverse complement strand
CATGCTGGCGCGCCAGAAGGGATTCGAACCCCTGACCTACGGCTTAGAAGGCCGTTGCTCTATCCAACTGAGCTACTGGCGCGAAAAAGGAGTAATGAGTGACGAGCGATGAGCAAAAAGTCCGCCGCTCCCTATCGCTCAGCACTCATGACGCACCGCTCATCACTCTCTTGATGGTCGGGGCGAGACGATTTGAACGTCCGACCCCCTGCGCCCAAGGCAGGTGCGCTACCAGGCTGCGCTACGCCCCGTCAATAAGTCAAAAACCATTCTACACACGCGGGGTGTGAAAGCAACAGCGCCGCCGACCGCAGACCGAGGGGAAAGAGATCGAAGGCCAGACGAACCGACCGAGAAGGTTGCCTTAAGGCACTGACTTATTTCGGCTGGCCTGAGAGCTACTTCCCTGAGGCATGAAATCCATCAACGAAGGCAACGCCTGCACCAGCTTCTCCAAAGCTTTTCCTCGGTGACTGACGCGGCTTTTCGTCTCTCGATCCAACTCTCCAAAGGTCTTACCGAAAGGGGGATAAAGAAAGAGCGGATCATAACCGAACCCGTTCCCCCCTCTTGGCGCAAAGGCGATCAGTCCCTCGCACTCCCCGCGAAAAAGCCACTCCCTTCTCCCCTCAGAGACCGGGGCGCAAAGCGCAAGGACGCAGACAAACCGAGCACCTCTTTTCTCCTGCGGTAGACCTGCCAAGGCATGGAGCAGCTTCTCATTATTCCGGGCGTCACTCGCATCCACCCCGCTGTAGCGAGCCGAATGAACCCCTGGAGCACCATCCAGGGCAGCGACTTCTATTCCTGAGTCATCCGCGAGTGTTACATAGCCTGAGTAATGCGCCAATATGCGAGCCTTCTTTAGGGCATTCTCCTCATACGTCTGACCGTCCTCTACGATCTCGGGCAGGTCGCTAAGACCGGCGAGAGGGATGATCTTGATAGGAAGATCTCTCAGGACCGCCTCGACCTCTGCGAGTTTCCCCGCATTGGTTGTGGCCACTAGAAGTTCCACAGACGAAGACAACTAAGGGATTGTGCCGATGATTTTTTTTTGAATTTTCACAATCTCACGGATGCCCCGCTCGGCCACCTCAGCCATTCGATCCAACCTCTTTTTGGTGAAAGGGGCGCTCTCTGCGGTTCCTTGGACCTCGACAAACTTCCCCGACCCTGTCATGACGAAGTTCATGTCCACCTCGGCCTGGCTATCTTCTTCATAGGTGAGATCCAAAAGCACTTTGCCGTCGACCATACCAACGCTCACTGCAGCCACCGAGTCTCTGACCAAATCCCTTTGGATAACCCCCGCCTTTGTCCACCGGCCAGAAGCCTCAACCAGGGCAACATAGGCCCCAGTGATCGAGGCCGTTCGAGTCCCGCCATCCGCCTGAATCACATCGCAATCGATCCAGACCGTTTTTTCTCCAAGACACTCCAAATCGGCAATAGCTCTAAGACTGCGACCGATCAGCCTCTGGATCTCCTGGGTCCTTCCGCCGATTCTCCCCCGAGCCGCCTCGCGAGGGATCCGAACCTGCGAAGAGGAGGGCAGCATCCCGTATTCGGCTGTGATCCACCCCTTGCCGCTATTGCGGAGGAAACCGGGGACCCTATTTTCCAGTTTGGCGGTGCAAATGACACGGGTGTCACCCACCTCGATAAGGACTGAGCCATCGGCATGCTTGATATAGCCCGGGACAATGACAACCGGCCTCAACTCTCTTGCTTTGCGACCATCCGCTCGCATCTTTAGGCACGAAGGTGAAAGATAACCATCTTGAGTTCCGTCATCTCCTCCACGGCATAGCGCGGCCCCTCTTTCCCAAAGCCCGACTCCTTCAGGCCGCCGTAGGGCATCAGGTCAGCACGCCACTGGGGACCCCAGTTGATGTGGAGGTTGCCCGACTCGACCTCACGGGCGAACTTCACAGCCCATTCTAAATTCTCTGTGAAGATACCGGCTGAAAGACCGTAGTGTGTATGGTTGGCAAGCGCAATCGCCTCGTCGATGGAATGGAACGGCGTAACCGCGACCGCCGGTCCGAACAGTTCCTCACAGGAAATACGCATTTCTGGTTTGACATCTGCTACCACCGTAGGGGTGTAGATGGCCCGTTGCCTTACCCCCCCTGCTACCAGACGGGCACCCCCTGCAACAGCCTCCCGCACCCACTCCTCAACCCGCACGGCGTCTCCCTCCCTGACCATGGGGCCTACCTTGGTACTCTCATCAAGCTGGTTGCCGGTGGTGAGGGCCTGCACCTTGGGAGTTAGGGCACTTAGAAAGTCGCTGTAGACCTTACCTGCGGTCAGGACGCGCTGGGTGGAGATGCACACCTGACCAGCATTGGCGTATCCTGTTGCAGCCACGGCTGCCGCGACTTTCTCCAAATCCGCGTCAGGCATGACAACCAAGGGGCAATTGGAACCCAGCTCCATGGTAACTCTCTTGATCCCGGCCATACGGCAGATCCGCTCTCCGACATCGCGGCTTCCGGTGAAGGTAATCTTACGAACACGGGGGTCAGAGACGAGCGCATCTCCGATCTCTCCTCCAGAACCAGTAAGACATTGAACCCCGTCGGGCGGCAGCCCTGCCTCAAGCAGAATCTCGGTCAGTCTGAGTGCGGAGAGAGGCGTATCGGTGGCTGGCTTGATGATCACCGAGTTGCCCGCAGCCAGTGCCGGTCCCACCTTGTGACAGACCAGATTAAGCGGGAAGTTGAAAGGGCTGATGGCCGCGACAACTCCGCACGGAACCCTAAGGGTGAACCCGAGCTTCTTGCTCCCACCAGGATCCCCATCCAAGGGGACTGTCTCTCCGTGAATGCGTTTAGCCTCTTCCGCCGATCCCATCATGGTCTCCACGGCACGACCTGCCTCAAAGCGACCCTCCGCAATGATCTTGCCTTCCTCCATGGAGATCAGCCGTCCTAGTTCCTCGTTGCGGGCTGCCATCAAATCAGCAGCCTTCCTTAAGATCCTCCAGCGCTCATAACCGGAGAGTTTGGCCATGACCTTCGCCCCGCGCTCCGCAAAGCTCAGCGCCCGGTCTACGTCGCCGCCATCAGCCTTGGGTACGGTATCGATGACCGAGTTATCATAGGGGTTTCGGACCTCAATCTTTCGCGGCTTGTCAAGCCATTCGCCTCCCACAAACATTTTCACGGCTGAACCACCTCCCGACCTTTTAAGTCAAAGTTCATTCCTCTTTCTCCTCCCTTGCCGGGCCCCGGAAAAAATTGCGGCCATAGCCGCGGTGAAAAGAGGTCCAGCGGGAGCCCTGCTCTTTTTCGAGGAGGCTTTGGATACTTTGGATCTTGCCGTCCAGATCATCCAGGTAATGGAGGATGACCGCTTCCACCGTCTGCGGCAGCTTGGGGGAACCAAACTCCAAGGAGCCGTGGTGACTTACGATCATGTGCTTCACTAGCATGGCAAGCTCTTCAGGAAAATCCGGGATGGTCTTGATCTTCTCGCTTACTATCTCGATTTCCATGACCAGGTGACCCAAGAGCTGTCCCCGGTCCGTGTATTCGACCGCTCGGTCAAAAGAAAACTCATAAACCTTGCCGATGTCATGCAAAAAGCCACCCACCAAAAGGAGATCCACATCAATTCCCCGATAATTCTCCACCACCTTCAGAATAAGCTTAAGCAGGGAGAGGGTATGCTCCAAAAGACCTCCGAGATAGGGATGATGGATCGTCTTTCCCGCGGGGGCCCGTTTGAAGAGGTCCATAAAGGTCTGATCGGAGAAGAACGCCTCAGCCAAGGCACCGAGATGGGGATTCTTCATCCCCCTTAGTATCGCCATCAGCTCCGCGGCCATCGCATCGGGATCGTATAGGCTCTTGGGCAAAAAATCCTCCGTTGCCACATTGTCTTCGTCCACTCGAGCAATATCCTGCACACGAATCTGCAGCTTACCCTGGTAAAGAGTGGCCTGTCCGCGCACCCGGACAAAGTCGTTTCTGTCAAACTCCCTCCCCAACTCCTCGGCCCGCTCCCACACCCTAGCCTCAATCTCTCCGCTTCGGTCTAGGAGCCTCAGGGTCAAATAACCACTTCCCCCTTTGGTCACTCCGTGGTTCTTAGCCGTGACCAAAAAGAGCGAGTCCACTGGCTGGCTGTCACGGATATCAGCGACGAAAAGAGACTTCATAGAAACTCCCATACTTTTATCCCATGAATCGAATCGACCGCGCCAAATCGTAGAGCGACTGGACCAAGAAGCGCTGCAGAAAGATGATCGCTACAAAAACGATGATCGGAGAAAAGTCGATCCCTCCGGCATACACAGGCAACGCTCGACGTATTCTGTAGAGCACCGGGTCGGTCACGCTATAGAGAAAGCGAACAATTGGATTGTAGGGATCCGGATTGACCCAGGAGATGATCGCCCTGGCGATGACAATCCACATATAGGCTGTCAAGAGATAGTCCACCACCTGAGCTAAGGCAATCAAAAGATTCGCGAGGATAAACATACGTGGCCTCAGGCCCTCCTTGGGCCGAAAATAGCGGTGCCGATGCGCACCAATGTGGCACCCTCTTCGATCGCCACTGGATAGTCGTGCGTCATGCCCATCGAAAGCTCCTTAAGGTCCGCGTTCGGAATTTTCGACTCCTTTAGCTTCATGAGAAGCTCTCTCAAGTCACGAAAATAGGGCCTCATCTCCTCGGGGTCCTCTCTGAAGGGTGGAACCACCATCAATCCCTCTACGCGGACGTGGGAAAGTGAACCGATCTCGTGAAAAAGGAAGGGAACCCTCTCTTGGGCGATTCCGCTTTTGGTCTCTTCCGCCCCCAGATTGACCTCCACAAGGGTCCGGACTACTCTGCCCGCCCTTTTTCCATGCCTATCTAGCTCTCGTGCCAGCTCCAGACTGTCCAAAGACTCAATCAGATCAAACAGTCCCAGGGCCACCTTAACTTTGTTGCGCTGGAGATGGCCGATCATATGCCACTCGACGGGTTCCCTTACGGCCTCTCTTTTTTCCTTAGCCTCTTGGACGTAGTTCTCTCCAAAAAGCCTGATCCCCGCCTCTATGGCAGCTCGAATTTGGGGAACGCTTTGAGACTTGGATGCGGCCAGGACTCTGATCCCAGCGGGATCCCTGCCGCATCTCGCTGCCGCCTCGTTTACCCTTTCTAAGACCTTCCGGTAATTGGCAGCAACCTCAACCATCAACGTCTTTTGAATATCACATCCCAAACTGTAAAGCACTCCCAAATCCATGATTTCTTATTGGCTTTTACCGCCAAGACATCGCGCAGTGCATCCTCGCTCATCTACAAAGAATGTTGCGCCGGGCAGGATTTGTCCAGTATTTGTCTCACCTTTCCTGCCTAAATCGCCCCGGCGGGAGCCGAATCCAAGACAGAGGTGCCGGAAAAGACAAAACATTTTCCGCCAGGAGGCCTACCCAAATACATGGCATGATTCGTGCTTACTTTTTTCAGCTTAAAGGAACATGAAAGGAATTCAGACCGCAAGAGGGAGGGAATCCAACTGGAAGAGATATTAACCCCTTCACAAGTAGCAGAACTTCTGCGGATTCACGTAAAGACCGTATACAGACTCGCCAGTGAGGGAACCATTCCCGGAAACCGAATCGGGCGCAGCTGGCGTTTCAGGAAAAGAGACATCCTGGACCTGGTCTCCAACAGGGAGAAAGAGTCCAGAGAAGCAAACTAGACTCGCTATAAAGAGCAGAACTCTCATGCTGAATCCACATTCATCCTTTATCCAAGGAGATCTCCTAAGGTTGAGGGACCTCCTGGAAGAAAAAACTGGCCTGTACATTCCGGTGGAAAAGCTGGAGCGACTAGAACAACCTTTCAGAGATTCCCTGTGTGACCTGCGCTCGGCCTCCCCGGCACAGGTCATTGACGCCATCAGCGCAGGCTCCGAAGAGGGAAGGGTCTACTTAAACAGTCTTGTGGCAGCCGTGGCCACCAATGAGACCTATTTTTTCCGCACCTGGGCCCAATTTAAGACGCTAAAAAATTACCTGCTCCCAGAACTATGCCAGGCTAAGATCTCCCGAGGCAAAACAGGCCTTAGAGCGTGGAGTGCCGGTTGCTCTACCGGTGAAGAGCCCTACTCCCTCGCCATCTTGTTGCTTGAGAGCCTACCGGACACCCATGCATGGGAAGTCTCCATCCTAGCTACGGACATCGACCTGGATGCCCTGAAAAGAGCCCAGGAAGGCCTCTATGGCCCCTGGTCCTTTAGAGAAGCCGGAGCCGAGATCGTGAGAAAATACATCCACCCAGAAGGGGACCGCTACCGCGTGGATGACCGGATTCGCTCCTGGGTCATCTTCCGGCGGCTCAATTTAAAAAGCGATCCCTACCCCTCTTTGCTCAACGGCACAACGGACCTCGATATCATCCTCTGCCGTAATGTCACCATCTATTTCCGGCCTGAGACAACCCAAGCAGTAGTTCGGAGATTTCATGAATGTCTCAATCAAGGAGGAGTCCTCTTAACCGGTGCCGCTGAGTATTCCCTGAATGTCTATCAGGATTTTGAGGCCCGGGTTTTTCCCGAAGCCATCATCTATCAAAAGCCCGCTGTCAAAGAACGAATCTCATCACCGAGGGCAGTCCCTCTTATGGTGCCTCGTTTATCCATACGGGACTCCGTAGGCCCTCTTCCACAGGAGACAAAGATCGACGAGGCGGGTCGAAAAAAAGACGCCGAAGAGCCGGTAGACCGAGCCCTCGGGCTGATCTCCCAAGGGGAGGCGAACAAAGCCATGGTTCTCCTTGCCGGCCAAGCGGAGAAGAATCCGCAGGATAGCCGCGCCTCCTTTCTATTAGGCCAGATCTGCGCCGATCGCCAGCATTTCCGGGAGGCAGCCGATTGGTTATCGCGCACGATCGCACTTGACCCGCTCCATATCTGGGCGCATTACCTCTTGGGTCTCTTATGGATTGAGGAGGGAAAAAGCGATGAGGCGCTCCAATCGTTTAAGAAGACGGTCTATATCGATCCCAATTTTGTGCTCGGCCACTTCTATGTTGGCCAGCTCTACAGAGCGCAGGGACAACTCAAAAGGGCGCGCAGCAGCTTTGTCACGGCAAGGACACTCCTCAGTTCCGCCCCGTTAGCGGAATCGCCTCCAGGAGCAGGAGGGATGACCGCCGAACAGCTTCTCACGCTCATCGATGAGGAACTCAAGGATGGACAATGAACTGACGCTTCTCACCTTTCTTCTTGACCAGGTCCGCTATGGGATCAATGCCCATGAGCTCCAAGAGGTGGTTCCCTTGCCGGAGCTGACACCGCTTGCAGATGCCCCTCCCTTTGCCAGCGGGATCTTCAATCTTCGGGGCCGTATCGTGACGGCCATCGATTTGAGACAACGCATGGGGCTGAGACTCCGTGCCCCAGACTTGAAAAACGCTGCACTGCTCGCTCCCTTCGAGGGGAGGCTCTATGGGCTCATCGTTGACGAGGCGCTCTCCTTGATAACAGTCCCTGGGGAACACATCGAGCCCGCTCGAGACTTCTCTCCGTTCGCGGAAAGCTCACGGAGCACGTTTGTCTGCATGGTAGCAAAACTCGAAGGGCATTTGATCCTCGTGCTGAATCTGAAGCCGATTTTGGCGATAGCTGAAACCCAGCAAGTTGACGATGGCAGATGAGGGAGGGATGACGATGGAGAAGGCCGTTTTAGCGGACGAGGCTCAAACCCGAGTGGCGGCCCTTCAGCAGATTTTCCGCGATAGGGCCAGGGTGCTCAGCGAAATCCCATCTCCAGAGGAGAGCGGAGAAAAGATCTCGATCCTCGCTTTTCAACTGAGAGAGGAACTCTATGGCATCGAAGTCGGGTATCTCGCAGAAACACGCCAATCGGTCCCGCTACGGCGCCTTCCATGGGCGCCCTCCCACCTCTGCGGGATCGTCAATCAGCGGGGGGAACTCTTACCAGCCATCGACCTCTGCCCGATCCTCGGTCTGCCGCCGCAAGAAACACCTAAGGTCGCTCCGGCACTTCTAGTCGTCTCTTTTAAGGAAGACAAACTCGCCTTCCTTGTGGACTGGGCGCAGGACATCCTGACTTTTCCTCTCAAGCAGCTCAAACCCCCTCCCCTGTCTCTGGGACCAGAGCATGCCATTTTCGTCAAGGGGGAGCTGCTCGTTGGTAACCGACCTCTCACCCTGCTCGATATGGAACGATTGCTCCAGGATCCGCGCCTAACAGGAGAAAAAACTTAACCGGCTCACATCCTAGGAGGAAAGAAGTATGAAATGGTTCCAACCTATCGTCAAAAAAATCCCTTCCGCAACCATAAGGGGCAAACTCACGTTTTGGTTTGTCGTCCTCTCCTTGGGTCCTGGCTTAGCCGTCGGAATCATCGCTTACCAGAACAGCCGCGCAAGCCTGGAGACCGAGATCATCAACAAGCTCACGGCAGTGGCAGACAACAAAACCTACATCCTCAAGACGTGGTTTAAAGATCATCTCGCCGACGTTCAGAAGCTGGTGGGTCACTCCACCATCAAAGACCTCCTCTCGCCCTCATTTAGAGTCGTCTATCCCGATCTTGCCGCAAAGACGCCTGAGGAGAGAAACCGGAGAGTCCAAGATCTTATCAGCGCACTCCAAGAGACGAATCCATCCTACATCGACGTCCTCATAGCTGATACCGAGGGCAAGGTTGTGGCCTCAAGCTCCAAAGCGCTTCTTCAGGAGGGAAAGAGCCTGAGCGAGATCGGTCTCACGAAATTGGATAAGGATGAAGCCTTCTTTGTGAGCCCGGTCTTTTTCTCGAAAATAGCCCAACTGCACGTCTTCATGATCGCCAGTCCCATACACGACAACAATGCCAATGTGGTGGGCCACGGGATTCTAGAGGTGGATCTGCGCCCCATCCAGGCACTTATCGAAGAACGCTCCGGGCTGGGCCAAACCGGAGAGGTGATTATCGTCGATCGCGACCGGAGAATGCTTACGCAGTCGCGCTTCAGCGATGCGCCGACCGTCCTCAAAAGTATCCCAGATCATCCCGCCCTGCGTCGGACTTTTGAAGAGAAAAAAGCAAGTGCGGTCTACCGAGATTACCGTGGGATCTCCGTCGTGGGAGTCTTTCGCCTCCTCCCTGAGATCGGCGCGGCACTCGTCGCCAAGATAGACGAATCCGAAGGATTCTCTCCGGTAACCAGACTCAGAAATACAGCATTAGCCATCATGGCCCTTACCATGCTGATCGGGGTGTGGGTGTCTTTGGTGCTCGCCCGCACCATCTCTCAACCCATACGCGAAGGCGTCAGTTTCGCCCACCGAGTAGCCCTGGGCGACCTCACCGCCACGCTCCCGACCCTGGACTCATCGGAGATCGGTCGACTGACCGATTCTTTAAATCGGATGGTAGAAGACCTGAATCAAATAGTGATGCGTATTACTGAAGTGGTCCATAACACCACTGCCGCAGCCCACCAGATCTCCACTACCATTGAAGAACAGGAGCGCACCATCGCCTCTCAGGCAGCCTCGATCAACGAGATCACCACGACCATCCACGAGTTGGCCCAATCTTCCAACCAGGTAGGAAAAACCGCCGAAGAGGTGGCGGGTTCCTGGAAGGAGGCGTTTCGGGTGACTGAGGAAGGAAACCAAGCGGTGCAAAAGGGAATGCAGGAGATGAACCTGATTAAAGTGAAGGCTGGGGGAATCGCCCAAAACATCCTCAGCCTGAGCGAGCAGATGCAGAAAATTAGCTCCATTGTTCAGACAGTCTCTAACATCGCTCAACAGACCAATATGCTCGCCCTTAATGCAGGCATCGAGGCCGCCCGGGCGGGAGAACACGGAAAGGGTTTTGCAGTGGTCGCAACTGAGGTGCGCAAGCTCGCGGATCAGAGCCAGAAGGCCGCCGCTCAGATTGGAGCCATCATTCAGGAGACCCAATCGGCCACCCAAAGCACCATCCTGGCCGTAGAGGAGGGTACCAAGGGGGTAGAGGCGGGGGTCCAGCATATCGTGCAAGCCGGAGATACACTCCAGGCCGTCATCGCTAACATCAGACGGACCGTGGAGACTATCCAGGAAATCACCCTGGCCACCCGTCAGCAGGCCATTGCCGTCGACCAGGTCTCTGACGCTATGCGTCAGATCGATCAGGGCATGAAGGAGACGGTTATCGGCACCAAGCAGACCAACACCGCTGCCTCTCAACTCGTGACCCTGGGCCAATCCCTGCAGGAGCTAGTCAAGAAGTTCCAAGTCGCGGAAGAGAATCATTTGAGAGATGCCCAAGGTTGAACAGAGACATCGGACCTGAGAGAGACTCTCAGGCCGGCTGATGGTGGTTCGACGAACTCACCACCCTGTCTTGGACCCTGAGGCTCAGACCCGAAGGGAGGGGACTCGAAGGGCCCATGGGCCTTTTTCAACGGGCTGTGAAAATGGAACCACGTGACCCAGAATATCAGCACCTGTGGCAAATCTTCCGGGAAGAATGCCGCGAACATATCCAGAAGCTCAATGAGGGGTTACTCACGCTGGAACGCCAACCCGACGAGGCACCGCTAGACGAGACCCTGCGTTCAGCTCACAGCCTCAAAGGCGCCTCCCGAATGATGGGTCTCAAGACCATGGAAGCCCTCGCCCATGGTCTGGAGACCCTGCTCACCCAACTGGCTCGCGGCGAGAAGAAGGTTGCCCCACCCATCATCCATGCCCTCTATCAAGGGATCGATGCGGTTTCCCACGCGATCAGTTCGCTGGAACAGGGGAAAGAACCGCAAAGGGTCGATGAGGCGCTCGACAGAATGCGCGCGGGCCTGGAAGAGAAAACCCCTTCCGGGGTTCCACCCCTAGGTCCTCACCCGGATACGAGCCAGAAATTGCCCCTGCCCCCGGGGAGAGCTCAGACCCTTCCAAGAAGAGAGACGGGTGCCCTAACCACGATTCGTGTCCAGACCCACAAGCTCGACACTCTGATCAACCAGGCGGGAGAACTCCTGGTCTCAAAGATCGAGGCCGTGGACAGTCTCGAGCGCATAGAGGAGATTTTCGATCTGCGGAGAAAACAGGCTCCGCTGGTCCAATGGGCCGACGACCTGGAGGAAGATCTCTACAGCGTCCTCCACAGGCTTTCCGAAAATACCCACCGTTTGGCGCGCCTGGTGGACGGCATCCATGACGGAGTGAGAGATCTGAGACTTGTTCCCCTCTCAGCGATTCTGGAACCGTTTCCCAGAATGGTCCGTGATTTAAGTCAAAATTTAGGAAAAGAGGTGGAGCTGACTTTGGAAGGGACCTCAGTCCGTCTCGATAAAAAAATCCTCGAAGAGCTGAGAGATCCGTTGATCCACCTGATTCGAAACTCCATTGACCACGGAATCGAATCTCCCGAGGAAAGGGCCGCAAAGGGAAAACCGAGAAAGGGTAGGGTCTGGATCTCCGGCCATCAGGAAGGAGGAAAAGTTCTGATTTCGGTCTGGGATGATGGCAAGGGGCTCGATCGTCAGGCCATTGAGGGGGCAGCGATCCAAAAAGGTCTCGCTTCACCCCAAGAGATCGGGCAATGGCGGGACGAGGAGGTCTGGGAGCTCATCTTCCGTACCGGTTTTTCAACCGCCCCAGGCATCACCGAAGTCTCAGGACGCGGGATAGGACTCGACGTCGTGCTCAGCAGCGTAGAAGGCCTCAAGGGATCTCTCACCACGGCTTCCAAGGCGGGCGAGGGGACGACTTTTACCTTGGGACTTCCCCTAACGCTCAGCACCATCCACGCCCTGCTCTTCCGGACTAGTGGTGACATCTACTGCCTGCCCACCGATTCCCTGGAAAAAGTCGTCACGCTTTCCCAAGACCAGATCAGCTCCGCGCAGGGAAAAACCACAGCCGTCATTGACGGGGTCCTGCTTGCTTTCGCTTGGCTGACTGACATCCTCAAGCTCGCCAAGGAAGAACCGGAGACCAGGGCCATCACCGCGCTTTTGCTCCGCGGCCAGAGGGGAAGGGCTGTGCTGGGGGTTGAGGGGCTTTTGGGAGAAGAGGAGATCGTAGTCAAGGGCACCGGTAGACTAGTAAGCCAGATCCCCGTCCTTTCTGGTGGCACGATTCTGGGGAAGGGAGAAATAGCGCTGATCTTAAACCCGAATCATCTCTTACGCTCACTCGCCCACTCGGGCAAGGCTCGACCTATTTCCGCCCAGTCCACCAGTCCGCCGCTGCCGCCGAAAAAAAAGACGGTGCTCGTGGCGGAAGATTCCCTCACCACACGGACCCTGGAGCGGAACATCCTCGAAGCAGCGGGCTTTGATGTCACCACGGCGGTTGATGGAGAAGACGCCTTGATCAAGCTCCACGAAAAGAGCTTCGACATCGTTATCACGGACGTCCAAATGCCGCGCTTGGACGGACTCGCCTTGACCTCGAGGATCAAGAAGGACGACCGATTCAAAAATATCCCCGTCATCCTGGTGACTGCTCTGCAAACCGAGTCGGATAAGAGGCGGGGTATAGAGGTGGGGGCTGACGCCTACCTCACCAAGGCGACATTCGACCAGAAGCACCTGTTAGAGATCGTTCAGCGGTTCATCTGAAGATATGATCCGAGTCCTCATTGCCGAAGACTCTCCATTGATGGCCTCCGTGATGCGGGAGCTTCTCGGCAAGGATCCTGAGATCAAAGTGGTGGGTTGGGCAAAGAATGGCGAGGACGCCATCCGGCTCAGGGACGCTCTAGAACCGGATGTCATCACCATGGACCTCAACATGCCCGTTCTGAGCGGACTCCAAGCGATCCAAACGATCTCCTCGACTCGCCCCATCCCCATTCTCGTGGTGAGCCAGATGACCGAAAGCGAGGACTCGGAGATCGCTTTCGAAGCGCTGCGCAACGGGGCCATCGATGTCATGGGAAAGCCCAGCGGCTACGGCCGGGAGGCTCTGAAGACCAAAGAAGCGTTGATATCCCGAATCAAAGCTGTGGCGCACGTCCGGCCCATTCGCCTAATGGCGAGACTCTCACCCAGTGCACCCAGGAGCAAAACGGCAAAAGGGGAACGAAAAGACGCAGTGGTGGTTATCGGAGCCTCCACAGGGGGGCCACCGGCCCTGGCCATTGTCCTCAAGAGCCTGCCCCGAGACTTCGCGACTCCCATCGTCGTTGTCCAGCATATCGCGCCTGGCTTCATCACGGGCCTGGCCCAATGGCTCAAGCGCGAATCGCCGTTTTCAGTGAAGGTCGCAACCGGGGGCGAGCCGCTCGTATCTGGAACCATCTATCTCGCACCCGATAACACCCACCTGGAGTTAGGCGAAGGCCCGAAGGTTCTTCTCAACGACAGTCTACCGGTCCGTGGACACCGTCCCTCGGTGGATCGGCTTATGGAATCCGCGGCGCGCCTTTACAAAAGGCGCGCGGTGGGCGTTTTGCTGACCGGGATGGGGAGTGACGGGGCCGAGGGCTTAAAAAAAATCCGCGAGGCGGGAGGAAAGACCATCGTTCAGGACGAGGCCACTTCGCTGGTCTTCGGCATGCCCCGAGAGGCTACGCTCCGTGGAGCCGCTGAAGTCATAAGCCCAGTGGAAAGGATTGCGGAAGAGATCGTC
>Ga0209399_10001217_pt1 | contig 13596 bp, 7 predicted proteins | sample OV2TP3_FD_184130 | JGI IMG/M metagenome (GOLD analysis project Ga0209399, IMG submission 184130) | Hot spring microbial communities from Beatty, Nevada to study Microbial Dark Matter (Phase II) - OV2 TP3 (SPAdes) (version 3) | ecosystem: Environmental > Aquatic > Thermal springs > Hot (42-90C) ... | reverse complement strand
TTGGGTAATGATGCGACGCTGATCTTGGAGACGTGCACGCTCTTTCGCAAGGTCAATGACGCCTGCGAGCGGCACGCTCACCTCAACGTGATCCACAAGAGCTGTGGCGGCGTGCGCGAGTCGCCGTTTGGTGCGGCTCATCTCAAACTGGGCGACGCCTGCCACGGGCGCCATGAGCGTCGCGGTGGCTTCTAAGGTTTTGCGTGCGTCGGCGTTGGCCGTTGCACAGTACACGTGCAGCGGCTGTGTTGGAGCGATACGGAAGGTGGCGCGAATGTTACGCACAGCCATGATCACCTGCTGCATGAGTGCAATGGTCTGCTCGGCCTTGCGATCCACATAACGCTTCTCCGGTGTGGGCCACGGTGCGACCATGATGGACTGTCGTTCGTGGAGGTGGTGCCAGAGCTCGTCGGTGATAAAGGGCATGAGGGGATGCAGTAGGCGCAGGCTGTGTTTGAGCACCTGCACCAGCACGCTCACCGTCATCGCTCGGGTTTCAGGATCAGCATGCGCGAGCTTATCTTTCGCGAGCTCGAGGTACCAATCGCAAAATTCATGCCAAATAAATTCGTACAGCCAATGCGCCGCGTCGTTGAAACGATACTGTTCCAGCGCGCGTGTCGTCTGTTGAATCGTGTCTTGGAGTCGGCTGAGGATCCAGCGATCGGCCAGATCCAGGCGGTGGGGATCGAGGCGGCGTTCGTCGCTCGTCGCTCGTCGTTCGTTAATGTAACCAAGGGCGAAGCGGGTGGCATTCCAGAGCTTGTTCGCAAAGTTTCGCCCGACGAGGAATTTTTCATCACCGATGAAGACGTCCGATCCCACAGCCGTGGCTGAGACGAGACTGAACCGCAAGGCATCACAACCAAATTCGTTGATGATGTCTAAGGGGTCAATGATATTGCCCAACGATTTGGACATCTTCTTGCCCGTCAGATCCCTGACGGTGCCGTGGATGTAGACGTCGCGGAACGGCACCTTCCCCATGAAGTGGAGTCCTGCCATGATCATCCGGGCGACCCAGAAGAAAATGATCTCTGGGGCCGTGACGAGGGTGGAGGTGGGATAAAAAGAGGTGAGGTCGGAGGTCTGCTGCGGCCAGCCCAGCGTTGAGAACGGCCACAGCCAACTCGAAAACCACGTGTCGAGCACGTCTTCATCCTGTCTCAAATTGTGGCTGTGGCAGTGCGGACATTCGGTAGGTGATGTACGGCTTACTATGATACCGCACGGTTCTGGGTTCGGGGTTCGGGGTTCGGGGTTCGATCCCCGAGACCCAAGACGCGAGACCCGAGACGTGCATTGGTCACAGTACCAGACTGGGATGCGATGTCCCCACCAGATCTGGCGCGAGATGCACCAGTCACGGATATGCGTCATCCAATGCAAATACACTTTTGTCCAACGTGGTGGATGGAATCTAATTTTTCCAGTCTTCACCGCTTGAATCGCCGGTTGTGCCAGCGGCTGCATCCGCACAAACCACTGGAGCGACAACCGCGGCTCAATCATGGTATCGCAGCGATAGCAGTGGCCGACGTTATGCTGGTAGGCCTCTTGTTTGTCCAGCAGGCCTTCTTGTTGCAGATCTTCGAGCACCGTTTGTCGGCAGAGCAAGCGATCTTTTCCCAGATACGCTGGTGGTACATTCTCCATCTGCGCCGTCGGCGTCATGATATTGATGACAGGTAACTGATGCCGTTGCGCTATGGCGAAGTCATTTGGATCATGCGCTGGCGTCACCTTCACTGCCCCAGTACCAAATTTCGGATCTACGAAATCATCCGCAATAATCTTCAGTCGCCGCCCCACCAATGGGAGGATGGCCTCTTTGCCAATCAGGGCTCGATAGCGTTTGTCTTGAGGGTTCACAGCGATAGCCGTATCACCCAACATCGTCTCTGGCCGCGTCGTCGCCACAACGAGCGAGTTCAGAGTTAAGCGTTCAGCGTGAGAGCATCTATGACGTTGAACGCTCCGCTCTGAACTCACCACGGGGTACCGAATGTAATAGAGTTTGCCTTCCACTGGCTTGTACGGCGCTTCTTCATCCGAGAGTGCGGTCTCACAGCGCGGGCACCAGTTGACGATGTAGTTGCCGCGATAGATCAAGCCCTCTTCATAGAGGCGCACAAACACCTCGTTGACCGCGCGCGAAAGCCCATCGTCCATCGTAAAGCGCGTGCGACTCCAATCACAGGAAGCCCCCAGCCGTTTCAACTGGCCGATGATCGTATTCCCATACTCCGCCTTCCACCGCCACACGCGTTGTACGAACGCCTCACGCCCCAGGTCTTGCCGATGCCGACCCTCTTTAGCTAGGGCTTTCTCGACGACGTTTTGCGTCGCAATCCCGGCGTGATCCGTGCCAGGCACCCACAGCGTCGGATGGCCCTGCATCCGTTTCCAACGAATCAGGATATCTTGGATTGTGTTGTTGAGGGCGTGGCCCATGTGCAGAATGCCCGTGACATTCGGCGGTGGGATGACGATGGTGTATGGTTCGGCGCGACCCGTTGGGCCTTGCTCACCACAGGGGCGGAAGAGCCCTTCGGATTCCCAGTGTTGATAGAGGCGTTCTTCGACGGCGTGCGGTTGGTATTGCGGTGGCAGCTCTGTCATCTGTCGGTGGCTCGTGAACCGTGCACAGCGAACCGTGACCTGTTACAGGAGCTGATCGGTTCGCGGGTGACGGTTCACTGGCCGCGCTGCTCTTTGAGGAGTTTGTACTCCACGCTGTCCATGAGGGCTTGCCAACTCGCCTCAATGATGTTTTCCGAAACACCGATGGTGCCCCACGAGGACTTCGCATCCTGCGACTGAATGAGCACACGGACCTTGGCGGCCGTACCGCGCTTTTCATCGAGGACACGGACTTTGAAATCGGTCAGATGCATCTCGGCGAGTGTGGGATAAAAATCCTTCAGCGCTTTGCGCAGCGCATTGTCGAGCGCATTCACCGGGCCATCCCCTTCGGCCACGGCGTGCTCGACCGCTTTCTGCACGCGGAGTTTGATGGCGGCTTCCGAGACTAACCGGCCATTGGGTCGTTTTTCCACGATGACACGGAAACCCTCCAGTCCAAAAAACGGTTTGAGACGCTTGAGGTGGCGGGCCAGGAGCAATTCAAAAGAACCCTCGGCGGCCTCGAAGTGATAGCCGCGATGTTCGAGTTGCTGCAGCAGCTTGTGGATCTTCCGCGTCGTGGGCGAACCTTTCGAGAACCCCATCTCTAGCTCTTTGATTTTGAGGAGGACACCCGTGGTGCCTCCCAATTCTGAGATGAGAAACCGCCGCTGGTTGCCCACGAGATGCGGATCCATGTGCTCGTAGGTCTTGGGGTGCTTGAGCATCGCGTTGACGTGCACCCCTCCTTTGTGGGCAAACGCGCTCTCCCCCACGAACGGGTGGTTAGTGCGCACGGCCATGTTGCTCACTTCCGCGACGAAGCGCGAGAGGTCTGTCAGCAGCTTGAGGCGATCCTCGGGTACACAGCGCTTCCCCAATTTGAGTTGCAAGAGCGGAATGAGCGATATGAAATCCGCATTCCCGCACCGCTCTCCATACCCGTTGATGGTCCCTTGCACATGCGTGCATCCGGCGTTGACGGCGGCAATGGAATTGGCCACCGCGAGATCGCTATCGTTATGCACGTGGATGCCCAGGAGAGTCCGCACCAATTGGCGCACCGTGCCGACGATCTGGTGAATCTCATCGGTGAGCCTGCCGCCATTGGTATCGCACAGCACCAGCGTCTCCGCGCCCGCCGCCTGGGCCACGTCGAGGGTCTTGAGGGCGTAGGTTTGGTTGGCCTGATAGCCGTCGAAAAAGTGCTCCGCATCGAAGATCACGATCTTGCCACGCTGCACCAGGTAGCGCACGGTCTCTTCGATCATACGCAAGTTCTCATCGAGCGAGGTGCGCAGGACCTCGTGGACGTGGAGGTCCCACGCTTTGCCAAAGACCGTGATGACGGCGGTCTCGGCCTTGAGCAGCGCCTGGACGTTGGCATCGCGCGTCACTGATTTCATTGGGTGCCGGGTACTGCCAAACGCCACGACCTGCGCTTGCTGCAGACGGCGCTTGCGAATCTTGGCGAAGAATTCCAGCTCTTTCGGATTGGACCCTGGCCAGCCGCCTTCGATGTAGGGCAGGCCGAACGCATCGAGCCGCTCGGCGATGCGCAGCTTATCCGAGACCGAATAGGAGATGCCTTCGGCCTGCGCGCCATCGCGCAGCGTGGTATCATAGAGCGTGACCGCACCAGCACTCACCCGTTACCTCACTCGATCCAAATGGAATTGACGATGGAGCGCGCGGACCGCGCGTGCGGCATGCGCTTTACGCACGATACACGAGATCTTGATTTCGGAGGTGGAAATCATCTCGATGTTAATCCCCCGTCGCGCCAGCGCCTCAAACATCTGCGCGGCAACTCCCGAGTGGCTGCGCATCCCTAAGCCCACGACGGAGATCTTTGCAATGCCCTCATCGGTGGAGACGGGGCCGCACCGCACGTGGCGTGCGACAGCCCTGGTGATTCGGAGCGTCTTGGACAGATCGCTGGACAGGACCGTAAATGAGATGTCGGTCCGTCGCGTGGTATGGCTGACGTTCTGGACGATCATATCCACGTTGATCTCACCTTCGGCTAACCGCTTAAAAATTTTCGCGGCGACCCCTGGGCGATCAGGGACCTCTTGGATGGTGATCTTGGCCTCATGTTTGTTCACGGCTACCCCTGTGACCAGGAGCTCTTCCATGGCCTGGTCGGCCTTCATAATCATGGTCCCGGCCTCCTTGTGAAAACTCGATCGCACATGCATGGGGATGTTGTACTTTTTGGCAACGAACACCGCGCGCGCCTGCAGGACTTGGGAACCGACCGATGCCAACTCCAGCATCGCATCATAGCTGATGCGCCGGAGTTTCCGCGCCTGCGGGACGATCCGTGGATCCGCGGTAAAGACACCGTTCACATCAGTATAGATCTCACACCGTACGGCCTGCAGCGCTTTGGCCAGCGCGACCGCCGTTAAATCCGATCCCCCACGGCCCAGCGTGGTAATTTCCTGGCGCGGATTCATCCCTTGAAATCCCGCCACGATGACGATCGAGCGCTGCGCCAGTTCTTCGACAATCCGTTGCGGACTGATGGTCACGATGCGCGCCTTGGTGTGCGCCCCGTCTGTCAAGATCCCCACCTGCGCGCCGGTAAACGAGATGGCGCGTCCGCCTAAGTCTTGAATCGCCATGGCCAACAACGCCACCGACACCTGCTCGCCGGTCGCCATCAACATGTCCAGCTCTCGCTCGGAGGGGTTCCGTGTCACCTCCTCAGCCAAGGCTAACAAGTCATCCGTCGCGTCTCCGAGCGCCGAGACCACCACGACCACATCGAAACCTCGTCGCTGGGTCGCGAGCACACGCCGGGCAACGCCCCGGATGCGCTGTGGGTTCGCGACAGAACTCCCCCCATATTTTTGGATGATGATCGGTCGCGCCATGTTAGAGTTTGCCAATTTTTCGTACGATCGCGGCCACAGAGGCTGGCACGACCGACGGCATGCGCACACTGGTGATGGCCCGGTCAGGATCTTTCAACCCATGACCCGTGAGTACGCACACCACGGTACTCCCGGCAGCAAAGTAGCGTCGAGCGGCGAGCTTCAACACCCCTGCCACTGCTGCGGCAGACGCTGGCTCAACGAATACCCCCTCCTCCTGTGCGAGCAACCGATAGGCCGTGAGGATCATCGCATCGGTGACGGCCTCAATCGTGCCGTGGGATTCCTCCTTGGCCGCAATCGCTGACTTCCAACTGGCGGGATTGCCAATGCGAATCGCACTCGCAATCGTCTGGGGTCGTGTGACGACTTTGCCTCGCACGAGTGGAGCCGCTCCCGCAGCCTGGAATCCCAGCATGATGGGCAAGCGTGCAATCCGTTTGTGCCGATGATATTCGCGATAGCCGCGCCAATACGCAGTGATGTTGCCGGCATTGCCCACGGGCATCGCATGGTAGTCCGGCGCCTCGCCCAAGGCATCGCAGATTTCAAACGCTGCAGTTTTCTGCCCTTCGATCCGGTAGGGGTTGAGCGAGTTCACCAGTGTCATGGGATACCGTTCGCTCAGCTCGCGGACCAGTTGCAGACAAATGTCGAAATTCCCCGTCACACTGAGGACGCTGGCGCCGTGCATGAGCGCTTGGGCGAGTTTGCCCAACGCAATCGCCCCCTTCGGGATCAGCACAATGGACCGTAAGCCCGCGCGCGCAGCGTAGGCGCTCGCCGAGGCCGAGGTGTTGCCCGTCGAGGCGCACACCACCGAGCGCGAGCCTTGCTCGAGCGCCTTCGAGACCGCGATCGTCATCCCCCGATCCTTAAACGAACCCGTGGGATTGAATCCTTCACACTTGAGTAGCACGCGGACATCGCGACCCACGCGGCGACTCAACGACCGACTCTCCAGCAGCGGGGTGTCGCCCTCGTACAAGGTCACGAGGGGGGTGGCGGAGGTGAGCGGCAACCACGTCCGGTACGCCTCAGCGATCCCTCGCCAACCGTTCACAGGGTGCGACGCGTCGTTTGGCATCAGTGATCTTCTGCGGGGGCTTCGGTGCGGAGGGCGACGGTGTGCCGTCGGATCACCGGCAAACGATCAATCGCCGTGAGCGCTCGACGCACGTCTCGTTCGCGGGCTTCATGCGTCAAGATCACGACCGGGACGGTACGCGCTTGGCGCCGTTCCTTCTGCGAGACACTCGAAATCGAGATGTGATGACGGCCCAAAATCCCGGCGATTTGCGCCAACACACCGGGCCGATCAATGACCGAAAACCGCAAGTAGTAGCGCGACGCAATCTCAGCCATCGGCCGGAGGCGCAGCTCATGCCGATGCAGCATCCAGAGCGGCGGTTTCTGCATCGCGCCCGTGGCCTGGCGTTGCGCCAACTCCGCCACATCAGCCACGACCGCACTGGCAGTCGGGCGTTGGCCGGCTCCCCGTCCGTAAAACAGTTGACCACCGATGAGATCGCCATGCACGTAGATGGCGTTGTACACCCCTTGGACGTTGGCGAGCAGATGCTCGTGAGACAGCAGGGTCGGATGCACACGCACTTCCAAGGAGCGATGCGTCCGCTTGGCAATGGCCAGGGGCTTGATGACGTACCCGAACGCTGCCGCATACTGGATATCCATGGGCTCGACGTGCTGAATGCCCTCGATGTGGATGTCGGTCAGTTGCACGGAGCGCCCAAACGCGAGCAGCGTCAGGATCGCCAGCTTATGGGCCGCATCGTACCCGTTCACATCGAGCGAGGGATCGCGCTCAGCGTAGCCGTGCTGTTGGGCCTCGGCGAGCGCTGGGCGAAACGCGAGTTGGCGTTGGGCCATCTGGGTGAGAATGTAATTCGATGTCCCGTTCACAATGCCCAAGATGGTATCCACATTGTTGGCCACCAGGCCTTCCCGCAACGTCTTGATGATCGGAATCCCACCGGCGACCGCGGCTTCAAACAACAGTTCGACCCCGTGGCGTTGCGCCAGTTCAAACAACTCCTGCCCATGTTCAGCCAGCAGCGCCTTGTTGGCGGTCACGACGTGTTTCCGCCGTCGCAGCGCTTCCGTAATCAGTGCCTTGGCCGGTTGGATCCCACCGATGAGCTCGATGACGACCTGAATCGTGGGATCCCGCACGATCTGGCGCGGGTCGCGTGTCCAGAGTCCTCGTGGAATGCGCAGGCGCTTGATGGTGTCACGATGGCGGTCGCAGAGGCGCACCAGGCGCACAGCGCTCCCGACGCGAGCGGCCAGTCGCCCTCCGTGATCCAAGAGGGTGCGTGCCACACCGCTCCCCACCGTACCGCAACCAATCAAGCCAACGTGCAAGACATCCATTCGCTTCATTCCTCCCGACGAATCACGAGTCACGAGCAACGAACGACGAAAACATCGGGGCGGCGGGACTCGAACCGTCGCTCCCCCCGACTCCATCGGGGTCGCTCCCTAGGAGGGGCAACCGAGGGTTTCCCCTCCTAGCGGTCTCCGCCAACGATCGTTGGCGGATCTCTGGGCTCCCCTTCCTTCAAGGAAGTATCTTTTCGGGGGCAACGACAGTTTCCCCCGAATCCCCTTCAGGGTTCGATCCCGCATCCTCATCGTACACCCCAATGTTTATCGGGGCGGCGGGACTCGAACCCGCGACCCCCAGCACCCCAAGCTGGTGCGCTAGCCAAGCTGCGCTACGCCCCGTGGTTCGACTCACTGCGTTCGCTCACCACTGCAGCCACGACGTCCTGAGCGAGCGGAGCGCGTCGAAGGACTGCGCTACGCCCCGTTTTGTCGCTCGCCGCTCATAAAAGCGACGACCTGAAGCGGCGAGTTCCCTAGGAGGGGCCACCTGGGTGGCCCCTCCTATCGTCGCTACGTGTATTCAACACAGCTCCTTGTCTCCCCTTCCTAGAAGGTACGCCGAGGGGTGGCGGCGGAGGGGCCTCCCCGCCGAGGAGCGGAGTTGTCGGGCAGCGTCCCGACCGAGCACCGTAGGCGGGGATCCCGCCGACAGGACCCCGAGGCCTGTGGTAGCAGGACCCGTCGGGGCCCTCACACACATCCTCACGTGATCGCGTATTCATGTTTCGGTGGACGGGTCATGAGTTCCTGCATCGCCGCAGCAGGAGCTTTCCCCTCAAACAGAATCGCGTGGACCTGCTGGATGATCGGCAGCTCGACCTGATGTTTCGCCCCTAAAGCCAACGCGCCGTGGGACGTCTCGACGCCTTCAATGACCATCTCGGTTTTGCGTAAGATCTCCTCCAGGCGTCTTCCCTTCCCCAACTCCTCGCCGAGCCATCGGTTCCGGCCTGACACACAGGTGGTCAGCAAGTCACCGAGGCCGCTTAAGCCCCAGAACGTCTCGGCCTTGGCCCCCAGCGCAACCCCTAAGCGAGCGATCTCGACCATCCCACGCGTCACCAACGCGGCTTTGGCATTCGAGCCCAGGCCTAAGCCATCGGAAATCCCTGCCGCAATCGCAATCGGATTCTTGAGCGCCCCGCCCAGCTCCACTCCGATGAGGTCCGTCGTCGTGTAGACACGAAACGTCGGCGACGACAAGAGCGGCTGTAGCTCGTCCGCGAGCAGACGCTCCTCGCTGGCAATGACCACACTGGCCGGTTGGCGTCGGGCGACTTCATACGCCACGCTCGGCCCGGACAGCACCGCCACGCGCTCCACCGGCAGTTCGTGGCGGATGACCTCAGACATCCGGAGGTTCGTGTCTTTCTCGATGCCCTTCGCCGCGCTCACCACGACCACGTCCTTGGTGACATGCGGGTGCGCTTGCCGCAGGACGTTCCGCATAAACTGAGCCGGAATCGCCACCACAACGACCTCCACGCCAGCGAGGGCCTGTCCCATATCAGCTACGATCGGGATGTCTGGAGGAATCTTGATGGTGGGCAGGAACTTGATGTTCTCCCGCCGCTTGTCCAAGAATGCCACATACTCGGGGAACGCCCCCCAGAGCCTCACCCGATACCCCTTCTGGGCCAGGTGCAGCATCAGGGTCGTTCCCCACCCTCCATCGCCCAGCACCGCGATTGTCGGCTGTTGTAACTGGCTCTGCATCTTAAACATCAGAGTTTAACACATCAAGTGAGCCACCGTCAATGAGTGACGAGGGAGGTGGGCCTGGTTTCGTAGGAGCAACCCAATGGGAAGGCTAGAGTTACGTTCGCCGGCGTTGGCGGCGAGAGCGCGTGGTAAATTGAGCTTCTTCGGTCGAACCGGTGAGCGCGGCGGTCCCGGTCATCCCCAGCGCCGTTTCCACCACGTCGTAGATACCCGTGCCCACTTGGCGCTGGTGCTTGACCGCGGTGTAACCAGTCCTCTGGGCAATGAGTTCACGCGCTTGGACACACGCGTAGTAGCCCTCCATCTGGTCGCGCAGGAACGCCTGGGTCAGCTCAAACATACTGAGGTTTTGCGTGTGGAACCCGGCGAGGGTGATGAACTGGAATTGGTAGCCCATCGTTCCTAGCTCGCTCAGGAATTGCTTCCGCGTCGCCGCAGGCACTTGGGACCAGTTGAAGGAGGGTGACAGGTTGTAGGCGAGTTTTTTTCTAGGATATTTCGCATGGATGGCTTCGGCAAATTGTCGGGCTTCCTTGAGATCCGGCGTTGCGGTCTCCATCCACAGGAGATCGCTGTGGGGCGCATAGGCGAGCGCGCGCTCGATGGCCAGGGCAAGACTGCCACGCAGGGTGTACAGCTTGGTGCCACTCGCTGAGGCGCTCATCGTCGGCGTCCAGCGGCCGATGATGCCGCGGTCAGTCCACGCGGTGACGCAACGTTGTTGTTTCGCCTCGTGGAATGTGAGCGCTTTTCCAGCATCAGTCGTCCCGAGGACCGCGCCCTGATCTGCAGGATTGGGGACGCCGGTGGTCCGCAGGAACTTGGCTTGGCCGGCATCGGTCCGACCGATGATGATGAGCGGCACATCCGCCACATCAGCGGCCAGGCGTGCGGCTTGGAGTTTTTCGATATGCACGGAGGTGGCCTCCAGGCATTTGCCGCCGAGATGTCCGCATTTTTTATCCGCTTGATCCTCGAGATGAATCGCCGCCGCCCCGGCGTCTATCGCCCACTCGGTGACGGTGTAGGCATTCTTCAATCCCCCAAAGCCGGCTTCCAGGTCGAGGACGAGCGGCACGTGCCAATCGAGCCCGTGGTGAATCTGGCTCCCCCGCTGCAGCGCCGCATTGAGCACGCGCACCACCTGAGGCCCTCGATCCGAGGGATACTGTCCCAAATCGGGATACACCCCCAGCCCACTCGCATCCGCCGCAATCTGCCAACCGCTGACGTAGATCGCTTGGAGGCCGGCTTGCACCTGCTCGATGGCGTGGCTGGGACTCGACGCCCCCAGCGCCGCGACGAACGGTTGCGTCTCCAGCAACCGCCAGAGTTTCTCCGCGCGCTGTTTGGCGAGGGCGCCAGACGCTACCTCCTGGCCGCGCAGCGCCAGGACATCGTGCGGCGTGTAGAGCCGCTGAATCCCCTGCCATCTGGGATGGGTCTTCCACTCCGAGGCAAACTGCGTGTCTCGTGTCATCGTCGGCCCTCGCTGGCGAACATGTCATACACATACGCCTGTGCGCGTAACGCCACCGTGCTCCGCTCACCTGTCTGCGCAGAGGCGAAGATCGCCGTAAGGATCTGCGCTCGTTCGTCCGGGGATGCGGCAGACATCGCGCTCAGCAGGACCCGTGAGCCGTAGTAGATCCAGCGGTCATGGAACAGCATGCGCTGCAAGGTCTCCATGATCACCGGCGCCAAGCGGCGGTCGAAGCCCTGCGGGTTGTCCGGATATTCGACGGTGAATAAGTGTTCCACGCGTTGGTTCCGTTCTGCCCAGAGCCGGCGCATGAGCTCTGTGGTCACCCGCGTGCCGGCGCGGTACACCGTCCCGTACTGCGTGGTCCCGCCCTGCGTGAGTTGCGCCTGGTGATCCACCAGGGTTTTGAGCCAATGCCAGAAGATTTCAAACGTGGCGAGATCGTTCATGAAGCGGTTCCCCGTCAGGGGATCTTCGATGGCAGCGGCGAAGTTGCCGTTCAACATCTGGAAGCCGTAGTCCGAGGCCATCAGGATCGCCCGCTCGATGCCTTCGATCGTGATGGGGCCTTCGGGGACGCTGAAGAGCTCCTCCCAGGCGTCCGGCGAGTAGAGCTGCTCAACGGTCAGCAGCCCATCGGTCAGCTCATAGGGGTGAATCTGATCCTGCGCGTTCAACAAGCCCAGGGTGCGCAGGGCCGCGCGCTGAGCATCGGAGAGTCTCGCCACCAGCGCCTGGAGTTGTCCGCGCTCCGCCTGGAGCGGCTCGGCTCCTGCCGCGACGTAGTCGGCGATGGGGCTCGCGATCCAACTCTGGCGGTAGAGGTCGTACTCGTGATCGCGGTAGCGCATGAGGCCGGTCAGGCGCTCGCGCAGCTTGTCGAAGAAGATGTCTTGCCGCGCCTGCTCATCTACGTCAGGCCGGCGGGGATTTTTCATCTGCGCCGCCATGCCGCCGATGGGCATGCCACCCACCAACAGCGTCAGCAGCGCGTTCCGGCGGGTGTAGGCGTGAAGCTGCGTGGAGGTCATGGTGAAGCGATGCGGATCGGGAAAGACGCCGGTGGGAGCGTCCTTGTGCATCTCGATCAAGCTGTTGGTGTAATCCCAGCGCCCCACGTTGGGCCCGATCAACCGCTCGCGTAACACCCACATGATCGCAGCTTGATTGATGACGTAGCGGGCGCGTTCGTTGAGCATTTTGATTTTGATCGTCCCGTGCGGGACGCCAATCGCCTCCTCGATGCCCTGGAAGAGCTTCGCCACCCACACGGCTTCGTCCGGCGTTTCAATTTTCGGCACGTAGATGTAGGTGCCCCAGCCATTCTGCGTCAAGGCGTCGTAGTTGTTCAGGACGTAGATGGCGGCGGCCGCGAGCATGGCCGGGACAGGTTGCCCCGCCACGGTCATGGCGTCATTGTGCAAGTGCAGCCCGGGCACGCGATGGAAGATGGTGAGCCACTGTCGTCGTGGAATGGCGATGCGGTACGCGTGGCCTTGCTTCGTCAAGGTCTGGTCATCCCAGTCACCGCGGATGACGGCCTTCAGGTTCTGCCAGGCCTGATAATCATCGTGAAACCGCGCATCCTCCCAGTCCCACATCCACGAGACGGCTTTCCCGCTGGTGTTTAAGGCGCGGATTCCCATGCTCAAGTCCCCGATGGGGCCGGTGCCCTCAAGTCCCGGCCGCAGGATCGCCGGATCCACCGGCACCGAGGCATTGAGTCGCCACGCCAGCTTCGTTTGCTGACCGGTGAAGTGGTCAATCATGCCTTGCGTGATCTCGCGCACCGTCAGATGGTGCCCGTCAGCGTCGCTGATCGTCTCGTCCAAGCGCGGCCAGGCGTACTGCGCTGTGCCCGTGGCGACGGCTTGCAGCCATTCCTGCCGCGCGCGCAGCAGCCGCGCGCGCTCGTGCTGCAGCTCCTCCGTCAGGCGAGCGATGAGGTCTTCCACGATGAGCTGGCGGTGGTTGACGGTGTGGCTACCGAAGAGGCTCGCGTACGTCGTCGCGAGGTGGGATGGCTGCATCGTGAGCGCCACGTGGGTGTGACGTTGCCCCATACGACCTTTACGCGTCGAGCGCTCGACGACGGCCACTGTTGCTGCTCGTGATGGGATCGCGGTTCATTCGGGGTTACAGATCGCTTAACAGGCGTTTGGCCTCGCCGGTGAAAAAGCCCTGCAACATGTCCAGGGTGACCGGCTTGATCATGCGCGGCAGCATCGCGAGTTGACGCACCCGCGCGAACGCCTGCGCCAGCGTGTACTCCTCCAACCCCACGTGCTTGCGCTTCGCCAGCGGGATGATTTCTGCGAGCGGCTTGATGTCGCGATGCAGGAAGTACAAGTCAACAAAATCCTTGGGTTCGGTGCGGTCGCAGATGGCCGAGAGCTTGTTGCAGGCGATATCCGTCACGCTGTCCACGCGCCAGCCCAGCGAGGGGTGGTCAATCAACGGCTCGATCCGGTA
>Ga0209399_10001216_pt1 | contig 13596 bp, 10 predicted proteins | sample OV2TP3_FD_184130 | JGI IMG/M metagenome (GOLD analysis project Ga0209399, IMG submission 184130) | Hot spring microbial communities from Beatty, Nevada to study Microbial Dark Matter (Phase II) - OV2 TP3 (SPAdes) (version 3) | ecosystem: Environmental > Aquatic > Thermal springs > Hot (42-90C) ... | reverse complement strand
CTCAACCAGTTATTAGCAGAGCGAGAACGCCGCGCTGGCGATCAACTGGAAAAGGGGTGGGTCCACGCCGTCCAGCTTGGTTGGTTGCGGCATTATCGGGCGCATCGGCGCAAGGTATGAGTCAACGTCCGGTGCACGATCCGTATCGCGCGGTCGTTCAGCGCTAGCAACGTGGGGCAAGCTGTGCAATGTCTCAAGCGTCTGGGCTTTGAATTATCCACTGCGAAAGGCCCATTGGGCATCAAAGACCTTCGCGCCGTGGCGCGGGGTCGCAGAACGCTCGTGGCGACAACCGTAGACGGCGTCATGGTCGAGTTGCTGTTACGCGTTTCGGGATATACGTTCGCCGATCTGGCTCGCGATGCGGAAACGTTCAGCGTTCGCGGCGTGCCAGTGAAGGTGGGTCGGTTGACCAAGCTGCTGCAATCGAAGAAGCTTGCGGGTCGCGCCAAAGATCGTCAGTTCCTTCAGCGCTATCACTCGCAATTGGAAGAAAATAATTGAAAACAGCCATGAAGCGCTTCGTGCGGATGACCGTTATTGTAGTGATAGGTATTGCGATCCTCTTCCTCATTGTCTCAGCACGGGTTGTCTACAAGCCTTTTGTTGATGGATGGTAAGCCGATCTGATGGCCGAGCGAGTTTCGAAGCAGATCACGCTCACGATTGACGGCAAACCGGTGACGGTGCCGGAGGGCACGACGGTGCTGCAGGCGTGCGAACAGGCGAACAGCCCGGTGCCGTTCTATTGCTATCATCCGGGGCTCTCCATCGCGGGCAACTGCCGCATCTGTCTCGTCGAAATCGCGGGGACGCCGAAGCTGCAGATCGCGTGCTACACGCGGGCGGCAGAAGGCATGGTCGTCAACACGACGAGCGACAAGACGCTGGCGGGCCGCAAGGACGTGCTGGAGTTTCTGCTGATTAATCATCCGCTCGACTGTCCCGTGTGCGATCAGGCGGGAGAGTGCTGGCTGCAGGATTACTACATGCAGCACGGCCTCTACGATCCGCGGTTCAATGAGCAAAAGGTGAAGAAACCCAAGGCGGTGCCGGTCGGCCCGACGGTCATGTTGGACGCGGAGCGCTGCATCCTCTGCTCGCGCTGCGTGCGATTCACCGACGAGATCACAAAGACGGGAGAGTTCGGCATCTTCAATCGCGGCGACCATGCCGAGGTGGGCGTGCATCCCGGCAAGACGTTGGAGAACAATTACTCGGGCAATGTCGTCGACATCTGCCCGGTCGGGGCGCTGACCGACCGCGACTTCCGGTTCAAGTGCCGCGTGTGGTATCTCGGCTCGGCGAACTCGGTCTGTCCAGGCTGCTCCCGCGGCTGCAATATCCAGATTCACTATAACCAAGAGCGGCAATGGCTGCCGCACACCGCCGGCGGCAAGCGGGTCATGCGCTTGAAGCCGCGCTACAATCCGCACGTGAACCAATGGTGGATGTGCGACGTGGGCCGCTATGGATATAAAACGATCGATGAGAACCGCCTCACCCATGTGCAACTGACGTCAAACGGCCAGGGACGCGCGGGGACGTGGCCCGAGGCGATGTCGCTGTTGAAGGAACGGCTGGCGTCCTTGCGGCAGGCGAAGCAGCTTGACCGCGTGGGCGTGATCCTCTCAAGCCAGCTGACGAACGAAGATTTGTATGCGGCCAAGCGCGTCTTCGGCGCCTCCGGCATTACGCGGATCGTCTTTCAACGGCCGCGGCCGGGCGACGCCGATGATCTGCTGTTGCAAGCGGATCGGTCGCCGAATGCCGCCGGGGCGCAGGCGTTGGGAATTCCCGAAGGCGCGGAGGCGCTCCTCGAGCAGGCAATCCGTAAACACTTGCGCGTCTTGATCGTCTTCAGCCAGGATCTCACCGAGCTCTTCGGGGCATCCCGTGTGCGAGAGGCGGCGCAGGCGCTGGATCTGCTGGCCTTCGTCGGAGCGAACGCGAATCCGACGGCGTCGCTGGCCCATCTTGTGCTGCCCAGCGCGGTCTATGCGGAAAAGGATGGGACGTTCACCAATTTCCAGCGACGGGTGCAGCGGATTACGGCCGCGGTAGCGCCATGGGCCGAGTCCAAGCCGGAATGGCAGATTCTCAGTGATCTCGCAGCCGCCCTCGGCGTGGAGATTACCTTTCCGGACGCGCAGACCGTCTTCTTGGAATTGGCACAGCATGAGCCTGCGTTTCGCGGCATGCTGGCTTCCCAGCTCGGCGAGTACGGTACCGTGCTCCACAACGGCGCCGGGGTGTCTCCCGCCGATCAACCTCAGGAAATGAAGAGCCATGTGGGCTGATCTGGCGATCAAATTGGGCGTCAGCGGGCTGGTGTTGTTGGGCGTGCTGAATTTTGCGGGCATGCAGACGTGGCTTGAGCGCAAGCAAAGCGCGCTCATGCAGGATCGCATCGGGGCCAACCGCGCCTACTTCACCGTCCCATGGTGGCTGGGCGGGGCGCCGGTCAACTGGCTCCTTAGAAAATTGGGCGGCTTGGGCATTTTAAACGCGCTGGCTGATGTGCTCAAGCTGCTGACGAAAGAAGATTTCATTCCGCAGACGGCGGATCGATGGCTGCACACCCTCGCGCCGCTGCTCGCCGTATTCTTTGCCATCCTCGCATTTGCGGCGATTCCCATCGGCCCGCCCGTCGAGGTATGGGGGCGCGTCATTCCGTTGCAGGTGGCGGACATCAACGTGGGGCTGCTCGTCGTGCTGGCCTTGGCGTCGATCGGCGTCTACGGCGTGATCTTGGCCGGCATGGTGTCGGGCAGCAACCTTGCGACCCTCGGCGGGCTGCGCGCATCCTCGCAGATGCTCGCCTATGAAATCGCCTTGGGGGTGTCGCTCATCGGCGTCATCATGTGCTATGCCACGCTGGATCTCGGGCAGGTGGTGGCCAGGCAGGGCCAATTATTGTGGGGATGGCTGCCCATGTGGGGCGTGGTCGTGCAACCCCTCGGCTGCGTGATTTTCATGACGGCGGCGTTGGCGGAGACCAAACGCATTCCCTTTGATCTGCCGGAAAGCGAGCCGGAAATCATCGGCTACTTTACGGAATATAGCGGCATGAAATTCGGGCTCTTTTTTCTCTCCGATTTTGTCGAAGTGGTCCTCGTGGCCGCGCTGACGACGACGCTCTTTTTCGGCGGGTGGCAGGTGCCGTACCTTGCCCGGGACGGATTCCATTTTCCGTGGGGAGCTTTTGTCGCGGTGTCGCACCTCGCGTATGTTGGGATGGGCATCGCGGCGTTTACGGTGAAAGTGATGGCGTTCATCTGGTTCTTCATGCTCATCCGCTGGACGCTGCCGCGCTTTCGCTACGATCAGCTCATGCATTTGGGATGGAAGATTCTCTTTCCGCTGTCCTTGGCGAATATCGCCGTGACGGCGGTGGTTGTGGTGGCGCTGGCGTGAGGACACGATGGCGAGTCTAAGCGAGCAGCTCTTGCATCGCATTCGCGACGCGCACAAGCGGCGCAAGCTGACGTGGTGGGAGCGCTTGTACCTGCCGGCGATCGCCCAAGGGCTGCTGTTGACCTCGCGTCACTTTTGGCGCAACCTCTTTCTGCACGTGGCGCACCGTCTCGGCTTCTTTCGAGAGGTGCCCGCCTCGGTGACGATTCAGTACCCGGATGAGCGGCGCAAGACCGCGCCCCGCTTGCGCACGCGCCATCGCTTGACCCAGCGTCCCGACGGGACGCCGCGGTGCGTCGCCTGCATGATGTGCGAGACGATCTGCCCCGCCCACTGCATCTACATCACCCCCGGCGAGCATCCGGATCCCAACATCGAAAAGTACGCGAAGAGCTTCGATATCGATCTAGGCAAGTGCGTCTATTGCGGCTACTGCGTCGAAGCGTGCCCTGAAGACGCGATTCGCATGGATACGCAACGCCACGATATCGCGGCGTATTCCCGCGATGGCATGTGGCTCGACATCATCGAGCTGCTGCATCCCGGCTCGCGCCAGCACACGGATCCTCCCAAGAAGTACGTGCAGCTTGAGCTGGACGAGTTCCGCAAGCTCTCCCACCTTCCCCCCTCTCCACCGACGAGCGGGACCCCTCCGCTTCCTGCATAAGCTTTCCAGACGTTTCCTGATCGGCTATTAATTCTCTTTGATGCGGTTAACGCGCCGGGCGCTCGCCGGATCGCTCGGGCCGCCCCGCCGAGGCGTCCCGTCGCTCGGCCGTCGTGCTCCCTCGTCCCCCGCCAGTAGCGGGGGACACCGCGGCCGGTCGCACAACGGAGCGTCCGGCTCGCAACCCGCCGCGCCACCCGCTTGAACGAGATCGCTGGAAGGATGAACGACTCGGAGCAAGAACTGACGGCTAACTGGGGGAGGAGGGATCACCACCGCATCGCGGAGGTGATGGCGCGCAAGAAGGGCTGCTGGACGATGCCGATGGCGAAGATCCCCAGCAGCAGCACGGCGAGCACCACGGTCGTAAATCCATCCACCGAGATCGGCGAAGGACTCAACGGCGGATCCAGGTACATGCGCTTGACGACCATGAGGTAGTAGTAGAGCGAGATGGCGACATTGACCGCTCCGATTCCCACGAGCCACAGCCGCCGGCTCTCGACGGTCGCCAATAGCACAAAGAGCTTGCCGGCAAATCCCGCCAGCGGCGGAACCCCGGCCAGCGACAGCAGTCCGATGAACAGCGCGGCCGCGAGCAAGGGAGAGCGCCGAGAAAGCCCGTGATAATGGGCCAACGTATCACCGCCGAGTCGGTGTGACGCAATCACGATGACGAGAAACACGCTCAGATTGCTGAACAGATACGCCACGAGATAGTAGCCCACCGACACGGCACCCAAGGCCGAAGCGGTGGACAGTCCCATCAGCAGATAGCCGGCGTGGCCGATCGACGAGTAGCCCAGCAGCCGCTTGATATTGGTTTGCGGAATCGCAGCGAGATTGCCGTAGAGCATCGTCGCCGCTGACAGCAGCGCGACCACCGTGCCCCACAGCGCCTGAAGCGGCAGCCCGACGCCGTACAACACCCGCAGCAACGCGACCATCCCCGCCATTTTTGATCCGACGGACAGCAACGCGACGACCGGTGTCGGCGCGCCTTCATACACGTCCGGCACCCACAGATGAAAGGGCACTGCGGCGACTTTAAATCCGAGCCCGGCGAGAATGAGCAACAAGCCGGCTTGGGCCGTGAGCGGGACCTCGCCGCGTTGCAGCGCCGCGTGCACCGCGGGAAAACTCGTGCCGCCGGCGAACCCGTAGAGCAGCGCGATGCCGTAGACCAAAAAGCCCGAGGAGACCGACCCGAGGATGAGATATTTCATCCCGGCCTCGACGGAGCGGGCATCCGTCTTCACATACGACGCCATGATGTAGAGGGAAAACGTCAGCAGTTCAAGCCCGAGAAACAACAGCAACAGATCGTTCATCGAGCTGAGGGTCAGCATGCCCAGCAGGGCTGTCAGGAGCAGGAGATAGAAGGCGCCCAGATGGCGGAACGTATCCAGTGATCTCGTCATGATGATGACCACGCCTGCGGTGATGAGAAAGAGCAGCTTGAAGAGTCTGGCGAACGGATCGACGAGCCACGTGCCAAACAGGACTTGAGGAGTGGCCGGCTGAGGTTGCAGCACGAGCAGCGTGGCTGCGATGGCGACGCCCGCCAGCGCCACCATCCAGAGCGAGGACTTGCCGGCCGCAGGCATCAGGAGATCCGCGGCCAGCATGAGAAGAATCCACGCGCAGATCACCAGCTCAACGGCCACAGACGCCCCCATTACGGCTTCATCGAGGTGTCGGCGAATTGCGTCGACGGGGACGGAGGGCCCAGGCGCTCCAAGAGCGTGCGGGTCCCCGCATCGATGGTGTTCAGCAAGGGTTGAGGCCAACAGCCGACGACGAGCAAGACCGCGATGAGGATGGCATAGGGCAGTCGGTCAAACGCCGTGGCGGCATCGCGCACGTGCGCCCACGCGGCTTGAGGCTCGCCGAAGAACGTGCCGCGGACGAATCGCAGCATGTAGATCGACGTGAGCAACACACCGAGGACGCCGCAGATGACCGCGAAACGCCACACGGTCCATCCGCCGACGAAGATCAACAGCTCCGCGACGAAATTCGCCAGCCCGGGGAGGCCGCTCGAGGCCATCGCGGCGATGACGCCGCACGTCGCGATGAACGGCAGTTGGCGCGCCAGGCCGCCGAGGTCCGGCAGGTACCGCGTGTGGGTCTGATCGTACACGTGGCCGACCAGGGCGAAGGCGAGCGCGGTCATAATTCCGTGCGCAAACATGAGCAGCACCGACCCGCTCAGCGCCACCGGGGTCAGGCACGCGATGCCCAGCAAGACGTAACCCATATGGCTGGAGGAAGAGTAGCCGATGATCAGTTTCAGATCGTTCTGCGCCATCGCCACGAACGCTCCATAGGTGATGTTCATGACGCACAGGCCGGCGAGCCACGGCAGCCATGCCTGCGCCCCCTGAGGCAGCAGCCCGACGGCCAGGCGGATGATCGCGTAGGAGCCGAGCTTCATCAGCACGCCGGCGTGGAGCATGCTCACCGCCGAGGGCGCGGCGGCATGTCCGATCGGAGACCAGCTATGGAGCGGCCACATCGGGGCGATGACGCCGAAGCCGATGATGAGCAAGAGCGCGATGCCGCGTTGCGCGGCGAGCGGAAGCGGCGACGCGGCCAGATGGCGCTGCACCTCAATCAGGTCAAAGGTCCGCGCCCCGGCGCTGGCGTATAGCCACAGAAGCCCCGTGAGGGCGATGACCGCTCCCAGGGTGAGATAGATCGTCAGCTTCATCGCGGCGTACTCTTTGGAAAATCGCACGACCCCGTGTTCTTTGACGTCGCTGCCCCAGATGCCGATCAGCGGATACATCGGGATCACGGCCATTTCGTAGAAGAAATAGAAAAAGAACAGATCCAGCGAGAGAAACACCCCGAAGACGCCGGTGATGAGCAGCAGGTAAAAAATGAAATACTCTTTGACGCGATCCTTGATGGCGAATGAGATCAGGACTCCCGTGAAGGCGCAGAAGGCGTGGAGCAAGGCGAGGACGACGCTGATGCCGTCGACCCCAAGATGAAACGTGATGCGCGGCGCATTCAGCCAGGGAAGGAGGATCTCGTGCTGATAGCCGCCCGCGGCGGTCCGATACGTGAAGATCGCATAGAGGGCCGCGGCGAGCGAGAGGCTGACGGAGCCGACGGCAATGCCGCGCAGAAGCCGCGTGCGGTGCTGGGGCAGCGCGCACAGGATGAGCGCTCCGAGCAGCGGAGCCAGGAGCATGACCAGGGTAACCGGCACCGGCATCGAAGTAATCATCGCAGCGAGGCGGAGAGGAGCCACGCCACGCCGATCAAAAACGCCAGCACGTACGTTTGGACTTTGCCGGTTTGCCACAGCCGCAGGATCTGGCCCAGCCCTCGCGCGAGGTAGGCCGTGCCGTTGACCGCGATGCCGATGATGATGCGCCGTTCGATCCACGCGCAAGAGCCTGCGATGAGCCGCTGCTGCACGACGGCGACGTACCACGCATAGAATTCGTCGATGTAGTAGCGTTGCTTCAGGAACGAGTAGGGCAGGGCGAGGGCGTGGACGAGTTGTCGCGCCGATACGAGCTTGCGCGCGTACACGAGCCACGCGAGCAGCAAGCCCGCCATCACGACGATGAGCGGGGCGGCCGCGACATGCCAATGCCACGCCTCGTGCGCGTGCGGATCGATGAGGCGAGGGATGCCCGCGTAGCCCGCGACGATGGACAACGCGGCGAGCAGCGCCAGCGGTCCGAGCATGACCGGCGGCGATTCGTGAGCAGGATGGGGATGACGCGCGGGCCCGGTGAAGGCCACGAACCACGCCCGGGCGATGTAAAACGCCGTCATCCCGGCCGTCAGCGTGCCTAGCCAGTAGAGCGGAAGCATGTGCTCATGCGCGAGGACGAGAATCGCATCCTTGCTGAAAAACCCGCTGAGACCAGGAAATCCGCACAAGGCCAACCCCCCGATGAGAAACGCCAGCGAGGTCCAGCGCATCGAGCGCCACAGCCCGCCTAAGTTCCAAATCTGCTGCTCATGCGTGCCGTGGATGACGCTGCCCGCGGCGAGAAACAAGAGGGCTTTGAAGAACGCGTGCGTCGTGAGATGGTACATCCCAGCGGTGCGTCCCCCCAAACCCAACGCCATGACCATGTATCCCAGTTGGCTTAACGTCGAGTACGCCAAAATTCGCTTCAGGTCATCCTCGACGAGGGCCAGGCACGCCGCGAGAAACGCCGTGATCCCGCCCACCCACATGATGATGGTGAGCACCGACGGCAGCGCTGCAAAGAGCCAGGAGGCTCGGCACAAGAGGTACACGCCCGCCGCCACCATCGTCGCGGCGTGGATGAGGGCGGACACCGGCGTTGGACCTTCCATGGCATCCGGCAGCCAGACATGCAGCGGAAACTGCGCCGATTTCCCGACGGGACCGCAGAAAATCAACAGGCCAATGAGCGGCAGCATGGCGATGGGGATCAGCCCCGTCGTGATGAGCACCGGCAACCGATGCTCCAGCGTCTGAAAATGAAACGTCCGCTCCGCGGCCACCGGGCTTGAGATAGCCCACAGCGCCACGATGCCCAAGAGGAACCCGACATCGGCCACCCGGTTGACGATGAACGCTTTCTTGCCCGCTTCGGCGGCCGCGGGTTTCGCGTACCAATGGCCGATGAGCACATAAGAGGAAAATCCCACCAGTTCCCAGCCCATGAAGAGCTGCACCCAGTTATTCGCCAGCACGATGGTGAGCATGGAAAAGGCGAAAAAGGAAAGCATCCCAAAGTACCGGGTAAAGCCCTCATCCTCGGCCATGTAGCCAAGCGAGTAGATGAAGACCGCGCTGCCGACGCCGGTGACGACGAGCGTCATCAGCAAGGAAAGCCGGTCGATGAGGATGCCGAAAGGAATGGTCAGGCCTGGAAGGGATATCCATGTCACGGAGACTTCCCTGGGGAGGAGCCATTCTCCCGCGAGCACGTGGAAAAAGATGACGGCGCTGCAGAGAAATGAAAGCAGCAGCCCCGTGATGGCCAGCGCGGCGCTGAGACGCTTGCGGTGCAGACCGATGAGCCAGATGAGGGCCGCCGCGCCAAGCGGCGCAAGGAGCATGGTCCAGCTGAGGCACGCTACCATTTCAGCAAACTCACCTCGTCGGCGTTGAGGGTGCGCAGTTGCCGCGCTAAGAGGATCGCGATCGCCAGCCCCACCGTGACCTCAGCGGCAGCGACGGTGATAATGAAGACGACGGCCACTTGCCCACTGACATCGCCCCAAGCCCGCGCATACGCGACAAAGGCAAGATTCGCCGCGTTGAACATGAGCTCGATGCACAACAGGATCATGAGGACATTGCGCCGTGTCATGATGCCGGCGAGGCCGATCGTCAAGAGCACGGCGCTGAGGAGGAGGTAGTGCGTCAGCGGAATCATCGTTATTCGTGGAATTTTCCGAGGGTGACGGCGCCGATGATGGCGGCCAGAATCAGAAACGACGTGAGTTCAAAGGGCACGAGGTAGGTCGTAAACAGCGCGCGACCCACGGCCTCGATGGAGCCGTGGCCACGGGCGGTGGCGGCGTCCGTGAAGCGAGCGGCGGCCTGCGGACTCGCCAGCATCTTCCAGAGGAGGATCAGCAGGCACATGGCGGCGGCGGTGCCAACGCCTCGCAGCGTAAAGACGCGCATGCGGGCGAGCGTTTCCCGTTCGAGGTTCAGCAGCATGACCACAAAGAGGAAGAGGACCAGCACCGCCCCGGCATAGAGGAGGACCTGGAGCGCCGCCACGAAGTAGGCGCCGAGCATGATGAACAGCGCCGCGAGGCAGAACATGACGACGAGGAGCGAGAGCACGCTGTAGATCGGCTGGCGGTTGAGGATCACCGAGAGCGCCGCGATGAGCATGAGCGCGGCGAAGGCGTAAAAACATACAGCCTCAAGCATGGGCGATGCGGCGTATCCTCATGGTGTGGCGTCCGGAAAGATTGTGAAAAGAATCACAGATGCGCTCCATTATAGGCACAACGCTCCCCCCTGTCCACCGTGAGGGCCAAGGACATGGCCAAGGAAATGCTCGTGGAAGGGACATCGCCTGTGCTATCCTATTAGCCCTCTGGAGTCAGGATGACGACAGCCCGTCTGATCATTGCCGATAGCGAAAAGAACGCCAACCTCTATTACGCCACGCGCTTCCTCGCCCCCGATCCGTTTATTTTCGCGCAGGTCGATGGCCATCGGGTGACCGTCATGAGCGATCTCGAGGTGGACCGCGCCAAGGCGCAGGCGAAGGTCCAGCAGGTGCTCTCCTACACGAAGCTCTCGCAGCAGGCCAAGCGGCGGGGAATCGCCGAGCCGTCGATGATGGACGTCGTCGATGAGCTGCTCAAGAGTTACGCCGTCAAGACCGTCGAGGTGCCCGGGGATTTCAGCTTCGTCCATGCCGAGGCGCTGCGCAAGCGCGGTTATGAGATCCTCCCGCGGCCGGATCCCTTTTTCCCCGAGCGGATGATCAAGTCCGAGGAAGAGATCGCCGAGCTGACCGAGGCGCTGCGCATCACCGAGGCCGCCCTCGAGATCGCGGTGGAATTGATCCGCGCCTCAGAAATCGCCGCCGATCAGAGCTTGCGGCTGGGCGGCAAGCCGCTGACGGCCGAGCTGTTGCGCAAGTCGATGCACCTGACGATGATGGAGCGCGATTGCATTGGGCAGCACACGATCGTCGCCTGCGGCGCGCAGGCGGTCGATCCGCACAACGAAGGCTCCGGCGTCTTGAAGGCGCGCGAGCCCATCGTGATGGACGTCTTCCCGCAACATGCCCGCAGCCGTTACTTCGCCGACATCACGCGCACCGTCGTCAAAGGCGCCGCTTCGTCCAAGGCACGGAGGATGTTCGACGCGGTGAAAAGCGGGCAAGACATCGCCTTTCGGATGATCCGAGACGGCGTGGATGGATCAACGGTTCACAAAGCGATCCTTGATTCATTCGAGGCGCTCGGATTCAAGACGGGCGAACAGGCCGGGCGCATGCAGGGTTTTTTCCATGGCACCGGGCACGGGGTGGGGCTGGAGATTCACGAGCCTCCTCGCGTCAGCGGCAAAGGGGAAATCCTCAAGGCCGGCATGGTCGTTACCGTCGAGCCCGGCCTCTACTATCTCGATGCGGGTGGGGTGCGCATCGAAGACATGGTCGTCGTGACGACGGATGGCTGCCGCGTGCTGACTCAGGCGCCGAAAGTGTTAGAGGTGTGAATCGACACGATGCCGGCGATCATGGAGCAGAAGACGGTGACCCCCGAACCCGTGGTGCGCCTGGAGAATTATTTCCAGCAGCCGTATAACCTCGCCGTGGCGACGGCGCGGACGTGCTACTCCTCGAAAGTCATCTCGCCCGAGGACGTGGACCGCGATGAGCCCTCGAGGGAGCAGCGCGATCGCATCGCCGAGAGCATCTACAAAGCCGGCCACCACACGACGATCCAGCACCCCACGTTTCAGTTCGTGCTCGAGCGCGTCTCGCGGCAATTCATCTGGTCCTTCCTGCACGCCCATCCTTTTTACAATTCGGAACAAGTGAGCCAACGTTTCGTGGAGGTGAAGCCGGAGCATTTCACGATTCCGCCGCTGGAGGAGCCGGCGCGCGCGCTGTATCTCGAGGCGGTCCGCGATCAGATGGCGGTGTATCATCGGCTCCTCGAGCTCGTGGAGCCGACGGTGATCGCGGAGTACCGGCGCCTCTTCCCGTCGAGGAACATCGACGAGAAGCGCTGGGCGAGCGTCATCAAGAAGCGCTGCCAGGAAGTCGCCCGCTACGTCCTGCCGGTGGCGACGCACGCCCATCTGTATCACACGATCAGCGGGGTGACGCTGCACCGCTATTGGCGGCTGTGCCGGCAATTCGATGTGCCGCTGGAGCAGCGCCTCATCGTGCAACGGATGGTCGAGGAGGTGGGCAAGATCGATCCGCGTTTCATGGAGCTTGCCGACGATCCTCTTCCCTTGGAGGAAACGCTGGAGCATCAGGTCCTCGCCGGCAGGCAGGCCGAACAGGCACAGACGACGCGGCAATTCCTTGATGAGTTCGATCAGGCGCTGGGAGGCCGGACGTCGAAGCTCGTGGACCATAACGTCAGCGCCGAAGCGTCGATGGCGCAAGCCGTGCGCTCCGTCCTGGGGCTGCCCGCGGATCGGCTCAGCGATCGCGACGCCATTGCCATCGTCCTCGACCCCGCCAGAAACCGTTTGTTGGCCGAGTCCCTGACGCTGACGACGATGAGCAAGCTGACGCGGACCATGGTGCATCCGCATTTTACCTTCAAGAAAAAGCTCTCGCATACGGCGGACTCTCAGGATCAGCGCCATCGCATGGTGCCGGCCTCGCGGCCGATCCTCGCGCGCCACGTGATCAGCGGGCGGCCCGACTACATCCTGCCGCCGCTCATCCGCGCCAGCGCCGAGGCGCAGGCCTGCTATGCGCAGGCCATGGCGCGCACGTGGGCGTCGATCGACCGGCTCCTCAACCTCGGCGTGTCGGAAGAATTCGCCCTCTACTTGTTGCCGAACGCCTTCCCGATCCGGTTTGAGGAGTCCGGCGACCTGCTGCATTTTCATCACAAGTGGGTCCAGCGGCTTTGCTATACTGCCCAGGAAGAAATTTGGAGCGCGTGCCGCGACGAGGTGCTGCAAGTGACGGCGAAGTTTCCCGAGATCGGCCGGTATCTGCAGGCCCCGTGCTGGCCTCGGGCGCAGGCGCGCGTGAGTCCGCATTGCCCCGAGGGGGATCGCTTCTGCGGCGTCGCCGTGTGGCGTCTCCCGGTCGAAGCGTATCAGCGCCTGATATGACGCAAGCCGCCATCCAGCCGGCGACCCAGCCGCGCCCCGCCGAGGCGACCGCGCGCGCGAGGCAGCTCGTCAGCTTTTCGTTCTATGCCGTGGATCCCGCGTGGCGCCGGCTGCCGGCGGCGACGAGAAAGCGGCAGGGCAATGAGCTGCTCAGCATCGTCCAACGTGAAGCGAAGCGGCTCATGGTCCTCAGCTACGCGTTGACCGGCATGAAAGCGGGCGTGGATTTCATGCTGTGGGCCGTCGCGGATCGGCTGGAAGCGCTGCAAGAGATGTCCACGGCGATGTTGCAGACGGCGTTCGGAGGTTACCTGACGACGCCGCACGCGTTCCTCTCGATGACCAAGCGCTCGACGTACGTGGATCAGCTCGACCCGGATCATCAGGATCGCCGTCGCTTCATCACCCCCGCCAATTCCAAATATCTCTTCGTCTATCCCTTCGTGAAAACCCGCGAGTGGTACCAACTGCCCTTCGAGCAGCGCCAAGCCATGATGGATGAGCATATCCAGGCGGGCAATCAGTTCCCTTCGGTTCGGCTGCACACGACGTACTCGTTTGGCCTCGATGACCAGGAGTTTGTCGTGGCGTTTGAGACGGATCAGCCGCAGGATTTCCTCGATCTCGTGATGGCGCTGCGCGAGACCAAAGGGAGCCGGTACACCCTGCGCGATACGCCGATCTTCACCTGTGTCGCCAAGCCCTTCGCGGAGATTCTCCGCGA